>Ga0172379_10010612_pt1 | contig 11113 bp, 12 predicted proteins | sample GrowelOW334metaG_FD_119756 | JGI IMG/M metagenome (GOLD analysis project Ga0172379, IMG submission 119756) | Groundwater microbial communities from an aquifer near a municipal landfill in Southern Ontario, Canada - Groundwater well OW334 metaG | ecosystem: Environmental > Aquatic > Deep... | reverse complement strand
TGAGCTATTCCCGCATACATGGTGGTGAGAGAAGGATTCGAACCTTCGAAGATAAAAATCAGCAGATTTACAGTCTGCCCTCGTTGGCCACTTGAGTATCTCACCACAGCCTAATCTGGTCTAACACTGACATTGATTCCGATTTCATTCAATGGTGCCGGCACGAGGACTTGAACCCCGGGCCTGCTGATTACAAATCAGCTGCTCTAGCCAACTGAGCTATGCCGGCATTGGTGAAATGGAGCTGAAATTATAATCTTTTTTTTACGATTTGTCAAGGGTTATTCAAAAGAAATCATAAAATCGTGTAAATAACCTCTCTTTTCTTTTTTGTTTCAATAATTTTATTGAGACTCAACCCCTCAATATTGAGCAATAATAGCTCTTTTATTGATGACGTTTGGTGTATTGAAAGTGCCTGTAGCACGGCTCCACGGTATGCTTTTGCCCAGTGACTCACTGCTTTGCCATCTTTTAGAAATTTTAATGTTGTTACAGAAGCTTTTGGGGTATAAAATTTATCGTAAAATCCTGCACGAAGATCTAATATCTCATCATTTTCAATCAAAACATCAATGGAATTTGAGAAATTTTCTTTATAATATTTTTCTGGAACCAATTTTTTAACACTAGAACCTTGTTTAAGTTTATAATCTGGAAGATAATCAGAGGCACGAATGGGACCAAAAAGATTTGAGAAGAGAATAACATTTCTATCAATATATTCTTGTTCAGTGGAGCTTAGGGTCTCATATTTTAGATACTTGTAGGCTACCCCATCGTAACGTTCGATAGCTTTCATTGTAGGTGCTATTTCAAAAGGTATTTTATAGCGCTCAAATTCTTGCCTATCTTTAAGACCAAAAAGTTCTTTTAATTCTTCGTCACTTCCATTTTTAACTAACATCTCGTAGTATTTAATCACTTCAAGACGTTTTTGATAAAGTTCGGGAAAAATTAAGCTATTGCTATTCAAAGGAGAGAAATGTCCACCACTACGTTTCCCCTCACTGGGGGCAAAAAGTATTTTCAACATTAGTAATACGCTGCGATAATGGCATAACTAATAAAGAACATCAGATGGGATGCGCCTTCAAAATAGTTTGTCTCGCCCTCTTCCGTCGTTTTCCATACTAAAATAATCGTAAGCAATAGCGCACCTATTTGTAGTGGGTTAAAATCTAGGGTAAGATTTATCCCTGAATAATAAGCTAACATCATCAAAATGGGTACGGTTAAAATAATGGACACTGTCGATGCCCCCATAGCGATATTAACTACTCGCTGAATTTGATCATTCCGTGCTGCACGAACTGCCGTGAATATCTCGGGAGAGACACTTATTATTGCAATAATAAGCCCTGCTAGTCCTGATGACAACCCATACTCTTTCGCAATCTTAACCCCTTCTCCTGCAAAAATTTCTGCACCAAAAGCAATCATTGCAATCAAAGCAAAAATTGAGACGAAATTGATTACGGTAGGAAGATGCTCAAAAATATAATCACTTGAATCATTTTCATCTATCTCCCCCTCCTCTTCCGCAAGCTTTCGTTTAAGACGAAAAAAACGGCTTCGGGCGGTTGCTTTAAAGAAGTGAGTATGAGTACGAGTTTGGAAAATAAAAATAATAAGATAAAAAAAGAGTAATACCCCTGCAATCAAATGGCTGACATGCGTCAATGCCTCACTCCCATGCTCGGTATGACTTAGTAGCCCTGGGACTAATAGAGCGGATGAAGCAACAAATAAAACGGTACTATAAGCGCTTGAGGTCTCTTTATTATGTTGCTGTTGCGAAAAAGCAAGTCCCCCTAAAAAGACAGAAAGACCCAATAAGACGTTTAGATCAACAATAACAGCAGAGATAATTCCCCCCTTAACTGTTTCTAAAACCTCAGGGGAATGGCGCACCTCAAGTAAAATAATATAAAGTAAAATAATCTCAACGATAACTGCACTAAAAGTTAGAACAAAACTCCCGTACGGTTCATGTAGACGTTCCGAGAGAATGTCTGCTACTTCTGCGACGGTAAGAGAGAGTGAGGCAATACCTACAGCCGCTAAAATAGTGGCTAGCATTCCATCACCCTGATAGTGAGCAAAAAAAGCAAGTCCGATAGAACATACCCCTATAAAAATATCCCAATAATCTTCAATAAAATAGCGAATTCGCCTGTCCAACTGTTTATCCTTTATGTTTTAACTAATTTAGCACGTTTGTATGTGCGGCACTACTTTAAATCCACCCTTTTCGCTTAAAGAGATAGAGGGGAAGAATGGATGATCCTATCATTAAAAATATTGAGATCAAATACCCAAAATGCCAATGCAACTCTGGCATAAAATCAAAATTCATCCCATAAAGACTGGCAATCAACGTTGGAGGTAAGAAAATAACATTCATAATTGCAAAAATCTTAATGACTTTATTCTGCTCAATACTCAAAAGCCCCACGAAAATATTTTGGAGATATTCCAGCCGTTCAAAATTGAAATCAGTATAATCAATCAATGATTTGATATCTTTTAACATGATGACAACATCACTTCTCAATGCGTTTTTATATTTCGTTGATTTCAAAAAAGAGCTCAAAATACGCTGTTTATCGTTGAGATTTTCACGTAGTTGCATATTCAGATCTTCCAAAGAAGAAATTCGTTCTAATATCTCTTCGTCATCATTCGTATGGTCGGTAAAAACGTGTTTACGAAGACGGGTAATGTCCCTTGAGAGTCGCTCAATAATATCGGCATCCGCATCAATACGAATATCAATCAACTGACCAAAAATATCATATCCACTCTCAAACTGTTTGGGTGCTGCAAAAAATTTACGGTTAAATTCATCAAAAGCATAGAGTGCTGTATAACGAATCGAGATCAATAAATTTTTATAAAGAATAAAAGACACCGTCTCATTATGCGAATTTTGATTGGTATTCACCAAGAAAAAAGTATTGATTTCAATGCGATCACTCTCTTCCCAATAACGAGAACTGATTTCGATCTCTTCCGTCTCTTGTTTGGTCGGGAATTTAATATCAAACGTATTTTCGATAAAAACAATCTCATCGTAGGTGGGCATTAACATATCAATCCAGATTACTTTTTCAATATTATCCCCATCAAGTTCCGACATTGTATCAATCAATGCAATTGCATTTTCATTTTTAACAAAACATTTGATCATTGCCTACCCCCTTTTCGAAAATCGATCTTTATAACTGCATTTTTGGCATAATTCTTCGTGCGCTATCCCGTTTGCAAACCCTTGCGTTATTGCTACAGCCCGTTTAGATGAAAGAATTTTACCCAAATTTGTCTCATGTAGGTTACCGAGCTCTATTACCCCCTCACCATCCAAACAACAGGGGATCACACGCCCATCACAAAGAATAGCAATTTGTTTGCTCAGTCCATGACAATATCCATCACCAACTACCTCATTTTGAAGGCTTGGCCATTGGAAATAGCGATCAAAATGCAATAAAACTTTCGAAGCTAGACGAATAGATTGACGCTCACCGCTAATCATATCGGCAAGAGAATCCACAGAAAAATGGTTCTCCAGTGTCTCAAAAAGCTTAGTATTAAAAGTAGATTCACTATACGTCTCATCCAAATTCCAAAGCCGTAAATTAATGAAGAAATCTTTATTTAATGCCAATTTATCATCACACAACTGTAAAATGGGTTCCATATAGGCTTCAAAACTACGAAAGACGCTGTTTTTATTAAAACTATTGAGAGAAATATTTACTTGTCGCAGAGTTGGATGAAAAAGGGTTTGTCGTCGAATTTCATCGAGATAAAAGCCACTCGTGGTAATCATCACTTTAAAATTGTATTTTTCCGCAATATCTAAATAATCACTTAGGTGGGAGAGCACCATCGGATCACCCATAACATGAAGGGCAATTTCATGGGTATACTCTTGTAGCTGATCTAAAATGGATTCAAAAAATTCCAAACTCATTGTTTGCGTCGGCTGTTCTTTTGGGGGACAAAAACTACAAGCTAAACCACAAATATTCGTGATTTCGATGTAGGCGCGGTGAAACTTCACGGCAGGAAGCAGACGATCCCTGCTGTAATTGCCACATTGAGAGATTCAACACCGCGTTGCATCGGGATAGAAACACTGAGTGTCGATAACGCCTCGATCTCACGACTTACCCCTTCGGACTCATTTCCCAACACAAAAATGGCACGATTTGGAATCTTTAAACTATAAATATCATCCTGAGCGTGTGAGGATAGGGTAATCACACTACTGTTTTTGAGCGGTAAAACATCACTTAGTGTCTCACAATAATAAATCGGGATTTTAAAGAGCGTCCCTGCGCTGGCTTTCATTACCAAAGGGGAAAGTTTGGTGCTATTTTTCTTTGGTAAGATGATCCCATCAATCGTACTCGCCGCTGCCGAACGAACTATCATCCCTAAATTTTGAGGATTGTTAATCCCATCGAGAGCCAAGAGACGAAAACTGTTAGGAAAGTCCGATTCTATCGATTGAGCATCTCGGTAATTTTGTGTTTCAACATCAAGAGCTACACCCTGATCTTGGGCATTGTTTTTGGAAATTCGAGAAAGAGCTTCTTTGGTATGATACTTAATCTCTACTCCCCGTTTTTGCGCCAAAGAGAGAATTTCATCTATTGTCTCATCGCTACGGTTGCTTTTAGAGAGGTGAAGTTTGTGAATATTCACTGACTCATCTCTCAATATCTCCACAGCCACATTACGCCCGTACAACGTAATGAGCGAATCAAAAAAGGCTTTTTTCTTTAGGTACTGGGCTGAATCGTTCATCAAATTTTAGACGCAATCGCTTCGGCACTAAATCCGAAATGTTTGAACAATAGCTCTGCGGGTGCACTTGCCCCAAAACTATCCATTGCAATGACGACATCAGCAAATCGATACCACTCTAATCCTCGTGCCGCTTCAATCGCCACTTTTTTGGACTCAGGGTTGATAATAGAGTCGATATAACTTTGCGGTTGTTCCAAAAGGAGATCAAAACACGGAACACTGACAACATTTGCCATAACACCGCGTGCTTCTAGCTCTTTAGCTGTTTCTAATGCAAGTGACACTTCAGAACCCGAAGCCATCAACGTTACAATAGCATTAGCACGCTCTTGGAGCAAATAGCCTCCATTTTCTACATCACCCTTTAATGGATTGGATAATATAGGAAGATTTTGACGAGAACAGACAAAGGCACTCGGCGAAGTTTTCATCGTCAACGCTTTTTGCCAACATTTGATATTCTCAGCCCCATCCGCTGGACGATAAACGTAGAAATTCGGCAATGCGCGGAATTGGCTCAAATGTTCAATCGGTTGATGAGTTGGACCATCTTCACCGACACCGATACTATCATGCGTCCAGATAAAGAATTGTTGAATACCGCTCAATGCTGCAATTCGAGCTGCAGGCTTAAGATAGTCGCTGAAGACAAAGAACGTTGCGCTGAAGGGCATAATAGGCCCGTATAGTGCCATTGCATTGGTGATGGATGCCATCGCATGCTCACGAATCCCGAAATGAATATTTTTTCCCTTTGGAAAATCCCCCATCCCGACAAGTTCCGTTTTATTGGATGGTCCTAAATCGGCCGATCCCCCCAAGAATCCGGGAATTGCTTTGGCAATCGCATTGAGAATAATTCCGTTTGTATTGCGAGTCGCATCCGCTTTTTCAAATGTCGGCCATTGGATACGGCTAAAATCAGGATTCAACAGTTGCTCATATGCCTCGTTTTGCTCCATCAACGGCAACTCTTTGAGACGGTGATTCCACTCACGCTGGGCCAAATCCCCTTTTTCAATTGCACATCGGAAACGCTCCAACACATCCGCACTCACAGCAAACGTTGCTTCAGGATCAAACCCTGCGGCAATTTTCGCTGTTTTGATGACATCATGACCTAAAGGGGCACCATGCGCATGGTGAGACCCTTCCATTTTTCCGCCCCCTTTGGCGATAACGGTATTGGCAATAATAAGAACAGGGCGTTTAATACTTTTTGCTTGGGTGAAAGCACTGTCAATCTCATCAAAATTATGTCCATCAATTTCGAGAACTGCCCAGTTTTGAGATTCGAAACGATCACGGATATTTTCACTCAAACTAAGTTCCGTTGATCCCTCGATCGTAATACGGTTTGAATCGTAAATAAGAACCAAATTATCAAGCCCAATATGCCCTGCAATCGAACACGCTTCATAACTGATCCCCTCTTCAAGATCCCCATCACCACACAAACAATAAACGCTATGGTCAATCAAGCTTGCCGTCTCAGAATTTACTTTATGCCCTACAAATTGAGATGCCATCGCAAATCCAACCGCATTGGCAATTCCTTGACCTAAAGGACCTGTTGTAATCTCGATTCCTGCTGTATGACCATACTCTGGATGCCCTGGCGTGAGAGATCCCATCTGGCGGAATTGTTTCAAATCGTCAATCTCTAATCCATATCCCCAAAGGTGATAAAGCGAGTAGATGAGCCCCGTACCATGACCTCCTGAAAATACGAGACGATCTCGATTCAGCCATTGAGGATTTTTAGGATTATGAACCATATACTCGGATAAAACTACTGCAATATCAGCTAACCCCATCGGTGCACCTGGATGACCTGAATTAGCTGACTGAACCATATCGGCGGCTAAAAATCGAATTGTATCTGCCATTTTTTGGCGCATTGCATTACTCATTAGTTATTCCTTATGTCGGTTAATGTAGTGGGTAAGGGTTGGTGAGAGTTCACGTCGTAAATTCTCATCAAAGCTTTCCATTTGGAGGGTTAATTTTTGAGCTAATAGTTCCGCTTCTACTATTGCATGCTCTAATCCAAGTAAGGTAACAAAACTATTTTTGGCTTCATCATTGTTGGTTGTTTTTCCTGCACTTATGGAGTCGTGCGTTACATCAAGAATATCATCCTGGATTTGGAACAATAACCCCAAATCTATCCCAAAATCATAGAGTTCTTGCGCAATATCATCACGTCCAACAATAATGGCTCCCATTTTTAACGATGCTGCAATAAGCTTACCCGTTTTATGGATATGAAGTATTTTCACTTGATCCAAGTTTAACGGTGTATTCTCAAAATGGCAATCAATCGCTTGCCCTAACACCATTCCGTTTAGCCCCCCATTCGAAGAGAGTTCACGAACGAGCTTGACAATAACTTTATCACAAAAGGGAGCATGTGAGAGCACCTCAAACGCATACGTATTAAGGGCATCGCCCGCTAAAATTGCCGTAACTTCATTATAACTCTTGTGAAGGGTAGGAATACCACGGCGTAAGTCCGCATTATCCATTGTGGGTAAATCATCGTGTATTAGAGAATACGTATGAAGAATCTCAATTGCTAAAGCAACACAATACGCACTCTGAAGTAAAAGAGGATTATAGGCTTTGACAACCCCAAGGAGTAATGCGGGGCGAAAGCGTTTTCCCCCACCTGTAAGCATTTGATGCAACGACGCTTCATAATGAGGATGAAAACTAGGGGCAGATGGCAAACGTGCCAATAAATATGCCTCAAATTGTTCCATATCGAGGCTTATATCTTTTCGATTATATCGGTAATAACATTGTCGTCATCAACTAACACAACCGTCGGTTTATACGTTTCACGCTCTTCATCATTGTACGTTGCGTATGCGACGATAATAATTTTATCCCCCTTATGTACCTTACGCGCAGCTGCACCATTAAGACAAATATCCCGTTGCCCTCGCTCCCCTAAGATAATATAAGTTGAAAAACGTTCCCCATTATTGATATTGAGGATCTCCACTTTCTGACCAACACGCATTTTAGAAGCTTCCAATAACTCTTCATCAATCGTGATGGAGCCGACATAATTGAGATTGGCATCGGTGACAGTTGCACGATGAATTTTACTGTAGAGCATTTCGATTAACATCGGTTCAGCGCCCCATCTGCTTCATCATTGCCTCGGGACTCATGGCTGTATCCCAAAGTTCTGAGGGGATAACATACTCTGCTACCACTTCACCACCGATAATATGACGATCAATAATCTCGGTAATCTTCTCTTTTGTCAATCCAGAGTACATAACATGTCCTGGTTCTACGAGCATAATAGGTCCTACATTACAACGGTTCATACATCCCGTACGGATAGGTTGCACCGTTCCAATAATCCCTTTTTGCATCAATGTCTGCGCCAAATGTTGAAATAAATCTTGAGTTTGTGGATTAACACAACTTGGTTTTGGCATACCTGGAGGCGAGCTTTGCTCACACTTGAAAATATAAAACGCTGGTTGTGGAACACCCATCGCACTCTCCTTAAAAAAATGAGGCTTTAATAGCCTTAAAATAATGGTGCAATTATACCGAAATTCGCACCATACACATTAACCCGTTGTCAAAGTTGCTCTAAAATCTCCCGAGCGACAATACGATCATCAAAAGGGAGATGTTGATCGTAAATAATTTGGGAGGTTTCATCCCCTTTACCTAAGATAAGGACAACTTCATCGCCAGTTCTATCATGAAGAGCCTGAGAAATAGCATTGCGCCGATTTACATCAACAACTACTTTTGCTTTATCCTCTATCCCGGATAGAATCTCTTCAATAATTGTATCAGGATCTTCATAGCGTGGATTATCACTCGTAACGTATACTTTTTTAGCGTACATCGCGGCGACTCTTCCCATCATAGGTCTCTTCATTCGATCACGATCACCGCCCGCACCAAAGACTACCAATACCTCTTTTTCTTTCAACGCATTAAGAACCTGTTCCATCCCATCAGGCGTGTGAGCAAAATCAACGATAACAAGAGGTGATTCACTGACCACCTCCATACGCCCACTCACGCCACCAAAATTTTCAACAACTTCTGCAATCTTCTCCAAAGAGTCTCCACACACCAAATGAACAGCTGCCATCGCTGCAGTAATATTGTATAAATTAAAGAATCCGTGTAATGACGTTGCAAAGGTAGTATGCTCCTCAAAATGTTTAAGAATACCACTTACCCCATTGTTGAGAGAATAGGCGAGGATTTTATACGTTGCTGGATTTTCAACACCGTAGGTAAAGGCATTTTTAAAATTAAAGTCCGCCTTGGGCTCATCTTTATTGATCAATTTCTTCGATTCATCCGCAAAAAAGAGATTCTTAATACGGACATACTCTTCTATACTCTCATGATAATCGAGATGGTCTTGAGTGATGTTGGTCAAAATCTTAAGATCAAACTTTATTCCCGCAATTCGCTCCTGTTCAATTGCATGAGAGCTCACTTCCATGATGAAATATTCACACCCTGCTTGAATCGCTTGGACTATATGGCGATAAGTATTAAGTACCGTAGGTGTGGTAAGAGTTTTCCCCTCCACACTTTCATCATTCGTAAAGAACCCACGAGTTCCCTGCATGGCACACTTATGCCCCAAATCAAGGAGAAGTGAATAAATAGCACTCGCAGTTGTCGTTTTACCATTCGTCCCCGTAATACCAATAACTTTAATACGATTAAGACCAAAGAGAGACCAACACTCCTTCGGAGTCAAAATAGTTTCGACACCACGATTGAGCGCATCGTCTTTAAATCTTTCATTTTGCTTTGTGACCAAAAAAGCAGTCGACGAATCACATTCAGCTGAATTTTCCGATATAGTCCGATACGGTTGTCCTTGGATCTCAATTTTCAAGCACTTTTCCTTTTGCTAATCTGCGAAGTAGATTACGAAGTTGCGTGTCATTAGGATAAACACCCAACGCACTTTCCAGATAACTAAGCGCCATCTCTTTGTATCCATTATCAATTAAATTATCAAGAAAATCAACAAAATCTTCTTTTTCAGTAATAATAACACGGGTTGAAAACATAATATTCTCAAAAATACGCTTAAAATCATTTTCACTAAGAACAAGCTCTTTAAATTCATCGTATAAAATGCCGTCAACATAATCCAAGCGTTGCATTCCACTATCATTAAATAGCCTAGCCAACTGATCAAGCGTGCCGTCCATCGTCTCCAAAATTTCCGAAATAACGATGTCCGCCTGCTGAGCATCTTCACTTTTTAAAATAGCGTAGTAATCAAATAGTGCCTCAGCACCATTCTCTCCACTCATTGCCATATCGGATAAAATAGCACAATTATATGCTTCTTTGGATAGAGGACTCTCTTTCAAAATAAGTGAATAATCCCTCAATGCCTCCCGATATCGAGCTGCCATAAAATGTTCATTTGCTACGTTGAGGGCTTTCAATAACATCTTCATATTTATACCCCTCTCTCTTTTTTAGATTATATCAGCATAATAACGTAATTTATAAAATATTGATTTGATTTTCCATACCATGCGGTACATTAACAACTGTAAGCTCTGGATGAATATCCATTCGTAACTGTCTCTCAACACCATACTTCAAGGTATTTCCACTGCTACCGCATCCAACGCATGCACCTTGCAACTGAACATACACTGTTCCATTTTTGACATTCAAGAAAGCTATATCACCACCATCAAGTGCCAAGGAAGGGCGAACTTTATCAATTACCTGACGCACTGGCTGCATCAACTCTTCATCTGTGAATGGAATCATCTCATTTCCCTTTTTTACTGCGAATTCATTGTGACACTATAAGAAATTTGGACTAAACAAGGAGTAACACGTTGATGATAGTTTTTAGATGAAGTTCTTTTTAAGGGGGTGAAAGGTGTTGAACTCGTTATACGAGTTCAATAGTTGCCATGTGAGTAGCATCACCACGACGAATACGTGTTTTAATGATACGGGTATAACCGCCATTACGTTCCGTGTATTTAGGAGCAACTTCACCTAAAAGGTTTTTAGTTGCTTCTTTATTTTGTAAAACTGCGAAGATTGAACGATGCGCATTTGCATCACCAACACGTGCAGTAGTAATTAATTTTTCAGCAAATGAACGAAGTTCTTTTGCTTTAATCAACGTTGTCTCAATTTTACCATGTTCAAATAATGATATACTAAGATTGGTCAACAAAGCTTCACGATGTGCGCTTGTTCGACCTAACTTACGGTATCCGTGGCGATGTCTCATAAAATATTC
>Ga0172379_10010611_pt1 | contig 11113 bp, 14 predicted proteins | sample GrowelOW334metaG_FD_119756 | JGI IMG/M metagenome (GOLD analysis project Ga0172379, IMG submission 119756) | Groundwater microbial communities from an aquifer near a municipal landfill in Southern Ontario, Canada - Groundwater well OW334 metaG | ecosystem: Environmental > Aquatic > Deep... | reverse complement strand
GCAAGATACGGCCGATGCGCTCTTTTTTCATTTTTGTCGCATTGTATACGTAAGAGCCGGATTCAATCGTTCCTGAATAAACACGGAAGAAAGTAAGCTGACCGACGTACGGATCACTTGCAACTTTAAAAGCCAATACGGAAAGAGGTGCAGTGTCGGAAACTTCGCGGAAAATTTCTTCTCCGGTGTTCGGGTCAATACCATGTGGAGGCGGGATGTCGAGAGGGCTCGGAAGATAGTCAATAACGGCGTCAAGAACAGGCTGGATACCTTTGTTCTTCAAAGCAGAACCGGCAAAAACCGGAACGATTTTGTTTGCAATTACGGCTTTTCGCATAACTCTTTTCAGCTCATCGAGAGACGGAACTTTTCCTTCAAAGAAGGCGCTCATCATTTCTTCATCCTGCTCAACGATTTTTTCGATAAGCTCATCGTGATATTTTTTCGCGTCGGCCATGTGGCTATCCGGAATATCTTTCAAAACAACCTTTTCTCCCTTGTCTCCTTCAAAGTAAAAGGCTTTCATCTGAAGCAAGTCGATAGTTCCTTCGAGCTTCTCTTCTTCTCCGATCGGTATCTGCATACGAACCGCGTTCTTTGTAAGACGACTTAAAATACTCTGATAAGAACGTTCAAAAGACGCGCCCATACGGTCGAGTTTGTTGATGAGACAAATACGCGGAACATTTCCGTCATCGGCATATCGCCAGTTTGTTTCGGATTGAGGTTCAACTCCGGCAACTCCGTCGAATACAACGACAGCTCCGTCCAAGACGCGCAAGGAACGCTTCACTTCGATAGTAAAGTCGATGTGCCCGGGAGTGTCGATGAGGTTGAAGCGATGCTTTTTTGTCTGATCGCCGTTCGCCCAAAGAGGTGTCCAAAAACACGTAGTTGCTGCGGAAGTGATCGTGATTCCACGCTCCTGTTCCTGCTCCATCCAGTCCATGATGGCGGCGCCTTCATGCACTTCTCCGATCTTGTGAGATACGCCCGTGTAGAAAAGCACGCGCTCGGATGTGGTCGTCTTGCCCGCATCGATGTGGGCAATAATCCCGATATTTCTTACTTTCTCCAGTGGATAATCACGTTCCATAAAATTATGTATAAGTATTTGGTATAGGTATTTCGTATACGAACGATGTCGTACGTACCATACAAAAACTTGTAATTTATTATCTCAATAAATACGACAAAGCGTCGCAAACAAAAAAGCCGAAAGGGCTTTAGTTGTGGATATTCTAAACTATTTTCAACGAGATGGCAACTGGACGGGAGCTTTCGTTGGTGATATAAATGACCAAGTTACGCTCCCTATTTGAAAAGAGGTTAAAAAGTGTCAGATTACGAAAAATACTCAAAAAAAGCAGAGGTAACACTCACAACTCATTCGCACGAAGGACTCGTTCTCCGTGGTGTCGGTTTCGCAATTTTAGCGCTGGCAGAAGCTATTCGAGAGCATGGAAAAACAGCCGAAAAAAGCCTTGAAACGACGCTTTCCGCTCCTGAAAAAACGGAACACGTGTGCGGACTGCAAGGCTTTGACCCGATGAGGGGCGACACCTGCCCCGCCTGCGAAGAATTCGCAAAAAAACCTTCTTATAACCACCTCTTGAACCCGACAACAAGTTGAAAAACCCTTCGAAGCCCGCTTTTTTGCGGGCTTTTTTTATCTAGAGTATTCCTTGGTAATTACCGAGAATCACCGCTTAGACATACCGTTTGCTAAAAACAGTATCTTGTGGTAAAAGGAGAGAAGGAAAGCTACTCCACAGGAGCACTTATGAACTTTTTAAAGAAACTGTTTCTTGGGTTGAAATGGTATGTAGCGCTTACTCAAGCACTCGTAATCACCATTTTTCTCATCGACGCATTTTTCATAATCACCTTCGGTGATACTCCAGACCTTCCCTTTTTTCACGTTTCCCACATCTTTTTAATGATCAGTTCGATGTCTCTTATTATTTCGTATCTCGTACAGTCGGGAAAACCGGCCTACGAAAGATGCGAACACTGTAAGTGGCGTTTTGTCTGGCTTCAGTCTTGGGTGACACCAACGATAGATAACCAGAAAAAGGAAACAGTAACGATAGTCCGCGAATGTCTCCGGTGTGGCATTACTCACACCGTAAAATACGAAAGAGACAAAATGTTCCCCCTTCCGGATTATGATCGCAATCGTAGCCAATGGCGATAAAAACCAAAAAGCCCCCTTCCGGGGGCTTTTTATTGAGTTTAGTGGGCACAAAAGTTTAACCTTCGTTCAAGATAAACAAAAACCGCCCCGCAAAAGAGGGACGGTTTTTTGTATTTTGAGATTATTTGACTTCTGCTTTTTTGAAAGGAAATCCGAGAACATCGAGGAATGCTTTTGCTTCCTTGGCATCTTTTGCTGTGGTAACAACAGTGATAGCCATTCCGAAAACGTCTTTCAAATCTTCGTTGGCGGTTTCGGTAAAGATGGTGTGTTCGCGAAGACCCATAGTGTAGTTTCCGATTTCATCAACAGCTTTTGTTTCGAGCCCGCGGAAGTCTTTCATTCGGGGAATCGCAATATTGATGAGTTTCTCTAAAAATCCGTACATCTGCCCGGCGCGAAGGGTTACGGTAACTCCGACAGGGTCGCCCTGGCGGACCTTGAAGGAAGCGATGGACTGCTTTGCTCCGCGAAGAGCCGGCTTTTGCCCGGTAATCTTCATAAGGCGGTCGATAACGAGGTCATTCTTTTTCGGGTCTTTCGACTTCCCTGTTCCGACACTGACAACAACCTTTACAAGCTTCGGAGCCTGCATCGGGTTCTTGTAGCCGAACTCGCTTTTCATAAGCTCGTAGGCCTTTTTTTCTTTTGTTTTAATGTTGTCCATGGTTTTATATTGCGTAAAAGGAAGTCATATCGTAATCCGTCGTCGTATACCTGATACTTATACCTAATACTTATACTCGTTTATATTTCTACTCCGCTCTTCTTGGTCACACGGACTTTCTTTCCGGAAACGATCTTTGCGCCGATGCGGGTTGCCTTATCGGTTTTCGGATCTACCAAAGCCACGTTGGAAACATGAATGGGAAGAGCTTTTTCAATAATCTGACCTTTTTTGCTGTTCTTTCCGGCTTTCAGATTTTTCTTCTTTACAGCAACGCCTTCAACAATGACTTTTTCAATATCATGAAAAGCGTGAAGAACCTTTCCTTTCTTTCCTTTATCTTTTCCGGTGAGAACCACCACTAAATCATCTTTCTTAATTTTCATAGAAGTATGTTTTAAACTATTTCAGGAGCAAGTGATGCAATTTTCTGATAACCTCTTTCTGCCATTTCGCGAGGAATAGGTCCAAAGATACGGCCTCCTTTCGGCTCCTTCTTTCCTTTATCCAAGATAACAACGGCATTTTCGTCGAAACGGACATAAGAACCGTCTTTTCGGCGGAAAGGCTTAGTCTGGCGCACGACAACGCCCTGAAGAACTTCTTTTTTCTTCACAGCCTTGCGGGGCTCTGCGACCTGCACAGACAAAACGACGATATCTCCGATGCGAGCATAGCGTCTCTTGGAACCGCCGAGTATTTTGAATACGCGACCGATCTTTGCGCCGGTGTTGTCAGTTATCTTTACTATGGTTTGAGGCTGAATCATGGTAGTTCAAAAATTATGGCAAGGGTTATATTTTCGCGATGACCTTAAAGCTTTTATCTTTTGATATAGGCTTGGTCTCTTCGATCTTTACTTTATCTCCGATCTTGTAGGTGTTCTCTTCATCGTGAGCTTTAAGCTTTTTCGATTTCTTGAGAAACTTTCCATATTTCGGGTGTTTAACAAAACGGCTGACCAAAACAACAACGGTCTTCTGCATTTTGTCAGAGACGACAACGCCGTCAAATGTCTTTTTCTGTGTTTTTTTAGTTTCCATGTTGGTTTGATCTTTTATTGACTTCAGTTAAGATGCGAGCGATATCTTTTTTGGTGCTTCTCTGCTCGCGAACGTTCTTAATTTTAGAACCGGCGATGTTGAAACGCATTCCGCGGAGAGTTTCGCGCTTTTCGGTATAAGCTTTTGCTAATTCCGCATCATTTTGTGTTGTGATATTTTCCATAAAAGTATTGATATATTGGAATTAGGTACGTGCGACGATTCTCGTTTTTACCGGTAATTTTGCTCCGGCCTTGCGAAGAGCTTCTCTTGCAACCGCTTCTGTAACGCCGTCTACTTCGAACAAAACGCGACCCGGGAGAACTTCGAAACAATATGCTACCGGATCTCCTTTTCCTTTACCCATTCCCACTTCAGCAGCCTTCTGGGTAACCGGTCTGTCTGTAAAAATACGGATCCAAACCTTTCCTGTCTTGGAAAGAGTACGGGTGAGGGTCTTTCTCGCTGCTTCCATTTGGTTTGAGCGAATACGGGCAACACCCTGGGACTTAAGTCCGAATGCACCAAAAGCGACCGTGGTTCCACGAGACTCGACGCGTGGCTTGCCTTTATTCGTGCGGTTTGTTTGCCACTTTCGATGTTTGATTTTTCTGGGGAATGCTAACATGGTAATGTTTTAAAATTTAAGAAATCCTTGGTTTTTACTTCTTTTCAAATACTTCGCCCTTGTAAATCCATACCTTGATACCGATAACTCCGTAAGGAAGGTGTGCTTTTTCGCGAGCGAAATCGATGTCGGCGCGGAATGTCTGAAGGGGGATGTTTCCGCGTTTGATTTCTTCGGAACGGCTCATTTCAGCTCCGCCCAAACGGCCGGAGATAGCAATCTTTGCTCCGTAGACATCACGATTTGCCATAACTTTCTCAATCGTCTGTTTAAGAACTCGTCTGAAAGGCATACGCTTTTCGAGCCCTTCAGCAACCATTCCTCCAACAACAGCGGCGTCACTCTCCGGAGAACGAATTTCTTCGATGTCGATTTTCAGATTTTCAGGAAGTGCGATTTTTTCTCTCTTTGCAAAAGCAAAAACATCATTTTTGAGCTTAGTGTGCCCTTCTCCGTTTCTGCCGATAACCATTCCCGGTCGAGCTGTTTTGATGATGACCTTGACCACGTTGGCGTTTCTTTCAATCTCAATCCCGCCGATATAGTTTCCACGAAGTCTCTTTTCGAGATATTCGCGAAGCAAAACGTCGGTACGAAGATACTCCTGATATTTTCCGGAGGTGGCGAACCAGCGAGACTTCCAGTCTCTCAAGATTCCAAGCCGATGAGAATATGGGTGAACGGTGTGCGACATAAAATGATATGATTTAAGATTTATGATTTATGATTTTGCTGTTTTCTTTTTGGCGGGTGTCTTTTTAACAGCAGGGGCTTTCTTTACCGTTTTTTCCGTCTTTTCAACTTTCGGTGCTTCAACTTTCTTTGCCTTTTTTTCAATCTTGGCGGAATCTACCTTCTGCAAAACAACGGTAACATGGCTTGTGCGTTTCTTGATCGGAAAAGCTCTTCCGCGCGCGCGAGGCATGCTCCGGCGCAAAATAACACCCTGGTCAACGCTTATTTGAGAGATCTGAAAGAGGTCTTTCGTTCCGGCTCCTTCGTTTTTTGCATTTGCCCACGCGCTTTCAATGAGCTTTACCATCGGCAAGCTACCTCTCTTCTGAGTGAAGCGAAGCATCCGGAGGGCTTCCTGTACTTCTTTCCCGCGAACCATATCAGCCAAAAGGCGCACCTTTCGGGGAGCTTGGCGGTAGTTCGTTAATGTTGCTTTTCCAGTTTCCATAGTAGTTTTTTAAATAGTGCCTATCAGATTATTTTTTCTTGGTGTCGGTTGTCGCGGTCTTTGCGGCTTTTGCGGAAGCGATTTCAGCCTCTTTCTTCTTGGCTTCAAGCTCCTTCTGCATCTTTCCTCCGTGTCTGATGAATTTACGAGTCAGAGAAAATTCGCCCAAACGATGACCCACCATATCTTCCGTTACTAAAACTTCAACGTGGATCTTGCCGTTGTGTACACCAAAGGTGAATCCTACCATTTCGGGAGATATCTGGCTCGCGCGCGCCCATGTTTTAATAACACCGGCTGATGTCGGCTTTTTTCCTTCGATCTTCTTTAACAGCTTTTCGTCCACATAGGGACCTTTTTTAAGGGATCTTGTCATAAAGTGGGTTTAGTACTTTTTTATTCCATATAACCTCTCGGTTTTTTAATCAAACGTAAAAGCCCTTTGTTAGGCTTTCCCGCAGATCATATAAAATGATACTGCGAACTCCTTTTAACACTGTAGAACGTATCCTATCAAAAAGGGTAAAATAAGTCAAATATACAAAGGAAAAGGCCCCTTCCTAAAAAGGGGCCTATAAATATGGGTGTTAATACGGTTTCGGGTTTCCAGATTCATCGCGAATCCGGGCCCTTGTTTCTTCAATCGAAAGAACTTCGGCTTTTGAAAGATTATAAGGTTTTATCTTCCCCCGAGGAGAGATAACCCACACCGGCAAACCCCGGTCAAAAAAGAACTTTGCCTCAGCATAAACGCCGGCGCCCCACTTTCCGTCACGGAATCGAAGGAATACGCCACCCTGACAATTCGGGAGAACTTCTTGAAAATAGTACTCCATACCGTTTCCATGTTCTTTTTTCCATTGTATATACCCCTCATTGTGCTTCGGAAGACCGGAATCTTCAATCTCCCACGAGGAGAATGTGTCCAAAACCTTTTTGAGGAGTATCTTATCGAGCCGGGAACCCTTGATATTGATAGGGCGCCCATAATACAGTCGGTCTTTTTTCATTCGGTTTTCTCCAAAGAAAACGGGGCCGACAAAAGCCCCGTGGATTTGTTTTACTTATCAACAAAGATCGGCGCAAAGATAGACGGGCCGAGACGTTTGTCGATCAAAAAGTATGCTTGCTTCGGAACGTCGAAGTCGGCCTTGATGGACAACGCGAACGCGTTGTAACCGATGAGCGAACCGTTCGCGACAAAATTCTTCATGTGCATATACGTATGCCAATGTCCAAAGATATCCAGATCAACGGGGTTAATCTTATTCCATTGGCCGATGGCTTTATTAACGGGAATAGTCAGCCCACCGACGCCACCTTGATATCGCAAATCGTGTCCGTGATGAAAGCGAATCTTTGTGTCATACACGGAGAGAAATGAATGGTATTCTTCCGCAATATTAAACGTAACCCGCGGCTCATTGGAAAAGCGCCGATTCAAACTGCGATACATTGCCGTTTCAATGGAGTTGCCGATTTCAGTCGCGTGGTGAATTTTTTTCGTAATACGCGAATGATTACCCACGTGGCACACTATCGTAAGGTTCAAAGCCGTGTGCTCAAGTAAAAAATTGATACCAGACTCAATCATTCCCTGCACTTCATCTATCGCTTCCATCGGACGGAGCGAGCAATTCTCCAACAATTCTTCGTGGATATTGCCGGAAATAAAATCGCCAAGGAGAGCGAGTACGAGGTTATTGATAACCACATCTTGCTGTTCCTTTCTCGTCAGGCTCACGATTTTCTGGAAAAAGCGATCAGCGCGTTTTTTTGCGACCGCAAGATTATAGCGGTTATTCCTAATCGCCTTACCCTGACGAACCTCTTCTTCAATATGCCAGTCTGAAGCGACGGCTATTGCTGTTGCTTCAGATTCGTGAAGGCCTTGCGTCGGAACGATAATGTGAGTACGATGATCGTTTTCAATTTCAATAATGGCGGCATTTTCAGTCTCAAGCCGATCAACGTAATCCTGTAATTCCTTATATTTTTTCTTGAGTTCCGAGTCTTCTTTTTTTACCGCGCGCTTGACGCGATCTTCCGCGATTTCTTCGCGAAGAGTGCGATCAAGGAAAATCTGTTCTAAGGACGCATGCGTCTGTTTTTTCAGAACAATGAGTTGTTCCTGAGACATCTTTTTTGCTTTTCGTTTTGCGGCACGGGTAATTTCCCACGCCTCATCGTACCAAAGTTTAAGTTCAACGTTCATCCTGTACCTCCTCTTTCAAAAAACAATTATCACTGCCCCTATCATACCAAAAAGAAGGAGCCGTCAAAAATAAATCGGCATTTCGCCGTATCGAAGAGGAGGATGTCAAAGGCACAAAAAAATCGCGGGGTCAAAAACCCCGCGACACACACTATTTCTTTTTTGCCTTGTAGAAAGGCGCTTTCGTTACAACAGCAGGATACCCCTTCCCGCCGATTTCAATCAAAACTTCCGAACCTTCCGGACGAGAAGTATGAAGATAGCCGAGAGCGATATTCTTTCCGAGGGTGGGAGACGGACCGGCACTGGTGAGGTAACCAATCTTTACAAGACCGTCCCCGCTCAAAACAGCACATCCCGCACGAGGAATCCTTCCCTTCTCCATTACAAAGGCGTGGAGTTTCGGTTTTATGACATTTCCCGACTTTATTTGAGCGAGAGCATCACTGCCGATAAACTTTCTTCCCGCGCATTCAACGTACCGCCCAAGACCAGCAGAAACAGGATCGTGATCAGCGTCGACCTCGTGCCCGAAGAGAGGCATACCGGCCTCCAGTCGCAAGACATCGCGAGAAGCAAGTCCGCACGGCAACATTCCGTAGTTGGAACCCTCATCGATGAGTGCTTTCCACACATCTTCTGCGTAGGAAACAGGGCAAACGATTTCAAAGCCGTCTTCGCCTGTGTATCCGGAACGAAGAACGAGCATATGGTAATCGGCAACGAACGTATACGCGCACGAGTAGTTCTTCGTGGGCAATTCGTCGTAAACCGAAATCCCCATAAGGATATTCTCCGAGAGCGGTCCCTGCAAAGCGATAAGCGCATAAGCGTCTGAGTCATCGCTCATACGAAGCGTTTCATCCGGCCCCATATAATCTCGGAACCCCTTGCGTACGCCCTTCAGCCATGAAAAAATGCGCTTGTAATTGCTCGCGTTCGACACGACGAGGAAAGATTCTTCCCCTTTCGGCATCTTACACGGGAGCTGGTAAATAATCAGATCGTCGATTGGACGACCCTGATGATCGCAAGCAAGCGTATATTTCGCCATCCCGGGCACGAGTTTCGAAAGGTCTCGGACGGAAATGAGATCGAGAAATTCGCGTGCGGCGGAGCCGGAAACAAAAATCTGCCCCATATGGGAAATATCGAAAAGTCCCGCTTTTGTGCGGACTGCTTTGATCTCATTCACCTCGCCCGCAGGCGGAGGATAGCTTATAGGCATTTCAAAGCCGGCAAAAGGCGCCATTTTCGCATGATGTGAAACGTGCCAATCATACAGTGGAGTCCGTAACAATTTTTCTTCCATAAGGACCTCCATTAGGTCAAGCAAAACATATCCGCTCGTATTTAGCCATATTTCAGAGAAAAAAGCAAGAACAAACCAAAAACACCCCTTTCGGGGTGTTTTTTTGGAGATAAAGATTATTTTCTCTCGTCTTTAGGGGGTTGAACTAAACTTTATCCAGTCGACATCTGCCACCCCCGTTGATCCACCCTTAAAGAGGACATAAAGATTTTGGGTTCCTGAAGCGCCGGTGAGAGTTCCCTTGAGCTCTTGCCATGTTCTCGTCGAAGCCCACCCTCCTGTCGAAGATATTGTAACTTTTCCCAGAAGGGGTCCAGACGCACTTCCCGTTCGGAATTCAATTGAACTTCCTTCTACGTAAGTAGCGAATCGAACGATGGCAGATTTAACATTGTTCAGATTAATATTGTTAAAAACGAGGTAATCTCCATTTTTCGTCCACCCAACATAGGAGTCCCCGCTTGCTCCATCTACTGTACTATTCAGTTTTACGAGATTTCCGCTTTTTTGAAAAAATGCTTCTGCCTCAAGAGTAGAAAGTAACGAGGAAACAAAAACTGCGGTAATCGTGTGGGGAGCAACAATATTCGCGAAGGTATATGTTCCGACCGCCCCGACAGAAGTTCCATCAACGAGAACTGAGGCGATTTTATATCCCGCATTCGGGGTGATAGTGAAGGTTTGGTTTGTCCCCATGTCAACAAGAGAAGTAGCTGGGATAATTGTTCCGTTTGAGCCTTGAGTAACAGTGATTGTGCTTTGTGTTACTTCGCTCAAATACCACTCAGCAACCCACCCATCGACACCGCTATCAAAATTTACGTTCCATCGTACAGTATCGCTGTCCATCGATGGTCCACCGATAACTTTCCCGAAAGAATTAGCCATCCGGGTTCCAAGCACTGCTCCTGCGACCCCGTTTACTGAGGCACCTCGCACGTTAACAGCATCGGTGTTCATTTTGACGCGATCATTTATGTTAAATTTTGTGGAGAGATTTCTCTCAAACGTCGCGGTGATTGTATGTGTCGCCTGAACGTTGGTGAAGGTGTATGTTCCGACCGCCCCGACAGAAGTTCCATCAACGAGGACTGAGGCGATTTTATATCCGGTGTTTGGAGTAACAGTGAAGGTTTGGTTCGCACCGCGGTTTACCGTGACTGTTCCCGGAGTAATTGTTCCGTTTGTTCCTTGAGTGACGGCGAGAGAATAGGTAACGGCAAGGGTCCTAAACGTCTGATCCGCTGAAGTCGCAAGATTTCCAGATCCGTCTTTTGACTTCACTCGGTAGTGATAGAGAGTATTTGAGGTAAGCCCCGTGAGAGCCTGGGTGTGGTTTGTGGTGAGAGCAGGGTTCAACGTTGTCGTGTTTCCGTAAGTATTTGTAGGGCCATATTCCACCTGAGTATCAGCGTTTTCATTGGTCGTCCAAGAAATAGTGGCTCCGGTTTGAATGATATTAGAAGAAGCGACAGCAGAGATGGAGGGAGCCGTTGTGTCAGTATATTTGTCGTAATAGTTTTCGACAGACCAGCCGTCTGCTCCGGTATCCCAATTTACGTTCCACCAATTGTATCCTCCCTGGGCGGTTGGGCCCGCGGTTACCGTACCGAGTGCGTTTAGGGCTTTGGTGCCAAGGAGGGTGCCAGTGGTGTTTGCGGTAGCCCGGACATTGACAACAGCGTTTGTTTTTACTCTATCGCCGATAGTGAATTTTTTGCTGGCATTGTTTACCGTAACGTTTCTTCCCCCACCCGTCGTCGTATTCCCCGCCGCATCTCGTGCTGTAGCAGTAACAGTATGAGTGCCGTTTGCGACAGTTGTCGAATTCCAGGTGACTGAATACGGAGAAGGGGTCGTATCTTCAG
>Ga0172379_10010610_pt1 | contig 11115 bp, 10 predicted proteins | sample GrowelOW334metaG_FD_119756 | JGI IMG/M metagenome (GOLD analysis project Ga0172379, IMG submission 119756) | Groundwater microbial communities from an aquifer near a municipal landfill in Southern Ontario, Canada - Groundwater well OW334 metaG | ecosystem: Environmental > Aquatic > Deep... | reverse complement strand
TATTTAACATTACAGAAAAAAATAAGGCCCTTGCCGGGCCGAATTTCAAACCGTACTTTTTAAAATTTTTTTCATTTTTTCCCCTGTGGATAACCCCGAATCTTCATTAAGAACTGTGGATAAACATTAAAACTTCATATACTTCTCCCAGCGCTCGTATAAAGCTTTAGTGGCGACTAAATCCCCGACATTATACCGGGCAATGTCTAGGAAACGGCCTTCGCGAAAGAGCCCGGCTACGTCATCCCCGGAAACTCCGTACGCTTTCGGGCTTTTTATCCCAAAGGCGCGGCAATAGAGATGCAGGCTTTTATTACGGGTGGCGCCGTAAAAAGACAACTGATCCATTAAATCAATATGTTTAGCATTATTATATTTCTGGCTCCCTAAATAACGGTTAAACATTAAATCCTGGCTTGGCCGCAGTCCATGGATGGCCGAACGGATCATTAGATACGGCGCATCAAAACCGCGCCCGTTAAAACTGATAAACTCATCGTATTTTTCCGCGACTTCCCAAAAAGTCTTCAGCATTCCCTTTTCATCCATTGGCCGGAATTTGATACCGTCTTCTTCCGAATCTTTTTCTTTTGTTCCCGGCGCCTGGTAATAGACCGCGCCCTTGTTTTTGTCGCCGTCCAAAACCCCGATAGCAACAATCTCGCCGGTTAAAGGTGAAAGGCCGAGGGTTTTTTTTATCTCGCGAACCGCGGCGTCATGCTCATCTTCCCCTTCTTCGCCTTTTATCCATTTAGTCATAACATTCTGCGTCGTTTCGTCCAGCTCGTCATAATTTTCCCCGATAGTTTCGATGTCAAAGATTAGTTTAGGCATAGAAATTGATTTAATAATATTTAAACACCCGCCTGATGCCATTGTATGAATAATACCTTATTCTGACAAATTTTTAAATTCCAAATCTTTTAGGAGAACTTCCGGGTCAACCCGCAAGGCCTCTTTGTTTATTCCCATAAGCCGCATGCCTGCCAAAGTCCTTACCCTTGAGAGCGCGACGTAGCCCATGCCGTATTCAAATGATCGCGACAAATCAATTTCCGCCGCGTCCAGGCTCATGCCCTGACTTTTATGGACCGTAATGGCCCAAGCGAGGCGCAAGGGGATCTGTGAGATTGCGGCTAAAACCGTCTCGTCTTCCTCAATTTCCCAGCTGGATGAAACGGCGACAATTTCCTTATCCGATCTGGTTTTGACAATCGGATAATTATCCTCGTTAAAACCGATTATAACGCCCAATGTTCCGTTCACGTAACCGGCGTCAAAATTATTTTTTACGAACATTACCATGGCCCCGGTTTTTAATTTCAGTTCTTCGGGCGCCAGACAGGCTTTCTTTAAAAAATTTATAAGCTCCCGCGGGCCGCGTTCGGTCATTTTATAGGCCAGCTCTTCTCCGGCAACGCGCGAGAGTTCATAGCTGTTTATCGCGTCTACATCGGCGTTATGGGTATAAAGCTTTGTGGGTTTCGCCAGGCCGTTTATCGGCTTATAAAGCCGCTTTTTTAACATACTCATTTCATCCGCTCCGGCCTCGTTATTCCTGATCCGGTTAAGAATTCCAGTGAACGCCGAATCATCCTGCCTAAACTGCTCGTCAAGATAGCAGACTCTTGCCTTAGCCTCTTTCCAGGCCGAGGATTCATAAGCGAACTTCGCGTCTTTATCAACCGGCGGAAGCTGAAAAAAATCGCCGCTCATGACAATCTGGATTCCGCCGAACGGTAAAAACGGATTTTTAACCGCTTTGCATATCTCGTCCGCAAGATTAAGCCGGTCGGCGTCCAGCATGGATATTTCATCAATAATCAGGACTTGCGCCTCTTCAATCCTTTGCCTGGTCTTTTTATTCCTAAGGATTTTACTTATTTTTTTCTGGCTTAACTTTTTCTCAATGCCGATTCCCGCCCAGGAATGGATGGTCCGGCCGCCGATATGGGTGGCGGCGATGCCGGTTGAAGCGGTAATCCCGGCCTTAGTTTTTTCATCTTTCAGCCAGCCGATGAATTTATTTATCAAAAAAGTCTTCCCCGTTCCGGCCGATCCGGTCAAAAAGACATTTTCTCCCGATTTTAATATTTTAAGGGCTTGGGATTGGGTCATTGGTAGTGAATTACTTCTCAATAATACTATAGCCTACAAAACAAGAATAAAAAAGAGGCGTATTTCCCCGCCTCTTTCACAATCCTGTTTAAATTCTAAACCGCGTAACTAAATAACCGATTTGACGCGCTTCTAAATATCTCCTCGGTCTTTTTATCGTCAACTTTCTTAGTTCCGTATTTTATATGGTAGTCAATGTTATTCTTCATGCAAAAATTAATCACAATACCCGCTTGCTCCTCGTAAAAATTCTTATTACTTCCGAAATCCGAAACTTTTACGTTATAATTCAGCTTGCCAAAAATTATTTTATCAACGAATTTTATTTCCTTCAATATCGTCGTTAAATCCTGCTTTACAAGATTGGGTGTTGGATAAGGCTCCATGCTCACCCAGGTTTTAAGGCCATTGTCGTGTAAATATTTCAAGGATTTTATCCGCTCGTTATACGGCGCCGCCCCCGGTTCAAATCTTTTCTTAAAATTATCGTCCAGCGAAACCAAAGTTATCGCGTATTCATTGTTTTTTCCGTAAATATCCGAATCAACTAAGTCTTTCGGGTAAATCCCTTTAGTAAGCACGGTGCATTTAATATTGTCTTGATTAAACCTTTTAATGATTTTTAGGGTTAACTCACCGATTTCATTTTGGCCGTACATAAACGGGTCGGTGGTAAAACATAAATGTACGAATTTAATCTTGTCTTTCAGCCTGGGAATTTCTTCATCCAGAAGTTCCAGCGCGTTTTCCACGATTTTCGGCTTAATCCAGTCGTCATAATCTTTTATCACCCCGCATCTTTTTTTCATATTCATGGCGTAGCAGGGAAAGCGGCAGCCATGCGAACACCCTTCTGCGTGGTTAACGCAATAATCAGCGTACTCAACGCCGCTTTTATAGAGAAGTGATTTTCGTTGAATTTTTTTAAGCATGAGGATGTCAGTTTTCATTATACCATGTTTTATAAAAACTCTATAACACAGCATTCGTTAGGAAATGTGCCTAATCGAGGCTTGCAAGTACCATTTTTAAGACACACATCGCACCTTCTTCTCAATTCCGGCTCTGTCGCTTTTTCCATTTTTGCCAGAATATTACTTTTATAATGAGTTTCCCTAAAAGGTGTTTTTGTTATTATAAAATATTCTAGATCGCTAATTTTTACTAACTTATTTTTAAAATTATTTATTAATATTTTTTTAAGTAAATAAAAATTCGGCTTATTCGAGAATAGGATTGCTTGCGAAGGATTGTAAGTGGCGTCAGAAAATTCAAAAGCTCCAGTTTCGTCAATCTTCCACATAGCTTCTTTTATCTTTTTCAAACCAAGGATATTATTAGTGCCAAAAAATAGGAAATAGTCGTCTTTATTCATTTTATTTTTCATTTTAAATGAACGTACAAATTTTACACCAGCTTCATTTTTAAGCTGATCGCGATAAATGTTATGAAGCATCTCCGATCTTTGTTTCGAATCTTTCTCGGAAATAACCGCTTTCCAAGTGTCCGTCCCAAAAGTTTCTTCTAATGAAGGCCATAATTTCTCCAATCCAATAAACCTGTTAATTTCCTCATACATAAAAGTAATCATCACCTCGCATTTTTGATTTTCCATAATCCTTTTTATCAAGTCTAATGGTATGCCGGTAAATCCAAAAGGATCTATAAAAACCAAGGCTGGAGCAATTTTTTTCTTCTGCTCTTCAAGTAAATTTAATACTTCGGATAAAGTTTTATCAAACTCACCATGCTTAACGGTTATATTTATATTTTTCGGCTTATCCAGGGATGCAACCATTTTTTCTAAATGCTCACAGCGCTTGGCGTCTTTTTCTATAAAAAATAAAATCATCTCCGATGAAATTGGAAATTTATGTTTTATTATAGCTTCAAAAGCAATCATTGGCGATCCCGGCTTTCCTCCAATATATTCGCCTGGTCCGGCAAATCCATCAATAAATAAAACCCGGCCATTCCATCTTGTTATTATCGGAAGCCATGCGTTTAAATATTTTTGCAATATTTTATGCTTGGCTTCCGTATGAGGTTCCAATTTCCAAATAGTAGGGGCTATTTTTGACATATAATTTTATTAATCCTTTTTGATTATTATAAATTTTGAACTTGATCACCCCAGAAATGCTTCTTTAAATAACTTTCAACTTGCTTGATAATTTTTTCATCAGCTTTTCCTATTTTATGGATAAATCTTGATTTATCATAACTAATTATATGATGCGCTTTAATGATCGAATCTTCGCGCAATCTATTGCTTAAGTCTTTTTTAATATTGATGTCGTCCCAATGGTAGCGGCCGGAAGAGGATAATGGCATAATTGTTACCACGCTCGCAGAGTTAATAATGTCATTCGCCATTATAATAAGCGCGGGGCGGTCATTAAAATATTCATGTCCGACGCTTTTTTCCTCAACCAATTTAATGAGCCATATTTCCCCCTTCTTCATATTTGATTACTTTAAATTTCTATAATAATCAGCTTCTGCTTCCGATATCGGCCCTAAAGCCTTAAGGGCGTCGTTACCGGCGGCATCCTGCATGACGGAAAACTCTTTGGAAAAAAACGAACTCTTAATTACGTTTTTCACTAAGCCGTTAATCATGTAATCGTCGTCGGCATGGATATATATCGGCTTAAAGGCTTCCGTTGATTCGGAAACGAGCGCGATCTGTTTTTCCTTTTTATCCAAAAAAAACTTTTTTATATTCGCGCACCCTTCAATCACCGACAACACATAATCTCCGTTGCGCGGATTTTTATTGGCCGGGTCAACTAATACATAATCGCCGTCCTCTATTGTCTGCGCGCCGTTAACCTTAGCGCGGTTCATTGAGTGGCCTTTGGCGCGCACGGCGAAAACATTTTTTATTTTGCCAACTAAGCGCCGCGACACTCTTAAATAGCCTTCTAAATTTTCCTCGGCAAAAAATTTTGCTTCTCCGCAATCAGCCGCGCCGTAAATCGGCACTACCACAATTTCATTATTGCTTTGCTTTGTTTTTAAACCAACCAATCTCACTTCTCCGGTCTTTTTGTCCGTCTCAATAAACCCCTTCTTTTCCAACTGACTTAAATGATGGCTTATCTTTTGCGGATGACTTTCTTCAACGAGTAAACCAATGTCCCTCAAGCTCATTTTTTTCAGATTGATCTTGGGAACAATTTTTAATAATTTTTCCTGTATAGGATGTATGCGCATAGAATTTATGTTTTATATACTTATCCACAGTTTATGCCAAGATTATTATTTTGTCAAGTTTTTGTCAAGATTTTATAATATACAGTCAAGCCTCTTGACAAGAGTATAAATGATGCCGTAAGCTCAAAGGTGAAGTACTTTTCTCGCTACCCGGGAGCGAGTTAATTAACCTGCCGGAGCCCGGGACAATGGCTAAAATATACGAAAATGAATACTATTTTAATTTCGTATGATTTACGCGCGCCAGGAAAAGATTATTCCTCTCTTTGGAACTATCTTGAATCCTTCAAAAACTGGGCGAAGCCGCTTGAATCAGTTTGGCTGATAAGAACGACTTATAATGCTGAGCGATTCCGAAATGACGCGCTTAATCATATTGATTGGAATGATAAAATTTTTGTAGTGGATGTTACCAGCAGACCCTCAGCTTGGAAAAATCTTACGGCTGAAGTGGTGGGGTGGATAGGAATGACATTATGAGGCCGATGATTGGTTTGGTACTAATCAAGCAACTCACCTCAAAAAAATATTAAAATTATACGATTGAAGATTTTAAGAGAGTTAAAAGACCGCCCCCGCTACATCTCCTAATTTCACCTTAAAGCCCGCCAATAAAAGGCGGGCTTTAAAATTTATCTATTTTAAAAACTATCCCAAAATTTTTTCAAGAAAAATTGCAATAATGGTTGTAATTAGAGCCGTTATTACTGAAATAATTATAGTCCGAATATCGCCTTTAATTCCTGACCAAATCTTAACATGCCATGGTGAGAACGCTAAAAGGCCTTTTTCGGTGGCGCGATAAAAATTTACTACATGCGTCGAACCTAATTTAACTCCTCCTATATCCTGTGGTACTTCTTCTATATATCCTCTCGCCACTAAATTTTCTACTGATTTTCTATCCCTTTGCGCAATTCCATTAATTAAATCGGCGGGTGACAAAAGACCACCCCTATTCACTACTGTTCTTAATATTATTTTTTCACTTTCGGTCATAATTTTATTTTCCCTCTACCACTTTTATTTCCTCCTCCCCCAATCCGTAAAGCTCAAAAACCTCCTCGTCAATTTTTTTATCGGTTCTGGCGATTTCGTCTTTGAGCTTGCGCCAATCATCGGAATTTTCAGTTAATTCGCTAAGTTTTTTGTTTAATTCCAACATTTTATCAACCCAAATTGCTATTTGTTCTTGTTGTTTTTCATTCCCAATACAAATTGGAATTTGCTGTAAAGGCTCCGTATCAATTTGAAACATATCTCCTTGAAGTTTACCTTTTTGTTTTAGCCAGAAACAAATAAGTTTTGAATTTAACAATCCGACGAGGTATTTTAAATTTACCTTATCTGTTTTTATAATATTAAAAGTTAACATCACATAACAATCATCTTCCGTATATGAAAATGTTGGAACTTTACATTTTCTAACAGAAATTATTTTCGGGCCTTTCTCAAAATATTTTAGATTTCTTGGCCAATGTAAATTATAATATTTAATAGAACCACTTAAATTTTTCCTGCGCTCCTCCATTATTGGCCTATATTTATTCAAATGTTGTAGAAGTGTTGAATTCTCTGATACTTTTTCATTTTTTGGGATATAAATCAATTCTTTATCATTATTTTTATCAAATTTATATCTTCCGATTTGACCCGTATCAAAAAGTGGTTTTATGTATTTCTTCTCTGGTTCAGAAATATTCAAGTAATTTTTAGGGATTACGAAAACTCCGTCGTTAATGTTTATGTTGAATTGTTTTACATAATTATCAGGTATTTTTTTAATATTTCTGGCATTTATTATGTCTGGATTAGGAACAATCCCCTGTGTTAAATCGTCATTAGCAAAATAATAATTTGCTTTCTGAATTATCTTGTTTAAAATTTGGTCTAATTCTACTGTTGAAAAAGTTATATTTTTTCCAATCAATTTTTGCGGTTCAATTTCAATTTTATTTTTACCAAAGAACATCTCAGCTACCAATTTTTCCTCAGAAATATCTTTGTCCGTGATTCGCAAGTATTCTACCAAATATTTTTCTTGAGGTTTATTTTTTTCAAAGACAAAAACCATTGTCTGAATTCCAGCCTGTTTAAAAACTTTATAATCGCCAAAATCTATAAAAGTCCTTAATTCGCCTTCGTTTAAAATTTTATCTCTAAAAATACTTGCTCCATAATTTGAAATCCAGCTATTTGGGGCAATAAAACTTAAAAAACCGTTTGGTTTTAGCAGATCAATGCTAACGCATCCAAACATAGTCCAGATATCCATTTTACCTTGATAGTACGGGCTATTATGGAGTCCCTTAAAAGCTTCCTTATTTGCATCTTCCTTAATATACGGCGGATTACCGATAACGCAATCAAAACCGCCTTGTTTGAATACCTCGGGAAATTGTTCCTGCCAGTTAAATGGGAGCTTGTCGCGATAATTCTTGCCGAAATATTTTATTAGCTCTTCGTCCGGGCCGGAAATGAGCGAGTTGCCGTTTTTGATGTTCCCGCCTAAATTCGGCAGTTTTGTCTGGCTGTCAAAAGTGTTTAATAAGAGGTTTAGGCGCGCCAGTTCCACGGCCTGCTGATCAAGGTCAACTCCGTAAATATTATTCTGCAAGATCTGAATTTTTAATAAGCCATTAGACTTGGAGCCGAATTCCTCGTACTTTTTTATTAGAAAATTCATCGCCGCGACTAAAAATGAGCCCGAACCGCAGGCCGGATCAAGAATTTTTATTTTTTGGAGATCGTTTATGCTTTTGCACTTATCCAAAACCGGACCAAGCGCGTTTTGTACGATATAATCCACGATGAATTTTGGCGTGTAGTAGATGCCCTGCTCCTTGCGTTTTTTCAGGTTCTTGCCCGCGGCTTCTTCCTTTTTGGATTTTTTCAGCTGATGGCCGAGATAATTTTCATAGACATTGCCTAAAACATCAGCCGGAATTACCGAAAAATCGTATTCAAAATAATTTTTCTTGCCGTGCAATATGTCAATTACTTTTTCGGTGGCGCCGCTAAACTCTTCCCACTTTTCAAAAGGATGTTCGTCAAAAAGATTGGAATTATAAATAACGTCAAGCTCCCGAAATTTTTTTACCATAGCCAAATACGGGCTAATTTCGCCGGCCTTGCCGCTCGACCGGTATTCATGGATTAACGGCATAAGCGTCGGCGGTTCAATTTTCCGATCCTCGGCCGACCGGATGAATATGAGCCGATTTAATAGTTTTTGTACTCCCTCGTCAATAAGATGTGGGTCAACTTTATCGTTCCATTGGGAAAAAGCCTCGGTAAGAATTATGCGACAGTCGTTTAAATCCTTGGACAAAGTTTCCGTAACCGATACTTTTTGCAGCTTCTTTCCAACTTTTTCCGCTTCTTTGTCTAAAATATCCTCGCTGAAAGCTTCTTTTGAAAGTCGCCAGAGTTCATCAAAGCGGGCTAAATACTCTTCATGGGTAAAAGACAAATATTTTTTTCCGGCCAGAGTCTTTTCCGGCGACAACGCGTTAAATACTATGAGGCCTTCAAAGTCGGTAAGAACCGCCCAGGTTGCTCCTTTATTCCAGGAATAACGAATGGCCTGTTTGGCAAAATCTTCGCGATTTAGGTCGGCCGACAATTTTTTCGCCTCCAGGTAAAACTTTATCCGGCCATTAAGGTAAAAGCCATAATCCACCCGGTCGCCGGAAATCTGCTCCTCGGCCGTAACTTCCATTTTATCATGAACATTCCAGCCCAAAGCCTCGAACAGCGGCTGAATAAAACCGATTTTAGTTTCCTCTTCACTGTAAGTTTTTATCTTGCCTAAGTCAACCACTTCCCGGTATTTATCCACCAGCCGTTTTATCTTGTCCTTGGCTTCTTTCCTGTCCATAAGTTTTGATTATTGAATAATCATTTCTTCCTTAAAATTAGCATTTTTTTGCCTTAAAATCAACTACATCCACTTTAAAAACCCTCACAAATCCCTCTCATCCCACATCCTCACCAATTCCCCCTCCCAGCCAAAGCAGGTTGATTGTTTGCAAAGTTGTTCAAATGTCTTCAGGCAGTTCGGATCTATTTTGACGAATTCCACAAGGATTTGAACAGCTTCCTGGATAAACCCGCCAACCGTGCCGTCTGAATCGTCAACGCCGCCGGTGCATAATTTTTTATCCAGCCTCAAAAGCAGTTTTACGAGGAGATCGGCCGTTTGCGTGCTTACTGGTAATTTGGAAACGACTTCACTTAACAGATTACAGCCTTCGGAAAGTGAATTTTGATAGGCAAACCAAGTTCGCGAAGGGCCAGTGTAAGACTTAATCAGCCGCGCGGCCGCGGAAATTTCTTTTTTTACTTCCGCCGTTTCTTCTTTTGTCAGAATTCCTAAACGCCCGCTCAATCTCACTTCACCGACCGGCTCTTTATCTTCTTCTTTTATTTTCTTGCCTTTAAGCACCGCCTGAAGCGCTAGGGCGACCATGTGCTTGCATAAAACATCTTTTTCCCCGAGATAACAATCACAATGCCCCTGATTAAAATGTCTTGCCGATACCGAAACCTGATAAGACTTCCCTCCGAGTACTAAAGCCGAGTAGCCGCTAACATCTTCACCAAAGCGAGTCACTTTTCTTTTTTCATATAAAGCCATCGCTCTTTCAAAAGTCGGCCGATCGGTTACATACTTAATTTTTTTAAAATCGTAGCTGGGCATCATTTAAGTGAATTTTAAAAATCCTCACTAATTCCTAAATTCAAATTCTGGCTGTCAATAAAGGCGTAATTGTTGTGTTTTTTTAGCAATAATTAATTTTTGTCTTTAGCCTCCCTTAAATTTACCACTATAAACTCAAGAATTCAAGTAATATCAGCCTAAAAAAAACAAGGGCAGAGTTCAATGGCGAGTGAGCCTGAACTTGCCCTTGGATGATAAAAAGAGACACAAATAGCGAGAAAGCGAGAAGTCGCAGCATGATTAATCTGGTTAGCAGACTACGATATCCGGCTCCATTTCCTTGTAAATGGCTACCCTCACCGAAACCCAGTTAAAATTGCTCAACTTAACTCGGACTTCAGGGAAATCGGTTAAAAAATTCCAGGTAGCCGCATTGACATGTCTGGCATGGAATCCCTTTTCCAGAAACCATTTAACGGCCTGGAATGCGCTCAAGTGCAAAGTGAGGTCATTGGGGTCGGCTCCTTCCGCCAGAGCTTTTCCCAATTCTTCGCGGATACGAAGAGTAGTTGCATTGTCGGCCTCTTCGCAGGCATTTCCATTGACTACCTTTCTGCCATTTATCCACTTTCCGTTATTACTGTAAATGGTTATGCCATGATTGGCTATTTCTATTGGACAAAAATCCGAGTGGACATGCACAACATGACTAGGTGCCATTGAAGCTACCTCCCTCTTCTTAAATGTTCACTGCACTGTTTACTCTTTTCAAAACAAGCCAACGGCGCATTGCCTATATAAATTAAAGGCGATGGGCTGTTGACTGGTCATTTAAATGAGCGACTATTTATCTTAGCTTTTTTTTAGATTTTTTTCAAGTCAGGGCGCAAAAAAACCGAACAAAATCGGTTTTTCTTTAAAATATCTCGGTATTCATTTATTGTTCCAAAGCTTTGGCGGTAAATTACATCATCTTCTTCCGAATAAAGGCTGGGATGGAAAGTTCATCATCTTCTTCCTGGTAATCGTTTTTCTTCCGGGCCGGTTCGGCCTGGGCCTGCTTTAAGGAGGAAACTTTGGATTTCTTCCGCTCCGGCACGACAAATTCTTTTAGC
>Ga0172379_10010609_pt1 | contig 11115 bp, 11 predicted proteins | sample GrowelOW334metaG_FD_119756 | JGI IMG/M metagenome (GOLD analysis project Ga0172379, IMG submission 119756) | Groundwater microbial communities from an aquifer near a municipal landfill in Southern Ontario, Canada - Groundwater well OW334 metaG | ecosystem: Environmental > Aquatic > Deep... | reverse complement strand
AGCAGAAGAATTGTCTATCACCGTCGCGCCCGCGCCAGCAAACAACGGCGCCAGCTCCAGAGATGCCTTGCCCCCGGCTGAAAATAAAGCGATGTCCGGCTTTTGTGCTAAGGCTTCGGTCGCAGAAATAATTTTATAAGTTTTTCCTTTGAAAATTATTTCCTGGCCGATTGATCTTTCCGTAGCTACCGGCAACAGCTCAAGAACGGGAAAATTTCTTTCCTCCAAAACCTTGAGCATTGTTCTGCCCACTAGTCCAGTTGCTCCAACTACCGCAATTTTTTTCTTTTCAAACATTTTAATTTCAGGCAATAAACTTAACTATTTTAAAATTTAAAATTTTTCCGGATGCTTTTTACCGCTTTTTCTATGTCCTCCGTGTGGCCAAAGGCGCTCAGGCGCAAGTAGCCTTCCCCGGACCGGCCAAAGCCGGAGCCCGGAGTCCCCACCACGTGCGTTTCGTTCAAAAGTTTGTCGAAAAATTCCCAAGAGGTTAAGTTGTTTGGATTTTTCACCCAAATATACGGCGCGTGCTCTCCGCCAAAAACTTTAAAGCCAAGCGCCAATAAATTTCTTTTAATTATTCTGGCGTTGTTCATATAGTAGCCAACCATTTTCTTACTTTCTCTTTGGCCGGCCGGCGACAGCGCTGCCAAAGCGCCTGCTTGGGCGACGTTGGAGGCTCCGTTGAACATAGTCCCCTGGCGCCGGCTCCACAGATTATTAACTTCGCCCTTTTTTGTTTGTTCAATAACCAAATCCATCGGCACCACCGTCCAGCCGAGGCGGACGCCGGTGAAGCCCGACCATTTGGAGAAACTATTTATTTCGATGGCGCATTTTTTGGCTCCGGGTATTTCATAAATGCTTTTAGGCAGAGATTTATCAGAAATATATTCTACATAAGCCGCATCGTAAATGATGACTGCTTTGTTTTTTATCGCATAATCTACAAAAGCTTTTAGTTGCTTTCGGCTGGCCACGGAGCCGGTGGGATTGTTGGGATTGCAAAGATAGATGATGTCTACTTTCTGCTTCGGCGGAAAGGGCACAAAGCCATTTTTTTCGTTGCATTCCAGATATACCAATTTTTCATATTTTCCGTTCACAAATTTTCCTGTCCGCCCAGAGATAACCGTCGCATCCAAATACGCCGGATACACCGGGTCTGAGATCGCCACCACATTATCTAAGGCAAAAATTGACTGAATGTTGGCCAGGTCTGTTTTCGCTCCGTCGTTTACAAAAATTTCATCTATATTAAAACTGATTTTTTTTGCTTTATAAAAATCCAAAATAGCGTTGAGCAATTTTATGTTTCCTTCTTTGCCTTCGGCGTCCTGATAGCCTGTGTATGTCTTCACGTTGGCAAGCTTCTTCGCTCCGTCTATCAATCCTTTCACAACAGTTCTCGATAAGGGCTCCGTCGTGTCGCCGACTCCGAGCTTCATCACTTCCACCCCAGGGTTCTTTTCTATAAAATCTTTCGTCCGTTTAGCAATTTCTCCAAACAAATATCCTCTCTGCAACTCCTTGAAGTTTTTATTTGCGGTAGCCATAAATTATATAATTTTAAATTAATTTTAAATCTTTCAAGATCTTTTCTATCGGCGCTCTGTTCTTGTCTTCGATAAAAGTAAGTGGCAACCTTAAACTTTCGGCCATCATCCCCATCCGGGCCATTGCTGTTTTGACCGGGATCGGGTTGGACTCGACAAAGTTGATGTTCATGAGAGGTAAGAGCGTGTAATGCAATTTTCTGGCCTCTACGAAGTCTCCTCGGAGCGCCAAGTGAATCATTTTAGAAAACATTTTAGGCGCTTCGTTGCAAACCACAGAAATACAACCCCGCCCGCCAAGCGCGATGAGTGGCAGAGCGACGGCGTCATCTCCAGACAACACCACAAAATCTTTCGGTCCGTTTTTCTCCACTTCTCTGATAATTTCCATCATCTGATTTATAGACCCGGAAGCTTCTTTGACCGCTTTCACTTCGGGTACTTCTCTGGCGATCCTCACAATCACCGCCGGGAGTACGTTGGCTCCTGTTCGGCCCGGAACATTGTAAATAATTATCGGCATTTTCACCGCCTTGGCAATTTCTTTAAAATGCAGAACCAAACCATTCGGAGTGGGCTTGTTGTAATACGGGGTGACGTGTAGCAAGGCGTCCGCTCCGGCCGTCTTTGCCAAGCGAGAAAGATGGACGGCTTTTTTAGTGTCGTTGGCTCCTGCTCCAGCGATTACGGGAACTTTTCCTTTTACTTTTTTAACTACGGTTTTGATAATGGTAACGTATTCCTCTTCGCTCAGGGTGGTCGCTTCTCCGGTAGTGCCAGCTACCACTATGGCGTCTACTCCCCCAGAGAGCTGGTAAAGAACTAATTTTTCCAAAGCGGGCAAATCCAAATCTCCATTTTCTTTAAAGGGCGTAACGATAGCCGGGATAGAACCAAAAAATTTTATTTTCTTCATGTTTTATTTTATTAATTTATAAGATATTTTCAAAAGCATAAACTCCTTTTTTATTTTTTATATATTCCGCCGCCAGTAAAGCGCCCTTGGCAAAGCCGACTCGGCTATACGCCTGATGAGACAAAGTGACGCCGTCGGCTAGGCTGTCGAACACTACCTCGTGAAACCCAGGATTCCTCCCAGCTCGAATCGAAGTAAAGTTGAGTCCGTTTACCAGGCTCCCGATCTTCAAGGCCGTGCCGGAGGGGCTGTCTAATTTTGCTTTATGATGAATCTCCAGTCCATACACATCGTAATCTGGAAATTTTGAAAAGAGCTTCGCGGTAAAATCTACCATTCTAAAAAAAATGTTCGCCCCTACCGAGAAGTTGGCGCCATATACTAAACCTATTTTGTATTTTTTTACTATTTTTTTTACTGCTTCCAGGTCCCCGTGCCAGCCGGTCGTGCCGACAACCAGATTCTTGCCGAGCTTGGCTACCTCTTCAATATTTTTCAACACGACATCCTTTGAAGTAAAATCAATCGCGATGTCTGCTTTGGCGATACCTTTCAGGTCCAGCCTGTCTTTGATGTTTTTATAACTGATCGAGACTACTTCAAATTCTTCCGAATTCTCGCACAAGGCATTTACCTCCTTCCCCATTTTACCGAAACCAATCAAGGCGATCTTAATTTTCTTTTTCATAGATTATAGTATAGCACCCAATAAAAAAAGCATTAATCTCTAAACAATCCTTTCAGAGCTATGCTCCAAAAGTAACAAAATATTATAGGATAGCTCCAGAAACTAATAAAAGCTCCAAAACGTCCTATGCAAATTCATATAACCTGTGGCTGATTGCTTAGAGATTAATGCCCTTTTTTACCCCGCTGTGGCGGTGGCTTTCTCTTTTTAAAGTATACTATATGAGGAGAACAACAAATGCTATAATGTGAATAGCGCTGTTGATACCCTGTTAATAAATGTACAACTTTTATAATATAGCATAAAACAAAATCAATGTCAAGTAAAAGGGTTAAAGCAATAAATAATACGAACCATAAAAAAAATGCCGAGGTTGACGAGTCTTTTCTTGATCAAACCTTGCGTCCCATTACCTGGGATGAATATATCGGCCAAAAACACATAAAAGACAACGTTAAAATACTTTTGCAGGCGGCGATGGAGCGCGGGCACATTCCGGAGCATCTGCTTTTTTACGGGCCGCCTGGATTAGGCAAAACTACCCTGGCGCACCTGATAGCTCACGAGACCGGCAGACAAATGAAGATCACTTCCGGGCCGGCCATAGAAAAAGTGGGTGACCTGGCTTCGATTCTGACAAACTTGGCGTCCGGTGACATCCTTTTCATAGACGAGATCCACCGGCTGAATAAAATGGTGGAAGAAATACTTTACCCGGCGATGGAGTCTGGAGTTTTAGACATCATCATCGGCAAAGGCCCTTCGGCGCGCACCATCCAGCTGGACCTCCCGCCCTTTACTCTGATCGCCGCCACCACTCGGGTCTCCATGGTTTCTTCTCCGCTCCGCTCTCGCTTTTCCGGAGGGGTTTTCCGTTTGGAATTTTACTCCAACGAAGAAATTGCAAAAATTATCGAGCGGTCCAGCCAGCTTTTAAAAATAGAATTAGCCGCCGAGGCCCTGAAAGAAATTGCCGAGAGGAGCAGGTTTACTCCGCGCACTGCCAACTACTTCCTGAAACGTTGCCGGGACTTTGCGCAAGTGTACGACAAGGGCCAGGAAAAAATGCTTAATCAAAAAATAGTCCGGGATGCTCTCAATATGCTGGCGATTGATAATATCGGACTCAATTCTTCCGATAGAAAATTTTTAGAAATATTAATTGAAAAATTTAACGGCGGACCGGCCGGACTGAAAACTATGGCCGCGGCCCTTTCCGAAGAAGAGGCGACGATAGAGGACGTCATCGAGCCATACCTGATCCAGCTAGGACTCCTCGAACGCACTGCCCGCGGTAGAGTGGCTACTAAGAAAGCATATGAACATTTGGGGTTTGAATTCTCCTCTTGAGGAGTACCCTTTAGGGGGAGGTGGACTAATTATTCCACCCCGACGCAAGCGCCACCCCTCAAGAGGGGAATAATTGCAAAAAGAAAAGCCGTTAAACTTTTCAGAAAAGCTAACAGCTTGATAAGTATGGTGCGATAGGAATATCTCGTATTCCCTTAATCACACCATACTTGGGGTTGGTGGGCACTTGTTTGAGCCCGGAAAAATTACAAGGAGGAGCTACTTACTTTCGACCGCTTGCTCGGTCTTGTCCTTTGGTTTAGAGTGGGTCACCATCGCTTGTGCTATTCCAGCGATGCCCTTGAAACCACCAGGGTTTGCGCTCAGTTCGAAACCACTTTTTTTAGAGATACTACTTCCGCTCCCGCAAAAAATGTCACTCATAAAACTACCTCCCCATTTTTTGCACAGCTCTTCCTGTAACACAATCACACCCCTTATGTGGTTGCTACAGATAATTCCAAAGAACTGTGTCTTATATAAAATATAACCTATTTATAAAAAAAGGCAATAGAAAAAGCCGTGTTAGGATTTTCTATAAATAGAAGCCTAACAACGGCTTCGAGATAATTGTGGTAAGGGGTCCTCTGACGACCCCTTCCACGGTTGAATTGTTGAGGGATTCCTCCCTTTTTGTCCCGGTCGTGGACTACTTGCTCTCCGCCTTCATGATAATCGCTGCTGTGTGGGTGATCTGGCCGGCCTTTACTACCTTTTGAGCCGTTGCCATGTGCCGGGTAGAGATACCTTCGTCGTCACCTACTGCCACGATGGGAGCCGTACGCGCGGTCGCACCCGATGCCGTGACATAAGAGATTCCTCCCGTGACTACCGTAGCGGGTACCGTCGCAGAGGTTTGTACTACCTGGGCCACATCATAGGTCGGGCCGGTAGCAGTCGTCGCCGAGGCGGTGGCGAACATGCCGATGGTAAGAACAAAAAACAGGGCCGCGATACAAAATACAATACACTTTTTCATAAAATCCTCCTTCTTTTTTTTGGATACCTCTCGTCTCGGAACTCCGAGAGCTGTTGGAGGTTATCCGTGGTACATTTGCTTTTATAATATCCCCAAAAAATACAGAATGCAAAAGGGGTTATCCACAGGGAACCACCTCGCTCCGACCAAGGTCGGAGCACTCCTCCTTCATAAGGAGGAGAGGGCTCCCTCCCCTCCTTGTTGAGGAGGGGCTAGGGGTGGTGATTCAGGAGAGGGGGCAGATTATGCTAAAATACCCTCATGAGAATTTTAGGCATAGATCCAGGATATGAAAGATTGGGGATTGCTATATTAGAAAAAAAGGACAGGAAAGAATGCGTGCTTTTTTCGGAGTGTTTTAAAACTTCGGCTAAATTAGAATTTAACGAAAGATTATTTTTGATTGGCGAGGAGGTAAAAAAAATAATAAAAAAATATCAGCCAGAAATTCTTTCGATTGAAACTTTATTTTTAAATACCAATCACAAAACAGTGATGCGGGTGGCCGAGGCGCGTGGAGTGGTCGTTTATGAAGCCGCTCGGGCCGGGCTCAGAGTATTTGAAGCTTCCCCTCCGCAAATAAAGATAGCCACCACCGGCTACGGAAGGGCCAACAAGGAGCAAATAATAAAAATGGTAAAAATATTGGTAGCTGTGGAAAAATCTAAGACAAGTGATGATGAACTGGATGCTATCGCTATCGCTTTAACTGCTTCCGCCCACATAAAATCCTAAAAATAAAAATTACCAAAAGTTATCCACATATTTTGTTGCCAACTCTTTTGGATTTTGTTACAAAATATAAATTATTAGTCAATAATAAAATTAGAAATAAATATTTTATGTATGACGATGAAGAAGAAGTAGATGAAAATTTTAAAATTGGCGTCGACGAAGACGAGCCGTTGGATATGCTGGATGATGTGAATGATTTCGGCCTAGATGAAGAAGATCCAGACAGAGACGGATAAAAAAACTAGAGAAATAAACTTTGCCAGAGCATTATCCTTATGGCCTAACGCAGCAAAGTTTGATTTCTCTAGTTTTTTATCTTTAGAAACCTGTGTTTCCCTATTTTATAGACTGTTTTTAAAGCTTTTGCCTCAACGTCTTTTATTTTTTCATTTTTTTCCATATCGGTCACCGCGCCTTCGGCGACCAGCCTCCTGAATTCTGTTTTGGAGCTTATTATTTTTGCGGTGATTAGCACATCTACGAGTTTTGCCTCGTCCCCCGCCTCCACTTCGGGGACATCTTCCGGCATGCCTCCTTTGGTAAAAGTATTTACGAAATTTTCCTCGGCTTCTTTCGCCTTTTTTTCTCCGTGGTAAATTTTCACTATTTCATGAGCCAATTTCATTTTTTGATCACGAGGATTTTCGTCCTGAGGGATCTCTGCTTCAGTGATATCCGTACAAAGTAAAAAATATTTAGAAATTAATTCATCTTTGATGGACATAATTTTACCAAACATGTCGTTGGGCTCATCGGTAATGGTAACGACGTTGCCCCAAGAAGTAGACATTTTTCTCCCGTCAGTGCCTTCGAGCATTTGCACAGTCAAAACGTCTTGCTGGGGCATTTGGTAATGTTTTTGAATTGTTCTGCCGGCTTTTAGGTTGAACAACTGGTCAAAGCCTCCAAGCTCAACATCCGCCCGGACAGCCACGCTGTCATACCCCTGCATCAACGGGTACAAAAACTCCCGTAGAGATATTTCTTCACCTTTATCGATGCGTTCTTTAAAGTTTCTCCGGCTGGACATCTGCTGGGCGGAAAAGCTTTCTGCCAAGTTGGATATTTCCTTGAAGCCTAATTTCTTCAGCCAGCTACTGTTGTATTTAAATTCAGCTTTCTTTAAATCAATAATCATGCCGAGTTGCTTGGCATAAGACTTCATGTTTTCTTTTATTTGTTTTTCGGTCAGCATTGGGCGCTTTTCAAGCTTGTCCGACGAGTCCCCGATCATGGCTGTAAAATCCCCCACTATTAAAACCGCCTTGTGCCCAAGCTTTTGGAACTGGCGAAGCTTTCTGAGAGGGATAGCTCTGCCTAAATGTATCTTCGGGCCGGTCGGGTCAATGCCAAGCTTCACTCGAAGAACTTTACCGGAAAGCATTTTCTTCTTTAGCTCCTCTTTTATAAAAATATCCTCCACCCCGACATTTAAAATCTCGTCTATTTTCTTTTCATCGGTTACTACTTTCATGCTCGAATAATACCATATTTTCTGCTATAATGGACAGTGAATGAAAGGAATATCCAGAAAGTTGAGAAATTTATATAAGGATAAAAAATTATTTAGAAATCTGCTCTTATTGTTCGCGGGTATTTTTATTTTGTTGTCCGGGGCGGTCATTGTTTTACTAGCCTCCCTGAAAATCCCGGATTTTCACTCTTTTGAGAACAGAAAGGTGGTGAACTCTACCCAGATTTATGATCGGACAGGGAAAATTTTGCTTTATGACATCCACCAAGACATAAAAAGGACAGACATCCCCTTTGAGCAAATGAGTTTTAACATAAAGAACGCCACCATCGCCATTGAAGACTCCGAATTCTACAACCACGGCGGGATAAAATTCACTTCTATCATTCGAGCGGTTCTTTCCAATATATTTCATTTTGGCATAGGCGGAGGAGGCTCGACTATTACCCAGCAATTGGTGAAAAATACGCTCCTAACCAACAGTAGTGGTCTGGGAAAATATATTCGAAAAATAAAAGAATGGGTTTTGGCTATTAAGATAGACAACTCCATGCCCAAAGACAAGATCTTGGAAGCTTATCTGAATGAAATCCCTTACGGAGGCAACGTTTACGGCATCGAGGCCGCCAGCAAAACTTACTTCAACAAAGACGCGCAAGATTTAACTTTAGCCGAATCGGCTTACCTGGCATCGATCCCCCAGTCCCCCACCCAGCTCTCTCCTTATGGGAAAAACAGGAGCAAGCTAGAGACCAGAAAAAATTTGGTGCTGTCTCGGATGCTAGAATTGAAGTTCATTTCTAAAGAAGAATACGCTCGGGCCAAAAATGAGGTGGTCACTTTTATTCCACAAGCCACGCAGGGCATCCGGGCTCCGCATTTTGTTTTTTTTATCAAAGATTATCTTGAACAAAAATACGGAAGCGATGTGGTGGACAACGGCGGGCTGAAGGTTATCACTACCATTGATGCTGACTTACAATCCAAAGCAGAACAAATCGTAAAAGACGGCGCGCTCCAAAATGAAAAAGATTGGAATGGAAAAAACGCCGGCTTGGTGGCCATTGATCCGAAAACCGGACAGATTTTGACCATGGTTGGATCTAGAAATTATTTTGACAAGGCAATTGACGGCAACTTCAACATAACCACCGCCACTAGGCAGCCAGGTTCTTCTTTTAAGCCATTCATTTACGCCACAGCCTTCAATGAGGGCTTTACCCCCGACACTGTACTGTTTGATCTGCCCACCGAATTCCAAAGCACCTGCGACGCTTATGGCAAGGCTCTGCCGGGACACAATCAAAAAGATTGTTATAAGCCGGATGATTATGATGGGAAATTCCGCGGGCCGATGAGTTTGCGGGATGCTCTAGCGCAGTCTATCAACATTCCAGCCGTAAAACTTTTCTATTTGGCTGGGACAAGTGCCTCCTTGAAAACAGCGGAAAGTATGGGCATCAGCACCTTGGGAGATATCGGCCAATACGGATTGACTTTGGTTATCGGAGGCGGAGAAGTTTCGCTCTTAGATATAACTTCTGCCTATGGAGTTTTTGCAAACAGTGGTGTCAGAAATCCATACACTGGAATTTTAGAAGTGCAAGATTTATCAGGAAAAATATTAGAACAATACCAGCCCACTCCAAATGAGGTTCTACCTAAAAATACTGCTTTAACTATCTCAGATATTTTGTCTGACGAGAAGGCTCGAGTGCCGACCTTTGGGGCGCATTCGACTCTCTATATTCCAGGAAGTGAGGTGGCGGTAAAAACAGGAACGACCAACAACAACAAAGATGCTTGGACTATCGGCTATAGCCCCTCTATCGTCGTGGGGGTTTGGGCCGGCAACAATGACAACGTCCCAATGAAAAAAGGCGGGGCCGCTGTGGCCGGACCAATTTGGAATAAGTTTATAACCGAAGCGTTGAAAAATTTACCGAATGAAAGTTTTGAAAAACCAAACCTGGAAACCGACCCGACTCAGGTCAAGCCGGTCCTCCGCGGATTCTGGCAGGGAAACGAAAATTTCTTTATAGATAAAATTTCTGGAAAGTTAGCCACTTCAAACACCCCCAAAGAAACCCTGCAAGAAAAAGTAGTAACTAACGTCCATTCGATTTTATATTGGGTTGATAGAAGTAACATCCCGGGACCAGCCCCCTTAAACCCAGCAAACAATTATCAGTTTAGCCACTGGGAAATCCCTGTTCAGAACTGGTGGGCAAAACACAAAAATGAATACCCTATAACGACCTGGAGCGAGAAACCTACCGCCGTTGACGACGTGCACACCAGCCAAAACCAGCCGGTAGTCTCAATCGTAGAGCCGAACAATTCAACAATCTACGCGCCAGACCAAAGAATAAATCTGCGGATTTCCAGCTCGGTAGTTTTTCCTTTACAAAAAATAGATATTTTTATGAATGGCATATATCTGGAAACAGAAACACCTCCTTTTAGTTATTCTTTCATCCCCAGTGCGCTAAATAACCTCCAGGGTGAAAATGAGTTGAAAATAGTTTCTTATGACAGTGTGTTTAACCGAAGTGAAACTAGTTTGATTTTTAAAGTAGCCCAGTAGGAGATTTTTTACCCAAAGCTTCTTTCAGTTTTGAAAAAATTAATTCTTTTTTTAAAAAGATTTCGTTTTTGTAAATAGGTTTTATATTTAGAAAAATCGTGCCGTTTTTTATTTTTATATCCTGACTTTCTATCTGCACCCCGATAATTTCAGAAATGGCGTTTTTGATATATTCTTTTTTCTTCTCTTCCCCAAGGAGTAGATTTTCAAACCTCAATAATAAGTCCTTTATCTCAATCATAAATACGAAAATTATGCGAATAATGCGAAAGGTTACGAAAATTGATCAGAATCAATACGAATAATTCTCTTTGGCTTCAAATACTTTTCTCGGAAATTTACAAGTATACCAAGCTTGATTTGCGCCTGCTGTAAATAATTTTGTATTTGCCGAAAATTATCTTTTGTAAAAAATCTAACCGCTTTCAATTCAAGTATAATTTTGTTATCAATCAAAAAATCGACAATATTCCCAGAACCACCTATAGCAACCTCTCGACCAAAAGACATATTTTTTTCTTTCAGTTTCTTTTCTAACAAATCTCCATACTGTTTTTCCCTGGCATATTCCCCTAGTTCTTTTTTAATCTCAAATAAAATTCCAATAATTAAATATGAAAGTTCTGGGTAAATAACTTTCCTACTCACTTGTTTTTTATTTATTTCATTCATTTATTTTTGTTTAACATTTTTGTAGCTTTCGCATATTTTTCGTATTTAGTAAACCTCCGCCTGATAACACTTCTCACAATACACGATCTCCGGTCTCTCAGGCGCATAACTGGTTTCAAACTCAACGTTGCACTTGCCTTGATGAGAATGATTTT
>Ga0172379_10010608_pt1 | contig 11115 bp, 12 predicted proteins | sample GrowelOW334metaG_FD_119756 | JGI IMG/M metagenome (GOLD analysis project Ga0172379, IMG submission 119756) | Groundwater microbial communities from an aquifer near a municipal landfill in Southern Ontario, Canada - Groundwater well OW334 metaG | ecosystem: Environmental > Aquatic > Deep... | reverse complement strand
CTGACCACCATCGGAGACGTTCCCTGCGCTCAGCTTGGACAGGTGTGTACCGTTCTCGGTGGCGGCGCTGCTGCTCTGTGCCTGGACAGGCCTGACGCCACCGTCTCGGTTGACGCTGTGGCTGCCGACGCCACAACCGCCGCGCCAGACGCGAGCGACTAGGAAAGGAGCTGAGAGAACATGGCAACAGGCTTCACCATCGAGCAAGCGCGGGAGTTCCAGGACCGCATGGTTGCGGCGTCTGGCGCGGTCCTTGTGGACCGGGCGACCGCAATGGAAATCTGGGGCATCGCAGTCGCCTTCGACGTGTTGCGCGCGGCCAAGCCCAGCATGGGGCTTCCCAGCGGGACCGAGTTCCGGGTTCACTTCTCGACGACCCTCGGCAACCGCATCTACCTGGCGACGTCGGTCCTCGACAAGCCGGTAGAGCTCGCAACCATGCTCACCCACGAGATCGGCCACGTTCACCAGTTCGACGAGGGCGCCGACCCGGACGATCTGGTAGGGGGCTTCCCGTGGCCCTCGGAGATCGCGTTCCCGATCCTCTACCTCAAGGACAAGCGGTCGCTCGTGAAGTGGGAGTGCGACTGCTACGCGGCTGGCGAGAGCGTCTGCCGCAGACTCGGCGGAAGGCCCCGCACCGTGGCCGACATCGTGCATTCGCTCTCGCAGTCGTACAACATCACGACCGACGCCGCGTCGCTCGACGTGGCAGACAAGTCGCTCGCGATGCACTGGGAGATGATCCGCAAGAGCGGACGCACGAACGTGTGGGCCGCCGTAACAGCGCACAACATCCTCGACGAGATGGGCGTCCCCGCCTCGCTGTAGTCACGCTCCCTCCCCTCTTCCTTGTCTTCCTTCTCGGTGCTACGCTAGACCTGTCGGGCCGGAGGCACACCATGCCGAGCAGCTCTCGAAGAAGCGTTCTGTTTTCACTCATCGAAGCGTCCGAAAAAGCGCTGCGGCCGGGCATCGAGCCGATGGCAGCGCTGGATGATCTTCTCTGCGCGTACGTCGATGCCGCGGGCGGAAGCAAGGTTCCGACTGCCGCGGAGGTCAACGAGAAGCTGACGACTCGCGGGTTTGCGTGGAGCACCTCGGACGTGGTAGAGAACTGTCGCCTCGCCGGCCTTCGGCTTGGCGAAGAGGAGGAAGAGACAAAGTGAACGTGAGGGAAGCCTACGAGCGCTACCTGCAAGCCTGCGCGGACTTGGCAGACGCCGAGGGCGGCCTGTGGCTCGGAAAGGAAGGGAGCAGGAACAGCTTCCGCAGCGGCGACATGCTGCGAGACGCCAGGGCAGACAAGTGGAGCTTCGGAGAGGGCGCCTATGGCCCGGAGTTCCGCGTGGAAACTGGCGTCAGGATGAGAGACTCGGGCTGGGAGCCACAAATCCAGCGCTTCGACGATGGCGTGGTGTGGGTCCATGACTTCGACCCGGACAGCGCGCACGTCTGGGTCTTGGATGCAGCGTACGAGGTGCCCTACGACCCTGAGTGGGCGAAGGCCGACGCACGCGACTTCAACTCGACCGAGGAGGAGATACCGTGAACGAGACAACAAGAACAACTCTAATGTGGCTCTGGCCCAAGGACGGCTGGGGCAAGCTCGACGTGGGCAAGGTGGCGGACGACATCGCGGCCATGGGCTGCGGTTGGGTCATCCCACAGGCGAGCCTCGCGGCGCCGTGGTGGATCGAGAAGAACCTCGCCAGGCTCCAGCAGTCCGGCCTCAGCGTCATCGCCGGCCTGGGGGTTGACGGCGCCGTCAAGCAGCCTGACGCGGTTACCAAGATCACCAAGGCCATCCTCGCCGGGATCGACTCCTGCGGCTACTGCATGGTGGACTGGGAGGGGCGCTGGGAGGGCAAGCAGCGCGAGGCGCTCCAGATCGCAGAGAACGTGGTGCGCCAGCGCCCGGACGTGCTGGACAAGCTGCGTCTGATGGACTGCCCGTGGTGGGCTCCCTTCAGCACCCCAGACGGGCACAAAACGCACCCCAGGGCACCCACGAAGGAGTGGGGCAAGATCGTACACCTTCGCTTCGTGCAGGCGTACGGAGCCCCCAAGGACGGGCAGTCCATGTGGATGTGGAGGGCTGCCGTCAAGCAGTACGCCGACACCTTCGGGGAATCCAGGGCGGTCATCCGCCCTGCGCTCCAGGGCTACAAACGCTCGGCGGGGGATCACGTCAAGACCATGCTGGCGGCGGACAACGGGCCCATCGCGATCTGGGACTACCTGGAGCTCGACGCGGAGGCTCGCCTTGGCCTGCGCGTCGTCAAGGCGCTGCACGGCATGAACTACTGGGGAGTGAACGCGGTGGAGATGTTCCAGATGGACCACGGCGTCAAGGACCAGAAGCCGGGCGGCCTTACCCCGGACACGCTCAAAGCGCTCGGGCTCTAGTCACAGAGACAGCGTCTCTGATATAAGAAGCACACGTCGCGACTAGCAGAACACCGTGCCTGCGTTGTGGGGTATCCTTTCGGCAGACAGCATACCCCCCCCGGTTGTCATGCAACCTGACGGGGCTGTAACGGAGCGCCGATGACCAGCCCGAACCAGCAAGAACACAAGCGAATCGAAGAAGTAGCGGCGACAAACCGCCGTACGGGTCGCGATGCCTTCGAGCCCACGAAGAGGGCCGCCTGGTGGCGGGTGCTGGTCTTTCCAATCCCCGTAGCAACCGTTGCCGCAGCGGCGGTTGCTGTGGCGCTGTGGATGCCTCCGGGCGTCGGTGACGGTATGCTTGTGCTGGCATCGCTGGCGCTTGCAGCGGTTTCCGTGCCGAACCTCGACAACTAGCACCCGAGGGGCGGGTCGGGGCCGCGTGGTACCCTGTGCCTCATGGCAGGCCAGGAACGCAACGGACTACTCCAGACTCAGCTCCGTGACGGAAACCACGTCGAGCTCACCAGCGCCGCGGGCACGCCCTCTGTCGCCGTCGTGACGGTGCAGGGAGACCCCGCAGGCACGCCCATCCCCACGTCCGGCACGGTCACGGCGAACCAGGGCACGCAGGGCACGCAGGCGTGGCTCACCAGAGCCGCCGTTCCCGGCGCTGCGGCGGCCCTGGTCACGGCGAACCCGGTGGCCATCACGCCCCTCTGGAGCACCTCCGCCGATCAGACCATTCTGAACGCCGCGGGGCAGGCCGGCTACGACAACGTCCGCCTCGGCATCAACATCATCGAAGGCACGGCAGTCAACATCTCAGTAGTCGAGGTGATGTTGGAGCTCTACGACGGCACCAACTGGCAAGAGGCAGAGGAGGCACTGGACCTCACGGGTGTCCCAGTCGCAGGTGTACTCCTGACACCCAGCTACGCCCGCAGACGCACCTTCACCACGGCAGCAGCAGGCACGACAACGCGCTCGTGGACCGTAGCCCTCCCGGCAGCTTCCCAGTACCGGATCTCCGCCCGTGAGACCAACGCTGCCTGCGTCGCCACCGCTTGCACGATCTCTGGAACGCAGTTCAAGGGATAGTGGTCGGGCAAGACAAGCAACGGGCGGAGGCATGATGAGCGGCGCAGGCAACACTCTCTCGATGGTCCCGTCCCTGGCCCCGCTGGAGACAGGGGTGGGCGTCGGTGAGGACAACACCTCTTGGTCGCGAGGTGCTTTCGGACCCGCGATGGTCGAGTCCGCACACCCGCAGGCAGGCTGGAGCTTTCCGTTTGGGAGACTGAACAGCAGGACCGTAACCAGTAGGACGTGGAACGGCGGCACCGTATCGGCCAGTGCGGACACGCGGCTCGCTACGGTCGCGAGCGGAGTCGCCGCAGACGGAGACTGTATCCTCCAGACGCGCAGAACGGCTCGCTATGTCATGGGGATCGGCACCCGCTGGGAGGGGGCGGGGATCTTCACTCTGGGGGTAGCAGACTCAGAGCAATACTTCGGCCTTGGCGGGGCCAGAGACGCCTTCGCTTTTGGCTACAACGGCGCAGCTTTCGGGATTGTGCGCCTTCGCCACGGCATTCGAGAGGTCTACACGCTCACCGTGACGGGCGCTGCTACCGGCGCAGGGAACGCAATCGTCACCCTGGACGGCACAGCCGTAAACGTGCCGGTGACGAACGCTGCGGGGCTGATCCAGCGCACAGTGTACGAGCTTGCCGCAGGCTCCTACGGAGCGGCAGGGGCACTCGGAGGCTGGGATGCCTACGGCCTCGGAGCAACCGTTCTCTTCGTTGCCAGGCTACCGAGAACATCCGCCGCCGCTTTCACCTTCGACGCGAACGGCACTGGAGCTACCGCGAACTTTGCGCAGTCGGTCATCGGAGCCCCACCGACGTACTACTGGACTCCACAGACAACGTGGGGCGAAGATCGCATGAATGGCGCGGGCGGCCTGCTAAACCCCTCGGGTCACGACCTTGACCCCACAAAACTGAACGTCTATGGCATCTCCTTCCAGTACCTCGGTGCTGGGGAGATCCGCTTTTTCTGCTCTACCACGCAGAGCGGAGCGCTTCTCTGCGTCCACCGCATCAAATACGATGGCACGTCCACTGAACTCTCTGTCATCAACCCAAACCTGCAAATCTTCGCCAGGGCCAGAAATGTAGGGAATACATCATCGGTCGCCGTACTGTCCGGGTCTGCCCGTGGCTTCTCCGAGGGTGATACGCAGGACGCCCAAACGCTCACCTGGACAGCAGAAGGATCGAAGTCCACCATCTCTACCACCGAGACGCCGCTTCTAACGCTGCGAAACGAAGCCGTGGTCAACGGAGTCGTCAACAAAGCCATCATTCGCCTGACTGGCCTTTCGCACTACGCGAACGGAACCGGAACAAACCCTGTCACCGTCAGGATTAGGCGAGGCATGATCGTCGGGGCCACAGGGACGGCTCCGAGCTTCGCTTCTGTCAGTGCAGACTCGTGCGCATCGACGGACACTGCGGCCACGGCGGCTACAGGAGGCACGCTTCTCTTCTCGCGCAAGGTCGGACGAAACATTGGGGACGTGGTTGACCTCACAAAGATGGACTTCGTTCTGACGCCTGGGGAAACCTGCACCGTGACTTCGGTCACGACTGCCACAAACTACGACGCCGAGTGTTCGCTTCGGTGGCGAGAGGAGTTCTAAGCCATGCTCTCGACAGTAGAAAGCAACACCCTAGCAATCCCGTCTTTCGCCCCGGCAGGATCCCCTGGCGATGACGTGTACCTCACTGCATCTGGTCGCGCCGGAGCGCGCCCCACCGTGCGCGATGTGATGATCCTCGGGGACTCGCTCGTCTACGTAGACGGCGACGGCCTCCGCAGCAGTTTTGAGAGGGCGCTTCGGGAGCGCGGGGCTCTCGTACGCCTGGTCGGAACGCAAGCGCATTTTCGCGAGACCGGGACGATGCCAGGCCCCACGTACTCGCGCGGGCCTTTCGAGACGGAATACGCGGAGCACGAAGGCCACGGCGGGCACACCATCGCCCAGGCAGCGGCGGATTACGCCGCAGCGTGGCCGGTGTGCGGCGTGCCCGATTGCGTGCTTCTGCGCACGGGTACGAATGATGTTTACTGGCAAGGCGTGGCGATTCACGCGGGGACGATCACGCAGGCGGTTGCTCTTGCGTCGATGCAAGCGGACATGACAGCGCTCGTCGCGGCGCTGCTGGCGAGTGGTGTGCGGCTCGTGGGTGTGGGCGACATTCCGCACATCGGCACGCTCAAGCCCGCGCCAGCAATGCCCGTCGAAACCAACGCCCTGGCCGACGCCTGGAACGCCGCGCTTGACGCTTTCGTCACTGCGCTTCCGCACGGTGCTGCCCAGGTCGTGAGCGCGGCGCACTACACGGCTCAGCTTTCAAACGCCGACTTTGTGAATCCGTTGGGCGTGCCCACCAACGACTACATACACCCTTCGATCCAAGGCAATACCAGCATGGGTGTTGCCGCGTCGCGGTGGCTCTTGAGCGTCGCGACACTCCCCCCGTGCAGGCCCACGCCCCGACGGGCCACGAGCTACGGGCTGGCCCGTGCCCACGTCGCGATGGTCGCCGCCGCGGATCGCGTCGAGCTGCCCGCGACGCTCACAGCGATGGTGCTCCCTGCGGCTGGGAGCTTCGAGGTGGAGCTCGATTACTACTGCACTGCGCTCACTGGAGCGGCAGAGCTGAGGCCAATCTACCAGTACAGCTCCACAACGTGGGCCGATGGCTTCGCCATCTATCAGAGCGATGGCGGGCACTTGCGGCTGTATTTCAAGGGCCTCGGAATGATCGCGGCCCAGGGCCAGCCGGTGGTGTTCGCTGCGAATCGCTGGCACCGAATCCGCGTGCGCATCGACGCGACTCGCCAGCGTTGTGCGGTGATGGTCAATGCTCAGATCGTTGACGACTTCGCCATGGGCGGCGCGCTAGACCTGAGCGGGGCGGCGCAAAAGACGTTCCTCGGGCGCCCCTCCGCGCTCGGCGGTTCTGGCGCGCTCGGGTACTACGGGCGCCTCGCGGTGCATGCGGGGACGGGCCTGGGCACATGGGATGACTTCGCGCAGCACGCCGCGGAGGACTACTACAGCAGCGTGCGCGCACCCGGCACACAGGGCGAGGTGATGCTCTGCGAGGGGACTGGCACCGCCGTAGTCGAGAGCGTCTCGGGTGTGAGCACTGCGGTGGCGCTCGTGGGCGCGACGTGGGCCGCGCTCGGAGCCGCGCCGAAATGGTGCGAACAGGGAAGCGAACCGCTCACCGTGCGCGGCGCGTCGTCCGTTCTGATCAATGGCGACACGCTCTCGCACGACGCGAGCGAGGAGCCGCTCACGGTGTCTCTGCTCGCGAGCACGAGCGGGCTGGACGCTGCGAGGCCTGCGGCAAGTGCAGTGCCCGACGGGCACAAATACACCGCTACCGACACGGGCGTCACATACGAATGCCTTGGCGGCGTGTGGCGTGTGGCGAGCGCGCACTACTGCGCAGATAGGTGCGCCATCGCGGGCTGGTACACCAATCACGGTCTGTACTGCACGGCCTCTCCCACCACAGAGCCCGACTTGGCGGACGGCACCGCTCTCGCGCTCTGCTGGTACAGTCCCGCCGCACCCGCGGGAGCAACCGTAAAAACACTTCTCCACCACGGGAATACCGCAAATACTCGCGGGTTTTCAGTGCTCTTCTCCAGGACCGCTGGACACCTGAGCCTCCTGGAGGTGCTGCTGATCGGGGCTGCCTACGTCGATATTGGAGTGACCGAGTTCGCCAGCCCTGCGCATCACTGCCTTTTGATCGCAATCACCGGAGGCAATCTCCGGTGCTCTCTCGACGGTGAGGCTGTGGTCGCAACAGCGATCCCCGGCGGCTACGTGCCGCCGAACACGGCAGACCCTATCTCGGTGGGGATTCGCGCGGACGGTGCGCTGTCCATCGTCGATGGCTCTGCGGAGTTCGTGTCGATGTATCCGTTCACCGGCATCAGTGCGGACACGGGAGTGCTCGACCCCCTACTGCGTGCGGCGTCGCTGGAGGGGCAGGCCACCGGGCGAGTCACCGCGGCTGTAGGCACCCTCGGCGCACCGCTGCACGCCTCATGGTGGGCGGCCGGCGCAGTTCACTACACGGCGACACGGGCGGGAGGAGCGTCGCCAGTTGAGTGGTTCCCAGGCGGAACGCCGGGGACGGCGAGCACGATCCTGCGAAAGCGAGCGAGGTAGCCGTGGTCCAGCTCTCGACAGTAGAAAGCAACACCCTGGTCATCCCCGCTTCTGGCGGGGCGACGATCTCGTCGGTATCGCTCGGCGGAGAGGTGCCGACAGAGCTCGCTGCCGACACGTCGATGAAGCGACTTTCCTTCAACCCTGCGAGCTGGGCCATCCCCGGGAAGACCACTGTCTTCACGCTGCGCGCCGTGGGGCGCGTGGCGAATGCAGCCCTCACGGGCACCGTCGAGGTTTACGACCTGACAGACTCCGCTACGGTGGGGCACGTCGATTTCGACTCCGCTACGGTGGCCGAGAAAACGACGGTGCTCGTCTTCGACAACGCCCTGCATCTCTACGAAGCCCGCATCCGAGTGGCTGGAGGCGGGGGGCCTGGGAGCGGGGACTACTGCACAGCAAGCGCGCAACTCTCAGTCACCTGGGTCTAGAGGAGACGATAAACCATGGCACTCCAAGACAACGTCAACAAAGCCCCGGCAGACGGCGCAGCGGCCATGTACTGGTGGATTGCCACTAATCTGCTGTGCGGTTGGGAAGGCGTCTCCCGCGGTGAAGGAACTGGCTCCGGTACTGGCAGGCTCACCACGTTCGGGCCCGGAGACTTTACCGCAACATCGCTGCAAGGTCTGAATGCGTGGGCGATTTTCAAGCGCACGGGCACAAACCACGCAGTGCGGGTGAGGCGCAGTGCTGACGTGGCCGATTGGTCAAAGTGGAGCGTTGCCCACGCGGCCAGCGGCTACGACGCCACAGGGACAGAGGACACGCCAGACGCCGAGAACGTGCCCGGCGACTCTCAGGACGTACACGCCACCTTGGGTGGCGAGGCTCAGCTTTTCCCCGCCGATGGCTCGTACCGTTGCAGCAGCGTCGGGGAAGACGCCAGCGCCTTCGGCGCATACCTGCTCGCGAATCTGAGCGGAGTAGGCACCTTCTATACGATCCTGCACCTGGAGTTTCCAACCTGCTTCGTTGGTGACAACGCACCCTACGTCGCGTGGGCCAACTACAGCGCAGGAGGCGTGCAGCTAACCTATGCCGTCGCCAGCGGCTTTGCCAGCGCACCCAAGGCGTGGACCGCCTACGGCATCGGTGGACAGGCCGCCATCAACACGCCCGTTGGGTTTTTCACGACAAGTTACGGCGGAGCCGTCTACAGCAACCAGCCAGTGGACCCGTATACTTCTTCGAGTTTCTTCAATCTGGTGCCGTTCTGGGGATTCAACGCAGGCACCGGAGCGCCTACCGGCCTGAAGGGCGTATCAAAGCTGCTCTCGGCAAAAGCCTGCACCGGAATCGCCAACGGCAGCATGGATGACGACGCAGCCACCGGATTCAGGTGGGTGGCGGTGAATGACATCTACCTGCGCTGGCCAACCGATCCAGCCAAGGCGATGGTGCTGTAATGGCTGCATGCACGCAGTTCTTTGTCCCGTTTGGCTCGGGGCGTGTTTCTGGGCCCTTCCACCGGGCTACGCAATTCTTGGCCGGGACCACAACGGTCACGACTTACTACTACCGAACGGCCGGCGGGCTCTCCGGCAACACAACTAACCCAGCAGCGATCCCCGCGGGGGCCGTGGTAGAACTGGCGCTGTAGACGATAGAGGGGGGCACGGTGAACGCGAGCAACACGCTACCCATGACACCTCTTGACCCTCTGGAATCAGCAGAGGGCTTGGGGGACAAGAACTCCTCCTGGGGACGCAGCGCCTTCAACTACGGTCTGGAACACAAACTGGAGCCGGAAGCCTGGTTCACTCTCCCGAATGGCTTCATCAATCCAAGGCTCATCCTTTCTAGGTCTTCCGGCGGAGCCCCCGCTCCGACTGCCAACTCCCTCACGAAGGTGGCTACCGTTGCGACTGCCGCGAGCGCCAACTGCTACGCGGCGCTCTCGACAAAGCGCAGGATCCGCTACATCATGGCCCTGGGTGGCCGTGCGATCTTCGCCGCCGCCTGGGACGTTGGCGTGGTGGGGAACACCCGACTCGCTGGAGTAGGGGACGCTGCGGAGGGATACTTCTTCGGCTACGACGGGACGAGCTTCGGTATTCTGCATCGCTACGGCGGGCTTCACGAGATCCGAAAGTTCACCGTCACGAATGCCGCAGGCGGAGCAGAGAACGTTGTTATGACCGTGGACGGCACGGCGGTCCCGGTAGTCCTCGCTGCCGGCAGCATAGAGGCCACTGCGTGGCAGCTCGCACAGGCGGACTACGGCGGCATCGGGCGAGGCTGGGACGCCTACCAGCTAGACGACACCGTTGTACTGATCGCCAGGGACGCCAGGGCTGCGAGCGGGGCCTTCACCTTCACGCCAGACGCAGGAGGCACGGCTGCCGCAGCTCCCTCGCTCGTCCACGCCGGGCAGGCGCCGACAGGCGAGGACTGGACACCGCAGACTAGCTGGTCCGAAGACGCCTGCCCTTGGCTCACGAAGACAAACGGCAACATTTACGCAATCTCCTACCAGTGGCGCGGGGAGATTCGCTTTTTCGTCGAGAACCCAGAGCGGGGCTACCCAACGCTCGTTCATCTGATCCCGTGGACCAACTCCGCCAGCTCCTACAATGCATCTGGAGCTCAACACGCTTTGTATGTCAGTTCAGAGAACACCACAAACGACACCGCGGTGGCGGTCTACTGCGGAAGCGCAGTGGGGTACTCGGAGGCTAGCACACAGAACACGCAATCGCTGGACTGGGCAGTAGATGTAGATGCCTCTGGCATCACGACGGAGAGGTCCGTGCTGGCCCTGCGCTGCTGCCCCGCAGCCAACGGAGTCACCAACAACTCTCGCGTGCGTCTACTGGAACTATCAGCCTACGGAGACGCAGCATCAACGAAGGCCGTCGTTGTTAGGATCTATCGAGACGTAGTCTTCACTACACCGCAAGACTACGCCATGGTCAGCCCAAACTCGTACACGTCCTATTCTGCCGTAGTGAGTGCGGTTACCCTCACAAACGCAATCGAGGTGTGGAGCGGCTGCTTCGGTTGCCAGAGTTCTGTACCACCGATGGACCTGTCGAAACTGGAGGCAGTGCTGTCTCCTGGAGAATCCATTGCTGTCACGGTAGAATGCTCAGTTGCGGTTGCCGTGAACATCGGCCTACGATTCCGGGAGGAGTTCTAGAGCCCCCCAAGAGGAAGAGATGGACACCAAGAAGCACACCGACGACTTCACCCGCAGAGCAATGTTCCTGGAGGCCTGCGTTCTCGCCAAGGCGAATAGGCTCTTCCGCCGGGTGCTCTACACCGACCGCCAAGACGGCGGAGTGCAGTACGTGGCCATGCGCCTACGTGGGGGTGAAGAGATCCCCTGGGAGACGCACACGGACACTTTCCAGGAGCTCCATCTCTTGAAGGGCAAGCTCCTCGTGGACTACGAAGAGCCGCAGGGTGAAGTGGTCTCCGTGAAGCTCTCCCAGAAGGGCCGCTCCGTCGCT
>Ga0172379_10010607_pt1 | contig 11115 bp, 14 predicted proteins | sample GrowelOW334metaG_FD_119756 | JGI IMG/M metagenome (GOLD analysis project Ga0172379, IMG submission 119756) | Groundwater microbial communities from an aquifer near a municipal landfill in Southern Ontario, Canada - Groundwater well OW334 metaG | ecosystem: Environmental > Aquatic > Deep... | reverse complement strand
CACAAGGCTAAAAATCCGCTATTGTATAAGTATAATGTCGTATACTTATAATGTATTTCCAATGAGAAAGATTTTTTCAAAAGCCATTGGCGTACTCGACTCGGCTGTGAAAAATTACTTTCTCATTGGAAATACATTATAAGTATACGACATTATACTTATACAATAGCGGATTTTTAGCCTTGTGTACAGAAAAAGTTGCCCGTAACAAAACAGACAACTTTTTAAAAAGATATTTGAGTAGCTATTTTTCGACAGCCTGTTTCTCTTTACGAGCGACCACTTTTTCCTTTTTGGAAGCTTTCGGCTTGGCTTCCTTGAGAGCCTTGGCTTTTTCGGAAAGTTTCTTGAATCGGTCAACACGTCCGGTCGAATCGATGGTTTTCTTTTTGCCGGTATAGAAAGGATGGCAATTGGAACAGATTTCAATGCTCATTTTTTCTACGGTCGATCCGGTTGTGAGGACGGCACCGCAAGCGCATGTGATTTCCGCTTTTTCAAAATATTTCGGATGGATACCTGATTTCATACGAGCTTCATTAAATGTGTGGTTTAGAGTGATTGAATAAGTCTAGCATAAGCCGTGAAAATTGACAAGTCTTGCGAATTTGCTATACTTTTCATACATCTCCCGATTGGGAGAAATTCACATATTGATCCCGATGCCGTCCTGACCCGGCTTTTTGTCGAGAAATAAGGCTTTATGAAGGATCAATAGACGTAATTTATAAGGAATAACACATTATGACGGAAGAAGAAACCAAGGGTGTCGTTTCAGAAGAAGCGGTGACCAAAAAAAGCGCGAAGAATGCCAGTGGGACCTATTTTGCCGAGTTTGATTTTTCGAAGGTGGAAATGACCTTGGAATCAATGCTAAAGAGTGGGGTTCATTTCGGACATATGAAATCACGACGTCATCCGAAAATGGATGAGTACATTTATACGACTCGCAATAATATCAATATCATCGATCTTCAAAAAACGATGGAAAAGCTTCAGGAGGCGATGAAATTTCTGATTTCCGTGCAGAAGGAAGGAAAGAAAGTCCTTTTTGTTGGAACGAAAAAACAGGCGAATGATCTGATCGAATCTTTAGCGCTCCGATTGGGAGCGCCGTATGTAGTGGAGCGTTGGATTGGAGGCACCTTCACTAACTTTAAGGTGATTCGCGGACGTACGAAGTATTTGAAAGAGTCCGAAGAGCAGATGGTGCGCGGAGAATTCAAAAAATATACCAAGTTCGAGCAATCGAAAAAAACGGAAGAATTGGAGAAACTGGAAAAACGAATGGGAGGTATCAAGGAAATGCTTACTCTTCCGGGAGCGGTGTTTATCGCTGATGTGAAAGAAAGTTCCATTGTGGTTCAGGAAGCTCGCAAGCTCCATATTCCCGTATCCGGTATTGTCGATACCAATACCGACCCGTCGCATATCGATTATCCTATTCCCGCCAACGATGACGCCATATCTTCATTGCGCTTAATTTTAGCCTGTGTCGGTAAAGCCTTGTCTGAAAATGTTCCGGTAGCGGAATAAAATCTTCTTATCGTTAATACTATAAAAATATGAGTCTGGAATTAGTGAAACAACTACGTGAAAAAACGGGTGCCGGAGTCGTTGATGCCAAAAAAGCTCTCGATGAATCGGGTGGCGATATCGCAAAGGCGCTTGATATCTTGCGCACCAAAGGAAAAGCCAAGGCTTTAAAGAAGACTGATCGAGAGACTCACGAAGGCACTATCGCGATGTATTTGCATCCCAATAAAAAAGTCGGTTCTATGGTCACGCTTTTTTGCGAGACTGATTTTGTCGGTCGCAACGAAGAGTTTCAGGGCTTGGCGCGTGATATCGCTATGCATATCGCAGCGCTCAATCCGAAAGTTCTGCGTCCGGAGGATGTTGCTTCGGAATTGATCGAAAAAGAGAGAAGTATTTGGATGGAGCAGTTGAGAAATGAAAAAAAACCGGAGGCTATGCATGAGAAGATTATGACCGGCAAGGAAAAGAAGTTTCGCGATGAGATGTCTCTTTTGGCGCAACCGTTTGTCAAAGATGACAGCAAGACAGTGCAGGAACTTATCACCGAGTTGATTGGAAAAGTGGGAGAGAATATTGTTGTCGGAGATTTTATTCGATATGAATTATAATCATATTTTCCATGTTGTATTTAATACTTCCTCCTATTATCATCATCGTGGCACTCGGAGTTCTTGTGTATTTTTTCTCTCGGCGTTTTCCCGGTGTTGAAAAAGAAATTACCGCTCAATTGAGTGATACACCAGTGACACGCTCTTATGTTTCGCGTATAGCGGATATGATGAAGCGTGCGACTTTGTATGTTTTGGAACGATTGGCGCAACGCTTCAAGGTGATGACCCTGAAAACGTATAATATGTTGCACGATTGGACGCGTACTTTGCGTGAACGAAAAATCAAATCAACTGTGAAACCGGTTGAGGATATTCCAAAGGAGATAGTTGATGATACGAGACATACAAAAACAATCGCGCGTATTTTTACAAAAACTTTGGAGAAGGATTCCAGTGTGCGCCCTATGATAAGTCGCCAAGTAACCAAACCGGAAGAAAAACTACAAGCGTCAAAAATACCGCCAGTCACGACCAAAAATCAATTCGAAGATATTTTAGTCGAACGCATAGCGGCGAATCCTCGGGATCTTGAAGCGTATGAGCGTTTGGGAGAATATTATATGGAACAAGGAAATTTGCAGGATGCCAAAGAATGCTATCGACAGGTACTGCGATTGAGTCCCGTGCATCGTTTGGCTAAAATCAAAGTGCGTCGATTGGAAAAGATGCTTGAACAAAAGTAGGAATGATGGTATATATAGAGAAGACTGTTTCGTGAGAACTTATGCACCAAACGCGTAAGTTTTGACAGTTTTGGCCACCTTAGCTCAGCTGGTAGAGCAACGGTTTTGTAAACCGTGGGTCGTCGGTCCGAGTCCGACAGGTGGCTCACAAGGAAAGAGAAAAAGAAAATTGGGTAGGTGGTAGAGTGGTCTATTACATCAGACTGTAAATCTGACGCCTCCGGGCTTCGGGGGTTCGAATCCCTCCCTACCCACAGAAAGAAAGAAAAGAGTTTATTCACAAGCCATTGTAGCTCAGTCGGTAGAGCATCTCCATGGTAAGGAGAAGGTCACCGGTCCGATTCCGGTCAATGGCTCAGGTTATATATTTTTAACGGGTGATGTAATTATATGGGACAGATTAAAGACACGATGGCAAAAATGAAGTGTGCTGAATGCAAAAACATCACGCATCATACCAGTCGCAATAAAAAGAAAGTGAAAGAGAAATTGGAATTGAGCAAATTCTGCAAATGGTGTCGCAAAAACACCAAGCATACCGAGAGCAAATAGCTTTCGGTTTTCGGGAGTGTCGTATAATGGTAGTACAACGGTCTCCAAAACCGTTTGCGTAGGTCCGATTCCTACCACTCCTGCAAAAAACAAAAAAAGCATTGGCCTTATCGTCTAGCGGCTAGGACATCAGGTTCTCATCCTGGAAACAGGGGTTCGATTCCCCTTAAGGTCACACGGGGAATGAAATGTGTTAATCACTTATTTAATAAAACATGTATGAAAAAGACATCAACACCGGACGTTCAGACAACAGAGGTAGTGGGAAAAAAGCCGGATTCATTGGCGAGATTGCTCACGCGAGTACGTTTGAAATGTAAGAAACCGAAGCCGTTTGTGGTGACGATTGTTGTTATTGTCGTATTGATCGGCTCAGCTTTGTTTTATTTCAAAGGACTTTTTGTTGCAGTAATGGTGAATGGCAGTCCGATAAGCCGTTTGGCGGTTGTTTCAGAGCTTGAAAAACAGGGAGGTAAGCAAACGCTTGATTCTTTGATAACACAGAAACTTATCAATTCGGAACTTAAGAAACAAAATATCAATATCACCCAAGCGGATATTGATGATGAAATAAAGAAAATCGAAACGCAGGTGACAAGCCAAGGAGGAACGCTTCAGCAGGCTTTGGATGCGCAAGGAATGAGCGAAGAAAAATTGCGAGAACAGATTGCTCTTCAAAAGGGACTGGAAAAATTATTAGCTGACAAAATAGCGGTTTCCGATGCGGAGATTGATGCGTATATCAAAGACAATAAAATAGCCGTTCCGAAAGATGTGAAAGAAGAGGATTTCAGGAAGCAGATAAGTGACCAGCTCCAGCAACAGAAATTTCAGCAAGAAGCCAAGAAATGGATTGATGATCAGAAGACAAATGCCAAGATCAACTACTTCGTCAATTACTAGAGTATACTATGGAAAAATTAACTCTCTTGTGGTCACAACTTGACATTATTTTGGCAGTTATTATTTTTTTCGCTTACCTTGTTATTGACGGATTGTATGTGTTTTATACATATTCGATTGTTAAACACAGACCATTTTCTGCAGCAACAATCAGTTTTGTGATGCATTTTTTGTTGGCGGTCGGGGTTATAAATTATGTGGAGAATTATTTGTATGTCATCCCGCTTGCAATGGGATCTTGGTGTGGCACGTATTTAGTGGTAGTGAGAGAGAAAATCAAAGTAGGGATGCCAATGATTGATTAGGGTTATGTAAATATTCTACGATCAAACACTTCACAGTGGAGTTTTTTGTCCCAGGAGAGTTTCAATGTTACAATACAGGGCATAAATGATGAGACGACACTATGGATATCCAGGAGGTGATGAAGGAGTATAAACGGGAATTTGATATTGAGTTGGGATTGTATTTCGATCGAGTGATCGCCGAGGCGCGAAAGAAGGATACTTTCGTGGCGGGAGCTTTGGAATATATTAAGAAGTTCGCGTTGTCGGGAGGCAAGAGACTGCGTCCTACACTGATGTATTACGGCTATTTGGCAGCGGGCGGACAAGATCGGGGAAAAATGATCAAAGTATCGATGAGTGTTGAGCTCATTCATATTTTCTTGCTCATTCACGACGATATTATCGATCGGGACGAATTGCGACACGGTGTGGAGACGGTGCATACTCATTACAGGAAGTTTGGTAAAAAATTATTCCCGGATTTTGACGGTGATCATTTCGGAGATTCGATTGCGTTGATTATGGGTGATATGATGCATGCTTTGGGCAATCAGGTGCTTTTCGAAGCACCGCTTGATCCAGTATGTATTCTTAAAGCACTTTCAAAATTGCAATCCATTGTGGCGCTCACGGTTATCGGACAGACAAAAGATGTGTATATCGAGTATGACAAGCGTGCGACCGAGGCAGAAATTTTGCGGATGTATGAATACAAGACCGCGCGCTATACTGTCGAAGGACCGCTTCATCTGGGGGCTATTTTGGCGGGAGGCAATGAAGCATTGCTTGATAGTTTGAGTCGTTATGCTATTCCGCTCGGCATCGCTTTTCAAATACAAGATGATATATTGGGTATTTTCGGATCGGAAGAAAAACTGGGAAAGCCGGTGGGATCGGATATCGCGGAAGGGAAATGGACGATACTTGTGTCTTACGCTGTCAAAATGTTGAATGCTTCCGACAAAAAAGAATTTTTGAATGTGCTGCAAAAAGGAAGTAATTTGACTTCTAATGATATGGAAAGGTTTCGAATACTGGTACGTCAATCCGGCGCTTTGGAATATGCGAGAACCTTGGCACAGCAGTATATTTCGGAAGGACGGCAAGCTGTGTTAGAATTAAAAGACATCAATACTGAAGCAAAAGAATTTTTGATTGGTGTGGCGGATTTTATGATGCAACGTGATTGTTAGTTATTTGATTTTTGCAGGGCGCCTGTTTACCTTGACCGTACTTGTAAAATACGATAGAGTAAGCAGTATATTTTATCCCAATAACATACAGAGTCATGTCGGAACAACAAGGTGAACAAAAGCCACTCCCAACACACGTGGTGATTATTCCCGATGGCAATCGCCGGTGGGCGACGAGTCGTGGCTTGAATCCGTGGGATGGTCACGAGGCTGGCGCTCAAAATACAGAAAAGCTCGTCCGTAAGGCGCGCGCTTTGGGTATTCGTCATGTTTCGTTTTGGGGATCATCGGTGGAGAATTTGAAGAAGCGTCCGTTTCAGGAAACACAAGCCCTCCTTAAAATTTACACGAATTATTTTTCAAAACTTTGCGACAGTCCGGATATTCATGAGGATAAGGCAAGAATTAATTTTATCGGGCATTGGGAAGAACAATTTCCGTCGCCACTCAAAAAAATATTGTATAAATGCATCGAGAGCACGAAAGATTACGATCAGTATTTTCTGAATTTCTTTTTGGCGTACAGCGGGGATGACGAGATGCTTTTGACCATTCGGAAAATTGCGGCTCAATATGGAAATGATCCTTCGGCTATTGATGCTTCCATAATTAAGAAAAATCTGATGACGTGCGACCTTCCTCCTGTCGATTTGTTGATTCGGACGGGTGGCGAGCCACACCTGAGTGCTGGATTTATGATGTGGGATGTCGCTAATTCACAATTGTTTTTTTCGGACAAGTATTATCCCGATTTCGATGAAAACGAGTTTGAACTGGCAATCAAGGATTATCAAAACCGAGGACGACGATTCGGTAAATAGGCTTACTTGAGGAACACGGACTCGCTATCATTGACAAAAGCAACTTCTTGATGTATAATTGAAAATCGCCCTTGCAGTGTCTTGGACGAGTTATTTAACAATAGAGTTTAGAATCAATCTTTGGGAGTGAGAGAAATGAAAAATAAAATGTGGGTAGTAGTGTTTATCGCTACGATGTTTATTCATGGTTGCACGACATACGATTATGAACGTGGCGCGATTGAAAATTCAACAAGCGTTGATAACTCTCTTATACTGGATAGTTTGGAGTTAGCTGCACTTAACGGTCGGGACGGCGAAATAATGACGTACCAGAACGGGGATTTGCTACAACAAGTAACTCCGTTTAATATGCGTGTCGATAGGTATACAGGGAAGCAATGTCGGGATTTTCATACGGATTTTACTTTCCGCCAGGAAAGAAAAAGTATTGAGAAAACTGCCTGTCGGTATGATGGGCAGTGGCGCATAGTGAGCATCGGCGGAAAATCTGTGGTGCGTTCATCTTATCACCCATATGGGTATCAGGGTTATGGCACTCCAGGATGGATGCGAGGATACGGGTATGTCAATCCAATGATAAATAATAATTATGGTGGCGGTGGTTATTATGGAGGTCGCAGTGGAATCGGCGGTAGTGTGTATTTTAATGGACGGTGGTGATTAATTATACACCGGAAAAATTTTGATTGTTTGGGTTTCGGAGAAATATTATGAAAGAGGTAAGAATGACGGGGTTGGCAATTTTTGTCGGCGGATTGATCGGCACGGTCGTAATATACTATCTTTACTGGATAGAGATAGTGTGGCCCGGGGTATAATTATCCCAAAAATCGATAAAACGTTTGGATGTGAGTATTTAACAAAATATCTCACCTCTCCAAGCGTTTTTTTCTTTTTTATGGTATACTGACCCCGTAATATGCTAAGGAAAAATGTATGTCAAAGATACAGTCAGTTTTGGGTCGGGAGATTCTTGATTCCCGAGGTAATCCGACGGTAGAGGTTGCTGTGACACTTGAAAGCGGTGTGAAAGCGGTGGCGATGGTGCCGTCCGGAGCATCGACAGGAGAATGGGAAGCAGTTGAATTGCGTGACGGTGACGCGAAACGTTATGGTGGAAAAGGCGTGCTCAATGCCGTGAAGAATGTCAATACAGAACTTGCTGAAGCGGTTATCGGTATGGATGCTTCCGAACAGAAAGCACTTGATGAAAAAATGATCGCACTGGACGGAACGGAAAACAAGGGTCGTTTGGGAGCGAATGCTATCTTGGGAATTTCTCTCGCAGTGGCTCGCGCTCACGCTATCGATACTGGAAAAACATTGTATGCATATATCAATGCACTTTTGGACAATGGTACGAAGATTGCTTTGCCAGTTCCGATGTTCAATGTCTTGAACGGCGGTATGCACAGCGATTCCGGCCTGGCTATCCAGGAATTCAAGATTGTGCCGGCTGGTATCAAAGTCTATGCCGATCAGTTGCGCGCCGGAAGTGAAATCTTTCACGCGTTGAAAAAAATTCTCGAGAAGGATGGCTTCGCGACGGGCGTGGGCGATGAAGGAGGATTTGCACCGCATCTTGAAAGCAACGCGCAGGCATTTGAAGTGATCATCCAGGCTATCAAAGCCGCCGGCTATGAACCGGGAACGCAAGTATCGATCGGTATCGATGCTGCAGCGAGTTCGTTTTACAACGCGGATGAGGATCAATACATCATCAAGCCGGAAGGTGTCAATCTGAATCGTGAAAGTTTGATCGCAATGTATCGTGATTGGATCGCGAAGTATTTTATGATTTCCATCGAGGATGGTCTGCATGAAAACGATTGGGAAGGCTGGGCTTTGATGAAAGAAAAACTTGAGAAGGATCAGAAGATTATGCTTATCGGCGATGACCTTCTTGTTACGAATCCAAAACGATTGGCGCGCGCCATTGAAGAAAAATCATGCAATGCCGTGTTGATCAAACTCAATCAGATCGGAACTTTGACCGAGACGCTTGATTGTATCCGCTTGGCGCAGGCCAATAATTATCGAGTCGTTGTATCGCACCGATCCGGTGAGACGGTTGATGATTTTATCGCAGACTTGGCAGCAGGCACCGGTGCTGAGTTTATCAAAACCGGTTCGCTTTCCCGAGGCGAGCGCCTGGCGAAGTACAATCGCTTGCTCGCGATTGAAACCGAAATTGCCTAAATATCAGTTTTATGTCAAAAATCATTTGTATCGGGTCGACTTCGAAGGATATTTTCTTTCCTACGGGAGAGGGCGAGCTTTTCGATACGCCGGAGGATATCACTTCGCAGAAAAAAGTCGCTTTTGAAGTGGGGGCGAAGTATCAGATCGAGGATCGATTCGAGGCAGTGGGCGGTGTGGCTGCCAATTGCGCGCAGGGTTTGGCACGGCTTGGCTTGGATGTCGCAACGTATTCGTGCGTCGGCAATGATCAGACAGGGCAGTGGGTGATAGAAGAGTTACGCAAAGAAAACGTGTCCACGCATTTGATCGAACAAAAGTCCGGCGCACAGACGGATCTTTCCTCTATTCTCGTGTTTACGCAAAACGGCGAGCGGACTATTTTTTTCAATCGTGATGCGAATGAACTTTTGAAAGTCGAAGCGGAAAAATTTGACGGTGCCGAATGGATTTTTGTGAGCGCTTTGAACGGTAAATGGCAAGAGAATATGAAAACAATCGTGCGGAGTGCGCAAGAAAAAAATCTCAAATTCGCTTTCAATCCGGGACAGAAAAATATGAAAGATGATATCGCGGTTGTATTAGAAGCAGTGAAACAAGCGGATGTGTTATTGGTGAATAAAGACGAGGCTATCGAATTGGTGATGAAAATACAAGAGCAGGCAACGAGCGATGAATTGCAAGACGAAGCATTTCTCGTGCGGACACTGTATGCGCACGGTGCTAAAACAATCGGTATGACGGACGGTATTCGCGGTGCGTGGGGTTATGCTGGCAATGATATTTTGTATGTGGATGTGTTGAAACAGGAAGCGGTGGATGCGACTGGAGCGGGGGATGCGTTCGGAAGCGGGTTTTTGTCGGCATGGACGCGCGGACTCGGGCTCGAACGGGCGCTTCGATGGGGAATCGTAAATGGCAGTAATGTCGTGCGTTTCTATGGTGCGCGAGAAGGACTGCTTCGCGCGACCGAGATCGAAGCGTTTGCCGGGAAAGTGAACGTAATAATCGCTTAAACGAACGTTTATTTGATTTATTTGACAAAACCTTGTTTCTGCGCTATACTTTAACCGTGTAGAGACACAGAAACGGAGTCGAGTTTTTAGAGTTTAGTCGAAGCATAAATTATAAATAGTATTTTAAAGGAAAAACGTATGCAAGGAGTTATCAAAACGCTTACCGACAAGGGATTTGGATTCATTTCCCGTGAAGGTGAAACAAAGGACTTGTTTTTTCATTCCAAAGAGTTGAATGGTGTGATGTTTGAAGATTTGAAAGTTGGTGATGTTGTTACTTTTGAAGTAGTTGACACTCAGAAAGGTCCAGCTGCAACAAACGTATCACGCGCATAAATATCAGCGCTTGCGCTCTATTTGTCTTAGACCCCTCTCGTTTCGACGGGAGGGGTTTTTGACGCGTATTTTTAAAAAAGCTATACTATAAAAGAAGATTCACCAAAAATTGATGGATGTTTCTGTTGCAAAAGTATTTTTTTACAGCCGAGTCGACCCGCCCGCATCGATACGCGAAGCGTTTCGGGCAGGGTACGCCAATGGCTTTTAAAAAAATCTTTTGCGACAGAAACGTGTAAAGAATATATTTATGGAAGTTTTACAAACAGAGATTGAAGGATTGTTGATTATCGAACCGAAAGCCTTTGCGGATGACCGCGGTTTTTTTATGGAAACATATAATCGTGATCGGTATATGCAGGCAGGCATTGTCGATGTGTTTCTTCAAGATAATGTCTCGGTTTCCAAAAAAGGAACGCTTCGCGGGTTGCATTATCAAGCACCACCGTTTTCACAAGGAAAATTGGTACAGGTGTTGCGAGGGGCTGTTCTTGACGTGGCGGTCGATATTCGTTTTGGATCACCAACATTTGGTAAATATGTTTCAGTGGAGCTTTCGGCGGAGAATAAAAAACAATTTTGGATTCCCGTTGGATTTGCGCATGGGTTCGTCGCTTTGGAGGATGATACTCTTTTCAGTTACAAATGTACCAATGTATATTCGCCGGAATGCGATCGCGGAGTGCGATGGAATGATGAGCAGATCGGTATAGCGTGGCCATTTCCTGAATCAGAGCTTTTGATTTCAGAGAAGGATAAGGTACAGCCGTTGTTGAAAGATATTGCACAGGAGTTTGTGTGGAAAGTTTAAAGCAGTATATATAATTTAGTTGAAAATGAGATGTGCGGACGTGACGGAAAAAAGGTGAAGTAAGAATTTTTTCTTATATAGAAAAACTAAACAAAGTAAATATTGAAAGATATGAAATTATTGGTAACTGGTGGTGCCGGATTTATCGGATCGAATTTTAT
>Ga0172379_10010606_pt1 | contig 11116 bp, 14 predicted proteins | sample GrowelOW334metaG_FD_119756 | JGI IMG/M metagenome (GOLD analysis project Ga0172379, IMG submission 119756) | Groundwater microbial communities from an aquifer near a municipal landfill in Southern Ontario, Canada - Groundwater well OW334 metaG | ecosystem: Environmental > Aquatic > Deep... | reverse complement strand
TTTTAAAATTTACGATACATTGGGGCGATATAGGCTTTACCATCGTAAATTTTACAACAGCAAATTTAGATGCCTAATCTAAATTTGCGACAAGCGGAAGATGGCCGCAAAAGTAACCGCCTAATAGTAATGAGTAACAGGACTGTGGATGAATAAAAAGGCAGAGATTGAATGTTATTCAATGCTCTGCCTTTGGAATTGTCAGGCCGAACCGTTAAGCGATCCGACCAAGTTTTGATGGAAGAAGAATTACCTGGACATCTTGCCCTTAATAATTCTTTCAGCCTCTAACCAATCGTCAAATGAATGACCAGGTTTGCGGCCTCTCTTCTCATAAAGCTCGTACGCCTTCTTTTCAATAAGTTTCTTCAAATCTTCTTTCGTCATAGAAGTGCTAGAAGACTTATCAAGCTTAAAGGATGTAGTTGTTCTTGCCATGTTACACCTCCTTTCGTAACGATATTATACCGATTTTCCGGTACCTATGCAATAGATTTTTTAAGAAATTCAGGGATCGGCTGCTTAAATATCTTGTAGATGTTCATAAGGTGCTTTCTATAAAGCTCATCGAACGGATTTTCGAGCCCAGAGCGCACTTTTCCGGTATACCACCAGTTCCAATCGCTCCCCTCGGCTATATGGAACTCACGCCATGCCTTTTGTATGACCGGCTGGGTGTTATCGCCCTTCTTCTGCAGTTCTTTGGTGAACTTAACGAGGTCTTTTCTCACTTTGCTCAGGTAATCCCAGGATTCGTTGTCCTGATCCTGCCCTATCCACACCTCAAAATTGTGATTTATCCAGGAAGCTGGAAATATCCTTGAAATGGACTCTTTTGGAGGCTCTTTGTCCAAAAATCCGCTTATAGTCGTTGAATCTACTATATCGCCTTTGTCAAGTGAGGCATAAAGCGTTTCGAAGAAGGTCCTGCCGTTATCCTCAAAATACTCCCAGGCGTTCTCGCCATCCATGATGACCGTCACCAGCTGCCTATCCGTATGGCGCCTCAACCCCTCCGATATCTTCCTGAAATGGTCCATCAGGTCGGCTGCCGCGTCCCTCTGGTCCCAGGCGTTATAATTAAAACTTATGATATCCGAAAGGTTCTTATCCCTGAATATCATATTTATCGACTTATTATCCTTTTTCAACTTATACGGCTGATAGAGTATCCGCCTGTCAAAGCATGTGATACCCCTATAGTTCTTATCATACATGGACAGGCTATTGAACAGTATGTCTTCGTCAGTAGCCGCCCATTCTATCCCGAGCGACATCATCAGTTCAAGGGCCTCGTCGGAAACGCTCCCCTCCGACGGCCACATACCGCGCGGCGGACGGCCGAACTGTTCCGTGTAATATTTGATAGCCTCTTCGAGATGCCACTTTGCGTCTTCCGGGTGGCAGAACCTCTTGCGCGGAAGCTCCATCTCCGGAGAGGATATCCCCGCAATGGATGTGTCGCAAAGGAGCGGCAGTATCGGATGATAATACGGCGTCGTACTTATCTCTATACGCCCTTCGTCCTGCAGCCTTTTATATAAGGGCAGTATCTCTGACAGGATCTCCTTTTGCTTAAAGATGACATATTCTTTGTCTTCTTCGCTATATCCCCTATTCTTATCGACCAGATCCCTAAGGTTCGTATCTTCGTCTATACTGATGGAGTGGAACCATGCGAGGTTATATAGGACCTGCAGGTCGCGGAGATCTTCGGTATCATATCTCTTTACAACGCTGGGCGTAAGCGAACGGTTGCCTTTTTTAGCGAAAAGCTCTTTATACCGTTCGTTCGGCTCTATAAAACGCTTGAAATTGATCTTGAAGAAGTGTGTCAGCAGCTGGACTTTGTCTTTATGCGCGAGGGATGAGGCATCTTTTAAGGTGAGGTCGAGCAGGACGTCGGTCGCGCCGTTCTTCACATAATCGTTCAGCTGCTCCATCAGGACGGGCACCATATTGAAGGTGACCTTCACATTCTCGAAATCTTCGAGGAGCGCTGCCATAGGGTAGTAGTCCTTAACCCCATGGAGCCTTACCCACGGCATGCGGTATTTTCCGGTAAGGTCGTCCTTATAGAAGGGCTGGTGCATATGCCACAGGAAGGCGACCTCTATATTTTTCTTTGTTATCATATGAGATCCGGGTGGTTATGCGCTATACATAGAGTAGTCTATGTCAGGGAATATGTTGAATTTGTCTTCGCAGGCTTTAATATATTCTTCGTCGAGAGACCCCTCTTTTACCTCGTCATAAAGTTCCATGAAGTGCTCGGAGTGTTCTCTCATCCTTTCGACGGCATACTGGACGTGGGATCCCGTCTTCATTATGAAAGCCCAATCGCTCGACTGAGCCAGAAGAAGTTCGCGGGCCATCTGGTTAAGAGCTCTTAAGAGAAGGCCTTTGGCATGCCTGTGTTCCCGGGCGGCCTCGACCATCCTCTCGACCATCTTGTGCAGATGCCTGTACAACCAGTCGTTGGAACCCTCAAGCCATACTTCGCTGTAACCTTTATATCCCCAGCTTGAAAATGACGGGGTCAGCACCTGATAGTTCTTATACAGCTTCAGGTAATCTCCGGGAGTCGTAAGCTCTATGTTCTTCTGATCGTACGCGATCTTCCTTATGAGAAAATCTATCCACTGCGGCCCTTCATACCACCAATGACCGAAAAGTTCGGCATCATACGGTGAAACGATGATGGGAAGCCTGTCCCCCATCTGCCCGTGCAGGTATTCGATCTGTTTTTCCCTGTTGAACATGAAATTACCGGCGTGAAACGCCGCTTTATCGCGCGCGGCGTCGGGCTGATACGCCTCTTTATGGTTCGTATTCCCCGTTATCCTGTAATATTTGATGCCTGTATTTATTCTGGTACCGTCGGCGTTTATATAAGGCCTGATGTAGTCGTAATCCAGGTCGAACCCGATATCCCTATAGAATTCCCTGTAGTAATAGTCTCCCGGATAACCTTCCACCGCGCTCCATACGTTCTTTGAGGATTCCGTATCCCTCCCGAACGCAGCAGCCCCTGACTTACACAGGTAAGGGCTGAAGACGCCGTATCTCGGCCTCGGAGTGCCGAAAAGTATGCCGTGAGTATCTACAAAGAAATATTTAACACCTTCTTTTTTGACTATCTCATCATCCCCGGGATTATAGCCGCATTCCGGCAGCCATATACCTAGAGGTTTTTTACCGAATACTTTCTCGTACAGGTCTACGCCCGTCTTAACCTGCGCCCTGACCGCTATCTTTCTCTCGACCTCCATCAATGGGAGGAAGCCGTGGGTAGCGCAGCATGTTATGACCTCAAGCCCGCCCTTATCCTGAAAATGTTTGAAGGCGTTCAATAGGTTCATTTTATATTTGTCTGCGAATAAATGGCGCGCTTCTAGGAAGTTAGAATGGTACATATGAGCCAGCTGGTTGAACGGGCCGTCCCATTTCGTACGTTCGATCTCTTTTGCGGATAGCTCTATGAGGCTATCGAGATGTTTAAGATACTTACCCTGGAGATGCGGGTCCATGAGCATCGACATGAGCGTCGGAGACACAGATATGGTCAGGCGGTATTTTACTTTATCCCTTTCAAGCCCTTCGAATACTTTGATGAGAGGTATGTAAGTCTCTGTAATAGCTTCGAATAACCAGTCTTCTTCCAGGAAATCGTCAAAATCGGGATGGCGTACATAGGGAAGGTGCGCGTGGAGTACTATTGCCAGATATCCTTTTGGCATAATATTTATTCCGTCTTTCTGGTCACTATCGGCGTGACCCGACGGATATCTATCCCGTCATGAGATGTTGCTTCGACCGGTATGACCTGTTTGCCATCGGGGAGAGCGAATCTAAGGCTGAACGTCCCGTCCGGTCTCAAATTTATTTTTTTACCCTGTACAGTCAATGTTGCGTCCGGCTCAGTGCCTCCGTATACGATCAATTCGCAATTAACCCACATCCAGAATTTTCTCTCAGCAGGTTTCCTGAAGAAAGATGCGCCGCTCGATATGCCGCCTGAAGTTATCTGTTCCTCAAGGCGCCTCTGTATGAGCTCCCTGGCCTCGAGGGATCCTTTACCTACACCGAAACCTCCGGACAGGCCGAACATCTTCCAATAATCCTCTTCTGCTACCATCCATTCCGCGTCAAGCTGGTCAGACATACCGAAACGGGGCGTCTTTACGGCATTTGAACGGGCAAGCACATGGAAATTGCCTTTCTTCGTCACTATGCCTATATCTACGATCCATGACCTGTCTGGGCTTACGCTAATATACCAGTTGCTGGCGAGGCCTTTAAGCTCGATGTCGAAGAAGGAATTGGCGTTCTTGCCGTTGAAGTTAACCCCTGTAATATCATATACGCGCAAGACCGATTTTTCAGGAGTGTCTCCGGCGCTCTGGATGGCATTCCTTACTTCTTCTTCCTTCTCGCGCTTTATTTCCCAATAAGTGAACATCCACCACGGGTCCCTGACAAGAAGAACTATCTTGTTGTCACCATACCCCGGCGGGAATCTGAATTGTTTTTTCTCTCTGATCTTCAAAGGCTTTGATCCCTGTTTCGTCTCGTTAGCAGACATATTACGCCTCCTTATTACACCTCGTTAAGGCTATCTTCCGTTTCGTCACTGTTCTCACCGTCCGACCTGCTATCGTTGTGGCACGAAGCATAATCCATGCAGACCTCACAACAGAGATCGCTGAGATGATCTTCCCCTTCACAGCTTGTATAACGTAAACAAGTTTCGCAACACATAATGATCTCGTTTTATATGATCAGATCAATATTTAATAATCGTCGTCGGAGGAAGTGTTTTCCGATATCTCCGCGGGGCTTTCGTCCGGGATCTCTTCCTCTTTTTCTACCGAAACCAGCTTTGCTATATTCTTTCCGTCCTGGGGCTCATAAGCAGCATCCACCCAGTCGCCTTTTTTCACATCGTTAAGCAGTACTGCATTCTCGAATTTGGTATTATTGCCGCAGAAAAGAGTTATCGTCTTTTCCTCGTCGGTATCGTAATCGTAGTATTGAACGTTCATAGAATTGGCCGACACGTCGACGCCCTGTACTTCGCCGTAGATCGATATCTCGTTGGTCTTTGCGGCGCTTTCATCTTCCGGCGCAGCTGGGGCCTGAGGTGTCACGACAGGTGCCGGTTCCGCCACTTCCTGCGCAGCGGGAGCGGCTGTTTCAGTAGCAGGAGTTGCGGCCGTTTCTTTGCTCTCTTCCATTGCCTCCTGGCAAATGGCCGGGACAGCCGACAAAATAAGCAGAGCCGCTATGAGCATGGCTATAGTATAGAATCTCCTCATCTAAAACCTCCTGATTTGATGTTATCTAAGTCTGTCAAATCATCCCGAGTAGCTGTAGTCTTCGCGTGGCTACGAGGGAGTATCAACCAAATCTAGCTTCATAAAACTGACTATTGCAAGAATGCTACTATATCACGATTATAGTTTAAATGTCAAGTTTATGTCAAGCATAAAGGGGTACGTTATTCACGTACCCCTTTAAATGCGCGTTCTGCCTCATCCTTATTCCTAACGGTCATTGAGCCGGTCTTTCAGGCCCTTATTATCCGCCAGCAGCTTATCATAAGCGGCTTTAAGGCTTATCTTCTCGTCCAGCAGCTTATCGTACTCGCCCTTCAATGCGTTCTTCTCGTTATTAAAAACTTCCAGCTTGGTCTCCAAATCCATCTTTTCCTTCAAGAGGCCGTCATATTCATTCTTAAGGGCATCTCTGGATTTAGTGATAACGTTCGCCTTTTCTTCTAACGTGATCTTCTCATTAAGAAGCGCTTCGTATTTATCATTAGATACGCCGCAACCCGCTAAAGTAACAGCAGTAAGAGATGCTATCAATACGAACAAAGAGGCTGACTTGATCCCTTTCATCAAAAACCCACTCCTTTCTCTAAAACACCCGTCCTGCTTCTGACCCAGTTTTACTGAGACAGATACTTCGCGAGCTCAGCCCATGTCTTCGGGCCTACTTTACCATCGACCGTAAGGCCTTTGGCAGCCTGGAACTCCTGTATAGCTTTCTTGGTCTTGGGGCCTATCTTTCCGTCTATTGCTCCGGAGTAAAATCCTGCGTTCTTCAATGCGCTCTGGATATCTTTGCTCCTGTCACCTACTGTCTGTAGAAGAGCCGCCGGTTTTTCTATGACCGGTTGAGGCGCTGCAGTGGGCGGTATTGCTTCTGTCGCAACGGTCTGGGCCGGTTCAGTGACCTGCACGACCTGCGCTTCTTCAACCGCCGGTGTCGACGATACAGGGGCTTCTGTCATCTCTTCTGGGATGCTTTCGGTCTTCGCCTTGCAGCCGACTATTGCAAGCGGTACTATAGCCAACGCCACCACAAACACCACCAATAACTTTTTACTCATCATTCCTCCTTTCTTGAGAAATTTTTCATTAAGTTTTTATAATTTCAAAGTGGATTTATCCCAATTTTTTAATTATAGGACTTTCTTTATTTTTGTCAATAAAAAACGGGCATCTCTTTTCATTTAAATATATAACCGGTTTCGATAGACCAGAAAAGCAGGTCAAGCTCCCCAAGCGGTATCTTTACCGCGCGGCAGAACTTTCTGGCTTTATCCTCGATCTCCAGGTATATCTTCCTGCTGCCTATCGACGGAGGTACTTTATCTATAGCGTTGTATCTTACAAGATTTTTTATGATATGCCTGTCGAGTATCGCCAGGTCTTTGCCGAGGCCTATGTTCCTCAAAAAATGGCTCGCCTCTTTATACCCGAAACCTTTGATATTCTCGACCAGCCATTCACGGGTAGCGCGCGCGTTAAGCGGATCGATCCTGCTCTTGACGTCGATACGTCCGCCGGCGGTGAATAGGTCCCGGGCTTTCACGAGATAGACCGCTTTTTTATTATGGAACCGTGCCATCCCCTTCAGGTTCGCCCCTATTTCGCCGGAGCGCCCTTTTAGAAGCAGACCCTTCTCTTTGAGTTGTCTTATAGCTTTATCGCAGGATACAGCTTTTGACTGAGGGGTCAATATGCAGAATGCTAGTTCCCGGAATATATCCTCGTCTTTGCCTTTATGCAGGTCCTTAAAATCGTCCAGCCGGCCCTTTATCTTACCCTTATTAAGCTTATACTCCGCAATAAGGGCCTTCACTTCTTTAGATATCTTCACTATATACCATCCCCTACCTACCGCATCTGGCTGATGTACCGGAATGCGCTCAATACGGCCTTAGAGCCCTCGCCGGCAGCTATTATGATCTGCTTTTCCGGGACATTGGTAACATCCCCGGCGGCAAATATCCCCGGCACATTGGTCGCATTATCATTATTGACCTTTATCTCCCCGGAGGCGGTCTTATCTACCCCTATAGCCATCTGCGAGTTCGGGACGAGCCCTATCTCAACAAACACTCCCTGGACATCCAATTTTTCTATACCGTCGCCCTTCTTTACTCTGATCCCTGTCACGAACTTATCTCCCAGTATCTCTACTACTTCCGCACTGTTCAATACTTTGACCATACCGCTTGCAAGCACCTTCTCCTGCATTATGGGGTCGCCGGTAAGGCGCCCCAAGATATTGATAAGATATATGCTCTTCGCTATCTTCATAAGCTGTAAAACCGCGTCAAGGGCAGAATTGCCGCCGCCTATAACGGCGACGTCCTTTCCCGAAAATAACGGCGCGTCACAAGTAGCGCAATAAGTAAGGCCCCTATTCTTGAATTCATTCTCTCCGGCGGCGCCAAGCTCCCTCACTCTTTTACCCGACGCTATTATCACGGTCCGGGACTCGTATACCGCTTTTTTTGTTTTTACGCTTATCCTATCGCCTGTCCGGGTTATCTCGAGGACTTCGTCGCCTTCTTTCATCGCGACATTATAGGCCTTCATATGCTCTTCGAATTTTTTGACGAGGTCCGGGCCGCTTATGAACTGGTATCCCGTATAGTTCTCTATCTCGCCGCTCCATGCGGTCTGCCCGCCTATATCTTTAGATATGACTATAAAATCCAGCCGTTTACGCGCCGCGTACACAGCAGCCGTTATCCCTGCGGGGCCTGCGCCCACGATTATCATGTCGAGCATATCTTCATCTCCGAAAATTTTGGACCATTAAAGGCTGGATGCGGCTCTACCGGCCTCTATCATCGCCATATCGATCTTCTCCTTACCTGTCTCTGGAGATATGTCCATCGGTTCGGCTTTGATAAAAGTTATATCCGAGATCCCCACAAAAGAGAACACCGTCCTGATGTAAGGTTCCTGGAGGTCGTAACTGTGCATGGGGCTGCCGGGACTGTAATCTCCGCCGCGGGTCGCCACAACGACCATCTTCTTATTTTTGGCAAGGCCCTCAACCCCTTTTTCCGTATACCTGAAAAGGTATTTGGGCTGGACTATGACATCAATATACTGTTTTAATGTATATGGTATACCGAAATTCCACATCGGCGTGGATATGAGGTATATATCGGCTGCGAGGAAACGGGCTATGTGGTCCTCCACACCCTTCCACGCGTCTTTGAGCTTTCCTGTGAGGTCCCGGCCGCCCAAAAGAGCGTATTTGCCTTCCACCACCTGTACTGTAAGGGATGGCAGGGCCTCAGTCGAAACATTCAATTCATCTATACTGCAATCAGGGTATTTCTTTTTGAGTTCTTCAAGAAAAACGCCGCTGATCTTGAGCGTCCTGGATAATTCGCCTCTTGGGGTAGCGATTATATGCAGTAACCTTTTCATAGTGTCCTTCCCCGGAAATATTATATGCCGAGCAGTTCTTTGATCTTTTCCTTATCGAAACCGACAACGATCTCGCCGTCCACCTCTATGACAGGCACTCCCATCTGGCCTGACTTCTGGATCATCTCCTGGGCCATCTCAGGATTTTCGGAAACGTCGACATCATCAAAAACGATCCCGCTCTCTTTCAGGAACTGTTTCGCCCTGATGCAGAACGGGCAGGTCGGGGTGCTGTACACTTTTACAATCTTTCCCATAAAACCCTCTCCTTCTTATTTTAAAGGACGAGGCGTAAGATCGATGACATCTTCCACCTTCATCACTATCATATACTCCGGTTTCGGTAAAAGTATCTCAGGGTAACGGGCCTGTTCCTCGCCGCCGCGCAGCTCTTTCAATACCCTGCGGCTTACCCTGCTCGTTATCCTGGATTCCCATTCCTTTATGATGTGGGATTTTATCTTCTTTTCGGGGACCATCTTCGACGTCCCCTTAAGGGAATACCCCCTGAATTTATGTTCGTCTACGGCGGTAATGCTTATGTGCGGATCCCGCTCCAGGTTCCTGTATGTACTGCCCCTGTAAAGGTCGATCAGATAGACGAGGCCGTCCTCGTCTATATGGACCAGGCCTTTACAGGAATTATGCGGATAACCATTCTCATCAACAGTAGAGACTATGATAAATCCCTGCCTGTGGAAAAAATGCACGACATCCAGCGATAACTTCTTCTCTTGTTTCACGAAGCTTCTATTTGCTCCCTTTGAGATTCTCGAACATCTCTTCATGCCCTATCTCTTCGCCCATTATATGGCAGACGAGCTGATAAGTGTCATGATCTTTGCCGAATGTCTTTTTCGCTATCTTGTTATAAACATCTATAGCGCCGGCCTCGGCGGTAGTCACCAGCTTGATTATCTCATCGTAATCGGAAAGCTTCTTCATGACACCAGGATACGGCGCATTGGCGCCCTTTTCGAGATCTCCTATCCTGTTCGTAGGCAGCCCCCCGAGCTCTACGATCCTTTCAGCCACTTCCGTAGCGTGCTCAAGCTCATCCTTGGCGATCTTATTCAAGAACTCTGCCATATCTTCATACCCCGGCCCATCCACTACCATCGCCATATACCACCACGCATAGTAAGCAAGCCATTCATCGCAATATGCCCTGTTAAGGTCCTTTATCAGATCCTTAATATCCACTCCTACTATCTCTCTAGCTTTCTTGCCCATATCTTGCCCCTTTCTGTTATCGTTACCCTTTAATAAATTAAACTTTTAACTTCTTCGCGAACTCAACTCCGTAATCATAGCACTTCTTCATCTCTGATTCATCCGGCATGAATTTGACCGACAGAGGTTCGCCTCCGACCTCTATCCCGGCCTCTTTAATAATATCCTCTATCGTCTTCACTGCGCCTCCGCTCCACCCATAGGACCCGAACGCGGCGGCTATCCTGTTCTTCGGTTTAAGCCCTTTAAAAAATGTCAGGAACCCTCCTATGTTAGGAAGGAGGTCGTTGTCATGTGTCGACGAGCCGATCAAATAACCCTTGGCGTCGAGCATCTCTTTGATGACCTCGGTAGTCCCGGATTGCGCTACATCGAAGATCTTCACATCGACCCCGCCGTCCGTAAGCCCTTCGGCGATCTTTCTGGCCATCTTTGCCGTGGCGCCCCACATCGTCTCATACGCTATGACGGCTTTCGGCTTCGAGGTATTCTTTGTCCAGTTGATATAGGCGTTGACGATCTTCATCGGGTCTTTACGCCATATGATGCCATGGCTGGGCGCGATCATCTTTATAGATATATTCATCTTGAGGATATCTTCGATCTTTTTCGAAATAAGGGAACTGAGCGGCCATAGGATATTCGCGTAATATATCGCGGCTTCATCCATAAGCGCGCACTGATCGACCTCGTCATCGAACCTTTCCGACGTCGCATAGTGCTGGCCGAACGCATCATTCGGGAGAAGAAGTTCTTCTTCGGCGCAGTACGTGAACATGCTGTCGGGCCAATGTATCATCGGCGCTTCTATGAAAGTGAGCGTCCTTTTGCCCAGCTTCAGCGTATCGGCTGTCTTCACTACCTGGAAATCCCAGTTACCGTAATAATTCTTATAGAGGCCTTCTTTACATTTCTGGGTACCGAATACTTTAGCCTTTGGACAAAGTTTCATTATCTCCGGAAGCGCTCCGGAGTGGTCGGTCTCCACGTGATTGGCGATAATATAATCTATCTTTTCTACGGGGACTATCTCTCTTATCCGCTCTATAAGTTCTCCCGAGAACGAGCCTAGTACGGTATCGACGAGCGCGATCTTTTCGTCCACTATAAGGTACGCGTTATAAGTGGAGCCTCTCTTC
>Ga0172379_10010605_pt1 | contig 11117 bp, 14 predicted proteins | sample GrowelOW334metaG_FD_119756 | JGI IMG/M metagenome (GOLD analysis project Ga0172379, IMG submission 119756) | Groundwater microbial communities from an aquifer near a municipal landfill in Southern Ontario, Canada - Groundwater well OW334 metaG | ecosystem: Environmental > Aquatic > Deep... | reverse complement strand
GTGCCATATGTATCGCCATTTCGGCTCCCGTTACGGTGTCCATGTTGGCGCTTACCACTGGCACATTCAGTCGTATTCTTTTGGAGAACATCGTGGAGAGGTCTATGAGTTTGCGCGTAGGAATATCCGAATAGTGGGGAACAAGAAGCACATCGTCATACGAAAGCGCGAGGCGGAACGATTCACAAATTTGTGTTTTCATGCATGAATTATACCGAATGATCGCAAAAGTAACAAGAAAAACCCCGCACTAAGGCGGGGCGATTTTTGAGAATTTTTACACACAAAGCGGATGAACGGCAAGGAAACATATTATTGCCATCGCCGAAGCGAAGAATGCACCCGCAACGGCCGAAAGTCCAAAAAATATTGCTTCATCATGTTTTTTTGCTTTTACGGCTTTTTCGCAGAATATTCCGCAAGTGAAGCCAATGGCCGCGAACATAAAAACCGCGGTTATCATCATAAACATAACACATCCCCCTTTAAAAAATTGAAACTATTTTGATCAGGATCGGCCCCGCCAACATTCCGATGAAGAATGTACACGCAAAGACCAATAGTGCATAAAGAGACGCCATTTTGTCTTTCTTTGCGTATTCCGCGTTTTTGCTTCTGAAATAGGTAAAGACGCCAACGATAACAAAAATAACAAATGACGTGATTTTCAACAACATACTCCATACTCCCCAGTTAAAAAACACTCTGAAAGAATTTTATCACATTGTTGCCGTCTTTGCACACCCAAAGTCACAGTTGTAAAAAATAGAAAAATGTCGTATTTTAGTAGTAGGGAATCAACTAATAACATGGAAACAAAAAACGAAACTATGAACAACCAAGAACAAGAGAACCGCGCGCTTCCGAAAGAAATTATTGAGAAGCTTTTTTCGAATGAACTTCCGAGTACGGAAGATCTGGAAAAAAGATATCCTCCGCGCAACTTGCCGGAAAGCGCGATGGTCACGCGCGTTGGTCCGAGTCCGACCGGTTTTATGCATATCGGCGGCGTGTATGCGGCGCTTATTTCCGAACGGCTTGCACACCAAACAGACGGTGTGTTTTTCTTGCGCATTGAAGACACCGATCAAGAACGAAAGAAAGAGGGAACCACGGAGATCATCGTTGATTCTCTTGAAAAATTCGGAATCCCTCCCGATGAAGGAATGACGACCTCTGGCGAAGAAAAAGGAAACTACGGACCATATGCACAGAGTGAGCGCAAAGAAATATATCAATCAAGTATAAAATCTCTTGTTGAGGAAGGGAAAGCGTATCCTTGTTTTTGCACCTCGGAAGAAATAGAAGAAATAAATAAAAAACAGGAAGAAGAAGGAGTACGTCCCGGCTATTACGGAAAATGGGCGAAGTGGCACGATGCTTCCGTAGAAGAGGTTGAAAAGGAGTTGGAAAAAGAAACTCCTTTCGTTATTCGTTTTCGCTCTCATGGAAATTTTGAAAATAAGATCAAAGTTCATGATGTGTTAAAAGGGGATTTGGAGCTTTCCGAAAATGATCAGGATCGAGTGCTTTTGAAATCCTCCACCGGTTTGCCGACCTATCATATGGCGCATGCGGTGGACGATCATTATATGGGAACAACGCATGTTCTTCGTGGCGATGAATGGCTTTCTTCTCTTCCGCTGCACTTACAGCTGTTTGAAGCGCTTGGATGGAAACCTCCGCAATACGGACATTTGGCTCCGATACAAAAACTGGAAGGAAACTCCAAACGAAAGATTAGTAAACGCAAAGATCCCGAGGCAAACGCGATGCTGTACGAGGAAGTCGGTTATCCGTCGGAAGCCGTTGTGGAATATCTTCTCAATCTTGCCAACTCCACGTTTGAAGACTGGAGGAAAGAAAATCCAGATAAAGATAATCACGAATTTACGCTCACGCTGGAGCGTCTTGCAAATTCAAATGGTCCGCTGTTTGACTTTGTAAAACTCAACGACATCAGCAAAGAAATTATTTCGCGAAAAAGCGCGGCAGAAATTTATGATCGCGGTCTTGCATGGGCGAAACAATACAGTCCGAAACTCGCGGAGGAAATGGAAAAGGATGCCGATTACACAAAGCGCGCACTCAATATTGAAAGAGAAGGCGTGGCACGTCCGAGAAAAGATATCGCGACATGGTCTGACCTGCACGCGGAAACGGGATACTTTTTCGATCCGATTTTTGATGAACAACGAACCGAAAGAGAGAACGATATTTCATCATTGCAAGACCGTGAAGCTGCCGTCGGTGCCTTTCTGGAAACCTACAACGAGAACGACACTCGCGACGAATGGTTTGCGAAAATAAAAGACATTGCCAGAAATCTCGGATATGCCGAAGGTGCAAAACAATACAAACTCGCGCCCGAACAATACAAAGGCCAAGTCGGCGACATCGCCAAAATTTTCCGCGTGCTTTTGACCGGAAAAACCAACACGCCGGATTTGTATTCCATAATGCAAGTAATGGGGAAGGAAAGAGTCCAAAAGAGATTAAAGATGTAAGATGTATGAATTAAGATTTGTTGCCGGACGGGGGTTGTACCCCCGTTCATGACGTTTGGACAGAAAGATGAAGGTAAAAATTTAAACGTTCCGGACGAAGGTACAACCTTCGTCCGGCGGACGAGCAAACAATGTTGACAAACTGTCAAAAATTATATAGAATAAACCTCGGACTTGCCTCTTGCCTATTTTGGCTCGCAAAAAATTGTTATTTTCAAAAACATTGAGGATTTTATCATGAAAAATATTAAGATTGGTTGTGTTTCCGCCTGTTTAGTTGCTATTATCTGCTACTTTGTAGTTGTCGCCGGCGGCGCCGTCGGTCACACCACAAATCTTCCATTTTCAAACGCACCGAGTTTGTCGGTATCAGAAAGAGCCGAAGTCGATCAGTTAATACTAAACAGGTATTCATTGTATTATGATTTAAAAGAAAATGGGCGAGCTATTCGAATAGATAATACGAGCAATATGTCATGCCGTAAAGATGGAAAATTTTTTGTAACACGTTCTTTCGATATCCTTGCTCAAAATCGGACAGCAAAGTCAGATTATTCTCGTGACAATGTTACTTATGACCATACTTTTGTTTATTCCAACGGGCCGGACGGGATCGTAATGGAAAAAATTTGCCCAACTTGGTAAAATTTTTTGCTCCACATCTTTGCGATGTGGAGCATTTTATATTCATATGACTAGCCCCTTATACTTATAATATGGTATTATAAATGCATGAATTTTGATGCAATTTTTAATCCGAAATCGGTCGCTGTTGTCGGCGCTTCGCGGCGCGAAACGCATGTCGGGTATGGCGTTTTGAAAAATCTTATTGAACAAGGCTATGCCGGAGAAGTATTTCCGATCAATCCGAATGCGGAAGAAATTCTGGGACGGAAGTGTTTTCCGAATTTGTCTGCCATCGGAAAATCGGTTGATCTTGCGGTGTTTACGGTTCATCCGGCTGATGTGAAGACGGCAATGGTTGAAGCGGCGAATATCAGCGTAAAAGCGGCGATCGTCATCACAGCCGGATACAAAGAGATTGGAGAAGCGGATATGGAACATGATCTCGCCAAGTTTTGCACGGAACACAATATAACTCTCATCGGTCCGAACTGTCTCGGGGTTATAAATTCCGCGACGAAGATGAACGCTTCCTTTGCTCGTATCATGCCGAAGAGGGGACCCATCGGGTTTTTCTCTCAGAGCGGAGCGCTGTGCGTTGCGGTTCTTGATTATGCGGAAAAGCTCGGAATTGGATTTTCCAAATTCGTCAGTATCGGCAACAAAGCGCAAGTCGGGGAACTTGAAATGCTGCGCTACTTTCTTGATGATCCTGAAACGCGAGTCATCGCCATGTACGTGGAAGATCTCACGCATCCTCATGAAATTATCGAAGTGATAGAAAAAGCTCGGAGAGAAGGGAAAGCGAAGCCGGTGATCGCACTCAAAGCGGGAAGAACGAGCGTCGGCGCTTCTGCCAGCGCTTCGCATACCGGCGCGCTTGCCGGAGAAGATGTTTTATACGGCGCGTTGTTTTCTCAAGCGGGAATTATTCGGGCGGAAAAAGTCTCGGAACTTTTTGACTACGCAAAAGTATTTTCATGCAATTCGTCCCCGAAAGGAAATCGGCTGGGAATCGTTACCAATGCCGGCGGTCCGGGAGTTCTCGCTACCGATGAAGCCTCTTTGCAAGGATTGACGGTTAACGCACTTTCGCAAAACACGCGATCAGCGCTCGCGGAATTTCTTCCCAAAGCGGCCAATACACATAATCCGGTGGATGTGGTCGGCGATGCGGACGCACTGCGGTATGAAAAGGCTTTGCGCATCGTTGCGGCGGATCCGGATATTGATATGATTCTCGCCATTCTCACGCATCAAACCATGACGGAAGTTGAGAAAACGGCGCAAGCGATCATCAGAACAAAAAGCGAATCGCACAAACCGATTGTTGCCTGTTTTATGGGCGGGATGTCGGTTGAACAGGGAGTATCGCTTTTGCACGAAGCGGAAGTTGCGACGATTGAATATCCCGAAGAAGCGGCTGCGGCCATCGCGAGACTTCCATCTTATGGCGAATATTTGAAACGCGGAGGATCGGAAGTTTTTGCCTTTCAAGACACAAACAAAGAAGCGGTCAAAACGATACTTTCCCGCGTACACGAGAGCGGAAGAAAAGCTTTGTCTGAAAAAGAAGCCACATCGGTATTTGCCGCGTACGGTTTCCCGACGCTGTGGATGAAATTTGCAAAAGATCGCGCCGAAGCGGAAGCAATCGCCGCTGAATTCGGAAAGCCTGTCGTTATGAAAATTGTATCGCCGGATATCCTGCACAAAAGCGATGCGGGCGGAGTCCGTGTCAATATTGAACCTTCGCATGTCGGCGAAGAATACGATCGTATGATGGAAGCGGTCCGCGCGAAAAAACCGGAAGCGCGTATCGAAGGCGTTTTGCTGGAGGAAATGATTAGCACAGAAGGGTTAGAAATAATACTTGGCGGAAAACGCGATCCTTCTCTCGGAGGTGTTGTTATGGTCGGTTTCGGCGGCATATACGTTGAAGTATTAAAAGATGTGGCGTTCGGTCTTGCTCCGATAACCGAACATGATGCGCGAAGGATGGTGGATTCTCTCAAAGCGCGAAAAATATTCGATGGTATTCGCGGACAGGAACCATCGGATGTGGAAGCACTTATTCAAATGCTCGGTCGTCTCTCGGCGCTTGTTTCCGATTTTCCCGAGATTGCGGAAATAGACATCAATCCTCTCAAAATGTTCAAGGCCGGCGAAGGCGTAAGAGTGCTTGATGCGAGGATTATTCTCTCCTAAATCAAATAAAAAGACCCCCGAGATATGTTCTCGGGGGTTTTATATTTGTCCGTCTTTCAGACGAAAATTATTTCTCATCGTTGTCCGCAGTGTTTGCAAACCGTTGTGATTCGCGTTCCATTTCGCGTCACAAGAACCGGACTTCCGCAATATTCGCATACAGGATCATAGATGCCGAGAAGGGTATCTTTTTCCAAAGTTGCTCTGTTGATAGGTTGGCATTCAGGACAGGGAACTTCTATTTCATGTTCTCCGCGATGAACGATTATGGTCCCTGTATCTTTGCATTTTTCGCACATACTCATTCTCCTTTTTTTTGTGAAATTTATACTTTGTTCGTTTGATAGTGCAATAATTTACCTTTGGTTTCTCCCCATGTTTCGCTTTTTGGACAACGCAACACCGGTTCGAAATTTTCGAAGATTCCATCATTGGTGGTACGAAAAGCCATAAACATGATCTTCGAGTCTTTTTGTGCATATCGCCACAGTCGGAACAAGACATCACCGTTCGCTTCCCAAACCCGATCAAGATACTCCTCACGAAATTCTCCGCTTTCATGAAGAGACAAGGTGTTCAGGCCGTATTCGGTCAACGCTTTCCAGATATGTGTCATAGTGTGGGTGGTGTCCTCGTCAAGAGACACGATCACATAGGTTGCCCATTCTTTTTTTGCAGTGAGCGGTTGTTTTTTAATTTCCCGTTTTGGAGCAGGTTTCGTCTTCTTTTGCACGAGCAATTTTATTTTCGCTTTTTTGGGACGCGGAACGGTATTCAAACGTTCAGCATTTTTTCGCGCAAGTTCGGGATTTTCCGCAAAACATTTCTTTGGTTTTTCTGTTGCCGATGCAGCGACTTTTTCTTTTTGAATCTGCGGTTTCGTGTTTTTTACGAGAATAAGCGTCCGATTGTCCGGTCTTATCGCTTTCAAATTCCGCTTTTCTATCTCGGGGCTTTTCCTCATCATGAAACGAGGAAGCGTTTCTTTTTCTTTGCGCATAAAGACGTTGAAAGACAAATACGAAATTTGCATAAATACTTCCACGTCTTTCCACTCTACTCGATAGAGCGGGTGAGAAGAACGAACCGGTGCACCGATTGCTTCTTCAGCGGAGCGCGTTACCGGTTTTTCCGGCAGCGCGGTTTTTATCAGGTTGTTGGTTTTTTGGTCGGCGGGCTGAACATAATAATATGTCCGTTGCCGCAACCCATTCTTTGTTGAGTTCACGATAACCCCCTTCCAAAACATTTGGTTTAAGTATGGATAAAAATGTAAAGAACTCTGAGATTATTTATATCATATAATTGTCGTTTTGGCAAGTTTGATGTGCACATTCTCTTTTTATTGGCGTTTTGCTATAATAAACAGATGAAAATAAACACAAAAGCAACCAACCTCGAATTAACACCCGCGATCCAAGATTATGCCGAAAAGAAGGTGCAATCCTTGGAAAAATTTCTTCAGCCGGACGGCGAAAATGTTTTAGCCGCCATTGAAATTGGAGTAACGACCCATCATCATAAATCCGGTGATATTTTTCGGGCGGAACTTAATTTATCAAATATCGCAACTGGCGAGCAATTTTATGCGGAGGCGGAGAAAGATGATCTGTATGCCGCAATTGACGAAATGAAGGATAAAGCCGAAAGAGAATGCCTCACCCTGAAAAAGAAAAAATTGACCTTGATAAAAAGAGGAGCAGCCCGCATTAAAGGCATACTCCGTTCGCGAGGCTAATTGCATTACTTTTTACATGAATAAAGAAGAAATATTAAAAGAGTCTGAAGGTATTGTATTTGAGAATGACAGGCCGGTCAAAGAGGATATGATATCTGTGCGCGAAGCAGCCTTGGCTGAAGATAAAAATACTCTTTCTGAATTTTATTCCCCGCTTTTTCGAGGAAAATTATCAAAAAGCACGATCCATTGGCTTGTTTTCTTGGTTGTAAGTTTTTCCTGCACGGGAACACTGCTGTTTTTTATATATTCTTTTGCGCAAGAAATGTCATCGTATCAGAGTTCGGCGGCTCTTGGGGTGAGACAACGTTCTGCGTATGAAACTACCGATCAAACGGTTGTCCCGGTATCAAACGAACAGATAAATAAGATCCGAGCGAATTAAGAATTTCTTCGAAGGAATTCTTCGTAAGTCATTTCATTCTGTCCTTCCGGCAGAACTTTTGTGATAATAAGTTTTTTGTCCCTCATTTCGGCATCAACGACAATGACTCGCATTTTTTTTCCTCGCGATTCACGAAAAAAGTGCGCGCGCGGCCAAATATCAAATGCCTGAATTTTTCGGAAATTTTTCTCGGCATCGTCCAAAAGATCGATGAGACCGTCTGTCTTTTCTATTTTTTTCGTGTACGTCACCCCCGTGTGAGCTTGCGGTTTCGGAACGATTTCGCCGCGGATATATTTTGGAAGAACTTCGACGAGCATTTCTCCGCCGATTTTTGCGAGAGCGGCTTGGAGCGCGCTTGCTTTTGGCGGCCAGGGAAGCTCGAAAAATTCTTTTTGTGCGACGATCGGACCGTGATCCATTTCTTCATCAACGAGCATTATGGTTACTCCGGTTTTGTCTTCGGTAAGTATGGAGGATTGAATCGGCGATGCCCCGCGCAGTTTTGGCAGAAGAGAAGGATGCACATTGAGACTCCCATGTTTCGGAATTTCTAAAATACTTTTTGGAATAAGTTTTCCGTACGCGGCAACAATAAAAAGTTCCGCATTTTCCGCCTTGAGCTTTTGCACGGCGGTTTCATCCAATTTTTGAGGCTGGAAAACAGGGATCGCGCGTTTTTCCGCCCATACCTTTACTTCCGGCGGAGTAACGATCAATTTTCTTCCGCGCGGTTTGTCGGGGGTCGCAATGATGAGCGAAGGAACGATCTTATGCTTTTCCAATTCATCCAAAACCCCGACGGCAAAAACCGGCGTTCCAAAAAATACAAAACGGATAGGGTCGTTTTTCATTACTTTATAATAATATATTTATAACTAAAGTGCCAAATTTCCATCCGCTTGCATGTCTTGTATCTTTTTTGAGTCGTACGCGAGAATGCTTTTTGGATCATGAAACGCGCGCAAATATCCGGCGATCGCAATCATGAGCGCGTTGTCGGTGGAACAATTTTTTTCCGGAATGGAAATATCGGCATCGGGGAAGTTTTTCTGAAAGGTTTTTTTAAAGATTTCTTGAAGGTAAGAATTCGCCGAAACACCGCCGCCCATCAGAACGGTTTTTGGATTGTATTTTTCCGCCGCGCGCAGTGTTTTGGAAATAAGAGTTTCAGCCGTCGCTTCTTCAAATTCGTAGCAAATTTCTTCACGGACATCTTCGGTCACGTCCGGTATTTTTTGCACCATGTAGAGCACCGCTGTTTTGATGCCGGAAAAAGAAAAATCAAAATTGTCAGAGTGGAGCATCGGACGCGGGAGTTTGTATTTTCCGGATGCGGCTTTTCCGCTTTCGCGAAAATTCTGCGCGCGTTTGGAAATTTCTGGTCCGCCCGGATAGGGAAGTCCGAGAATTCTCGCCGCTTTATCAAACGCTTCGCCAACGGCATCGTCGCGAGTGGTGCCGACGACCTTATATTTGAACAAATCCTTCATGAGAACGATTTCGGTATGTCCGCCGGAAATAAGAAGCGCCAATACGGGAAGTTTCGGTATCATTATTTTTTGCTTCACGTTTTCTTTTCCGTTCACAAGAGAAGAAAAAAGATGTCCTTCCATATGATTGACGGGAATGAGCGGCTTCTGCCACACGAGAGCGACGGCGCGCGCGAAATTCAGCCCGACCCAAAGCGCCGGCGGAAGTCCGGGACCTTGTGTGAAAGCGATGACATCAATTTTTGGCGCCTGTGTCGCAGGTATAAAATCTAAAAGCGCCGAGAGTAATTCCGGTTCACGTTCAAGAAGAACGGTAAGTTTTTTGTCGGTTTCCTCGGAAATTTTTACGGCGGTTCTCGGTTTTAGCATGCTGGCTTTTTCAAGCGCTTGCGTGAGTACGGGCACAAGATTTTTTGCATGTTCTCTTTTTGCGAGCGCGGGGAACACGCCTCCATAAGGTTTATGAATCTCAATCTGCGAGATGACGACATTCGCAAGAATAGTCACCGAATTTTTTCCGGAAGCTTCGGTGGTTTTAATAATGCTTATCGCGGTTTCGTCGCACGACGTTTCAATGGCGAGTATGTTCATAAAGACGATTATAGGTTGTTTTTGAGATAAGTAAAGCCACTCGCCTTCGTCCTTCGATAACTTCAGGATTACGGCGTAGCAAAGAAAAGTGACCCGTGCTCGTGAGCGCGGGTCATTGTTGTTACTTTCTTTGTATAACCCTTAAAGGGTTTTCGCGTTCTTCTTTAAAAGAACTTGTATTGCAGTGATAGTTGCAACAATCACAACGCCGGCATAAAATGCGCCACCACTGAATAATACGATTTTTTCAAGTATATCTACTATTATTACGTTCACAATATATCCTCCTTTGGATCATTGGTATTGAAATTATTCTTTTTCCACGTCTTGTTTAAAAAGAGCATTCATCGCTTTTTTTTCTGCGCATTTCTTAAAAAGGTTCTTTAGTCCGAAAACGGCTACGGAGAGTATCGCAACGACAAGCAATGCGACCCAGAAATATACGACATATATTGCTAATTCCATAACATTTCCTCCTTTGGATGGTGTATATGGGTACCGAACTACCATACTTACTATACTATAAACAAATTAAAAGTCAATAGACTACGTATAAAAAAGCCCGTACCCCAAAGAGGAGTACGAGCTCGATTTTTGTTATTGTTTCTCCTCTTTATGTAAAAGAGCTCTTTTCCAAATCATCAATCCGACGAGTACTTCTGCGGAGAACGTAAGAATAATTACAACTTTTTCTAATATATCGACGTCAATATGTATAATTATTCCTCTTTGTTTAAAAGAGCCCTTCCCCAGATAATCAGACCGGCGAGTACCGCTGTGGCTAATACCAGAATAACTCCGAATGCAATATATGCTCCCATGACAAACCTCCTTTAGGTTGTGTTTATGATTTATGCAAGGATGAACCATCCAATTTCTAGTATACTATAACCAGAAGAAATGTCAAGAGCTTATTGACAAAGCATAATTTATTGAGTAATATATGGGTAGCTTCAAGAGGAGGGCAACATGAAAAAAGAGAAGATCCATTCCCACGAGGAAAGGCAAAAACCGCGCGTACCGGAAGAAGGACGGGAAAGGATACGCGGCGGCGGCGCACACAAAGACAAAAAGAAATACGATCGCAAACGCGATAAAAAGAAAGTGGGAGAGGAGGTCATGGAATGACCTCCTCTTTTTTTTATGCTATCATGAACCATATGTTTGATGTCGTATCTATTGTAAAAACCGCGGGATACTTGGGCGTTACCGCCATCATTTTCGCCGAGTCCGGACTTTTGTTCGGCTTTTTTCTTCCGGGAGATAGTTTGCTTTTTACCGCTGGCGTTCTCGCGGCTGCCGGTTTTTTGAACATTTGGATACTGGTTCCTCTTGTTTTTCTCGCGGCGGTTCTCGGCGACAATGCCGGATATTTTTTGGGAAGACGCGCAGGCGGAAAACTTTTTGACAGAGAAGAATCTTTTTTCTTCAAACGTTCGAATGTTGATAAAGCGAAAAAGTTTTTTGAAAAGCATGGACGGCGCTCCATTATTCTTGCGCGTTTTGTTCCTGTCGTTCGCGCATTCGTTCCTCCGATTGCCGGTGTCGGGCAGATGAGCTATCGCCGATTT
>Ga0172379_10010603_pt1 | contig 11118 bp, 13 predicted proteins | sample GrowelOW334metaG_FD_119756 | JGI IMG/M metagenome (GOLD analysis project Ga0172379, IMG submission 119756) | Groundwater microbial communities from an aquifer near a municipal landfill in Southern Ontario, Canada - Groundwater well OW334 metaG | ecosystem: Environmental > Aquatic > Deep... | reverse complement strand
TTAGTTTACTTTAACAGATATAGTTTTAAGCTTATCTAATGGTATGCCTATATTAGCAATTTCTTCAGCTTTTCTCAACTCCTCTTCTATCCCAACATGCTCAATCTTAGCCAAATCCTCTAAATTAACCCATTTGTAGTCAGTAAAGTCATTTGTATCAAGTTTTACTTCTTCATCCTCTACCTCACACAAATAAGACCAAACTTTGGTAGTTTGACCATCAGGACGTATAAAAGATTTATCTTTGAGTAGTATTTTGCCAGGACGTAGTGTCAGGCCTGCCTCTTCTTTAACCTCTTTTGTCAGAGTTTCTTCTACAGTGTCATTGCCCTCTACCTTGCCACCAGGAAAAGTGTACATATTAGGATAAGCGATTTCTTGTGGATGGCGTTTAAGTACTAAATATTTACCATCATGGTTTTTAATCACAGCCACCACAGTTAAAATATGCAATTTACTCGTTTTATCGTATGGCATATAGTACTCAATTATTTATTTTCTAATAATTTTAAATATGGCTCAAGTTGTACTATAGCCATTTTTCTATGAACAAAAAAATTCGTTAGCTCACCTAACTCATCTAGTTCAGCCGCAGTTTTACCAGCCTTGGGTATATAGAAAATAGATTCTAAAGGAAAACCAGTTCGGCGATAATAATATGGCTCAGTTAATAAGTACCCTTCAGTGGAAAAACGTGATAAATGCACTTGGTTCTTTCCTGGAATCATTAATGCTTCTACGGCTGTAAATCTACAAGTGCGTTTTTCATAAGGAATACCATCCATTCTTTTTAAAATTTCTGCTATTAATTCATCATCAGTGGCCTCTGGTTTATCAGATCCAAAAATTCTTCTAGTTGATGGTCCTGGCCAACCATTTAAAGCATCTATTTCCATACCGCTGTCATCAGACATGGTTGGTAGTTTAGATAGATTAGAATAAAAACGTACTTTACTTTCTGCAATCTCTTCGAACTTTTCTCCAACTTCTGGCGCAGGTTCAGCAATATTTAAATCATTAAGAGTAAATAATTGTAACTTAAAATTAGATAGCAATTCGTGCAATCTTTTAAGCTTCGCTGGATTTCTAGTAGCTATTAAAAGTTTATTCATACGTTTACAATATTTACTATTCGCCTATTTCCACCCAAGGCCGACTAGCGCGCATTAGTTAGTATATTCCTTATTCGCCTATTCGCGCGAATTAGAGCCAGACTCTAATAAATAAAATTTATTATTTTAGTCCCAAGGTTTTTCAGAAATGGTTTTTAATTTATCTAGTGAAATACCCAAACTAATAATTTCTTCAGCTTTTTTGATCTCTTCTTCGATACCAACATGAGGTAAGGTTTTTAATTCATCAAGTGTAACCCATTTGAATTCTGTAAAATCATTTGTGTCAAATTTTACTTCGCCATCCTCTACTTCACAAAGAAAAGAAAATACTTTTACGGTTTGCCCATCTGGTCTAGTAAAAGAAGCGCTTTTGAGGAATATTACTCCGGACTTCATAGTTAACCCAGCCTCTTCTTTGATTTCTTTAATCAGAGCTTGCTCTATGGTATCTTCTCCTTCTACTTTTCCACCTGGAAAACACCAACGTTCAGGATGAGCTATTTCGCGCGGATGACGTTTGAGCAGTAAATATCTACCCTCGTTACTTCTTATAGCCGCCGAGGCAATTACAATATGAAGTTTGTTAGATTTTTCGTATGGCATATTATTTACACCATTTTTGTATTACTTTCCTATTTAGGCAAATTAGAAAGTAATGTTTTTGGGTAAATTAAATAAATTTTAATAGAGCTGTAACAACTGAAGGTAACTTATCAGCCAGACGATAATATACTAACAAACTTTGCCTATCGTATTCCACTATATCAGCGGCGGCCAAAATGGCTAAGTGTTTAGATGTGGTGGGAAGGGTCACTTTAAGATTATCTGCTAATTCACCCACAGAAGCGCGACGCTTTGTTTTTAGTAAACTAACAATCTTTAAACGTCGTCTATTGGCTAAGGCTTTAAGGATTCGTTCTGTTGAATTCATAATTTTATTTTATAACCACTTTCCTACTTAGGCAAGTAAGAAAGTGGCAATGGGAAGAGATTAAATTTATAGTCCTAGACTAGGGGCGATGTCTTGCATGGCTTTGAGTTCAAGTTCAATAAGTTCGTCTAGAGTTAAGCCGATCATTTCCTGACATTTAGAAATTATTTCCCTATCTACTCCAGCGGCAAAAGATTTTTCTTTGAATTTCTTTTTTACTGAAGATATTTTTACGCTGGCTAGTTTTTTGTCTGGTTGTACAAAAGCGCAAGCTACTATTAAGCCAGTTAATTCTTCAGCACACCATAAAGATTTTTCAAGTAATGTTTTGGGTTCTATGCCGTGCATATGATTATGCACTCGCACCGCTTCAACTATTTCTGGGGCAAAACCCGCTTCTGTGAGCCATTTGGCGCCCACTAAAGAATGCTGCTCTGGCGTGCTTTCTGTGGCTTCCCAATCTATATCGTGTACTAAGCCTGTTATGCCCCACAACTCCTCGTCTTGGCCAAATTTACGCGCTAAGGCGCGCATTATAGCCTCAGATGCCAACAAATGGTTACGTAGGAATTGACCCCGAATCTTTTGGCAAATCAGCTGTTCAATTTTGTTGCGATCAGGCATCATATCCTAGCTGATAGAACAACTCCATTTGTTTATGGCAAAACCAGTGGCGTAGCCCATTGCTATATAGAGTAAGGATGTCCATGATTGTATTGCTTGAGAAATCAGCAAATCCAACAACATGGATAATGATACCACCAATATCAATGCCATAAATGTTTGCTCTAATTTAGGTCGCTGGCGCCACTTTACCAGCTTAAAGTAAAGGATTCCAAGGCTGGCAATTATCACCGTCAAGTACTGCCCTACATGATTCCAACTAATTCCTAAGTCTGTGTCACCACTGAAGGCACTCCATAGTGGCTGGGGCGTGTGCGGAATGATAAGCAGTAACTGCACGAACACAAAGCAGGCAATAGTTCCGTAGTTAGCGGCTGTTAAATTAGCCACAGATGTTATTGAATTACCTACTGCTATAACGCACAACATAATGACACCAAAAATTGGCATCATAATGGGTGCAAGTACAACCATGGGGTATGTAATGAAGCGGTTGCTTGATTTGAATTTAAGGTAAAGCGCACCTGCGTATGACAAAATTACGTATGCACAAACAAGCAGTGTGTTTAGTGGTACATTACCAATGAGTGTTGTATGACTACTTTGCCAAAATTGGCTAAAAAAATCCATAGGCGGAGTTTATGTCAAAATATGGCCCTCAAGATACTCACCTTACTAGAGTTATTTGTTCCTCATAGGTGGAAAAAGCACAGTCTCACGGATTGGTTTATCTACTATAAAAGCAAATAAACGTTCGCTGAAACCAAAGCCAGCGGCTGGGGGCATGCCGTATTCCAGAGCTGTAATAAAATCTTCATCTAACATCATGGCTTCGCTGTCCCCTGCTGCACGAAGTTTAGCCTGCTCTTCAAATCTTGATCGCTGATCAAATGGGTCATTAAGTTCACTAAAACCATTACCAAGTTCAGATCCCGCTACAATGATTTGCATTCTTTGTACTCGTTCAGGATTTTTAGGATCACGTTTAGCCAAAGGCGAAACTTCTACTGGATGGTTTATTAAGAACAGTGGCCCCTGCACCTTGGGACGGACTAATTTTTTCCAGAATAAATCTATCAAGCGTCCTGCCCCCATACTTTCCTCATATCTAATTTTATGCTTTTTCAGTAGGGCTTGTAGTTCTTCAATATCAGTCATGCCAGCCAAATTTACGCCAGAAATTTCTTTTATCAATTCAAAGTAATCTTTTCTAGGCCACACCCCGCTCCAATCTACTTCTTTGCCATCATAAGTAGTTTTTAGTCCGCCAGTGATAGCCTGCACAATATCTTGATACATTTTTTGAGTAAAATCCATCAAGTTTTCATAGTTAGCATAGGCCCAATAAAATTCGCACATATCATAATCTTGTAAATGCTCTGTATCTATACCTTCATTACGAAATACTTTGCCAATCTCAAATACTTTTTCAAAGCCGCCAACTAATAATCTTTTAAGTGGCAGCTCTAAAGAGATGCGTAAATAAAAATTTTGATCTAAAGTATCGTGGTGAGTTACAAACGGATTAGCATCAGCCCCACCAGCTACAGCTTCTAAGGCTGGGGTATCAACTTCCATAAATCCTGCCTTGCTCATAAAGTCTCGCGCCGTAGCCCAGAATTTTGATTTTTTCAAAAATAAATCACGTGTTTCTTGTGAAGTCATTAAATCCAAATAACGCTGACGAAGTTTGATCTCAATATCTTTCAGTCCGTGCCATTTTTCTGGCAATGGGTGTAGCGCTTTGGCTAAGGGTTTTAATTCTGTAACTAAAATAGTTACCTCTCCCCTTTTGGTTTTAACCAGCACACCGCTCACACCCACAATGTCGCCCATATCAAGTAGCTGAACCAATTCCCAAGTTTTTTTATCCAAAGTATCTTGGACAAAAGCAATTTGGATTTTACCTGATTGGTCTTGCAAGTTAGCAAACACCAACTGCCCGTGTGGTCTAATAGTCATTAAACGCCCGGCAGTAGCTACTTTAGCGCTCTTGGGCACAGCACTGCCTTCTAATACAGGCAAATCTGAATCATTAGACAGGGCTAAAATTTCCGCCGCAGTATGCTTCTTATTAAATACAGCTGGATAAAGTTCAATACCTAAATCACGCCAAGCATCTAACTTTTGACGTCGACTAAGATCTTCATTTTGGTCTTTAGTAATCATAAAAATGTTTATAATGAATGCTTAAATATTACCTAAAATCATATGTTTAGGCAAGATTACAAAAAACATCGTATTAGACAAGAATTCATCTACTTACTCCAACGACATTTTTTAAAATCAAATCTTGACAAAAAATCATATTTTTGATAATATTTTATAAAACAAAAATTTCGAAATAATTCACAAAACCAATAAAAAATTAACAAAGGAATACGTTATGAAAGATGGTATATTTACAACTTTCATGCAACAGTATAGCGCTGTTGATCTTAAATCACTGAAGTACATACCTAAAGATAAGATTGAGAAGGGTATGTTTCCGCTTGGCGACGCAACCGACGAGGTCAAAAAACTCTACCAAGTAATAAATTGGTCGAGCGAAGAACACAACCGATTGGTTGAAGAATTTAATTCAAAAAAGAAAAAGGGTGTCAATGAAGAAATCCTCAAACCAATCAAAAAAGAAATCGACCAATTCAGTGCACTCTATGAGGCAGTTAAGATCCTTTTCTGGGCTGAAATCAAAAGAGGGGTCAACCTACCAGACGGTATGGTAGCTGGCATCAGAGAGGGATGGAAAATTGTTGGAGAAAAGCATGGCGTCAGTGAATCAGAAATCACAATTGTGGAAATAAACTCATTAGGTTTTCCCGATGGTTTCTTACCCCTCTTTCACGCTGTTAGATTTCCTTCAATCTTCCGCCGCTCACATTCTGACCGTTGCCCATCCTGCGGTGGATACCACAATTAACAAACCTCCTCTAACAAATAGAGGGAACTTTCTGTACTCCGAACCCTGCGATAACATCAATGGGTTTTTATTTACTCAATGACATCCTCCCCACACTCCGCTTCGCTCCGTACGGGGTTTCCTGTAAGGTAATAAAAAGCGTACTCATTGTTAGAGTACGCCCTATGTTATTTCAAAAACATTTAACTTATTCCCCGAGATCACGCAGTGCCTGTAATCGTTTGTCCATTGTTGGATGTGTGGACAAAAAGTCTGAAGGGTCGGGGTCTGCCGTACAAAGAAATCCTACTGCGGCACCAGCTACTTGAGAACCAAAATTGGCTCGTCCTTCAATTTTTTGCAAGGCTGAAATGAGTGGTTGTGGGCTGCCCATAATTCTGGCGGAAGCGGCATCAGCTGCGTATTCTCTTTGGCGTGAAACAAACATCTGTAGTATATAGCCGAGTAATCTACCCATGCCATACATTACTCCGCCAACTACAAGGGCAATAATAATCGCCCAACCGTTGCCACTACTGTCTGAGGAAGACCTTCTGTTGCTTGAGCTATAGGGCGCAAGTCGCCAAAGTAGCCAGCCGGTGAAAGCTATCATCATTACTGTAATGGTCATAGCCATGGTTACTAAAATATCTTTATTAATAATATGACCTTCCTCGTGTGCCATAACAGCTTTCAATTCTTCATCTGAAAGATTTTTGATTATACCATTGGTAGCAGCCACGGCTGAAAAAAACGGTAAACCCCACCCAAAGGCAAAGGCATTCATACCATAATCATCTACTAAATAGATACGAGGATATGGTCTAGCATACCACGGGGTAACTTGACGTACTGCATCCCACAATTTAGGGCAATCTTCGCGTCGCCATATTCGTTTCGCACCAGTAGTAAGTTTTACTATTAGTTCGTTAAAGACGAGCATGATTGTTCCCAAAATTATTGACACCCAAGCGCCGATGCGGAAGTACTCCAAGTAAGCACTCGCGTAATTATCAACCGTCCAATAGCAGACGTACCAAAAGCAGCTGATAGTGATCATGGCCATCAAAAAAGCAAACCAACTGCGTATTAGAACGCAGAGGCTTTTCCATAAACTAGTTCTTTTTTCAATGTTCAATTTCCTTATATTGTTTTATTTTAATGTGTGATTTTGATTTTATTTAATATAAAATATTATCATACCTTATTTTATTTGTCAATATATAGTATTGTCAAAAACCACCCTTATCAGGTGGTTTAAAATCTATCAGAAATTCTTCTTGTTCTACGGAGTACGGTGCTACACTCAGAATGACCCTCAGTTAATAATCTTACTTAATATTCAAAACCTTATAAACCATCACACCCTTAGGCACTGTCACTTCAACCTTCTCTCCCACTTTCTTCCCTAAAAAAGCCTGACCCAAAGGAGACTCATTAGAAATCAATCCCTTTACTGGATTGGCTTCATTGGAACCCACTATAGTTAAGATTCTTTCCTTAGCAGCATCTTTAATAGTGATAGTTGAGCCAACCTGTACAACGCTATTAGTATCTATGGTGCCAGATTCAGAAATAATCTCGGCATTTTTCAAAATATTTTCAATTTCAATAATACGGCCTTCAATAAAGCCCTGTTCATTCTTAGCTTCAGCATATTCGGCGTTTTCTGATAAATCACCCAATTCTTTAGCTTCTTGAATACGAAAAGCAATCTCCTTGCGCTTTACTGTTTTAAGAGTTTTTAACTCTTCTTTTAAGCGCTCGAGACCTTCTTTGGTAACATAAGTTTGTCCGCTTCCATTCATAAGTAATAATAACCATTAAATAAACATAAAATCTAAGATAACTGTTTGGGTTATTTTTGTCAAGAGGAACATTAAATAATAATTAAATCTCTGGTTTATTGACCCCACTCTGACTAACTGAAGATGTAAATTCACTACGATGCGTAGTATACCAGTTAAATAGATTATGAGCTATAGGCACAGCCACACTAGAGCCTTCACCACCATGTTCTATCATTACTACCACTAAAAATTCCGGCTGATCAGCTGGTAAATACCCCGCAAACCAGGCATGGGTATTGGTACGAGTTCCTGTTTGTGCAGTGCCGGTTTTGCCCGCCACAGGCAAGGACACTACCCCTAGACTACGGGCACTACCCGAAGTAACAGTCTGACGCATAGCTGTTTTAATAATTGTCCAAATTTCTGGTGATAGTTTGATTTGGTCTACAATACTTGGTTGATAAGTTTTATTGGTATTGTCTGGATATACAATGCCAGAAACCAATCGAGGCGAAAACACCCTACCTTCAGTCAGCAAGCTGGCATAACCAATGGCTAACTGTAATGGCGTTACCAGCAAGCCGCCTTGTCCAATGGATAAATTATAAGTATCACCTAAATACCATCTATCTTTCGTTTGAGCTAGTTTCCAATTTGGGTCAGGAATAAATCCCGGACGAGCTGAGGGCAAATCTATTTTTGGTTTCTCACTAAAATGAAATTTCTGTAAATATTTATCTATTAAAGTCACCCCTAACCCTCGCCTATCAGGTGATCCACCACCAATAAGATAAAAATAAGTATTGACTGACTCAGCAATAGCGCTATAAATATTTACTGCTCCATGCCCACCTTTTTTCCAATCAGCAAAAAATTTATTCCCGAGCTGTATACCACCAGTGCTAATAAAAGTAGTTTGTGGTGTTACTATGGCTTCAGCTAAGGCAGCGGCTGCTAAAAAGGGCTTGATAGTTGAACCGGGTGGATACTCTCCAGATAAAACTCTATTAAAAAGTGGCTGTCTTTTATTATTTAATAAATCCTTTATTTTTTCTTGATCACGCACCACGCCTGAAATAAAAATATTAGGATCAAAGCTAGGGTAGCTAGCTAAAGCTAAAATATTTCCATTGCGTGGATCCAGCGCTACCACACTACCGCCATTTACTCCACCTACTGAGAGCACAGTACTTTCTAAATTGGCATAAGCTAAACGCTGTAAATCCAGATCAAGTGTAAGTTTTAATTTATTGCCCTGCTCTGGCACTTGAGCGGCATATATTTTAGTTTCCTTACCACGAGCATCCACTTCTACCTCCTTTTTCCCAGGTATACCCCTTAGAGACGATTCGTATTGATATTCTAGGCCCGATTTACCAACATTACTGGTGAATTGATAATTATTATTTTCATTTTTATTTTGATATTCTTCGGGTGATATTTTTCCGACATAACCTAAAACGTGAGCCAAGATAGATTTTTCTGGATAGCTTCTTTCGCTTACTACTTCTACTCTTACACCAGGTAGAGTAGCCGTACGAACCATTAATTTTAAAGCTAAGTCACGTGGCAGCTGCGAGGCTATTATTTGAGGTAAATATGACTGCAAAGGCAACTTGCTTAAAGTTTCTTGATTCAATAATTCAGTTGGCACATCGGCCAACAAATCATTTAATAAAGCTTGGCGTTCTACTTCAGAGCGTGGTAAATCAGCCGGCGTAGTCACCAGCCTGAAAGAGGGTTGATTGGTAGCCAAAATTTTTCCTTGTCTATCGACTACCTCTCCCCTATTGGGCTCCATTATTTCTAAACGAATACGGTTACCCTCCGCAATTCTCCCCCAATAAGCGCCATTTATTATTTGTAACTGAAAAATTCTAAATAATAAAATAGCAAAAAACAAAACTATTAAAACTATGCCAACTAGAGGCACTTTTTGAGTGATCACGCGCTTTAGCGTACCTACACCCGGTTCACCTAAACTGGTTCCTTCGTAAGCACGCCAAGAAAAGCCACTAACTGATCGGTCGTGAATGTCACCCCCATATTCTTTAATCGCAAATGGATCAGATGATTTAGACATAACTTAGATTAGTTGGCCGATTCTTGCCCAAAGATTTAAAAAATTTTGTTAGTTTTTTAGTGGCTAATATTAAAATCCATAAACCAAAAATACCCACCAACCATCGCAGGTCAAATAAATAACCTAAAGTTAAAAATTTTTCTTGATAAAGTTGGTTAAGTAACCAAAATATGACTTGCCATAAAACAAACCACAATAAAATACTGGCTAATTTACCCCAAACATGCCCTGAAGTAATAGCCGATTCCAATACAAAAACATAAAAAATCAAAGCTAAAATAGTGGTAAGCAGGTATAAGGGCACGGCGCTAGCAGTAGTAAAATCCACCAAAGCAAAAGTTATAATCAAAGCTGATAAGGGCCACATGGCACGACTATTAATTCGCTCACTAAAAAGCCAAACCAATGGCAATAAAATAGAGAAACTCCCCAAATAAGGTGTCAATAAAAACAAAGCTAACCAACAACCTGCTCCGGCCAAACAAGCTTTGAGTAAAGTCGGCATAAAAAAATTAAGAGCGACTCAATAAAAATAAATATTGAAATCTATCTAAGTTCACTGGTGGTGCAACTACAGCCGCTTGAAATAATTCACCTGATCTCTTTTCTACTTGAGTTATTTTACCAAGCAAAAGACCTGCCGGAATTTTAGGATCCAAATTACTTGTGACTACCCAGGAACCAACTTCCAACTGATCATCTAGTGGAATATATTGCAAATGCAAAGCCAAATTATATTCACCAGTAGCTACTCCTTGGCTACTAGCGCGATTTACTACCTGCGCCAAAATATGACTATTATTAGAAGTTACTAAAGCTATAGTAGATAAGTGTTCAGTCACGCTCTGCACTGTGCCAACTAATATAGCCTTATCAATACTACCATCACTAGAACTAGCTACCACTGGCCAACCAATCTCCACACCATCAGCCTGACCGCGGTTGATTAAATAAGAAGTCTCAGTTTCACTAATACTCCGTCCTATGACTTCAGCTCCCAGTTGAGTAAAAGCTGTAATTTTTGGCAAAGACAATAAAGCACGCAAACGATCATTTTCTTCTTTTAATTTATTGGCTTGTACTTTTTCTGACTGACAACTAATTAACTCTTGTCTTAGAGTATTTGATTCGCCCACTACTTTAGAAGATTGAAAAACATCTGTAATATTATTACCCAATTTATAAAAATAACTAACTATGGGGACTAATATAGGTTGAACTACTCCTTGAAATACACTCCACAAAGGCGTAAAAAATAAAACCGCCGCCAAAATTAGCGCGCTTAATAAAAAAGCTAAACGATTTTTTTTACTATCACCCATAAAATTTTACTAACGTCTCTGGGTTGACGGTAATAAAAGATCTCGTGTATTTTCTAAATCTTCTAAAACTACGCCTGTACCGCGCACCACCGCTGTCAAAGGATCATCTACCACTTGTACGGGGATGCTTAATTCAGTAGCCAATAATTTATCAAAACCACGCAACATTGATCCGCCACCTGACAAATAAATACCTCGTTCATAAATATCAGCCACTAGTTCTGGTGGGGTCGATTCTACGGCACTTTTAACATTTTCTACCATTAATTTAAGTATTTTTTGTATGGATTCGCGTATCTGTGTATCATTGACTGTTATTTCTCTGGGCAAACCAGTTAACAAATCACGCCCTCG
>Ga0172379_10010602_pt1 | contig 11118 bp, 11 predicted proteins | sample GrowelOW334metaG_FD_119756 | JGI IMG/M metagenome (GOLD analysis project Ga0172379, IMG submission 119756) | Groundwater microbial communities from an aquifer near a municipal landfill in Southern Ontario, Canada - Groundwater well OW334 metaG | ecosystem: Environmental > Aquatic > Deep... | reverse complement strand
GGCGGGATAAAGTCTGTAACCTTTGACTTTATTGAACCGGTTCATTATACTATATAGGTCGAAAATTTGCCAATTTTTAGGTAGGTCATTTTTATAGATTTTGTAGTTTTTTGACTTTATGAACTTTATAACTTTATAACTTTGTAACTCTCATTTATGCTTGAACACTTATTTGGTTCACAAACAAGATTAAAATTAATCCGCATGCTTTTTAAGAATCCGGATAAGCCTTTTTTTGTTCGGGAGTTAACTAGGATACTTAATGTACAAATTAATGCCATCCGTCGGGAGTTGGAGACTTTGTCAAAAGCCGGGATTATTAAGGAATCAGAACAAGGGGAGGAAAATAGTCTGGAAAGTTCTGCAGGACTGCGAAAGTATTATGTTTTGGATACTGCTTCTTTAATCTATCCAGAACTTAAGGCCTTATTGTTAAAAGACCAAATAATTGGTGAGCAAGAGTTTATTCAAGAAATTAAAGAACGCGTGGGAGATATAAAATTACTGTTAGTTTCTGGTCAATTTACTGGAGACAAAAGAGCCCCAACCGATATGTTGATTGTCGGTAGTATTAAAGAGAAAGTTTTGGCTCGCATGATTGCTGATCATGAACAAGAATTTGGTTTTGAAATACGTTATACCACTATGAGTGAAAAAGAGTTTTTAGACAGACGGCATGTAATGGACAAATTTCTCTACACACTTTTTGAGGCTGAACATGTGAAGGTGGTGAATGTGTATAATAATATTTAGGCTTACAAGGCTTACGAGGCTAACAAAGCTTACTAGGCCTTGTGAGCCTTGTAGGCCTTGTGGGCATTGTAAGCTTTGTTTATGTATCTTTTGATTGATACTTCCGAGCGAGACGCAATTAATCTTGCTTTATTTGACAAATCTTTTATTGAACACAAAACCTATTCAGCAAAGAATAGGGAGCTTTTGGAATGCATAGAAAAAATGTTCAGAGTTCAAAGTTCCAAGTTCAGAGTTAAAAATTCCCCTCTAGAGAGGGGTGCCCTGAGCGATAGCGAAGGGAGGGGTGTGTTGGACGGTATTATGGTTGTTGTTGGTTCTGGCGGTTTTACTTCCACGCGTATTGCGACAGTAGTGGCCAATACTTTTGCTTATGTTATGCAAATTCCTCTTTTGGCTATAAAAAAAGAAGAAGTAGAAAATATCCAAAAATTAATCCCCAAACTTCTTAAACAAAAACCAGGGCATTATCTTTCAGCGACCTATTCTGGTGAGGCGAATATTGGGAAGAAGAAATAGTATGAAATGGATTAAAACAACGCAAAGGGAACTTAGTTTATTTTCCTATCTTTGTAATATAGAGGGTTATGTTGGTGGTTATAAAAAATATATTGGCAGAAATTGGAAATATTTTTTGTTAACTGGTAGTAAGGGCATGAATACAACTTATCGGGAGGAAAATGAATATAATGATATTTTGAAATTAGTAAAAAAGAACGGTGTCACCAAATTGGATTTTGTATTAGAAAATTTAAAAAAGAATTGTTTAAAGATGGATCGTTATTTAAAAATATACAAACTAGACAATTATTCAGACAAGAAGATTTTGGATTTGGTTTGTGGGTTTATAAGGGATTTCAGGGATCATTATGTTCTGTATCTTTTACCGAAATATTTTGGTTTGGTTTTTTCAAAAATGCCTAAAAAAATTGAAAACAAATTGTTCAAATTGAGAAGAATTTCATATTTTGACAGATTTGAAAATGAATTTTTGGCTGTTCTTTTTAGAGAAATTAAAAAAAGAAAAAATATACCCTATAAATTACTCTTTTTTGCAACACCAACTGAAGTTATTGAGTTGATGAAAGGAAAAAAGCTTGCTACCACTGTGTTGGATAAACGGAGTGAACAATACGCGGTAGTAGTGAAAAATGGCAAAACAGAAATCTTCTCAGGTAAGAAAGCCAAAGAAATTGAAGACAAAGTGGGTTTAAGTCATAAAAATTTAACTAACATTCAGGGAAGAGTTGCCTTTCCAGGTTTGGTGACTGGGAAAGTAGTAAGAGTATTTAAGGAAAAAGATTTGAGAAAAATGAAAGGCAAAATTTTGGTAACCCCAATGACTACTATAAATTTTGTCCCTTATCTAAAGGGAATAAAAGCCATAGTAACCGACGAAGGCGGAATTGCTTGTCATGCAGCGATTTTGGCAAGAGAATTTAAAATACCCACAATCATTGGTACAAAAATAGCTACACAAATATTAAAAGACGGCGACAAGGTTGAAGTTGATGCGGAGAAGGGAACAGTAAAAAGAATATGATTGATGAAATTGCAAAGTTAAATTGGACAAAACGTTGGAGTTCTCCTCTTCGTCTTTTTGGATGTTCTTACTGGGGTGAACAATATATAGTTGCAAATAAGAATGTACATGGTGATGGTTTTCATCATATTCTTTTTACTCATCAGAATGGTATTTCTAATTGTTATCGCGTTCAGGAAGAAACGAATAATTTTGGTAAATTTTTGGCACAAAAAGCAACCAATAATCCAGAACTTTTATCTAAATGGTCTATTGATTTAAAAAATTACGCAGTTCAACTTCGTTCACTATTTAAAAACTTTCCAGATACATTTTTTAGATTAAATTTTTTTGAAGATTTTGAAAAAATCCATAATGCTTATACACCAATGGCGGTTGCTAATAATGTTGTAGTTGAATATTTACCTGAATTTTTGATTAATGAATATGGCAAAATTTTGAGTGAATCCAGGACATATACAGAATCTGTTTATAATGAAATGGATCAGCTGTTTCGTCAATTAACAAAATTGCTTGCAGAAAAAGAAGAGTATAATCCATTATATTTAAGTGATTTACTTCATGATGAATTTAAAAAATATTTAACCGACAGAGTATTGCCTTCAAGGCAAGAGATGGAGGAAAGATATGCTTGGTCCGGTTTGTATTTTGCTGAAGGTAAAAGATATATTTTGGACGGACACCAGGTGATTGAATTGGAGAGAATGATTTTTGAAAAACAAGGTGGAATAAGAAGTGAAGTAACGGGGAAGGTTGCTTCGTCCGGTAAAGTTAAGGGTATTTGTAGAATTATACCTCATCCTGATCGAGTTTTAGAATTTAATGATGGTGATATTTTGATTACAGGTATGACTCGGCCGAATTTTGTGCCTTTAATGAAGAGAGCTGGGGCGATAGTTACGGATGCTGGTGGATTGCTTTGTCATGCGGCGATAGTTTCGCGTGAACTTGGTAAACCATGTGTCATTGCTACTGAAATTGCCACCAAAGTTTTTAAAGATGGTGACATGGTCGAAGTTGATGCAGAAAAGGGGATTGTAAGAAAAATATAATTATGAATTTTTTAAAGTATAATTGGGAAAAATATGTGGGAAGACGACAACCACCGCTTCGCGGGGAGTTGATTTTGAGTGGGAATTTGCAATGGTTTAAAAGATTTAGATTTAACAAAGATCTTTCCAAATTATTCATATTTTTTGCAGATTTTACCAATGATAATGGCGTTGTTTCCAATCAATATATTAATAGTGATTTAAGAATGTATGTGGTAGGCGAATTTAAAAGAAGATTAAAGAAAAATATAAGTTTCGGAACAAAAATTATTAATGAATTAAAAAAAGATACAAACAATTTAAAACATTTTAGTATAAAATTAGAAGTTCGAAACAATAATAGTTTGGCTGGATTGTTTAGGCGTTTTTGTACTCAATGGGAAAAATTTGGTCCGAATTTGTATGCTTACCTTTTACTCATAGAAGCTTGTGAAGAAATAATATTGGAAGATTTTAAAAATGATCCGGAGGCTAAAGTGGCACTTCTTAAAGAAGTATCGTCTCGAGTAGAAAGTGAATTTTTTAAGAACACTAAAAAATTGGAAAAATTTAGTAAAAGTTATTTTTCTGCAATGCAAAAACCTTATATTCAGTTATTGATTAAAATGGGTGAGTACCGTGATCAAAGAAAAGCAATATACGAAGAATGTTGGTATGATTATTCAAAAACTTTTTTGGAAGAACTTGGCAAAATCACTGGTTCAAGATCAAATCTGGTGTTTTTGTCTAAAAAAGAAATAATAGAACTTTTACAAAATTCCAAAAGAAAACCAAAAATTATTTTACCAAATTTAATTTATGCCGATAAAGGTAAAGTGTGTTCAATGTGCGGACCAAAAGTAGAATTATTGCGTTCAAAAATTATAGAGAAAACAGTAAGTGTGAGTTCTGAATTGAAGGGGAACGTGGCAAATAAAGGTAAAGTGAATGGAAGGGTAAGGCAGGTGGTGGCTCATAATGCAAATCAAACATTCAATCAAGGTGAAATATTGATAACTAAAATGACCACTCCTGATTTGATACCTTTAATAAAAAAAGCTGCAGCAATTGTTACAGATGAAGGGGGAATAACTTGCCACGCCTCCATTGTTAGTCGTGAATTTAATATTCCTTGCATTATTGCTACAAATTATGCCACACAAGTTTTTAAGACAGGCGACACAGTTGAAGTAGATGCTGATAATGGGATAGTGAGGAAAATTTAATTCCCCTCTAGAGAGGGGTGCCCTGAGCTATAGCGAAGGGAGGGGTGTGTTGGCGGTATGAAACAAATTTATATTTACAATTCAAAATTAAAAGCTCTCGCTCGAGATTTAAGAAAAAAGTCTACAGAAGGCGAAATAATTTTGTGGAATAGGCTGAAGAAAAAGCAAATGAGAGGTTGTGATTTCCATAGACAAAAGCCTTTGTTTGAATATATTGTTGATTTTTTTTGTCCAGAATTTAATTTGGTGATTGAGATTGATGGAGATGAAAGTCATTATAATAAATATAATTATGATTCTAATAGACAAAAATTTTTGGAAGAAAAAGGAATACATTTTTTAAGATTTTCTGAAAAGCAAATTAGAAAAGATGTGGTGAGTGTGTTGTGGGTGATAAATGATTGGATTGAGGAGAATGATGTGAGCCAACACACCCCGTCAGCCTTGGGCTGACACCCCTCTCTAGAGGGGAGATATACCAACACACCTTGTCTGCCCGTCTAAATGATGATGTTAAACATCACTCTCTAGTGGGCAATTATAAAAAATATGATGAAACAATGGAAAAAATTGTATGTTCGTAAAGATTGTGATTTGCCTACAGCTGGTGATCTTATTTATACTGCTTATGATATTTTATGGAATTATACAAAGAAAAAAGACGAATATTTGTTTGTATTTTTTAAAAATAAGAATGTAAATTATTATTTACAAGGTGTTAATGAGTTTGATGCAGGGAGAAAATTATATCAAGAAAAATTTTTTACTTCAGCACAAATTAAACAAAGCCAAAAGGACGGCGTAAATTTACTTAAAGAAATTGAAGTAAAAACAAGCAAGTGGAAAAATATATTAGCAAAAGAATTAACCAGAGAAAATTTGTTGGATGCCTTTACGGATTTTGAAAAATATTTTCGTTTAATTAGTTATGAGTATAGTATCCTGCCTTGGTGGGCACTGGAGTCTTGGCAACATGATTTTCAGGAATTAGTCACTCGCTTAATTAAACAAAAGGGTTTAGAAACACAGCGCGAAATCATTGTGGGGTCTTTGCTTAAAGGTTGGGGAAAGACTGCCATTGAAGAAATTCAAGATAAATATAGATCGGGAGTTTCCGTACAAAAATTGGTAAAAGACTATCAATTTTTAAGAAGTTGGACTGCAGTTTGGTTTAAACCGGTCGATGCTAATTGGATTATTAGTGTGGGTAAAAGAACCGAAAAGACGAAAGTGTTTAGCTTAAAAAAGATTTTTAAGTTGCTTAAACCAAAAGATTTGGAAAGAAAATTTTTGGAAGGTGCGCCCCATGTAGTATTTTTTAAAGATTGGCGCGATGATTTAAGAAGAAAGAATGTATATTTGTGGAATTTTTTGTTTGATAACTTAGCAAAATTTTTTAAGGTTGATTATGAAGACTGGGGTTATTTAACTCAAACAGAAATTGAACAAATTTTGCGTACTGGCAAAATAAATAAAAAAGTAATTGCAGATAGAAAGAAGAAAGGCTGTGTTTTAACTGTGGTTCCTGGAAAGTTAGCAATTCAAGTTATAGATAAAAACAAATATTCAAAATATCGTAAGATAGTTGGAGAAGTTGAAAAGCAGGAGTCTAGTTATGTAATTAAAGGAACAGTGGGTCAGTCAGGAAAAGTGGTTGGCAGGGTTTGTACTGTGCGACATTATAAAGATGTCTTTAAAGTTCAAGAGGGTGATGTTTTGGTAGCCAACACTACTCATCCAAATTATTTAATGGGTATGAAAAAAGCTGCAGCTTTTGTAACCGATGAAGGTGGAATTGCTTGTCATGCTGCTATCGTCGCTCGAGAAATGAAAAAACCTTGCATAGTTGGTACAAGAACAGTTACTAAATTTTTAAAAGATGGCGACATGGTGGAAGTTGACGCTGATAAGGGGATAGTGAGGAAAATATGAAAACAAATAATTACAAAATACAAAGTCTTGGTTTGTCTGAATGGCTGAATAATTTTGATTCTAAAAAAAGCAGAAAATTTATTTTGGAAGAAAAATCTAAAGAAAAAAGATTACAAAAGTTAAGGGAATTAATAGGTTTACCATCAGTACCAACTTTTGTATTTAATTATGATGAATTAAGCGAGAAAAAATTTAAATTATTTTATAAATATAACAAAAATAAGACATTTAATTTACGATTATTGCCAACAGAAAAAAGTTTACCGGTCATTAGGAATAAAAATAAAACGTTAATCGAACAAATTAGGTGGTTAAATAAATTAATGGTTGACAAGTGTAAGTATAAATTATTGTTTAAAACATTCGTTCGAACTACTGAGTGGTCAACCCTTTTTATTGTTAATAAAAAGGGCATATCAGGGGAAATTATTAAAGGCATTTCTCCCCAGCTAACTACTGGTTGGCAAAAATATAATTCTGTTAAATTTCATTATGATTTTAAAAAATGGCATTTTAGCAGTTCAAGTAAAGAATTTATTAAAAAAATTAAAGTTTTGGTAAAGTATCTTTTTGTAAAGAGCCAAAAAATACAGAAAGTAATTAAAAATGAAATTGGTGCTAGTTTTGCCAGCGGTTATTTGGAGGGGTATTTTGAATGCGTTTTTCCAAATACAAAATATGGAGCTTGGTTTATTGATTATAACCGTTTGGTCAGTAAACTTTATGAAAATTCTATATTTGTAGAATTAGATAGAAATATAGGTAACCAAGGAAAATTGTTAGAAGGCGTTTGTGGCAGTCCAGGAAGGGTAAAAGGAATTGTAAAAATAGTTAAGGAAAAAGATATACATTCGGCTTTGCGTTCTCATTTTGATATTTTGATTACAAAAATAACTACGCCAAAATTTATTCCTTTGGTGAAGAAAGTCAAAGCAATTATTACAGATGAAGGTGGAGTCTTGTCACATGCTTCTATTGTCTGTCGAGAATTAAATATTCCCTGCCTAATTGGTACCAAAATCGCTACCAAAGTTTTTAAAGATGGCGACATGGTAGAAGTAGACGCGGAAAAGGGGATAGTGAGGAAAATATAACTCCCCTCTAGAGAGGGGTGCCCTGAGCGATAGCGAAGGGAGGGGCGTGTTGGCGGTATGAAACAAAAGAGGGGAGACAAATTTGTATGCAACATTTAACTCTTAAAATTTACGGCAAAGTACAGGATGTGTATTTTCGGGATAATACTACCGAATTAGCCAAAAAATTGGGTCTGGTTGGGTATGTAAAAAATATAGCAGATGGTTCATTGGAAGTAGTAGCCGAGGGTGAAGAGTTACCATTGAAAAAGTTGCTGGATTGGTGTAAAATAGGACCCCGCCTTGCTAAAGTTGAAAGGGTGGAGGAAGAATGGGAAGAGGTTGGTAATTTAAGCTTCGAAGAGTTTGAGATAGAATATTAATTTTAAATTTTAAATTATAAATTTTAAAACAATTAATCAATTTATAATTTCTAATTATTTAAAATTTAGTCATTAAAAAATGTTTAAAAATTAAAAATTTTAAATTAAAAATTGTGTTATCCGATTACCACCGTTATCGATTGTACGAAATCCTTCCTGGCGTTTTGGTCTGGGTGTCTTTGTTTTTGAGTTTGTTTTTGTCTTTTGTTCGACCGCTCTGGATGATTTATTTTATTATTGTTTTCGACGTTTATTGGGTTTTGAAAGTAATTAATTTTTCAATTTATTTAATTATTGCTTGGTTTAGATTTAGAGGCGTGCAAAAAGTGGAATGGAAAAATAAATTGATGAAGGATTTAAATAATTGGCAGGACAAGAAGCACGTAGTTTTTTTAACTTTGTACAATGAATCTTGGGATGTGGTAGAAACTGCCATTAAAAGTATTTGTTCGGCGGTTTATAAAAAAGAAAATTTTGTAATTGTAATTGCTGGCGAAGAACGAAAGAAAGAAAATTTTGAATTGATTTTTAAAAAAGTTAAGGATAATTTTGGTGATTGCTTTGGCGATATTATTGGTACTTTGCACCCAAGAAATTTAGAGGGAGAAATTCCTGGCAAAGGTTCGAATTTAAATTATTCTGAAAACGAAGTAAGAAAATACATTGATACCAAAGGCTGGAATTATACAGAAGTGATTGCTACAATTTTTGATATTGATACTGTTTGCCACCCAGAGTATTTTGGTTATTTAACTTATTTATATTGTACACATCCCAACCCTACAAAAACTTCTTATCAACCAGTAGCGCTTTACAATAATAATATGTGGGATTCGCCGGCAATTTTGCGTGTGATGGCTTTTGGTACCACTTTTTGGACCATGACGACCGCTGCTAGGCAAGATGCTTTGGTAACTTTCTCTTCCCATTCAATGAGCTTTCGAGCAATTGTGGATGCTGGGTATCATGATAAAAGAATTGTTAGTGAGGATTCGAGAATTTTTTATCAATGTTTTTTGGCTTACAATGGCAATTATGAAGTAACGCCCATGTATATTCCGGTTTCTATGGACACAGTGCGTGATGATAGCTGGTGGCAGAGTATAAAAAATTTATATAAACAACAGCGTCGATGGGCCTGGGGTACAGAACATATTCCATTTCTTTTATATGAATTTAAAAAGAAAGGGAAGTTAATTCCTTGGCATAAAAAATTTAAGTGGGTGTTTACAGAAATGGAAGGAAAGTGGTCGTGGTGTATGGTGGCATTAATTATTACGATTTTGGGTCGTTTGCCAATGTGGGTAGCGCCAGAATCTGTACGCCAAAGTGCGTTATTTTTGAACGCTCCACATATGCTAGAAAATTTAATGACTTTGGCTATGCTAGGCTTATTCCTCTCAGCTATTTTTAGTTTTCCACTTCTGCCCAAACGTCCAGAGTCGCATCCAAAGCATAAATATATTATAATGGTTTTGCAATGGGCACTTTTACCCCTAACAATGATTTTTATTTCTGCCGTTCCCGCGATTGATGCCGTGACCCATTTGATGTTTGGAAAATATTTAGGATTTAATGTGTCGATAAAAAAGAGAGTAGAGAGTAAATAATTTTAAATTTTTAATTTTAAATTTTTAAACAATTTTTAATATAACAATTTAAAATTTAAAATTAACTCATTGTTTTAAAATTAAAAATTTAAAATTAAAAATTATGTTTAGCAGTAAAGGTTTTGGCGTCATCAAATTAATCCTGTTAGTTTTCCTCGCCATGGTCGTTGCCTTGGGCGTTTATAGTTATAATTGGTATAAAAATTTAACACCAGAAAAATTATTAAATAATAAAATGGTGCAAAATATAATTTCTCTTCCTGAAAGCGATAAGTACCTTTATGATTTAGTACCAAAATTTTTAGGTTTTACCAAGCCCATGACTTATTTGATTTTATTTGAAAATAATACAGAACTGCGTCCTGGCGGAGGATTTATTGGTGTTTATTCCTTGATTAGCGTGGACAAGGGCAAGGTGGAAATTAAGAAAGTTGATGGTACAGAAAATTTAGACAGAAATGCCCCTGTTGATTTTAAAATAGATCCTCCTAAGCCAATTTACGATCATTTAAAAGTTGACCGTTGGTTTTTTAGGGATAGTAATTGGTCTCCAGATTTTGGTGTGGATGGACAGCGAGCAATTGATTTTTATCGTCAGGAATCTAGTGATGAAACGCCAATAGATGGGGTGGTAGCGATTACACCAACAGTAATTGAAAATGTAATGAAAATTACTGGTCCAATTACTGTAAATAATATAACATTTACTGCAGAAAATGTTACGGAAAAATTAGAATATGAAGTTGAATATGGTTATGATGATAAAGGAATAATTTTTGCCGAAAGAAAACAAATTATTTCTCCATTTATGTTGTTGCTTATGGATAAGGTAAAGAGTACCATATTTTTTAATATTAAGGATTATTTAAATTTGTTCAATAAAATGGCAACGGAAAAACAGGTTTTGGTTTATGTAACTGATCAGGATTTGCAAAAAGAAATGGAAAATAAGAAATGGGCAGGAAAAGTGGTTGAAGTTAATGGGGATTATTTAATGTGGGTAGACGCAAATTTGGCAGCTTTAAAAACTGATTGGATAATGCAGAGAAATTTACATTATTCATTTTCTCCAGATGTAAGCGGAAGAATGTTAGCTAAAGCAGAAATGGAATATATCCACAAAGGAAAATTTGATTGGCGCACAACCAGATATTTAACCTATGCTAGAATTTATGTGCCACTTGGTTCTGAATTAAAATTAGTTGAAGGTGTAAAGGTTGGTGAGATCGCTGATGAAGGAGAAGAATTGGGGAAAAAATGGTTTGGAATATTTACCTCAATCGAGCCCGGTAAAACTAAAACTCTTTCTTTTTCTTATCTTTTACCAGAAAAAATATCCGAACAATTAAGGAATAATAACTATAGTTTACTTATCCAAAAACAAGCGGGCACGATTTTGCCGGGATTGACGCTTGACCTAAATTTTGGTAAAACTATAAAGACAGCAACGCCTGCTGAGGAACAGAAAGAGTGGGGAGACGTCAACTATAAATATCAGAGTGATTTAGGAGAAGATAGAGAGTTTGTAATTAATTTTTAATTTTCAATTTTAAATTTTTAAACAATG
>Ga0172379_10010601_pt1 | contig 11118 bp, 4 predicted proteins | sample GrowelOW334metaG_FD_119756 | JGI IMG/M metagenome (GOLD analysis project Ga0172379, IMG submission 119756) | Groundwater microbial communities from an aquifer near a municipal landfill in Southern Ontario, Canada - Groundwater well OW334 metaG | ecosystem: Environmental > Aquatic > Deep... | reverse complement strand
TTTTGCCTATTGCCTGCGGCAATCAGAACGCGTTTCTCGCACCTATTATGGTGGGTCGGCCGGGAATCGAACCCGGGACCATCAGCTTAAAAGGCTGTTGCTCTACCAGCTGAGCTACCGACCCATGAAGTAAAATGTGAAGTTCTAAAGCAAATTAACAGATTGCAAAAAAATGAGCAACTGATTTTGATTACCCATCTAAATAGCCTGTTTTTTGTTAAATAAACTGGAAAGCAAAAACGTTACAGCAGGAAGGGCAAACCAAATGTTGTAATTATTAATCATCAGCTTAACCATATCCGACTCCTTATATGCGGTTGCCAGGGCATTGTTGACTATATTTATATTCCCGCTAACAAAAGAGGCTCCGGACGCATATATAAGGAGTGTGCTTATAACTAATCCTGCGCTCAAAAAACCAAAAATAAAATTCATAACCATTTCTACCAGGCCGTGGTGCGCTTTGGCGTGAACCTCGAATTCACCCTTTATAGCAATGATAATTATGGCTCCAATAAAAACCAACACCTTAAGCAAAATCATTGTTTGATCTTCGTTACTCATTCCAAAAAACTTCAAAAAGATAACGGTCTCCTTGGAAGAAAGTACGTAAGTTTTAAATAAATTTCCCAATGCATCAGCAGTCAAAATTGCGATGTAGCTGCCAATAATCACCTTTATTGTGTTGTTTTTTCCAATAATAAAGCTGTAAGCGACTATTACCGCAAAGATGACGATTACGAACAAATCCCAAGATAATTTCAACATAGATATCAGGAATTAGTTTACCCTTTAATTTTATTTTTGAAAATATTAAGTTCAATCCCCCATTACCTTTTTAAAGAATCCTTTTTCTTCATTAATATTTACGCCGGACTCTTTTGCCAGCTGCAAATATAGTTCTTTTTCTTTTTTAGAGAGCTTCGTAGGTATCTTTACAGTTATTGTAACGAAGTGATCTCCCCTATTTGTGCTTTTTAATTTCTGGACACCGTATCCTTTTAGAAAAAAGACTTTCCCGGATTCTGTGCCCGCCGGAATGCGCATAGACACAGGTCCGTGTATCGTTTTTATAATTATCTCATCGCCAAGAACGGCTTGTACTAGAGCTATTTCCTGTATTGAGTATACGTCCGAATTTTTTCGACTATACAGCTTGTGTAGTTGAATAGTCACCCGTATATACAAATCCCCTGCTTCGCCACCTCTCATACCTGAATCACCCTTCCCGACTAGTCGAATAGTCGAACCATCTTGGATACCCGCCGGAACGCGTACGGTTAGTCGGTCGGCTAGTCGAACACGTCCAGCCCCAGAACAGCTAGTGCAAGGCTTTTCTGGCCTCTTGCCTACCCCAGAACAGTCGTCGCATACCCGTCGGGTAACCATCTGTCCGAGTATGGTATTTCGCACTGTTTTTACCTCTCCTTCGCCATGACATGTCGGGCAGGCCACAATTTTGGATCCCGGAGCCGCTCCTTTGCCTTTACAAACTTCACATTCGCCGATTCGGTTAATTTTTAATTCTTTTTCTACGCCAAACGCAGCTTCTTCGAAAGATATAGTAATTTCAGTCTCTTTATCCTCGCCGCGAATTTCCCTGGTTCTTCCACGCGACGATTGGCCCTGTCCACCAGAGAAAAATGTCTCAAATATATCTGCAAATCCGCCTCCAAATCCACCAAAGTCAAATCCGCCAGGGAATCCCTGGGATCCGTCGCCGCCACCTCCAGAAAAAGCAGCCTCGCCAAACTGATCATATTGCTGGCGTTTTTTAGGGTCCGATAAAACCTCATAAGCGCCATTTATCTCTTTAAACTTTTCCTCTGAAGCTTTATCTCCTTTATTCCTGTCGGGATGGTGCTTTTGGGCAAGTTTTCGGTACGAGCGTTTAATATCGTCCGGCGTAGCGTCCTTATTGACGCCTAAAATTTCATAAGGGTCCTTTGATGCCATAAGTAGGGGTAGGGGAGTTAATAGGGCAGGGGAATTATAGCAGAAGTTGTATTCGCTAGATCTAGCCCTTTGTGCCGCGTATGGGATTTGGCCACCGGTTTTGCGCTATGCGCAAACCGTCGGCCCCCGCTCGGCATGCCACCATCGCTTTGCTCTGGTGCCGGCATGCCTGCGCGTTCAAACCCCATACGATATGTACGAGATTGAATCTTGTTTACCTAAAGCCGAAAGTTTAGTGGTACCGCGTATGGGATTTGAACCCATGATTTTCTCCGTGAGAGGGAGATGTCCTAGGCCACTAGACGAACGCGGCTTAAAAGCTGGACCATTATAACTATTGTTGCGGTTTGCAGCCACCTAATTATTCAGGTGGCACCTTTATCTCACCAGATAAGCAACTGGTTGATTGAATATATTGGTTGCTAGCGCATACCTTGACTTAGTCTAGTTTAGTGGCACGACTACGCTTTGTCGCAAATATGTTCACCAAAATATAACATTAGGCCACAATCAAGCTTTCTGTCATGTAGATTTGAGAAACAAAATAAGCTTTTTAAAGTTAAGAATAACGAAGGATTTCGCGGATCCCAAAAGCGGCTTTAACCTGTTAGGTACAGTTAAAACCGCCAGGCTTTACACCTCAGGAGCCTAGGGAATCGCGCAATTATTTATTAAAATCTAACCATATAATAGTTTGACTTCGAATAACCATTTTGGTAGATTTTCCCTCGATAATTTATGCAAAAACACGGGTTTTGCTGATGGTATACGTGTTTCCAAAGCTTAGGAGCTCAATTAAGGAGCCCTAAGCGTTTAAAGTAAATGTTCATTGAAAAACCAGAATCTTCCAGTTATTAAGCCCCTGGGTCATAGGGTGACCAGAAATTTCTTTCCTTATTAAGTCTTAGAAACCTTACCGAAACTTCTGAATGGGAAGGTCGATGTCACAGACAGGAGCGTAGGACCGCCGGGTAGCCGGCCGCCGATCCCTTAAAGGGCGTTATCTTGAGGGGAAAAATTACAAAAAGGTATTTATTATTTAAATTTTCATTCTATATATGAATGCAAAAACACTTAAGGGGATCAAAAAATGGCTTTCCGCCATTGGTATCCTCGCGATTATGTCCACCTTCGTGGTGGTTGCTCCAGTAGCTAATGCTTACAGCGGCGATGATGCTGTTGCTCAAGGATTAGTATGGGCAAAAGATTCAGTTGATGCGGCTTGTGAAAAAGGCCTTATCGATTGTGAACTCCCAGATGCAGGTTTCAAAACAGTTGTAAACCGTGCAGTTGGTTACCAAATGCTAACAAAGGGCTTCGACGTTTATAACGAAAACGCGATGAGCCAGTTCCCAGATGTATCGGGTGAATGGTACGAATACGCAGCTCACACTGCTTACGTAATGGGTTGGACAGCAGGAGAGTCCGGCAAATTCAATGGTGGAGGAGAATTATCCCGCGCCATGATGGCAGTTGCAGCAGCAAGCGTACTTGGCTTGTCAGATTGCGACGCTACAGTTCTCGACGCTTATACAGACAAAGCTTCTGTCCCAGCTTGGGCAACGGATGCTATGGCTTGTGTCGTTGAAGCTAAACTCATGGGTCAGGGCGGAGCAAAAGTACTCAACCCAAACAAAGGAGCCATCAAGGCAGAAGTTATTACTATCTTGAATGCTCAGGTTGACTACGCTTCGGAAGAAGGTATTGATGTTATGGAGGTAGCTGCAGAAAGATTGGCTACTGACACAGACACTCTACAAGAAGCTCTCGACACAGGTGCAGAAATCGTCGATGGCGAATTGGTAGTTATTGAAGGTGAGGAAGAAATTCCTACAGAAGAAGAGGAAGAAATTCCTACTGGACCAGCAGGCAGCTTAACAATTGCTGTTGCTTCAGATTCCCCAACATCAAAAATTCTTGCCGACGGTACAGCTGGCAACGTATTCACAAAAGTTTTGATGACGGCAGCAAGCGGAACTGTAAAAGTCACAGGATTAAAATTGACTCATACAGGTATTTCTACTGATGCAGTTATCGGTGGTGTTTACGTCGTTGCTAACGGCTTAAGACATGGTAACGTTGTTACTTTCAGCGAAAACAAAGCTGAGCTTTCTTTCTCTACTGACCCTATTACGGTAACAGAAGGATCCCCAGTGACTGTTTCATTGATGGTAAATATTGCCACAACTGCTGCTTCATCCACTATGGGTGTTGGCATTTTGGCATCTACAGATGTAACTTCTGATGCAACTTCAGTATCAGGTTCAGCTATGGGCGTTGATTTCACTACAGTAGACGGTGCCAACTCAGTTGGTTCAGTTGATCCAGATGTAGTTGTTATTGGTGCTACTGCAAGAGCTATTGATATGGGTACAAAAGATCAGGAGCTTTCCCGCTTCCAAATGGCAGCAGGTTCAACAGAAAACGTTTTGTTGAAGAAAATGACTGTTTACAACAATGGTAATTCAGCTGATGGTGATATCCAAAACATCAGACTAAAGAGCTTAACAACTGGTGCAGTACTTGCAACAGTTGAAAAGACAGCTAACAAATATGCTACATTTGATCTTTCTGCTACACCTTTCAAAATTGAAAAAGGCAGAACAGAAACATTCCAAATCGTAGTTGATGTTATTGGTGGTTCAACAAGAACAGCTCAATTCAGAATCATGAATGATTATGATCTTGAATTGTCAGGTGAATCCACAGGTGCAGGCATTTTGGCCGCAACTGGTGGCGCTGGTACAGACACTGCTTTCCCAATTACTGATGGCAACAACAACTCAATCACAATTGGAGGAGGAGCATTGTTGACTTCTAAAGATACAACTTCCCCTTCCGGTAATATGGGACAAGGTGCTAAGAACCAAGTTCTTGGTAAATGGAAGATAGAGGCAACAGGAGAACCAATCGAAGTTAGAAAAGTATGTTTCGACCTCGATGCTGGAACTACTGGAACACTTGCACTTGAAACAACTGCCTTCACTGGCACTATCAAGTTGCAGAAATCAAGCGGTTCAACAATTTACAGCTTCGCCCCTACAGCTATTGCAGGTGGAGTTGATGGAACTTGTGACGAAGTAACTCTAAATTCATATTTCACAATAGCTGCAGGTGCATCAGAAACGGTTTCTATCGTTACTGATATCCTTTCAACTGTTGCAGCAAATACTGTAATTACTACAGAATTTGCAGTAAATGAATACAAGAGAAACGACACGAACGACATAGTCTCCGGTGGTGCAGATGCAAACGCTCTTGCGTCCAATGCTCTCACTGTCCAGGCAGCTAATTTGTCTATCGTAGTGAACCCTGCATACGCAACACAAACTTTGGTAAAAGGTAGCCCAAAGACAAAGATTGGTTCAGTTGTATTGCAAGCAGGTGCCGCAGAAGCTTTAAATCTTCAGACTCTTACAATTGGTTTGAATAATGATGAAAACAGAGCTACTGCAGATACTTTGACTGGTGTTACAAATCTTAGACTTTGCAAGGCAGGTTCTGCTTGTGCAACAGCCGACGATCTTTACGCAACTGCAATTGCTAACCCAAGTGGTGCAGTCGCAGGTAACTCATTCACAACTTCTGGTAAATTAAATCTTGCTGCTTCATCAGCTGTTACAGTTGATATCCATGCAGATTTATCTACAACTGCTCCAGGTACAAACTTAACTAAGTTGGAGGCATTCTTGCCTATCGCAGCTATTACGTTTACTGGACAGACAAGCAACGTATCAAATTCTACATACCCGGTAGCTGTTACTGGTTTACAGGTAATTACTTTGACAGCTTCAGGTACACTCACAGTATCAAGCCCTGTACAGCCATCACAAAAGGTTATTCATGCCAGCGAAACTGGTGTTGAATTGATGTCTGTTCAATTTGCTGCTGCAAGTGAAGCAATCACAATCGATAAGATGCTCGTTACTACAGTAAATGGTGCAGCTAATTTGACTAACTTAACATTGAAGGATTCTGCTGGTACACCAGTTAAATCCGGAATTGGTTTCGTTAGCGGAAATGCTACATTTACAGGTTTAGCTCTTTCTATTCCAAAGGATGGAACTGCAACTTACAAACTTTATGCAGATTCAACTACAAGCGGAACATTGGTTTCTGCTCAGGACGTAGAAGTTAGATTTGGTAGCGTTGATGCAAGAGGTGCAAATTCAAACACAGCAATCATGGAAACAGGTTATATGACAGAACTTCTTGTTAATGGCACAACTTCTGTTGGTCATTACACAGTTGGTGATGTGATCTTGGTTTCTGGTGCTGCTAATGCTGCTGCAACTGACGGATTGGTTGTTGCTGCTATTGAAGAAGATGCAAATCTTACAACTTCAACAAGCATTTTGGGTTCTACGAATACAGCTGGCTTTACGCTTGCTAAGATCAAACCAACTGCAACTGGTACAACATTAAATGCAGGAGACGTATCGAGCATTGCAATGGTAGTTGGTGATGTGGTTATGACAGCTCTTGATGGCGCTGCCTACCAATGGGGTATGGCTACAGCTGCTAGCGATGCAGCCGCACAGCCAACATTGGCTTTTGCTGCCGCTGCCGCTGCTGCAGTCACTTACACTGTAGATGGTAAAATTTCAAAATTCACACCTACTGCTACTACTGCAACAACTGTTGCAAATCCTCCAGTGTTAACTAGTGGTATGACATTTACTGTAGGAGATGTTGTGTTTGGTCCAACTGCTACAAATGCCTCTACTTACGGATGGCAAGTAGTAACGGTTGCCGAAACTATTGGTGCCGGCGCAGCTACTGATACTACAGTAAGGATCAACGGTGCAAATACGTACATTAACGGAAATATGTCGGTAGTATCGAGGTATTCAAAATTCACACCTCTTTCTACTGAAACGGTTACAACTGTAGGTACTACAACAGCTGCTTACAGCTATAACACTGGTGATGTAGTTTATGTTTACGATGGTAATGCAGACGCTGATGATGGATTGTTCGTTGTAGAAACTCCAATGAAAGCTGGCGATACATGGGCAGCCACTTCAATGGGAGTAAGAGCAGACATTGGTAATGCTTCTGTAGTTTCAAAACTATTCTCTTCAACTAATGCTCCAAAGAGTTCTGTAAACGTAATGCATGATGTGGAACCTATCATGGCAAAATCTGCTACAGCACTTTCTACAGACAGAGTTTCCGGTGCTTTACAAGAAGCTGCTATCTACACGGTAACAGCATCTGGCTCAAGGAACTTAACTGTTAAGAGCTTAACATTCAGATGTACAGGTTCTGGTGCTGCAAATACTCACTTGGATGACAACACGGCAGAATTGTGGGTAGATGGTGCACTAAGAGTTACAAATACAGGTACAACTGATGGCACTGGCGACTGCGATGCTGCTGCCGGTAGAACAATGACATTAGCTAACCCAGGTATCACAATCGATGCTGGTACAAGCAAAGAATTCAAGATCAAGTACGATACAACAGCAACAGCCGGTCAATGGGCAACTGGTGAATCACTTGTTCTAAAGATTCAAGGTACAGCTGGTTATGCTGCAGGAGGTTTGAGCTGGTATTACGATGCAGCCGCTCCTTCTCCAGGTACAGAACCAACTTACGATTCCCCAGCTACAATTTCGGATAGCTATCCAGTAGACGGTCCAACACTAACTTACTAGAAAATAGCTATAACGAGAGCGTAACAACGGTATAAATAAAACTCCCCCTGTAAAAAGGGGGAGTTTTTGTTTATAATTGGGCGGCAAATTAATTAACAAACTCTCTTATGAAAAAGGAAAATCTAAAACTATTTATTTCTGCCTTATTGCTCTCTGTTTTTATTTTTACGCTGGGTGGATGCGGACAAATCGTGATTTATTCCTACGAAAAAGAAAGTTTAATTCCCGGCAAGGAATTGACGGATGCAAACATTAGACCGGACGAGGCTTTTTATGACCTAAAAGGCAATTCCAAGTTGGCGGTGTCTTTTTATTCCGAACAAACCAGAAAGAAACAATTGAAGTTTTACGATATCGCAACAGATAAGCCTGCCTTGCTTTATAAAACCGGAGCGGTAAAAGATATCTACAGGCCGGTTTTTGGGGCAAATAAGGCGGTTTATGGCGTTATGGAGGGTAAAGTGTGGAAAGTTATGGGAATAGATTTAGGTGCGGCGAATAAGGCTGCCAAAGAGCTTTTAACGTTGGATAATTTAAATGCCATTGTGGTGGCCGGTGATGGAAAAACATACACCATTGGAAGAAAAAATAATCAACTGAGTATCTACGAAAATAGTTCGTCGATTTTTAACGCCAATGTGATTGAAGACCTGAACTTGGACGCGAAAGGGGAGTTGATTTATAAATTTTTAGATAAAGATGGAGCGTGGTTTGTTTCTGTTGGTGGGCAAAAGAGTGAGCCTTATAATATGATTAGCAGAGTGGCTGTTTCTGAAACCGGAGAGGTTGGTTATTTGGCTAAAGATAAAGACAATAACTGGCTTGGAGTTGCCGGTGGCATGCCTACAAAATTAGGCAAAGATTTTGATGAAATAGGAAAAGTTTTAACCAAAAATGGGAAAGTGTTTTTTTCCGCAAGAGAAAAGGGGAAGTCCACATGGGGAATATATAAAAACAGCAGGATTCTTATTGAAGATTTAGTGGATGTTCCGGAATTTGCTGTGACTTCCGGTGGAGACGTCGCATATGCGGAAAATAAAGAAGAGGGAGAAAGATATGTTGCCAATGGATATGTGTCGCCATTTTTCATGCAGGTAAGTCAGCTTCTAGAAAGTGGAGAGGGAAGCATCTTTGCCAAAGTTAAGGATCAACATTCGCTATGGAATATTGTTGAAGAAAATAATCAATCAACAAAGTACGTTTGGATGAGCAAGCTGTTTTTAAATGGCAATGGTGAGGTGATTGCGGTAGGCATGGATTCATATAACGAAATGGAAACCTTGAAATTCAGCAATAAAAAATAAATCCTTCAAGTGGAAACGAGGTAAAACGAGAAGAAGTCAGGTTTAAAATGTAGCAACTATACGAGAAATCCGTATAATTCTTGTGAGGTTGTTTAATTACAGCTTTCTCCATATAGTATTTATTTTTTTAATCGTCATCCTCTATGGCAAATCTATGCAAGTTTCTTGCTCTAAGGAAATCGTTTTTCTTGATGAGCGGTTTAATGGTAGGTGTATTCCTACTTGGAATTGGGACAGTTTTTGCTGGAACAACTCCTTCCATTACAAGCGTGAAATATAAAGAAGGATCAGATAAACTTTTAGTCGAGTTTAACGAGCCTGTTTTCAACGCCGTTAATGGCACTGGGAATTTGGCTACGAGCGATTTTACTTACAACGATGCTGGTGCCGATGGAATGGTTTCCATCTCTGGCATATCTCACGTAGCTGGTAATAAGTGGGCGGTTTTGACAATGAATGCAGTTGCGGTTGCTGGAGATGCGGCAGAAACGCTAAGCGCAAAAGCAAATAATATTTTTACAATTGGAGGTGCGTTGAGTGAAAAAACTTTGGCTATCACTGCCGATGTGGCCGCACCAACGTTTACGGTTAGTTATAAAGCGGCATCCGATAAGCTTTTGGTGGATTTTTCTGAGCCAGTATGGACTACGGACATGCATACTGATGCTTTTAATGATGCCAATGCGGTTGCGAATGCGGATTTTACTTATACCAATGGAACCGCCCTTAATGCGACAGCTCTTGGTACAGCCGCGCAACACTTGGCTAGCGACAGAGATAAGGTAGTGCTTGATTTGGATGCGCCTTTACACGCTGATGACATAGCCGGCGTAGATACGATTAAAATGGCAGCCAACGGAACCACGGTTTATGATCTTTTTGGGAACGGTGTTTTGACAGGTGAACTGGATTTTGGAGCTGTTGGTACAACTTCAGATGCTACTGCTCCAACTATTTCCAGAGCTGAAGTAGTAAAGGACAAAGTCTACATGCTTGCTGAATTTAGTGAGCCTATTTCTACTGCAGACCCTACGACTTCGACGGTTACACTTTTGACTATTGGTGATGAGACGGATTTGGATTATACGGATACTGCCGGTACAAGAGGCATAGCTGCTGCAGATTTGGCGCACGTAGCAGGTAATACATGGGCGGTACTTAAGATGGACGCAGCTTTTGCTGTGGCGGATCTTTCTGCAGTAACTGCAGATACGCTTTCGCCAAAAGCTGACGCAATTTATGACGTATTTGGAAATGTGGCCATAGCTGGAACAACTGCAGCGAATGACACTACGGACCCGGTAATAATAAGTGTTACTATTAATAAGACGGCAGCGGCCGGATATAACACTTTGGATATTGCATATAGTGAGGATGTGAATTTTTCTGCGGGTGGTCCAACTGCAGCAGGAGATGCCGTTGCAAGCACTGTCACGATGGGAGATATGACAACTGCATGTACTGCTGCCGGATTTGGAGCGTTTAGTGGTAATTCGGGAAATTTGACATATAAAACATTAAAAAATTCAGTTTCATTGAACGGGGCTGGAACAACGTTTACCATAACGCTTGCAGGACAGGCCGGAGGTTATAGAACTTCGACTGCCGTCGCTGCTGCGTGTACAGATGCTTCCGGTGACACATTTACACCGTCGGCAAACGTACAAGATTTGGCTGCAGTGGCGAATGTAATGGAGGCTACATCCACTATTACAACTCATGCCATTACGGCTGCATGGGACGTTGCTAATCCATTAACAACACAGGTAACGACGCCATCCAGTGCGGCGACTACAACGGCTACTATCGGCTGGACAGCGCAAGGAGCCTCTGATGATTATAGAGAATACAAGTTTTTCTATGGAACGGTGACTACGGCAGGAGCAGCTTTGGCTGGTACGGAATGGGGAGTAGGCAGTGATGCTGCTCTTACAACAAGGACAACAACATCTACAACGTTGACTGGCTTAAATAGCGGTACTATTTATTTTATTACACCATATATAATTGATACATTTGGTAACGCTGCAGCGGCCGGTACGGAAATTAATATTCAAACAAACTCCGGATCTGTATCTAGCGACAGAACACCTCCAGCAGCACCGTCTGCTATAAAGGTTGAATCCAAAGGTGGCAAAGCGGTTTTGACATGGACAGACCCAACGGCAAGCGATTTGGCATCTGTCGTTATACTCCGG
>Ga0172379_10010600_pt1 | contig 11119 bp, 8 predicted proteins | sample GrowelOW334metaG_FD_119756 | JGI IMG/M metagenome (GOLD analysis project Ga0172379, IMG submission 119756) | Groundwater microbial communities from an aquifer near a municipal landfill in Southern Ontario, Canada - Groundwater well OW334 metaG | ecosystem: Environmental > Aquatic > Deep... | reverse complement strand
CGATGAGCCGTAACCAGGCGAAAAAAATGGTAAACGGCAGGCATCTCCAGAGCGACATGGAAGAGCGGGGAATCTATGTCCGCACCGCCTCATGGTCGGGTCTCGCCGAAGAAGCCGGCATTGCGTACAAGAACATAGACGATATTGCGGAAACCACCGAGCTCGCCGGGCTTTCCAGACGGGTGGTAAAATTTGTTCCGATCGGGAATATCAAAGGATGATCCGTGCCCTACCGCTACCTTGATACTATCGCCACCGCCGATGCCGCGTTCGAGGCCTCCGGGGAAACGCCGGAAGAACTGTTCGCCTCCTGCGCCGATGCGCTCATGAATGTCATGGTGGAAAATCCCGATTCCATCGGGGCCGTAAAGTCTCTGGATATAAGTCTCGACGAGGAAAGCCTGGAGATGCTGCTTTTCGGTTTTCTCGAAGAGCTGGTCTACTATAAAGATGCGGAACAGCTTCTTTTGCGGGTAAAAAAGATAACCGTGCTCCCCGGAGGGGACCGTAACATTCTTACTGCCGTGCTTTCCGGCGAAACAATCGATCCCCAAAAGCATCATCTCCTTGTCGATGTCAAAGCGGTTACGCTCCATCGTTTCAGGGTGACAAAATCCAGCGGTATGTGGAAAGCAACGGTGGTGCTGGACATATAAGGACTTGACTTTCTCGTTCATGAATTGTAAGATGTGTCCTGATAGGAAATTCCTGACGGGTAATCAATAATCAACACTACTACAATACTATTTCACGGAGAGCGAAACAAAATGAAGAAGGTATCGCGACGCACATTCATAGGCGGAACGGCAGCGCTCGGAGCAGGCGCAGTCCTTGCTCTGGACAGCAGAGCCGAGGAGAAAAAAATTGACATTTCTTTCAACAAGGATTTCAAAGCTCCGGAAAAATGTTTCATGGATCAGTATTATGAAGGAATGCTGAAAATCGCGCAGGATATCCGCGAAACCCAGGTGGGAACTATTGCCAAGTCCATGGAAAAAGCTTTTGAACTCAAACAGAAAGGCGGAAGAATCTATTCTCATGTCCTTCTGGGGCATTTTGCCATGTTCACCGGAAGCCCCGATCTTCCCGGACAGCCGAATCTTCTGCCCCAGCGGGTGGACAGAAAACAGCAGGAAGATTTCGACGCCATGAAGAAAGGGGATTTTCTCCTCACCAACGGCATCACCGGGGTAAAGGAAGCGCGCGAGAAGGGTGTTTACGTTGCCGGCATCACGAACAACTATGTCCCGAACGCCAAAACTGCGCCCGGCGGACTCACAAAGATGGATGTAAAGACCGAGGATGTCAGCGATCTGGTGGTGGACAGCCAGATGCCGTGGTACAACGGTCTGGTGAATGCGCCGCAGCTTCCGCAGTTCCGTCCGATCCCTTCGAGCGGCACCACCATGGCGCTGATCTACTGGGCCATGACCGCATCGCTCGCCAATCTTATCGGCACAAAGGGCAAGGGATCGAGTTCCCAGCCTGTCGAGAAGTATCTCGATCTCGCTATCGACCGTTTCCGGATGATCGGCTCGGACCGTCCCAAAATCGACTCCGTGACCGAAAAATGGGCCGACCTTGTTCTTGGAAAGAAAGCCCGGCTCCTGGTTTACGGTCATCCCCAGAAGGTGGAGCCCTACGAGGGTACGAAAAACATGTTCGTGAATGAAGCGTACATTGTAGCCTCCGGCACAATCATTGCCGACCTCTACGATCTCAAAGCCAATGAGATGAAGAAAAACGACATCCTGCTCATCGGCGGGTTCACCTCCGATAATGCGGACGAGATCAGAGTCGCCCGTCACGGGAAAAGTGTCGGCGCTTATACGGTCTCCTTCTCCCCGTTTGCCACCGACGGCGATTCCTCCGGGCTGAGGCTTTTCAAGGAAGCGGACGATGCGTTCAATACCTACAGCGACGAGAGCGAAGGAGTTATCGCCGTTCCGGGATTCCCGAAAAAAGTTTCTCCTTTGACAGGAGTGACCGGCAATATGGTGCACTGGATGCTCATGGCGCAGTGGACAGACCACATGGCGCGCCGCGGCGAGTTCCCGTATTTCTGGCAGGGTTTCCACGAAACCGGCGGCCCCGATTACGATAAGATGGTAAAACCGTTGTTCGACAAGCGGGGATACTGAAAGAAACAAACTCACCCCTACCCCTCCCTTACAACGAGAGGGGGGAGAATCCGTTGCTTTCTCTAACAAGTTATTTGTTAATAATATATTACGCTTGTAATGTACCCCTCTATTTTCAAGAGAGGGGATCAAGGGGTGAGTTCAATGAGAATGGGGTAATGATAGAGGAGTGAATTAATCTCCTATAGAGAATGAGGTCATGCTGATGAAACGGCGAAGGTTTTTGCGGGGAGCCGCCGGAGGAGCTGTTCTTTTTTCCGGAGCAATTGCCGGGTGCGCATCGAGGAAGGAATACGATCTTCTGGTAACCGGAGGAGTAGTATACGACGGCACTGGCAGCCCGGGAATTGAAGCGGATGTGGCGGTCAAAGGCGACCGGATTGTCAGGATAGCGCGGAAAATCCCAAAGGATCGCTCTCTGGATGTTCTGGAAGCATCGGGCATGGCTGTCGCGCCGGGATTCATCGATCCCCACACACATACTGATGTTCATCTTCTTGCAAACCCCAAAGGAGAAAGCAAGATCCGTCAGGGTGTCACCACTGAAATCGGCGGAAACTGCGGCAGTTCGGTCTTTCCTCTCTCGGACCGCTCGTTCGAGGAGGTTAAAACGAATACCGACAGGGAATTTGGAGTCGAGGTGACATGGAAGGACATGAAAGGCTTTTTTTCAAGGCTTGAACAAGGAGGGACTTCGCTGAATTACGGGACTTTCCTCGGACAGGGGAGTCTCCGGGATTTTGTCATGGGGCCCAATGACCGTCCGCCCTCTTCCAAAGAACTGGAGAAAATGAAAGCGGTCATACGGGATTACATTCAGGAAGGCGCGCTGGGGATGTCCACCGGACTCATTTATGTTCCGGGGAGTTTCGCCAAACCGGAAGAGATCACCGAGCTTTGCCGTGAGACTGCCAAACGTGGCGGAGTCTATGCAACTCATATGAGAAGTGAAGAAGATGCGGTTATCAGCGCTATCGAAGAAACTCTCGCCACCGCCCGTAATTCCGGGGTCAGTCTCGAGATCTCCCATCTGAAAGCCAATTATCCCCGTAACTGGTCAAAGATAGACCAGATGCTGCCCATGCTGGAAAAGGCCGCACGGGAAGGTGTCCCGCTTCAGGCTGACCGCTATCCCTACATCGCTTCATCGACCGGACTGGACAGTTTTTTTCCCCAGTGGGCCCGGGAAGGAACAACCGCCGATTTTTTAAACCGTCTCCGGAATACATCGCTCGATAGAAAACTCCGTCAGGCTTTGAAGGAGAAAGAGGCTCAGGCAGGTACATGGGATAGTGTTATTATAGCCGGTGTTCTTCTGGATAAAAACCGTCACCTGGAGGGTAAGTCAATCCTCGCCGCCGCCGCGGAAGCAAAGAAACCTGCCTACGATTTCATGCGAGACCTTCTGCTGGAAGAAGAAAACCATGTGGCCATGGTGAACTTCGGTATGTGCGAGGAGAACCTGAAAAGGTTTCTGGCGCATCCTCTGGTGATTATCGGTTCGGATGGCCGGGTGGCTGCGCCTTATGGAGTTCTCGGAAAAGGTAAACCTCATCCGCGTTTTTACGGAACGTTCCCGCGGGTTCTCGGAAAGTATGTCCGCGAGGAGAAAGTTCTGACTCTTCCTCATGCGATTAAAAAAATGACCTCCCTCGCAGCAGTCAAGCTCGGGCTTTCGAAAAGAGGCGTTATCGCGGAAGGCAATTTTGCCGATTTGGTTGTGTTCAATCCCGATACGGTGATTGACAAAGCGACATTCGAGAATCCTCACCAATATCCCGATGGTATTATCCATGTTATCGTAAATGGGCAGAGGGTTATCAACAGCGGGGAACATACCGGGAAGCTTCCGGGGAGAATATTGAGAAAAGGGGCATAAAACACACCTTTCTCATTTCTGATTTTCTCCAGACAAGCTATTCTATCTTTATTCTAAAAATGATGTTTTATGCTGTACCGTTTTTATTGACTTATTGTAAGCTACAATATTGTTTACATAGTGTTTGGTATCATACAATGTAAACAATCCTGTGTACTGTAAATAGGTTGTTTCGTGGCGGAAATGATCCTGCCGGATGGTTCCAGTTCACCAGTATGATGGGGGAAGAAGGTATGAAGAAAAGTTCCGTTCTCTTCATGGTTGTTTCGATGTTTGCCCTGTCTGTCCTGTCGACAGGTGTTGTGATGGCTCAAACTGAGGATAAACCTGTCACACTTGAAAGCATTCTCAAAGCTGCGGGTGTCCCACTCACAACCGAACAGATCCAAAAAGTGAAAGACCTTGACCTGACCAAGGGCAGAGCTGCATTCCAGGGGTTCAACGATATGTTCACCGAAAAGCAGACGGAAGCCCTTAAGAAAACGCTCGGAACAAGGCCGGGACGTAACAACGGGCCGGAAACCCCTCGTTACATTACCCAGTTGGTGGTCCTGGAAAAGTCCGCCTGCCCGCTTACCGAAAAACAGATTGCGGCGATGGTAGCGCTCCCGAACGAACAGGGTTCATATCAGAAGGTAAATGATATCCTCACCGACAAGCAGAAAGAAGCCTGGCAGAAGGTAATGCCCAGAAGACAGTAGTTGCCCTCACCCCTCCCCCCTCTCCCGTTTTCCTTACGGGAGAGGGGAGAAACGTTCAATCTCTGATACGCCATCTATCCATCTCGTAGCATGTATTACTTTATCTTTCTTTCCATCCATCCGTAATTTGGCAGGCAAACAGGTTTGTAAAATGTTTTCCTGAAACTGGTTGCCATCTTAAAACGTCTATTAATCAAATAGTTATAGATACTGAATACTCATTATTGCCTATTGACAAAATGAATCGGTTCTCGTATATAAACAAAAAAGAAACTTATATAATTCACGATAGAGAAAAGAAAATATGGCAACATCGACAGACATTATTAGCTTATCGGGCGCTGCTCTTGCTCTCGAAACCGTTAAACTTTCCGAGAACGCGCTCACTGTTCTGAGCGCCAGATATCTGAAAAAGGATGAAACCGGGGCGGTAGTGGAAGAGCCCAAAGATATGTTTTTAAGGGTGGCAAAAACCGTCGCGGGTGCTGAAGAAATCTTTGGGACGGGCAGTCTTGCCGAAAGTATCGAAACGCTGTTCTATAATCTGATGGTTACTGGGGAATTTATGCCCAATTCCCCGACGCTGATGAATGCAGGCCGTGATCTCGGCCAGCTTTCCGCCTGTTTTGTGCTTCCCATCAATGATTCGATGGACTCCATTTTCCAGTCGCTGAAAGACGCCGCTCTTATCCATAAAAGCGGAGGAGGAACGGGATTTTCGTTCTCACGGATACGGCCAAAGAATGATATGGTGAAATCAACCCGCGGCATTTCGAGCGGTCCGATATCTTTTATGGCAGTCTATGACGCCGCCACTGAAACGATCAAACAGGGAGGCACTCGTCGCGGCGCAAATATGGGCATTCTCCGTGTCGACCATCCCGATATCCGTGAATTCATCACCTGCAAAAGGGACACCTCACGGTTTAACAATTTCAATATTTCTGTCGCTCTTACCGATGAATTCATGGAAGCGGTGAGCCTTGACAGGAACTACGACCTTATCAATCCCCATAACGGCGCGGTTGTAAAATCCGAGAGCGCTCGTGATGTATTCGGGCTGATAGTCGAAAATGCCCATGCTACGGGAGAACCGGGTGTCATTTTCATCGACCGGATAAACGCAAAGAATCCTCTGCCTCTCCTTGGGCCGATGGAATCAACCAATCCCTGCGGAGAGCAACCCCTCCGGCCGTATGAGTCATGCAATCTGGGATCGATCAATCTATCTCTTATGGTCACGAAAGAATGTGATAAACCGGCTGTAGATTGGGAAAAGCTGAAAAAAGTGACACATCTTGCGGTACGGTTCCTTGACAATGTCATAGAGGTAAACCGTTATCCGCTCCCGATAATAGCGAAGGAAACAAAGGCAAACCGTAAGATTGGATTAGGAGTCATGGGTTTTGCGGACATTCTGGTTAAGCTCGGCATTCCCTATGATTCGGAAGAAAGCGAGCTGATTGCCGAAGAAATCATGTCCTTTATCAACCGTGAATCCAAAGAGGAATCTGCTCATCTTGCCGAAATCCGCGGGGCTTTCCCACGGTTCGAGGGGAGCATCTATGACGTTCCCGATACGAAACCGCTCAGAAATGCGACCACAACCACTATCGCGCCGACCGGAAGCATCAGCATCATCGCTTCCTGCTCCAGCGGGATCGAACCGATCTATGCCCTTGCCTACAAGCGGAATGTCCTTGACGGGAAAAGTCTGGTCGAGTTTCATCCGCTGTTCCATGAAATGGCAGAGGACTATGGATTTATGACCGATTTCGTACGAAAAGCAATCGCCGAATCGCCAACGATTTCTTTCATTGACGAGATTCCCGCTTCAGTCAAAAAGATTTTCCGAACCTCCCACGATATCTCCGCGGACTGGCATATTCGTATTCAGGCCGCTTTTCAGCGGTTTACCGACAACGCGGTTTCCAAAACAATCAATTTCCCGGGGGAAGCCACACTGGAGGATGTCGCGGAAACATACAGAAAAGCGTATGACGCCAATCTCAAAGGAATTACCATCTACCGTGACGGCTCACGGGAACATCAGGTCCTTACGGTGGAAAAATCTGAGGAAGGGGAAAAGAGCGAGTCTCAAACCCATATCAAACCCCGCCCCCGTCCCGCCATTACAGTCGGCGCTACTGAAAAAATCCAGACCGGCTGCGGAAAGCTCTATGTGACAGTGAACCGTGACGATGCCGGACTCTGCGAAGTATTCTGCCAGATGGGAAGGTCGGGAGGATGTACTTCGAGCCAGTCGGAGGCGATCAGCCGTCTCATTTCTCTTGCGCTCCGCAGCGGGGTCAATCTTGATGAGGTTGTCTCCCAACTCAAGGGCATCAGGTGCCCCTCGCCGATATGGCAGAACGGCAAGCTTATCGTTTCCTGCGCCGATGCGATAGCAACCGCCCTTTCACGGTATCTTACACCGGAAAACGGCGCTGCGCCGGAGATACCGGTTTTTACCCAGAATGCCGATTCTCTTGATCTGAAAATAAAAAAAGCAAACGGACGAAAAGAACAGAAATGGGAAATGGCCGGAGTCTGCCCCGATTGCGGCGGAGTGCTCGAAAGCTCCGAGGGCTGCCTTGTCTGCCGCGCCTGCGCTTATACGAAATGCGGGTGAAAAGAGAGGTCAAAATAAAGGAACGTCTCAACCGCTTCTTTTTTAAAGAAAATAAACTCACCTTACGGCCTCATTTTCTTTTGGGAAAGGCTATGAATGTGAGTTTTTTCTTTTGTCCTCCCTATAAAATCATAGTACATTTCTCGAAATAACAATTCCACCTTTTAAAGGAGCCGGTTTATCATGATCCTGCGGTCACACGGAATATTCCAAATAATGTCATTTACAGCCATTATTATTCTTTCGGCAGCATCTTATGCGTTCGGACAGCCGAAATCCGACGGCATTAAAGTCGGGCTCGGAGAAACGGTCATCACTCCAAAAGAAAATACCCTGATGTACGGGTTCGCCCGCAGCCAGATTTCTACCGGAACGCATGACGATCTCCATGCCCGGTGCCTTGTTGTCGAGGGGGCCGATGGGACAAAAGCAGCTCTTATAACACTTTCTCTTTGCGAGCTCGAGGACACATGGGGCAAGCGTTTCTGTGCATCCATCAGTGAAAAAACCGGCATACCTGAGAAAAATATCGTGATTTCCTGTACCCATACCCATGCCGGCCCCTCGGTGGAGAACGCGGGGGAAGCCTATCAGAAATTTTTAGTGGAACAGGTAACTGCAAGCGCGGTTCAGGCCTGGACAAATCGCGCCCCGGGAAAGATCGGCATATCTTCCACAGAGGTTTTCGAACTTGGAAGGGAACGCCGCCGCCTTCTCTACGGAGGGATGCATCCTGATCCGGAGGTATGCATCATCCGGGTGGAAGATGCCAATGGGAAGCTTCTGGGAGTGGCGTTCAACTATGGCTGCCACGCATCAGGTCTTGACTGGAGCAACCGTCTCTTCTCGGAAGACTGGCCGTATTTCGCCATCCGGGGAATCAAGAAGAGTGTGGGCGGGAATGTCTGGGTGGCTTACTTTCAGTCAGCGGAAGGCAACATCAATATAGGATACCAGGCGGAGCTTTCCGCTGTGGGGGTTGATATGCCTGTCCGGAGCTACCGGTATATCGAAAAGAAAGGAAACCAGATGACCGAAGCGGTTCTGGGCGCTCTTCCCGGAATTAAAACTTCGGGCAGCATGGAGGTTCGAACAGCCCTGGACACATTTGATTATCCTCTCAGGCAGAGCTACCCGATTTCTCTCGACCAGGCTGAACAGGAAGCGGCGGCGGCAAAAACAAAGCTTGCCGACCTTGAAAAGAAGCCGGAATACAGCGGTTCACGGACCCTTGACAAAGCCAGGGTGGATGTCTTTTCCACCGGGCAGCGTCTTGGGGCAGCGAAATTGTTCTATGCAAATTCCGATCATCCAAAGACACAAAAGATTGAGCAGCAGACTGTCAGAATAGGCGATGCTGTTTTTGTCACCTTTCCGGGCGAGCTATTCGCAGATATCGGCCTTGAGATCAAAAAGCAGTCTCCTGTCAAAAAGACATTCGTCATCGGGTTAACCTGCGGGCCCGGCGGATATCTGCCCTCCAGAAAAGAGTTTATCGACGGCGATTACGAGGTTGATGGCAGCCCGTACAGCCCTGAAACCGAACAGGTTTGCATTGATTCTTCGCTTAAACTGATAAAAAGAGTGGTGAAATAGCTGGGGGGTGGAAAAATCCAAAAAAGCGTTCATTTCCGAACCTCCGGCAAGGTATATTAAAAAGTAACGTCAAGAATATTCTGTCAGGTCACTGTTTTGGTTCAATATTCTGGAGTTTTGTATGGGCAGGAATAAAGTTTTAATGTCTGCGCTTGCGGCGTCATCGGCTCTTACCGCTGCGGAGGCTGTACTGAGGCTGAAAGACCGTGCAAATTCCCGCGCTCGCTTTCTCCGCGGGCGGTGGACTTTCGAACGCTCATGGGAACAGTTTGACTATCATTCCGGATGGGAATTGAAGCCCGGATATATATCCGGAGATATTCGTATCAACGGCGACGGTTTTCGCGGTAATGAACTGATCAGGGGTGATTTTAAAAAAATCATGTGCCTGGGGGATTCTCTGACATTTGGTTCGGCGGGTGAAAATATCACCTATCCTCATGTACTACTATCCGGGCTTATGAAGAATTCTTCCGAACCGATTGAGGTAATAAATGCGGGAGTCAGCGGGCATACAACCTATTCCATGCTCCTTCGCCTGAAACGAATCATGCGGTATAACCCTGATATGGTGGTCATTCTTGCTGGCTGGGAAGACCTGTTCAGCGAGGACATAACCAGGTATCAGGACAACCGTCAGCCATTCAGTTCCTACTGGCATATCGATTCTCGGAAAAACGTCCGTTTCCATGTCTGGTCTCTTTTGCGGGAAACCATGCGCGCAGGGAACCGAAAGCCATTTCCTCTTTCCTATACACCCGATGAGTTCGTACCGTTCAATTTCGAATACAATCTTACAAAAATTATTGACCGCATACAGAAATATTCGGCTCGGGCTGTTCTGGTTACCTTGCCAAAACTCATCCCGGACGATCCTGCCCTGATACCCGCGGAAAATCGAAAAAAAATTGTGCTGCCGGATTTCATAGATGAAGGCGACTTTGAAAGCTTCCTTAAGGTTTATCAATCGTATGATACGATCATCCGGGCGCTTGCATCGGAAAAAAATGTGCCGCTCATCGATGTAAAACAGATGGTCGAGAAATTGGATACCCGAGATACGCTTTTCGAAGACACAGGCGGTCTTTCCGTCGAGGGATATATTGCGCTCGGCAGATTTATCGGCATCGAGCTGAAAGAGAAAGGACTTGTGGAGTGAAAAGGTTTTTTCCCCCTGTCTGTTTAACGATTTTTATCATTTTATTTACAGTCCCGGCCGGCGCGGACCGGCTCACCATCGTTTATACTGCGAACACTTCCGGAAAACTCACCGAATGCGGCTGCCCAAGCGATCGATATGGGGGGCTCGCCGAGCGGGTTACTCTTTTGAAACAGCTCAGGGAAAAAGAAAAATCGTTTCTTCTCCTTGATGCAGGGAATATGGTAAACCTGTTTGGCGATTATGAAGAACGTTCGGCCTGTGTCGCCCGGCTGATGAATCTGATGGGATATGATGTCGCCTGTGTCGGAAAACAGGAGATGTATAACGGAACCGCAAGCGCTCAGAAGATGACCGCCGCAGCCAAATTCCCGATCCTTTCATCAACGATCGCCTGGAAAGTGAATATAAAACCGATCTTCCAACAATACACCATCGTCAGATCAGGGAATGTCGCTGTTGGAATCATTGCGGTATGCGATTCAAGCTGTATCAACAAGGAGAATAAAATCCCTATTGATTATACTGTTCTTCCCCTTGATACAGCATTGAAACCGCTTATCGATGAAGTCGCTCCGAAAGTGAGTTTCATCATCGCCCTCTCACAGATGAACACGGAATCCAATGAAAAACTTTTGAAAAGATTTCCGCAGATCGATCTGGTTATCGAAGGATACGGCAACAATAGGGTAGAGCAGCCCCTCTCTTTCTCACAAGGATTCGTTGTCGCTCCCGGCGATAGAGGTCAGTTCGTCGGTCTGATTACTCTTGATAAAACAAAGAATGGGCGCACGGTTGTAAAACGGTCGGAAATGTTCCCCGTTCTGGAAATTCAGGCAGACGCCAAAGCAATGGAACTTGTCAAAAATTATTACCGCAGCAGGAAATGAAAAGTGGGAATATGATAAAGAACAACCTGACGCACTCCGGTCGAGAAAAAAATCATTGCTTTCCTCAAAATCCGCCCCCTAATTAATACCTTCAGTGTATCCAGCATTTAAAAAAAATTAT
>Ga0172379_10010599_pt1 | contig 11120 bp, 12 predicted proteins | sample GrowelOW334metaG_FD_119756 | JGI IMG/M metagenome (GOLD analysis project Ga0172379, IMG submission 119756) | Groundwater microbial communities from an aquifer near a municipal landfill in Southern Ontario, Canada - Groundwater well OW334 metaG | ecosystem: Environmental > Aquatic > Deep... | reverse complement strand
TGGATTTAATTCTTCAGGCGGTCCGCGATACTTTAGAAATTACGCCGCCAGAGTTAGTGGCTGACATCGCCGACAGGGGAATAGTATTGTCGGGAGGGACATCCCAATTAAGAAATTTTAATGTATTGGTAACAAGAGAAATCGGAGTGTCGGCCCATGTGGCGCTAGAGCCGCAGTACTGTGTAATTAAAGGAGTAGGCATTGCTATTGAAAATCTGGAAACTTATAAGAGAGCGTTGAGATAAAGATTCTATCTTATAGAATTAAATATGAATAAATAGTAATAAAAAAGTAAGAATTAATATTTTGGTTGAAATTATGGTGATTTATGTGAGTAAAAAAGTTGTTCGTATGGGTAAAAATGGAATGTTTTTGTAAAAAATTGATAAGATAATAGAGGATAATTAAGAGATAAATGATATAGTTGCTATATTTATCTTGTAATAAAGTGTTTTAGAGGGTAAAAATAGAAAAAAAAGGCGGAAAAAATGATACAGTTGGAGAGAAAAAATGGTTAGGAAATCAAAAAAATAAAATTTGGTCATTAAAATTGAACTTGAAATTGGAAATTGGCTAATATCTGCTAAAATGAGGGTGGTAGTAGGCTAAATTATGAAGAAGAAAAACGTAAAAAGTATTGATAAGTTGTGGCAATTGTGGAATATACCGATATTTGGCGGTAAAAGAAGCCAGTTGCTAAAGAGAATCGAAAGAAGATTGGAAAAAAGGGAGGGGAAATTATTTTGGATGGTGACAGTTAACCCGGAACATATGATGAAAGCATTGGAAGATCCAAGTTATTTGAATTTATTGCAGGAAAGCTCTTTAAATGTAGCTGACGGAGTAGGTTTAATTTGGGCAAAAAGAGTCATAAAAGGGCGGAATGCTTTGACGGTTGGGGTCAATATTTTGCGGGGGAAATACAGAAGCGAGGTAATTGCGGGGAGTGGTCTGATTCCGGAATTGGCAGTGATGGCGGTAATGAACAGACAAAAATTTTTCTTTTTGGGAGGGTTTGGTGACAGAGCAAAAAGGACGGCGGCATATTTTGAAAAAGAGGGAGTGAGGGCCGAGTACAGTCCGGGGGAGCCGGAAATAAGCAATGATGAAGTGATAAAAAAAATTAAAGAAGCCAAGCCTCAGATTTTGTTGGTAGCGTACGGAATGAAGAAACAGGAAGAATGGATTCAAAGAAACAGACAGGAATTAGAGGCAGCGGGGGTGCTTTTAGTGATGGGAGTGGGCAGAAGCTTTGATTATTACTCCGGAGATTTAAAAAGAGCCCCGGAAGCATGGCAAAAAATGGGGTTAGAGTGGCTTTACAGCCTGATTCAGGAGCCAAAAAGGTGGAGAAGACAGCTTCAACTGCCGAAGTTTGTGTGGAGAGTGATAGCGGGGAACTAAAATTGACCGAGGGGTTGGACTTCCATTTCCAGTTTTAGTTTATAGCGACGGAGGACTTCATTTTGAACAGATTTAGCCAGGTTGTAGTAATCTAGGGCAGTGGACTTACCGGTGTTGATAATAAAATTAGCGTGTTTTTCGGATATTTGAGCACCGCCAAGAGTTCTACCTTTCCAGTTTAATTCGTGGTCGATAATCCAGCCGGTGGATTTTTGTTCACCCCAGACGGCAAGACAGTCTTTGAGGGAGGGGTTTTTAAAGACTGAGCCGGCAGAATTCATTGATTGAACTTTAGTTTTTTGTTGGATCCAAGCTAGGGCTGTTAATTGAGCTCGATGGGAATCACCTTTAAATAGTTTTAAAGTGACTGAGAGAATAATTAATTCGGGATGAGATTGAAAATAAGACTGATCATAGTCCCAAGAGAGTTTTGCAGAGTTGAGAATAGTAGTTTGAGAGTTAGATAAATCAAAAACTTCGACGGAATCAATATATTCGGAAAAGTGGTGAGTACCGCCGTGAATGTTGTACCAAGTTGCACCGCCTACGGTGCCGGGAATGTAAGCAAACCATTGTAGACCGGTTAGACCCTGATTTATTAAATAATTGATGGCGTAGGGCAGCGGAGTGCCAGAAGAGACTTTAACCAGAGAAGTTGGAGAATCGGATTCGTCATAATCGATTTTTGTAAAATCAAGATATTCATTTGGTTCATTTTCGGTTCGACGAGAAGATATTGAGGGGGATTTTGATTTAATGTTTAGGGAGTGGTTTTTGTCAAGAATTTCGATTGATTGGCTTGAATTTTTGATAACAACGCCGTGAATGCCGGAGTCAGAAATCAAAACATTGGAGCCGTTGCCAAGAATAGTGATAGCGGGATGACTGGCTATTATTATATTTTTTGCCAAAAAACTGATGATTGATGTAAATTGGTCTGGGGTGGTGGTATTAATAAAAATGTCGGCTGGGCCGCCGATTTTGAGAGTAGTGTAGGGAGCGAGGGGGTGATTTTGAAAAATTTGGTAGTTGGGAAAGGTTTCTTTAAGAGATTGGAACAGTTGAGTGTAATCCATTTTTTAATTATACAGCAGATAAAGAGGATTGATTTTTATCATTATAACTGTTGTTGTTGATATAGAAAATAAATATAGGTTGTTGATGTGGAAAAGTGGGAAAAGTTTTAGATGGCCTATAGTTTATTAGATACTCCGCTTCAAAATTTTTGTTATTAATTTAGTAGAATAGGGCATGATATTGGGAATAGATCCGGGATTGGCTAATACCGGTTGGGCGGTGTTGCAAAGTAGGATAGAAACTGAAAAATGGGATAATAATGCCGTTGATTATAAATTAATCGATTGTGGAGTGCTAAAAACGAAGATAAGTGACGGAAGTGCTGAAAGGTTGGGACAAATATATGAAGAAGTGAAGCGGTTAATTAAAAAGTATGGAGTAAAAGAGTTAGCTTTAGAAACGTTGTTTTTTGCTAAAAATGCTAAAAGCGCCATAAAGGTGGCGGAGGCGATCGGGGTAATAAAGATATGCGGCTTTAAAAATGATGTAGAAGTTTATGGTTATACCCCTTTACAGATAAAAATGGCATTAGTGGGGTATGGACGGGCGGAAAAGGAGCAAGTGGAATTAATGGTCAGAAATATGCTTGATTTGGAAGAAGAAATAAAACCATCCCACGCTTCGGATGCGGTGGCAGTGGGTCTGACTCATGGGTTTACAGTGAGGTTTTAAATTGAGAATAGTTGAACAAATATTTGTTTCAATAGATTGATGGTTTTTGTGTGAGAAAGTATAGGGTTAGTCTAGTGACTTTGGAAAATATTTGACGAGATGGGTGGTAAAATGTGGTGTTGCAATAATTTGGAAGAAGTTAAACAAATAGCAGAAGCGATTGAAAAATAAATGCTATGATTAGTCATGCTTTCCAGTTTAAAGGGTCGAATTACAAAAATTTGGGGGAATAATATTGAAATTGAGAATAATGGGGTGGGATATTGGATATTTGTGGGTGTAAATTTTTTAAAAAAACATAATGAGAGTGAAGAGGTAAAGATCTTTACTCATATGGCGGTGTCAGAAAATGATATTAGCTTGTATGGATTTGAAAGTTGGGATGATTTGCAATTATTTAAGATGTTAATCACGGTTTCGGGAGTTGGTCCAAGAACGGGGGCACAGATTTTGGGTCAGACTGATAGTGGGTTGGTAGTTAAAGCGATTGGGGATGCTAATGTAGAGTTTTTTCAAAAGATAAAAGGGATTGGTAAAAAGACGGCTCAGAGAATAATAATTGATTTGAAGTCAAAAATCGGAGGATTAGGAGAATTAGATTTATCAAAAGATAATGAGATAACTGAGGGTGATGAACTATTTTTAAGCTTAAAGCAGTTGGGCTTTGATCAAAAGGAAATTGAAAAAGTAGCTAAAAAAGTGCCAATCGAGTTGGTGGCAATTGAAGATAGATTGGGGTGGTGTTTGAGGAATATGGGGTAAGTGGTAAAATAGCGGGCTATGGTTGAAGTCAAAAAAATGGGTTGGAAAATAATACTGTTGGGGAGGACTAATGAAATAGGTGGTTTCAGATTGAGTGTGTGCAGTGGGTGTGCTTTAAGTAGTTTGGATTTTTTTTATAATAACGAAAAGGGTGAGTGTCAGCCAAGGTGGCAGGAAGGTAAGGTTGCAGAGTGTTTGAGGTATAGATAATAAGCGTAGGAACAGATCGGGGATCCACTCGTACATAATTTAAGTAGTGTAAAATAGAGAATAATGGCGGAAACTAATTTAGATCCAGTGGCTAAAAAAGATGAGAAAATTGTAGAGAAGAGTTTAAGGCCACAGTCACTAGCAGAATTTATCGGTCAGCAAAAATTAAAAGACCAATTGGATATATTTTTAAGAGCGGCAAAATCAAGGGGGGATGTGCTTGATCATATTTTGTTTTATGGTCCTCCGGGTTTAGGGAAAACTACCTTAGCCTATTTAATGGCTAAAGAAATGGGTGCAAATATAAAGATTACTTCGGGGCCGGCACTGACACGGGCGGGGGACTTAGCAGCGATTTTATCGGGATTGAAGCAGGGTGATTTTCTTTTTATTGATGAAGTGCATAGATTAAATAAGCTGGTGGAAGAAAGTTTATATAGTGCCATGGAGGATTTTGCTTTAGATATTGTTTTAGGTAAGGGGCCGTCGGCAAAAACGATCAGATTAAAATTGCAGAAATTTACCATAATCGGGGCGACAACCAGAGTAGGAATGATTTCAGGGCCAATGAGAGATCGGTTTGGCTATGTTCAGCAGCTGGATTTTTATGAAGATGATAATTTGTCGGAAATTATTGAAAGGACGGCTGATGTACTGCATTGCAGAATTGACAAGGAGGCGGCGGGGGAAATTGCCAAGCGGTCAAGAGGCACACCGCGGATTGCTAATAGATTATTAAGAAGGGTTAGAGATTATGCCCAGATAAATAACGATGGATTGATTACGCTGAAAGAGGCAGTGTCGGCGTTAAAAATGCTTGGTGTTGATGAAATGGGATTATCGTCGGCAGATAGAAAGTATTTGGATATTGTCAAAATCCAGTATGGCGGCGGGCCGGTGGGAGTAGAAAATTTGGCGGCAGCACTGACTGAAGATGTAGGAACAATAACGGAAGTTTATGAACCGTACTTAATGAAAAGAGGCTTGATTAAGAGAACACCAAAGGGCAGAGTAACAACTTAATCGGTTTGGATACCCAATAACCAGAGAACAGCTTCCTTGCGGTAACGGCGATCGCCACGAGCATTAATACGAATTGCTGGTAATTTCCCGCGTTTACCCCAACGTTTGATAGTTAGTTTAGAAACACGTAAAAGATCAGCGACTTCGGCGACGGTTAGAAGATCGGGAAGATTATCAATGGAGACACCGTTAACTTTTTTAGGTGTGGCTGTAGATGCAGGATTTTGTATCACAGGGTTATCTTGTAGCATAGTTTGTATAGTGGGAGACTGCCTCCTCTTGGATCAATATAATGTATAACTGATAAGAGTAAAACATAAAGGATACTAGTGTGTCAACTACAAAAGTTGAAAATTTGGAGGGAAAAAATTTATAAAGTGGAAAGACGGGGAAGATAATAATTGTAAGAAATTGTTACAGGCCTATTTTAGAATTTAGAGGATATAAAGTGTCAGGAAAATAAAAATAATTGATTCTAAGGGGTGTGAAAGTAAAAGTGAAATAGGGTAAGATTAGTTATGAAAATTGCGTTTTTTGGAGTTAAACCGTGGGAGAGAGAAGCAATTGAGAGAGAAATTGTTCGGTTGCCGTGTTTTGGAGTCGGGATATTTGAAGAAGAAGTTCAGGATGCCTTGGAATTAGCTAAAAACTATGAAGTGATATCGACTTTTATTTATTCCAGTTTAAATAAATCGGTTTTGGATAAGTTGCCGAATTTAAGGATGGTGGCGGCTAGGTCAACCGGAGTTGACCATATAGATAGTGAAGAGTGCGGAAAGAGAAAAATTGTGGTTAAAAATGTGCCGGTTTACGGATCGGCTACGGTGGCTGAATATGCATTTGCATTGCTTTTGGCAATTACTAAAAAGATAGTAGTGGCTAATCAATCGGTGGAGGAGGGAGAATTCAATCCTTCAGGACTGACTGGGGTTGACTTAAACGGCAAGACTATTGGTGTGGTAGGGGTGGGTAAAATTGGTCAAAATGTGGTTAAAATTGCCAAAGGGTTTGGAATGAAAGTATTGGGAGTTGAGAAAAACCAGGATCCGGCTTGGGCAAAAAGATTTGGGTTTAAATATGTGGATTTAGAAACTTGTTTGAAAGAGTCGGACTTTGTGACTTTACATGTGCCGTCAATTAAAGAAACTTATCATTTAATTAATAAAACTAATATTAAATTAATGAAAAAGGGCAGTTATTTAATTAATACCTGCCGAGGTCCGGTAGTGGAAACATCGGCGATAGTCTGGGCTTTAAATAATAAAGTATTGGCGGGGGCAGGTTTGGATGTGACTGAGGAAGAGGCTAATGTAGAAAATATTTCGATGGTGACCACATCCAAGCCGACAAAAGATGATTTGCGAGAGATTTTGAGTTTTCATATGTTAAGAGATAGAGATGATGTAGTGTTTACGCCACACAACGCGTTTAATACCAAAGAGGCGGTGGAGAGAATCGTTAAAACGACGGTAGATAATATAATAGAGTTTATAAATTTAGGCTAATTTATGAAACCTGTAATAATTTGTGGAGGAATCGGAAGTAAAATGTGGCCGGCCAGTAGGCAAAAAAGCCCAAAACATTTTCTAAAATTGATAGGAGAAAAGTCATTGTTCCAATTAAATTATGAGATTTTGAGGAAAAAATTTGAGCCCGGGGAAATTTTTTTGCAGACGAATGCAGATCAGGCAAAAATTGCCATGGAGCAGGAACCGGAAATTGTGATGGAAAATGTTTTTATTGAACCGGAAATGAGAGATCAGGGGCCGGCAACAGGTTTTGCGGCAGCAATGCTGATGAAAAGAGGACTGGCCGATGAACCGTTTATGCTGATTCAGGCGGATGTGCTGAGAGAACCGGCAGAATATTTTTTAAAACTAATTGATATTTTTGATGAATCGATCAAAAGGGAGGGTAAATTAATGACCGGAGGAATGAAGCCGTCTTTTGCGGTGATGGGGGTAGATTATTTGGTGGTCGATCCAGAGACTCATCGGATGTCAAAATGGTTAGGAAGAGGAACTAAAGAAGAGGTTGAGGGCTATCTGTCGACTGGTGAGGCATTAATCCACACTAATCATTATGCCTGGACGGCAAGGAAATTATTGGAATGTTTTCAAAAATTAAGGCCGGAATGGTATCAGCCGTTGATGAATATTGTGGCTGGTGACGATGTGGCAGAAGAATACGGCAGGATGCCTAAGGGTAGAATTGAGGAAGTGACCCATACTGAATTGGCAAATGGATTTGTCTATGAGTTACCATTTAGATGGATTGATTTTGGGACTTGGGAATCGGTGAGTAAATATTTAGGGCAAAACCCATCAACTGGTTCAGAGAACGGGGTACAAATAGATTCAAAAGATAATTTAATTCGGATGCCTCAAGGGAAAATGATAGCAACAATTGGAGTAGAGAACTTAGTAATTGTTGATACTGGTGATGCACTGTTAGTAATGAAGAAGGATCAAAGCGGAAGAGTTGGGGAAGTAGTAGATAAATTAAAAGAGGAAGGGAAGACGGAGTTGCTGTAAAACAGGGAAAGGCGATTTATTTATAATATACCTTTTTAAAAGATATGGGTTGAATGAGTCGGGGTGGTGTATAAAATGATAGAATGAAGTTCATTTTTGTAACCGGAGGAGTAGTGTCAGGGTTGGGTAAAGGAATTACAGCGGCGTCAATCGGATTATTGCTCGAATCTAGGGGTTATACGGTAACCAACGTTAAAATTGATATGTATTTAAACATTGATGCGGGCACAATCCGGCCCCAAGAGCACGGTGAAGTATTTGTTTGTGATGACGGGATTGAGACCGATCAGGATTTGGGAAATTACGAAAGATTTTTGGGGAAATCGCTAAAGCGGGAAAACTATATGACGACGGGACAGGTGTATAAAACGGTAATCGATAAAGAGAGGGCAATGGAATATAAGGGGGAGGATGTAGAGGCTATCCCTCATTTGACTGATGAAATTATCCGAAGAATTAATGTGGCTGGTAGGGCCAATAGGGCTGATATAGTCATTGTTGAGTTGGGGGGAACAGTAGGGGAATATCAAAATGGAATATTTTATGAGGCGAGTCGAATTTTAAAACTGCAGCGACCAAGAGATGTGATTCAGGTTCACGTATCGTATTTGCCGGTAATAAAGAGTTTGGGTGAGTTAAAAAGCAAACCAGCACAGCAATCGGTTCATTTGTTGAATTCGATGGGGATTATGCCAGATTTTTTGATAGCCAGAAGTGAGAAAGAGATAGATCAAAAGAGAAGGGAAAGACTGGCAATGTTTTGTAATATGAATGATGAGGATATTATTGCCAATCCGGATTTGAGTAATATTTACGAGGTACCAATATTTTTGGAAAAGCAAAAATTTTCGGATAAAATAATCAAAAAATTACATCTTAAAAAGAGAAACAAGAATAATAAGTTGAGGCAGTGGAAGAGGTTTATTGAGAAATTAAATAATCCCGAAAAAGAAATTAAAATTGCCATGGTGGGAAAATATTTTGCGACCGGTAATTTTACTTTGACGGATTCTTATCTTTGTGTGATGGAGGCGTTAAAGCATGCGGGGGCAGTGGTGGGAGTAAAAGTCGTGGTTGAGGCTATAAGTACTGATGATATTGAGGATTGTGAGGTAGGTGAGCGGCTAAAAGAGTATGCTGGTATTATTGTGCCACAGGGTTGGGGATCAAGAGGAGTAGAGGGGAAATTGGCGACGGTTAAGTATGCCAGAGAAAACAAAATTCCCTATTTAGGATTATGTTTTGGAATGCAGATGGCGGTGATTGAATATGCTAGAAATGTTTTGGGGTTGGAGGGGGCCAATTCAGAAGAGGTTGATTCGAAAACCAAACATTCGGTAATTCATGTGATGCCGGATCAGAAAAAATATTTAGAAAAACATCAGTACGGCGGCACAATTAGGTTGGGAGCGTGGCCATGTGTAATCAAAAGTAATAGTTTGTTGGAAAAAATTTATGGAAAAAATGAAATAATGGAGCGACACAGACACCGATATGAATTTAATAATGAATATAGAGAAAGATTAGAGAGGATGGGGTTGATAATATCGGGAACCAGCCCGGATGGAAAGTTGGTGGAAGCAGTAGAAATTAAAGATCATCCGTTTTTTGTAGGAACACAGTTCCATCCGGAGTATAAATCGCGGCCATTAGATCCGCATCCGATATTTGTAGGTTTTTTGAAAGCAGCAAAAGAGAAGTAAATTGTTTTAGATGGATTATGAGTTAAAATATGGTTAATGAGAGTTGGCGGTAAAGAACTAGGAAATGGTATTGAAATTGAAAAAGTTAACCTGTCGACTTTCAATAGGGTTCGGATGATACAAATTATGGCGGTGTATATGGCGGTTCCGGGTGCGTTGGCGGCTTTAAGTGGAAATACGGATGTAAATATAAATACTGTGGAATTTTTTAGATACCCTTTTGGGCATAGGGATAAATTGATTGAATTATTTCCAGACGAGAAAGGTTTGAGGGGAGGTGATTTGGAATTTTTAAAGGGTACTGCTTTACTTATTGGTGAAGGTTTAGGAAGAGTTGGCAATGTTTTTGGTGGGATGTCTGATGGTTTAAAGAATCCGCAGTATGACGAGAGAGACAAAAGGAAATACCAAGCCAAGAAAGAGGCTGGTGGGAGACTACATGATAAAGATGATTATAGAAAGGGGTTTTTGGATTTTGCTAAGACTAATCCTGAGAGCGTATTGTTCATAGATAACGCAATTGGTGAAAAGGCAATGAGGGTTGGTGAGGGAGCTGTAAGTGTTTTGCAATCATGGATGAGACACTTAGGAGTAGCGGATCGGAATGACCTATCGGCTGCGGAAATGTCAGTTGAACAAATGAGAGCATCGGTTGAAGTGAGGGAAAAGACATTTAACTATTTTTTATCGTTGGGTAGATTTGGTTTGACGGCCGAAGAAATCGAGTTTTTATATGGAGACTTATTTGTTGGCTTGGCTTTCTCAAGTTTCTTGAGAAGTAGCGGGATAAGGGGTATGTTATCGTTGCCGGCAGGTATATTTGCTGAATTGGAAACAGCTTTTTATTACCAAAAATATGGTTTTGAAGTAGAACTAGGATGGAAAAGTTTTGACGACGCTTATGGTGTTGATTTACGGGTTTATGGTGAGAAAGATGATTGTAGGTTAGTGCAAGTGAAAGGTGAAAGAAATATGACTGAAATCGAATATTTTAATTTAGGTGATAAAGAGAATTTAACTTCTTTGCAACAGAGGTTAGCTTTGATTTCAAGTCAAAGACAGGGAAAAAGAGCACTATCGACTTTGTCTGCGTTGCAAATACAGGCTTGTGAAGAGGGTGTGATGGCAGAATGGTGCTTTGCACCTTCGGATTATGAAAGGATTTATTCTGAGTTAAGTGATAAATTGGGAATTGAGGATATAAAAACCCTCCGGGTGACCGGAGGGTTTGAAATCTAAAAATAAGAAAAACTTATTTTAATTCGACTTGAGCGCCAGCGGCTTCGAGTTTAGTCTTAGCATCGGCGGCAGCTTCTTTTTTCATGGTACCTAAGTTGGCGGGAACATTGTCAACCATATCTTTAGCTTCTTTTAAGCCAAGTTCTGGTTTGAATTCACGGACAGCTTTGATAACAGCGATTTTGTTAGCACCGGAAGCGGTGATAACAACGTCGAACTCAGTTTTTTCTTCAACCGGGGCAGCGGGTGCACCAGCAACTGAACCGGCGGCGGCAGCGGGGGCTGCAGCAACGGCTTTAACATCAAATTTTTCCTCAAGAGCTTTGACGAGGTCGGATAATTCTAAAACCGATAATTCTGCTACAGAATCAATAATTTTCTGTAGTTTTGTGGAAACTTTTGTTTCTTCTGCCATAGTATAAAAATTTTAAATTTATAATTTTAAATTGAATAGGAGTTTATTTCTTTTCAGAAATTGCTTTTAAAGTTAAAACTA
>Ga0172379_10010598_pt1 | contig 11120 bp, 12 predicted proteins | sample GrowelOW334metaG_FD_119756 | JGI IMG/M metagenome (GOLD analysis project Ga0172379, IMG submission 119756) | Groundwater microbial communities from an aquifer near a municipal landfill in Southern Ontario, Canada - Groundwater well OW334 metaG | ecosystem: Environmental > Aquatic > Deep... | reverse complement strand
TACCTTTATTGCTGATTTGGCAGCGGGAATTGGGGCAGATGGGCTTAAAAGCGGCTGTCCTTTACAAAAAGAACGTTTGGTAAAATATCAAAGATTAATAGAAATAGAAAAACTAATTAGTTAAACGCTCTTTAGCTTCTTTTGGGCTAAGTTTTTGTATTATTATTCCCATTTGAACTAAAACCCAATCTCCAACTTTTATTTTCTCATCCCCTACTAATACCTGGCGTACTTCTTGATCATATTCAACAAAAACTTTTTTGCCTTCAATACTTTTTATTTGTCCAGGAATAGCTAAACACATATTAAACATATTAACATATAAGCTTCACTCTGATAGAGTGAATATATGGATCCAAAAAAGAAATTGATAGTTGGTTGGTTTTCATTTACCTGTTCAGAGGATAGTACGATTTTATTTACAGAAATTTTAAATGATAATTTTGATAAATGGCGTCTGCTGGTTGAATTTAGACACTTAAAAGCCTTAAAAACTAAAAATTCAATTATTGGATTAGATGTAGCTTTTATTGAGGGAGCTATTTCTTCTGAGTCTCAAGCAAACGAGGCCAAAAAAATTAGGGAAAATTCTAAGATTGTAGTAGCAATAGGAGCTTGTGCTTGCACTGGTATGCCATCTGCATCCCGCAATGCATTAGGAATAAATGATATAGATGAAAAAATGAAGTGGTATATGAGTCATTTTGATTACAGCCAAAAGGTAAAGAAATTAGGAGACGTGATAAAGGTAGATGATATGGTAAATAATTGTCCAATGGATAAAGATATGTTTTTAGAAATTTTAGGAAAGTATTTAAAAGTATTTAAAATAATTTAATTTATGCACAGCGGTAATATTACAATTGATAATCTAACTAAAATTGAAGGGACTGCTGGTCTTTCTGTAACCATTGCCGACGGTAAAGTTACAGACTTAAAGTTTATAATTCGAGATTTTAGGAGGTTTTATATTGAGGCAGTTCGAGGAAAACCGGCAATTGCAGCTTCATCTTTTTTGTCCAGAATTTGTGGAACTTGTTCTGTGGCTCATTTGTTTGCGTCAATTGAAGCAATAGAAAAATCTCAGGGGATAAAAGTAACAGAGCAAACTAAATTACTAAGAAGGCTTGCTTATGATGGATTGATGATTCGTGACCATGCCTTACATCTTTATTTTTTTGTTTTACCAGATATTTTAGGTATTGATTCTATTTTAGATATCCCAGATGATCCGGAAAATTTAGGTCACATATTACTCCATGATTCTTTTGATATAAAAAGATTAGGATCTGATATTACTAATGTCACAATTGGAGCTGCGATACATGCGCCCTACCCGACAGTTGGTGGTTTTTTAAAAACACCAGATCCATCAGCTTTTCCTGGTTTAATTTTTCGTTTGGAAAATATTAGAGTTCAGGTTTTGCGGGGAATAAAAGTTTTTTATGAATGTACAGATACATTAATTCGTAATTCAGATTATTTATGTCTTCGTAATGATTCTGGGTTTGATTTTTTAGAAGGAGAGATTATTAATTCTACTGGTAAAAGAATTGCAGAAAATAAATTTCATGATTTCTTAAAATCAGTAGTTATTCCATATTCTCAGGCAGAGGGTTATGTATTTTCAGATACCCATGATGATTATTTAGTAGGTTCTCTAGCCAGATTAAATTTTAACAAGGATTTGTTAGATTCTGAAACCAAAAAAGATGTGGAACAATACTTATCTGTATTTCCTTCAAATAATGTTTATCATAATAATTTAGCTCAGGCAATTGAAATCCTGCAATGTGTAGACGATGCACTAAATATTTTAAAAACAATAAAAATTGTGGATGAAAAACCAATACGTCAACCAATTATTGCTGGAGAAGCAGTTGGAGTGGTAGAAGCTCCTAGGGGAGTTTTATATCATTATGCCAAAGTAGATGATAAAGGATTGATTGTGGATTATGATGTAATTGTTCCAACAGCTCAAAATCAAATTAATATAGAAAATGATTTAAAAAAGTATTTTAATGAAAATTTAGATAAAGATGAAGAAACTCTTAGATTAGATGCAGAAAAAATAGTTAGGGCTTATGATCCTTGTATGTCCTGTGCCACTAATTTCTTAAAAATTGATTGGATTAGATTATAATTTAAGCGTTTATTTTGTGGTAAACCCACAATAGTAATTTTATTAAGTTTTCCTAGTTTTTTTAGATATTTTAGTTGAAAACCTAAATCAAAATCATGAACTGATGTGCGTGGTGACAAAAATATTTTATCTAAAACTTTTTCATCAAATATGTTAATTTCATTAATTCCCAAAATTGTATCTAATATTACTATTGATTTCTCATTTACAAAAGGCAAATCCTCATTTAGGTTTACAATTATAAATTTTATATTATCAATTTTGCTTTTTAATTTATTCATTACTTTAAAAGCAAAATTATCTTCTTTTATGTCTTCATTGCCAAACACATACACATTCATTAGAATTAATTCTACCATGACGGATATAAAAGCTTTCCAACTTTGTTCACGTTTTTCAATAAGCCCAAATAGTTTGGGTTATTGTGGTAGAAAAAGTGCAATAACAATTACAGAAAATTGTGTGATAAATGGAAAATGTGATGGAGTTGGAGAAGAATTTGACAAATTTATTGCTTTAAATCCTTATTTAGAAACTCTATCTCAAATTCTGAAATTATCAAAATTTTCTTATAAAGTCATAGAAAGTTATTGGTTGGGAAATGAACATTTAAAACAAGTAGGGATAAATGATTATGAAATTTTGTTATCAAATTTTAAAAAACAAGGTATCCCGGAATTTTTTATAAAGGAATTAAAAGTAAAGAGACCTAAAAAATTTATTCCCTTTCATTTATTTCAGGTATTACATGTAGGTGTTGGAAAGGTTAGTGGTTCTGTTCCCTTTAATATAGATTCTATTAATAATTGTATGATTAGATGGGGTAAGGTAAGTAAAATTACAAATAATTTGGCTACAATAAAAATAAATTCCTTAAAAAGTATTAAAAATAAATATAGATTAACTATTTTAGAAGAACAAATTCCAATCAGTTTTCAATTTACACCAAATCTAAAAGTTGGTGATATTGTGGTAGTCCGTTGGAAAATGATTGCTAAAATTTTAACCAAAAAAGAGGAATCTAACTTATCTTTTTGGACAAAAGAAGTTTTAAAGAATTTATCTTGATTGAAATATATAATAATCCAATTCCAAGTACTATAAGTATAGCCTGAATACCCATTAGTTGATTCCAAACATGAGTTATAAAAATAGCAGAAAGTATATTAGTTACCAAAGTTGAACCAACAAGAATAGAAGTGACTGTAATTGCTGGAGTAAATTTTAACGCACGATACCAGCTCATAACATAAGCAAGTAGAGCAATAGCGGTAAGTATTATCCAAAATAATTGAGTGGATGAAAGTTGTAGTATTTGGTTAAAATTAGCAGGTTCTTTAATAAATGTAGCAATTAATAATATTACTCCTCCAAATAACATTCTGGCTAACACCAAAATATCCACATCTACTCTGGGTAAAATCTTTTTAGCAATAATATTCTCAACTGCCCAAAATATTGTTGCTCCTATTATCATTAATTCCCCAAAAGAAAATTGAAAACCTTTGAAACCACCAATAATAAAATTACTCAAAAATAATAATCCAACAGCTACTATTTGTAATTTAGAAAGTTTTTCTTTAAGTAAAGGAATTGCGAGTATTATTACCCATAATACTAAAGTTTTTTGTAGAATGGCAGCATTAATAGCAGGGATTTGTGATAGTCCTGTAAAAAATAAATAAAAAGGAATGGACCCTCCAATGATTCCAATTAGTCCTAAATAAATTAAGTCTTTTTTGTTTAATTTATAAATTAATTTCCATTTTTTACTTATAAAAATAATACTCAGTATTAAAATACCAACTAATAAATTTTTGGTAGTGGTAAAAACTAGGGGGGAAGAGATGCTGGCTACTGCAAATTTATTAATAAAAATTGAGACACCCGAAATTAGAGCAGCTAAAATAGCTAAATAGATACCTTTGGTTTGTGTTGAGTACATTTTATAAAGGCCAGACTTGTTTATTAGTTTCAGTATCAATTACAACTATTGCTTGAGTTGGGCAAGCTTGTGCTGACATTAAAATATTTTCAGGTGAATCAGTACTATGGTCTGTTATTACAGCCTTTTTTTCTGCATCAAGTGTGTAAGTTGTAGGTGCTACACCAATACAGGCAGCAGCCCCAATGCAAAGTGAACGGACAACCTTTACTTTATATTTACCAATAGTTACTACTTTATCATCCATAAACTTACATTAATTGTTTTAATAACTTTTTTCAAGACAGTATATTGGTATAATATTTAAATATGATAGAAAAAATTTCTTCTTTTATTTTGGTGCTAATAGCTGGTATTTTGGTAAATTTGCCAATAAATTTTAATAAATACGATTTACCTCCAACTTTAAGCTATTATATTCGCACCATTGCTCCGTGTGCGCATCCAATTTATTATAAAATCGGTACAATCGACCCGCAATTTAATATTAAAACAGAGGATTTAATAAAAGATGCTCAAATTGGTGCCAATATTTGGAATAAAACAGCAGGGAAAACACTTTTTATTTATGACCCAAAAGGCTCCTTGACTATAAATTTAGTTTATGATGAAAGACAATCTATTAGTTCTCAGATAAGTGCCAGGGAAACACAATTGCAGCTGGCAAAATCACAGCTTACTCCTAATGAAGCAAAATATAATATTATGGTTGCGGATTTTAAGAAAAGATTAACAGCGCTAAATACTAAAATTGATTATTGGAATAATAATGGTGGTGCACCACCTGAAGAATATCAAAAATTAATTCAGGAACAGGCTAGTTTGAAAGCTCAAACCGAAGAGCTAAATAAACTAGTTGAGCAATTAAATCTTTCAGCCAAAGAATATAACAATATTATTTCTCAATTAAACCAATCTGCTGCAAACTTTAATGAAGTTATTCAAGATAAACCAGAAGAAGGATTGTATTCTCCTGCAAATAATGAAATAGATATTTATCTTGCTTTAAATAAAGATGAATTGATTCATACACTGGCTCATGAATTTGGACATGCTTTAGGCCTGCCCCATACACTAGATAAAAAATCAATTATGTTTACTTCAACAAGCAAAACAACAGTCCCTGCTAAAGAAGATATTAATGTTCTAAATAATCTTTGTTTTTCTGGAAAAAAGTAAAATGGTTAAGTGTATTTTTTGAAAAGTTCGGAGAGGTCTTTTTTAGTAGGTAACTCTATTAAAGGTTTATCTTTAATTTGTGGGATTTGGGATTCATAAGAAGGTTTCTTTTTCTGATATAAAATACCCAAAGCTATTTTTTTAGGACCCCATTCTAAGGATTTCTTTATTGCTTCTGCTTTATTTGTTGGATCATAACTAGCATCTAATTTATAAGTATTTTCCTGAAAAAAAGGATGAGTATATTCTTTGTTAAAAGTTACACAAGGTTGCAAAATATCAACCAATGCAAAACCATCGTGTTTATTAGCTTTAATAATTAAATCTGTTAAGCCTACAATGTCTCCTGCATACCCCCGGGCAACAAATGTGGCCCCAGATGCTATGGCCAAAGTCATAGGGGAGATAGGGTAATCTGGATTACCATCTGGAGTAGATTTTGTTTTAAAGCCATGTGGAGAGGTGGGGGATGTTTGTCCAACAGTTAATCCATAAATTGCATTATCATGTAAAATAACAGTTAGATTATGATTTCTTCTGCAAGCATGCACAAAATGATTTCCTCCTTCTGCCATTGAATCGCCATCTCCAGTAAAAACAAAAACATTTAATCTATGATTAGCAGATTTAATTCCTGTGGCAACTGGTATAGCCCGTCCATGCAAACCTTCAACAGAAGTTATTTTTGTAAAATTTATAATATGTCCATGGCAACCAATTCCTGCAACCATGACAGAATTTGTATTATCCCAGCCCATCTCTACTGCAGCATTTTTAAAGGCTCCCCAAATTGCAAAATCTCCACAACCAGGACACCAATTAGGTGGACAAGGTGTTAATAAATCTTCCAGTTTTGTCATATTTTTATTAAACTATTAATTTTTTTAATTATCTCTTCAGGATAAATTGGGCGTCCATCATATTTTAACAGTTTATTTTTTATTTCAATGCCTGTTTTTTCTCTGATCAGTTCTGCTAATTGTCCTGTAAAATTGCATTCAATATCAAGTATATTTTTTGCATTTTCTAATATAGTTTTTACATCTTGAGGAAAAGGACTCATGTGAGTAATATGTAAATAATTTACATCATCAAAACTTTTAATTGCTTGTAAAATAGCTCCTTTGTTTGATCCCCAGGAAACAATTGTTAAGTCTGCTACATTTGGACCAAATAATTGTTGTTTTGGTAATTCATTTTCTAAAGTTTTTATTTTACTCATTCTTTTTTCCATTGAGGAATTTCTAACATCTCCATTTTCTGTAGAATATCCAAAAGGATCATGTTCATCAGAATTACCAATAAAAAAATTTCCTACACCTGGAATAGAACGAAGTGAAATTCCATCAGGTGAAGGAGCAAATCTTTGATAATTAGGAATCATTTCAGTTGAGAATTTCCCCCTGTTAATACTATTTTCAGAAGTCATCATTGGTATGCTTTGGTCTCCTTCACAAATATTTTTATCAACCAGTAATATTACAGGTGATTGATATTTATCTGCTAAATCAAAACATTGTTTGGTTAAATCATAACTTTCTTGTGAGTCTCCAGCAGCTAATACAATTCTAGGAAAATCTCCCTGGTGAGCATGAAGGACTAAATGTAGATCTCCCTGATCACTCCAGGTTGGAACACCAGTGGCTGGTCCTGGTCTCATGCCTTCAATAATAACTAAAGGTGTTTCAATATTAGCAGCCAATCCATATCCTTCAGACATTAAACAAAAACCACCGCCAGAGGTTGCAACCATGGATCTACAACCGGCAAATGAAGCACCGATTGCCATATTAATTGCTGCAATCTCATCTTCTGGTTGTTTGTATATAAACCCGTATTTTTGCTGGTTTTCTGACAAGACTGTCAAAATATTAGAGGTTGGAGTCATAGGATAAATTGCAGCATATTGCATGCCTGAGGTAATAGCACTTAAAGCAATGGCTTCATTTCCATTAACAATCATTTTAGTTTCTATATTTGCGAGTGGCTTTAAAATATTGGTAATTTTATCTTGAAAGTTGTCTTGGATATAATCATAGGCCTCTTTAGCAACTTTTTGATTTAAATCAATCATCTCAGGTCCTGATGTTGCATAATCCTGGCTGATTAGATCATTTAGAATTTGTAAATCACCACCAAGTAAAGCAACAGTTGCTCCTTGAGTTGCAGTATTTAGCATTAATTTACTACCACCAATCTTGTTTACTAATTCCTGAAAAGGTACAGGTAAAAGTTTTACATCCTTACTTATTTTTGAAACATCAAGTTCTACTGTACTGTCATATAAAACGCTTGCTCTGGTAATTAGTTCACAGATATGTTTATCAATTGTTTCCTGGTTTAAAGCGATTAAAAAATTTGTATATTGTTGTGGAGCACCAACTTTTTCCTGACTAATACAAATTTGCATAATATTATGGCCTCCACGGATTAAAGATGGGTATTCTGTATAAGTATAAATATTGTAACCACTTCGGGTAGCAACTTTGGCTAACATTAATCCTGCTGATTTTATTCCCTGTCCTGCCTGACCACCAATTTTAAGACTGAAGATTTCCATCTGAGGATTAAAATTTATCATATTAAAGTTTCTCTGTATAGATGCGTTCTTTCTTAATATTTTTTGAAAGTAATATTTTACTGGCCCCTTCTATCATTTGTGCATTTCCACAAAGATAAGCAGCACATTCACTGGCATCAGTTATATCTTGTTCCACAAGTTGGGTAATAAATCCTGCAGGTCCATGCCAAGTATTATCTGGTTTCCAAATTGCAATCTTAAATTTAAAATTTGGATAATCTAAAGATAATTTCTGAAAATAATCATTCCAAAATAAATCATAAGGATAACTTAAACCAAAAAATAATGTCATAGGTAACATACATTTATGTTCTATAAGTGCTGATTCAATTTGATATCTGAGGGGTGCAATACCAGATCCAGTTCCTAAAAATAATAATTGCTTAGCACCATCCTCTAAATTTAAGATAAAATTACCAAATGGTCCAAGATAAGTTATTTCTTCCCCAACTTTTATCTTTTCAAAATACTGTGAACCTAATCCACCTGGTTTAATATCAACAAGCAAATTAAATCTGTTAGGTTTTGAATGGGCAACTATGGAATAAGCGTTTATTTTTGTGGGGTTAATTTTAACACTAATATATTGACCAGGTTTGGCAACAAATGGGGAAGATGTTTCAAACTCTAAAAAATGATAAGTGCTAGCTAAAATATCATGGGTAATAACTTTTGCAGTTTGAAATTTTATTCCAGATGCTGGTTTGATGACTGATTCATGTTTTGTCAGTAATATTTTTGTATCAACTGCCCAAGCATTTTTGTGAGTTATAATTAATGGATTAATTTCTATCTCAGAGATATCAGGCATTTTTTCTGCCAATTTACATAGACGGATAATCACTTCATATAACTGATCTAAATCATAAGGGGTATCGCCGCGATAACCATTTAAGATGGTAGATATTTTTGAATTTGCCACGATTTCTTTGGCTTTATTTATATCAATCGGTAATAGGGAAAGATTGCGATCTGCTATAAGTTCTGCATATGTTCCCCCAGAACCAAAAAGTAAAATCGGACCAAAAACAGAATCATGTTTGATTCCAATAATTACTTCAATTCCTTTTTCAACTTGTTTTTGAATTTGGATTTGAGTATTTTTTTGAATATTTGCATCAAGTTTCAAAATACTTTGTTTTAAGATTTCCCAGTTTTTCTCAAGTTCTTCTTTATTTAAGATATTTGTTACAACTCCACCAATATCTTTTTTATGTAAAAGTTCAGGACTGGAAACTTTAAGTACAATTGGCCAACCATTTGTGCTCGCAAAATTTTCTGCTTCCTCAAGAGTTGAAACAATTTGAGATGGAGGAGTAGGAATGCCAATTAAAGTTGAAATTTGATTAGCATCTTGTGGATCCAGGGCTGGTTGGTTTCCGGAAACTGCTTTTTGAATAATTTCCTGAATTGTTGGTATATTCTTACTGATATCAAGTGATGGGGAATCTACTACTTTCTCTTGTTCCATTTGCCATTGCTTAAATTTCCACATTGTAGCAATTGCATTAATAGCTCTTTCTGGAAAAAGAAAAGATGGAATTTTATATTCATTTAGCTTTTTAAGACCAATGGAAATCATGTCACCTCCAATAAAGGAGGCAAAGATAGGTTTTTGATATTTTTTAGACATGTTGCGCATAATTTCTGCGGTTTCTGCAACTTCTGTCATTATTTGGGGGGTTAAAATTACTAATACACAATCAACAGTATCTGATTGCAAAACTGCATCCAGTGCTTGTTGAAACCTTAAAGCTAGTGCATCACCTAAAACATCAACTGGATTATGAATATTAGCTGATGGTGGCAAACTTTCTTTGAGCAGGTTTTTTGTAGTTTCATCAAATTGAGCTAACTCCAAACCAGCCCCAATTACTGCATCAGTTGATAAAACTCCTGGTCCTCCGGCATTAGAAACAATGGCTACTTTTGGCCCCATTGGTAAATTTTCCCAAGAGAATGCCCGGGATAGATCAAAAAAGTCTTCTAAGGTATCTGCGCGTATTATATGTGCTTCTTTTAATACTTCTTCTAAAACGTTATCTGCTCCAGCTATAGCTCCTGTGTGAGAGTGCATGGCAGAGGCAGCTGCTTCAGATTTTCCTGGTTTTAAAATAAAAATTGGGTCTGTTTTGGAAATTCGTTTAGTAATCTCTAAAAATTTTGGTCCATCTGCAATTGATTCCAAATACATCCCAATTGGGCGGGATCCAGATAGCCCTTCTATTTTTTGTAACTGGTTACAGTTTAAACAATTTTCCTGAAAATATTCCAAAATATCATTTTCATTAATATCTGCTTTATTACCCAGTGTTATAAAATCACTAAAACCTAATCCCGCTGTTTTGGACCAATCAAAAAGCGATGCTGCGATAGCTCCTGATTGTGAAATAAAACGAATATTTCCTACTATATCCACCATTTCACCAAATGTGGCATTAATGGGACATAAGTTATTTACAAATCCTAAACAATTTGGACCAAGTAAATTGATGTTATATTTTTTAGCTGTATCAATGAGCTCTGTTTCAAGCTTTACTCCCTCAGGTCCGGTTTCCTTAAACCCAGCAGCAACTGTTAACACATTTTTAATTCCTTTTTCTCCAATTTGATTTAAACTTTCTATATTTTTTTCAGCAGGGATAGCAATAATTGCCAAATCAGGAGTTTCTGGTACTTCAGAAATACTTTTATAACATTTTAGACCTTGAACTATTTCATAGCCTGGATTAATAGGATAAATTTGTCCACTATATTTAGAATTAATAATATTTTTTAAAATTATTGACCCTACTTTATTTGGGGTGTCTGAGGCACCAATTAAGCATACAGACTTAGGGCAAAAAAGAGCTGACAGTATCTTGGGCATTAATCTAGTTTAATTGATTTGTGAGCCTATTATCAAGCAGGATACAAAAATTTGTGGTTTAATAGTATTAGGTAGGTCGCCTTCGTTAAAACTACGGCAGACTAAAGGGGGTGAGGAAGTATAAAACTAGATAAAAACAAAACAGCATTGAGCGTGGGTGTATTTATGGGAGTAACGCATATTGGTTGGGCAACTTTAGTTGCTTTAGGGATAGCTCAGTCACTCATGGATAAAATCTATGGACTACACTTCCTAAATAATCCATTTAATGTATTAAGTTTTGATTTAGTAACTGCAGCAATATTAGTTGTTGTTACATTTGTTGTTGGGTTGGTTATGGGTTGGCTTTTTGCCTATATTTGGAATCAATTGGTTAAGAAATAGGGAATTATCCTGAAATTTT
>Ga0172379_10010597_pt1 | contig 11120 bp, 8 predicted proteins | sample GrowelOW334metaG_FD_119756 | JGI IMG/M metagenome (GOLD analysis project Ga0172379, IMG submission 119756) | Groundwater microbial communities from an aquifer near a municipal landfill in Southern Ontario, Canada - Groundwater well OW334 metaG | ecosystem: Environmental > Aquatic > Deep... | reverse complement strand
TCTAAAAAAGACCCTAAAAACATTACAGCAAACATCATCGCAACGATAATTTTATTTTTATTCATTTTGTTTTTAATAATTTTTTTTATAAAATAATTATACACCTATTCAGGGAAAATAGTAGCGTGAAAACCCCGAATCAAAGCAAAGTTTGATACAGGACAAGCTAAAATATATTTGCGTTAAAACAACACATATGGTATTATTCCTTTGTATAAGTCCTGTCGAAACAGGGCTTTTTTTAATAAAAATAATTAATACAGGCCGTTAGGCCCTAGGCACTAGGAAACTAGCTAAAGCCTAAAGCCTAAAGCCTAAAGCCTATTATGTTAGACATAAAAACATTCAAATCAGCTTTGGAGCAATTAGAAGAAGAAAGGAAAATCCCAAAAGAAAAAATACTAGAAGCTATAGAGCAGGCGATGGCAGCTGCTTATAAAAAAGATTACGGCAAAAAAGGACAAATCATCCGAGCTAAATTCGACATGGAAACTGGTAAAACAGACTTTTTCCAAGTAAAAATCGTGGTAGATGAAAGCATTGCCATTATGGAAGACGAAGAAATAGATGAATATTCCACAAAAGATAATACGAACGAGCGTGTCCATTTCAATTCCGAGCATCACATCCTCCTCGAAGACGCGAAAAAAATAAAAAAGGGAGCAGAACTCAATGATGAGATTATTTTCCCCTTAGAACAAAAAGATGATTATGGACGCATCGCTGCGCAAACTGCCAAGCAAGTCATAATCCAGAAAATCCGTGAAGCAGAACGCACATCTATCATAGACGAATATGGCACCAAGGAAGGAGAGATCGTCTCTGGTATAGTCCAAAAAGTAGAACGAGGAAATGTCTATGTTGATTTCAACAGAGCCACAGGAATATTGCCTGTCGAAGAACAGATCCCTGGAGAATATTGGACTCAAGGACAGAGAATACGAGCTTACCTCTATAGCGTAGAAGACACCCACAGAGGTATAAACTTGCGCCTTTCTCGCACTCATCCTAAATTTGTAGAAAAACTTTTTAGAATAGAAGCGCCAGAAATAGAAAACGGCATAGTAGAAATAAAATCAGTCGCTCGTGAAGCAGGCGCTCGTACAAAGATAGCAGTCTACTCAAACGACGAACACATCGACCCAGTCGGTTCTTGTGTTGGACAAAAAGGAACCAGAGTAAATACTATTACCACAGAGCTTTCCGGAGAAAAAATAGATATCATTCCTTGGTCTGAGAATCCTGTACAATTTGTTTCCAATTCTCTCTCTCCAGCTAAAGTTCTTTCTATTGAAATAGATGAAAAAGAACACAAAGCAGTCGTAGAAGTAGCCAATGACCAGCTATCCCTCGCCATCGGTAAAGGTGGGCAAAATGTACGCCTCGCAGCCAAGCTGACTGGATGGAGAATAGATATCAAAGGAGATGATACCGCTATTGCTCCTGAAGTCTCCCCTAAGGGCGAAGAAAAAATTGAAGAATAGAATAAAATAAAATAATATAATATAATATAAATATATGGCAAACATAAATCACAAACCTTCAAAATACATGCTCAATTTATTGCATGTCCTTCCCTCATTCGTAGAGGAAAAAAGCGATGTTGTAAACGCAATTATTGAAATAAATTCCGGCGCTATTAGTAAATACGAGATAATCACAGAATCTGGACAGCTCAAGCTCGACCGAGTCGGCTATTCTTCTCTCGCTTATCCTTTTTCATATGGAGCAATACCTCAAACTTGGGATTATGACAATGACCCTCTCGATATTTGTATTGCTAATGTTACCGAACCGCTCGTGCCTGGATGCTTGGTAGAAGCTCGCATCATCGGCATAATGAAATTCGAAGATGGAGGAGAAATTGATGATAAAATCATCGCCGTATTAGCTGATGATCGAAGGAGTGATCATATCAAATCTGTCGATGATCTAGGAGAACAATTCAAAAAAGAAACTACTCATTTCTGGGAATATTACAAGCATCTAAAAAAGCCTGGCACAGGGATAACCAAAGGTTTTTTTGACAAAGATGAAGCTATAAAAGTGATGAAGGAGTGCGAAGAAAGGTATAAGAATATTTATCTAAAGAATTTCGAATAAAAATATGAAAATAACAACAAATAAACTTCCAAAAAGTGAGGTAGAAATTGAAGGTGAATTAGAAGCTGAAATTTTTGAGTCTTATTTTACAAAGGCTCTGAAAAAGCTCGGTGAAAATTTTGAAACAGATGGATTTCGCAAAGGGAAAGTACCTGAAAATATTTTACTTTCCAAGATCCCAGAGATTAGTATTTTAGAAGAAATGGCAGAGATGGCCTTGGGTGAGAGCTATCCAAAAATTTTAGAAGATGAAAAGATAGATGCCATAGGTCGCCCAGAGATTTCTATCCTAAAATTAGCCCGCAATATTCCCCTAGGATTTAAAATTAAAACTGCTATCTTGCCTGAAATAAAACTTCCAGATTATAAAGGCATCTCTAAAAAGATAATAAGCGATGTTACCGATGCCGAGAAAAATATAGTAGTCTCAGATGAAGATTTAGAGAATACCATCATGGATATCCGCAAATCTCGCGCACCTAAAGTGCACATGGCAGAGCACAAACACGAGCATCAGACGTCCGACGTCTCAGAGACGTCGGACGTCAAGAATCCTACACATGCGCATCCAGAGCCAGAAATACCAGAGCTTAATGATGCTTTTGTGCAAGCACTAGGACCCTTCAAAGATGTAGAAGATTTCAAAACCAAACTAAAAGAAAATATAAAATTAGAAAAAGAAAACCAACAGAAAGAAAAAACTCGATTAAAAATCATTGAAGAAATAGTGGAAGGGAGTCAGATAGACTTGCCGGAGATTTTAGTTGATGTTGAGTTGGATAAAATCTTATACCGCATGGAATCCGACATCACTCAAATGGGATTGAAATTCGAAGATTATTTAAAACATCTAAATAAAACCAAAGAAGACCTAAGAAAAGAATTCAGAACTGATGCAGAGAAAAAAGCTAAACTCGCCCTAATCTTAAATGAAATCGCCAAAGAAGAAAAAATAATTGCCGACCCAGAGCAAGTCGCCAATGAAGTCGCAGCTATATTGGAACACTACAAAGATGCCGATCCAGAACGCGCCCGCATGCACGCTGAAAACGTCCTCACCAACGAAAAAATCTTTAGATTTCTAGAAGAACAACAAAGTTAAAACTCTGAGTGTTTTGAGAATAAAAAAATAAAAAACTACTTCTCGCCCCGTAGTAAAAATTTATGCATTTCAGTAAATTTTTTACTTCGGGGTCTTCCAGTTTTTGGAAAATCAAACAAACTAATCTCTTTAGGGTTATCCCCCACACCTTTCTTAGTATTATTCTGCTTTTTCAATATTAGGTACAACTAAAATTATGACCTATAAAAAGCTGTTATTATTTACTATTTTTTATAGCAGAACAAAAAGTGATACAAAGAAAGGTGTGGGGTTATCCACAGCTACCACCTTTAACTGATTGATATAATCATGTTTTTTGGTAGTACAAAAATTAAACCCCCCGTTCATTTTCATTATTGTTTGCTGTTAACAGAGGACAGGCTCTAACCTCTAAAGTTCACCCATTATTAGCTCTGAGGAAGCTTAGTGGGTAGCAAAAACTAGAGCTCATGTTGCTAGTTTCGATTTCCCCTTTTTTGAGGAGGTAGGAAATGAAGAGGATTATATTCTCGGTCGCGGCATCCGTCGCGATGATGCTTATCGCTTCGATGGCGTTCGCTGTACCCCCCCCCGATCATCAAGATGGAACCGACGGCTCTCTCCGGACCCAGCCTGGTCTCCTCGACGGCCATCTACCTCGCGACCGCCACCTCGGATGAGGCAGGCTCGCTGAACAAGGCCTACACCGCCTCCAAGCTTGCGGTCCTGGTTGCCTTCGAAAAGGCAACCGTCATGGACAACGTTGCGGACGACACCTGCTGGTACAATAGCGGGAACAAGCCCTTCGCCAAAGCGGGCGAGAACGGCACCAACATCGTGGGCAGATTGGAGGCCGATATTTCGGTACTCCAGGTAAATCTTCTCGACGCGCAGCCCCCGGGCGTGAGGCTCGAGTCCAGCGCTTCCCAGGAGGCCATTACCACGTCGTCGGGCATCGAAGCGAAGGTCATGAACTTCAACACCGCGGCCGGCATGTTCCTCGCAGGGTAACACAAAGGGCAGATAGATCACAGTTTCACAACAGGTCGCAGCAATTAATCGCTGCGACCTGTCTTAATTTTTACTTGAACAAAAGTTCAAGTTTTTTTATTTATACCAAAGTATTTTAGTTCCGTTGCAACATCTGATATTGCATAAATAGTAAATCTATAATCCTAAAACATACTGAAGGAGAGCCATACGAACATAAAGACCATTTTTAGCCTGTCGGAAATAGGCCGCACAAGGACTAAAATCAACCTCTGGGTCAATCTCATTAATTTTGGGAAGTGGATGCATGATGATCGCATCTTTTTTCATATTTTTTAAATATTCTTTCTTAAAAATAAATAAATCTTTTACTTTATTATAAGCTTCTATATTAACAAAACGCTCTTTTTGCACTCGAGTCATATAAAGCACATCAAGTAAGGGTAATTTTTCTTCTAAACTTCGCAATTCTTCGAAAGTTACACCTGTATCCTTTAATTCTTTGATATATTCTCTCGGTAATTCCAATTCTTTAGGTGAAATAAAAAAAAACTTATTCCCAGAATATTGTCGTAAAAATGGAACCAAAGATTTAAGAGTTCTACTATTTAACAAATCTCCGCCAAAACCAATATTCAAATCTGTAAGTCTTCCATGTTCCTTTTTTATTGTATAAAGATCTAGAAATCCTTGCGTCGGATGCTGATTCGCACCATCACCAGCGTTAATAAGAGGCACGGTAGCAACTTTCGCGGCTGCCTCTAAGGTAAATGCTTTTGGATGACGCATAATAACAATATCAGCATAGGAACAAAGCATTTTTGTAGTATCTTCTATCGTTTCTCCTTTATATGCAGAAGAACTCTCCATAGCATTTTCTGAAGAAATAACTTTTGCTCCCAACCTAAGGGCAGCCGTTTCAAAAGAAAGACGAGTTCTAGTGGATGGCTCAAAAAAAATACAAGCTACAATTTTGTCTTTTAATGTTTGTGCCACAACTCCTTCAGACAGATCCTTTTCCATTTTCTCTGCACAAATTAAAATTTCCTCAACTTCTTCTTTTTTAAACTGGTTAGCTGAAATTATATTAAGCATCTTTTTTAACTATTTAAATATTCTTTATACGACTTAATTTCTAAATCCTCGACTTTGTAATGCGCTAAGGCTTTAATAAAAGCTCGGGCTAATTGCAAATCCGTAAATAATGGAATTTGGTTATCTACTGTGGCTCGGCGAATACGAAAACCATCTGTCAGCATGTGTTCCTCTTTACTTTTTTCTTTCGAAAGTTCAGTTACAGACTTACTTAAAATTACCACAAAAGAAACTTTTTTGCTCTCAACGATGTTTAAAATATTGGGTGTTGGTTCAGATGCTTTGCGAATTTCTTCGCATAACACGCCATGCTTTTTGAAAAATTCGGCAGTGGTGTCTGTCGCAAAGATTTTATAACCTAAAGAAATCAAGATACTCCCTGCTTCTAGAAACTTCGCTTTATTTAATTCTCCTCCCAAAGAAAGCACCACATTTTTATTTTTAAAATCAAAATTATTAGTACTCAAGATTGATTTTAAAAGGGCATCGTCATAATCCTTGCCGAAACAAGCGGCTTCACCCGTGGAAGACATTTCTACCCGCAAAACTGGATCAACCCCGAGCAATCTAGAAAAAGAAAATTGCGGCGACTTTACCACTACACTTTTTGGATACACAAAATTATGTATTTTTGCTTTTCCAAAGAAGCTGTCCACTGCAATTTCGGGGAAATTAGCATCCATGGCTTTAGATAAAAGAGGAAAAGTACGACTAGCCCGCACATTAACTTCTATCACAAATGGAATGTTGTCTTTTACTAAAAATTGAATATTGAATGGTCCAGTAATTGAAAGTTCACGCGCTATTTTTTTGGAAATTTCTTTTAATTGAAATTCAGTAGAAGCATAGACCCTCTGTGTTGGATAAACAATAGTTGCATCCCCTGAATGCACTCCAGCATTTTCAACATGTTCAGAAATTCCATAAATCATAAGCTTTCCTTTTTGAGCTACTCCATCAAATTCAAGCTCCTTTGCATTTTCTATGTATTTAGAAATAGTTACTGGATATTCAGGAGAAAGTATTGCCGCTTTACTTATAAAGTTATGCAATTGCTCTTTGCTATAACACACCCGCATTGCCGCTCCAGAGAGCACATAGGAAGGACGAACCAAAACAGGAAAACCATAATTTTCTGCAAATTTTTCTGCTTCCTTTTTTGAAATAAAGCTTTGCCATTTAGGCTGCAAGATTCCAAGCTTATCAAGCAGTGCCGAAAAAGTATTACGATCTTCGGCCCGATCAATATCTTCCGCTTTTGTTCCTAAGATGTTGAAACTAGAATGAGAAAGTTTTTTTACTAAATTATTCGGCCTTTGTCCTCCCACCGAAACTATCAACCCGCCAGCTTTTTCAAATTCAAAAATGTCCGCCACTGTTTCAAAAGACAAATTTTCAAAGTAAAGACGGTCTGACATATCATAATCAGTTGAAACAGTTTCAGGATTGCAATTTATAATAATTGATTGTTTTTTATGTTTCTTTAATGCCAAGGCCGCATACACAGAAGACCAGTCAAATTCAACCGAAGAACCGATGTGGTATGGACCGCCGCCTAAAACCACTATGGCGTTTTGGCCAAGGGGAGACACATCATTGTGATTCCCATGATAAGTTAAATATAAATAATTAGTTTTAGCTGGAAACTCTCCGGCCAAAGTATCAATGGTAAAAAAAGAAGGCGAGATCTTAAAATCTTTGCGCAACTTGCGAATTTCTAATTCTGTTTTTCCACATAAATTTCCAATTTTCTTATCCGAAATCCCAGTCTGTTTTAAATTCAAAATCATTTCTTTGTTTAAAACTTTGCTTTTTGCAAAAACTTTTTGAGTGTTCACAATATTTTGAATTCTAAACAAAAACCACAAATCAATCCCCGTTATTTTATGAATTTCTTCAGCACTTACTCCATTTTTAATACTTTCAGCGATAGCAAAGATTCTTCTAGGGGTCGGAGTATTTAAAAATGTTTCTAATTCTTTTTTAGAATCAAAACCATTATCCGTGATGCTTTCAAAATCGCCAGAATACATTCGGACTGCTTTCTCTAAAGCTTCTTCGAAACTTCTTCCGATAGCCATCACCTCTCCTACTGACTTCATAGCGCTTCCGATGTGCGGAGCAACGCCAGCAAATTTTGTTAAATCCCAGCGCGGCATTTTTACGACAATATAGTCGAGAGCCGGCTCAAAAAAACACTGAGTTACTTTTGTAATTTTATTTTCTATTGCAGCCAAGCTTGCTCCAAGAGCAAGCTTGGCTGCAACATAAGCAAGCGGATAACCAGTGGCCTTGCTAGCGAGCGCACTAGAGCGAGAAAGCCGAGCATTCACTTCAATCACGAAATAATCCAGTTCGCCATTTTGGGGATTTGGATTGAGAGCGTACTGTACGTTGCATTCACCGACTATCTGCAAACTCTGAACAATTTTTATACTTGCTTCTCGGAGACGATGATACTCTTCATTATTTAATGTTTGGCTCGGAGCAACAACAATAGAGTCCCCGGTATGAATCCCAAGGGGGTCCATGTTTTCCATGTTGCATACTGTCACAATATTCCCAAATAAATCACGCACCACTTCATATTCAATCTCCTTGTAATGATGCAAATATTTTTCAATTATGACTTGCGGAGACACTGCTAATGCGCCTAGTACAATTTTTTCTAACTCTGGCATGTCGTAGGCTATCCCAGACTTTTGCCCGCCTAAGGCAAAGGCAGCTCGAACCATAAGCGGAAAACCAATTTTTTTTGCCACCTCTTTTGCTTCATTTAATTTTGTGGCGCACCCCGAAGGAGGAACAGGAATATTGATACTTTTAAGGTGTTTGGCAAACTTTTCTCTATCCTCGGTTAAAATAATTGATGAGACAGGACTGCCGAGAACTTTTACATCATATTTTTTCAATATACCTCTTCTCTCAAGTTCCAATCCGCAGTTTAAAGCTGTCTGCCCACCAAAAGACAACATAATTCCATCAGGTAATTCTTTCTTTATAACTTTTTCCACAAAGAAATCATTTACCGGCAAGAAATAAACTTCGTCCGCCAATGTTTTAGAAGTTTGAAACGTAGCGATATTCGGATTCACTAAAACAACTTTAATCTTTTCTTCTTTTAGAGCCTTGATCGCTTGGCTACCAGAATAATCAAATTCTCCAGCTTCGCCTATTTTCAGTGCACCGCTTCCAAGCACTAATACTTTTTTCATTAATTTTACTTTGTTGTTTTTCATGTTATTTACCTTGTTTTTTATGATTTTTTATTTTTGATTTTATAAGTCCTGCTCTTTCTAGAAAAAAATCAAATATCCAATCTGTATCAAGTGGTCCCGGAGAGCTCTCTGGATGAAACTGTACAGACATAAATGGTAGACTCTCGTGGATAATTCCTTCATTAGTATTGTCATTAACATTGTAAAACCATTCCTTGAAACCTTTAGGTATTTTTTTAACTGCGAAACCATGATTTTGCGTAGTGAGATAACACTTGTTTGTGCCCCGCTCGACAACAGGCTGATTCTGGCTTCGATGGCCAAATTTCATTTTTTGAGTAGTCCCACCCAGCGCCAACGTCAAGATTTGATTACCTAAACAAATTCCTAAGATAGGGATTTTTTGATTAACAATCTTTTTTACATTATTAATTGTACTTTTTACTTTTTTAGGATCTCCAGGACCATTTGAAATAACAACAGCATCAAAAGTAAATTCTAATTTCATTAAATCTGTATTCCAAGGAACCACAACAACTCTGACTCCCCTCGCTACAATACTCCGTATAATATTCATCTTTACTCCACAATCAATCAATACGACAGTTTTTTCTCTCCCGACCTTTGTCGAGACTCCGACTTTGGTCGGAGCAAATGATAAAATTTCTTTAGTAGAAACTTCAGAAACTAAATTCCTTAAATTAGGATCTTCAAAAGGCACGTTTTTACCATTAAAGATGATTTTTCCCAAACCAACCCCCTCATCTCTTAACTTCTGTGTTAGTGCTCTTGTATCTTTAATTTCAAGTAATGGAATTCCTTCTTTTTTAAACCATTCACTTAGCGTCATTTCCATAGCGTGATGTGATGGTGTATCTATATAGTTACAAACTATCAATCCAGAAACTTGGATTTTTTTTGACTCCCAAAATTCTTTTTTAGGTACACCGTAATTTCCAATTATAGGATATGTTAAAATTAAAATCTGCCCTTTAAACGAAAGATCAGTTAATGCTTCTGGATACCCTACCATCCCTGTAGCAAAAACCACTTCTCCAGAGATAGATTTTTCTGCTCCAAGGCTTGCACCAATAAATTCGGTACCATCTTTCAATATTAATTTTGCAGTTTTATTGTTTTTATTTGGCATAAATTTTTCCTTTTATTATTGTCATTGTTACGCTACCTGGAAAAGTAACTCCTTCAAATGGTGACCACCCACATTTTGTTTTTAGTCTATCTTTTGTAATCGTAATCGACTTATTTAAATCAAGAATTGTCAATGATCCTACATAACCTTCTTCTATCTTTCCATATTTATCTAAAATGAAATTGTTTATGAAATTCGCAGGGTTATAACTACAAACTCTTACGATTTCTTCTTCTGTAAAATTATGTTCTCGCATCAACCAAGTGATAAATGGACCATAAGTATCCAAATGCGTAAGACCAGAAATTCCTTTTTCTTTTTCCTCTATCGTGTGAGGAGCGTGGTCAGTTGCCAAATAATCAATGTCACCATTTTTTAAGAATGCTATAAGCCCTAAACGATTCTCTTTACTTTGTCGTATCGGTGGATTTACTTGAAAATTTTTCCTGTTTTCATGGAGCATTGTTTCATCGAAATATAAATGGTGCGGTGTGACTTCTACTGATACTCTTAGCCCTCGTTTTTTTGCATCCATTATTTTATTTACTCCCTCAATTGTAGAACAATGACAAATTTTCCCCACAAGATTATATTTCTCAATAAGTTTTAAAGCGAAATCTACGGCAGAAATCTCAGCCTCAGGTGGACGTTTTGCTTCATGTGTATTTTCATTTACATTTTCTTCTAAAATTTTTGGGTCTTCGCAATGAAAACTCACATATTGATTTTTATATTTTTCTAATGCTTTTTCTAGCTCTTCATTTGAAGTAAAAAATAAATCTCCAATTGATGGACCCATGAAAGCTTTATAAGGAACTTTTTTAGAAAGAGGTTTTGTATTAGGACCGATACCAGCATATAGCACTACCATAATGGGAGACTTTTTTGTTAAATTATTTTTTATTTCAAAACTATCATCATCTACTGGTGGAACTGGATTATTAGGCATCTCACCAATAGCTACCACCCCCCCATTTATAGCAGCCTCTCCTGCGGTAATAAAATCTTCTTTATAATCTTGCTTATGGCTCGCATCTTCTCGTGCATGCACATGAATATCTACAAAACCTGGAAAAATTAATTCCGTGTTTAACACTACATCGGCTACACCTCTTGGCTCTGTAATTTTTAAAATTAATCCCGTATCAGTATCTATTTCTATACGTTTTTTTTCTCTAGTATTTGCAATGATTCCTTCAATACTAAGCATAAAATTTAGACAAAAAAATAACCCCGATAGGGGCTTTTATAAAAGAGACAGAAATATTGTAGATATCGTTCGGGAAAATATTAAACTTATTTTCTAGTTGATACATTAAAAGAGATAGTAGCACTTTTAAAAACATAAGCAAGTCTAGTGAAAAGTGAAAAACTCAAAAAATTTTTGAACAGGGAAATATCAAAATTTATAAAGCAATCTATCTGGCGTTGCTACGCCAGCGAACTGCTCGGCGCGCCCGCCTGCGCAAGGCTTTCTAAATTT
>Ga0172379_10010596_pt1 | contig 11120 bp, 9 predicted proteins | sample GrowelOW334metaG_FD_119756 | JGI IMG/M metagenome (GOLD analysis project Ga0172379, IMG submission 119756) | Groundwater microbial communities from an aquifer near a municipal landfill in Southern Ontario, Canada - Groundwater well OW334 metaG | ecosystem: Environmental > Aquatic > Deep... | reverse complement strand
TTTTCAATCTTAAGAATCGTGGTTGAATTTTTAACTAAAAATCGCGGATAATCTTCGTCCACCCATGTTTGCGCATTGCTCACCATCTGATAATTCCCCTCCGAATAACGCACCTCCACTTCATCTCCGGACTCGAGTTCGAGAAATGATTTTCCACCCACATAAACCTCAAACGGGCCGTTGGCTGTGATCACGGGATTGCCGTCTTCAGTGGGATCGAATCCCAATTTTACGCGAATATCCTGCGCATCCAAAGCCACATCCCCTCCGGAGGCCACGACCGTGAATTGGAATTTGATATTTTTACTCATGAGATTTTGCTTATTGAGGCGCGGGACCAAATAAACAAAATAAGTGCCGGGTTTGGTGGGAGCGGTGATCGAGAACGTGATGTCCCCGGTTGAGCCGGGAGCCACGGTATTTTTTTTCAACGCGGGCTTGGTCACACCAATGGAAGAATGATGAATTTTACCAACACTGAATTGGACCGAAGTCCATGTCTGGGCTCCGCTGTTTTCGAGTGTGATCCAAATTTCTTTGGTTTCTCCGGGCGTAAAAATCGTATCCTCGCTCATGGCCTTGACCGTGGCCTGTGTGCCCGAGCTGTACACCGCAACGTTGAAGCTGATGGCATTGCCTTTAAGTCCCCCCACGCCTTCCATGACAGGGACTAGGGTTTCCATGTAGGTGCCTCCGGTGGAGGGCGCTTTGAGTGAAAGCTTGAATGTTCCGGTTTTCCCGGGTTCGACGACGTCTTCCACCAAAGTTGCGAATTGGGTTTTATCCGTGCCGCTCAAAAAAGAACTCTTTCGACTCTCATTTGAATCCGTGGCCAAAACCATCGGATAACTTCCTTCACGCGTCCAATTCACATTTCCCGTATTCTTGAGGGTCACGGTGCCGGCAAAAATTTCTCCGGTTTTTACGCGCGTTTTTGTAAGCGTCACTTTCGCCCCATCGTACGATAAAATCGGTGTCTCGACATACACGGGCAAATTCAAATAATGGCCGATCTTGGTTTTTCCGTTAAAAATCGGAGTGAGTTTAAAATTTTGAAATCCGCCGTTCATCAAAGCCTGCGCCTGAATTTTAAACGTAGCGATTTCTCCCGGGGCCACACTTTTTTCTTGAATCGTGGCAATGCTGAGCGAACCGGTCTTTTCTTTTTTAAGGCGCACCAAGGCTTCGGCGCTCGGGTTTTGATTCGCGATCAAATATGTATTGCTCGTCCATGTTTCGGTGCCAATATTTTTCACTTGTAAGGTCAGGGTGGTTTCCTGTTCCGGCTCCAATGCAAAAGGATCGTAATCATTACTATTGGCAAAGGCGTAAGGGCTAGAGGAAGTGGTGTCGATCAACCCCGTTTCCGTGTTGTCCATGTCCGCGGCCATCACTTCTCTCAAAACCGGAATGACGGCATACAAATTCGCTCCCGGACACAAAGTGCTCGCCACATCGCGATGCCCCAACACATTGGCAATCACTTTTCCATGAAACTTCGAATACCCGTCCACATCGATGTTGTAAACATCGGCCTTAGCCTCAATCAAACGGCTCAAAGCCTGCAAATCTTCATAGGAAATTTCATCGGTTTCATAATTTCCGATGATTGAAATCCCAATCGTGCCGGTGTTATAGCCTCGCGCATGACCTCCAACCACACCGTCTCCACCGTAACGTCCTTCATAAATTTTTCCGTTCGCAATGATGTAATTGTACCCGATGTCGCCCCATCCGCGGCGCACGGCATGATAATAATAAATGGCTCGAATCGTGGCTTCGGGATCATCGGTGAGACTGCCTGCGGTATGATGAATCACTATTTTTTTCACGTTTTTTGAATATTCGAGAGGCCAATACAAGGTGCTGCCATCGATTGCTTTGGTCACGGTTTTTGAAATCGCAAAATCTTCGGGATAAAGCTCTTCGATGGTGGGCTCATCTCCGTTGCGATCGGTTTCCGTGGAAGTAGCTTCCGTGCCAATGTCTTCTTCTGTTATCGGAGTTTCGGGGTCGGGTTCTCCATAAAAACTGCTGAGACGCCAGGATTCATCCGCTCCCCATTCTTCTCGAGTGATGATTTCGAGAGCGTCGTTGGCAAACGTGAGGCGCGGGGCGGCGGGGTTTGCGGAAGAAGTCGGGAGAGAAGAAGAGGATGCGAAATGGGGAGACACTTCGCTTCGCTGCGTGTCTGTTCGCTGCGCTGCGTTCGTAGCATCAATATAATGAAATTGAATATTTTGAACCTGCGGTGCCGTCGACCCGTCACTCCCCAAAATCACGCGATATTGAAGGGCGGTGGAGCGCTCAACCGTCACTAAAATCGTGGCCGGAGTAAAATTTTTCGCATTCACGGGTTGATGATCGATTTCATCTTGAGAGAGCGGCTGCCACAAAGTCCATGTCCCGGATTCTTTTTGGGAGCGTAATTCAATGGTGATCGCAGTATTTTGAGGTTTAAATTCGTCCCAATCCACTTCCACGGCATCAAACGGAAAATCCGCGGTCAAAATCGGAGATAAAAACGTGGTTGTTTTTTCATAAGCGGGCGCAAGGCCGTCGAGTGAGGCGGTGGGTAAAATGTCGGCATTGAGATTCGTTTCCCCATACAGAGTTCCGGCGCGCACTCCCCCGTTCTCAAATTCAGGGACCACGGGAAGGGAAGGCAAAGAAAAGCTTCCCCATCCTTCTACAACAGGGACGAGCAACATCAATAAGGTGAAGAGCGCGAGTTTGGGTTTGAGGGAAGAAGAGAGAAAGAAATTCATGGGGAGAAATTTTTAAGCAAAGGGCAATCGATAGACCCAAGCTTTATAACGCATAATAAATCTATTTATTATACCGGATTTGACATCTTTTTACCATCTCATCTCGTGTGGTTTTATAATTTAAATTGACGGGAGCTCATCCTATGGTTCTTTAGGGTTTTCGTGATAAAAAAAATAGAGTATTTTAAAATAGACCCTTAATAAAAATTCCTAACCCCAAACTTATGGCTCATGTTTTTAATGACAATAACTTCGATCAGGAAGTTTTAAAATCTCAACTCCCTGTTTTAGTGGATTTTTGGGCAACCTGGTGCGGTCCGTGCCAAATGCAAGGTCCGATTGTGGAAAAACTCGCCACCGAGTTTGAAGGCAAAGTTAAAATTGGCAAAATGGACGTGGATCAAGCCAATAAAACCGCTTCTCAATTCCGCATCATGAGCATCCCCACCATGATTGTCTTCAAAAACGGCCAACCCGTGACTCAAAAAGTCGGGTTTCAATCCGAAGCCAATTTGAGAGAAATGCTGAACGAGCTTCTAAAATAATTTTTGTGCGCTTTCGAACGAATTTTCAGCTTCTGTTTTTGTCATGCCTTTAAGCGTTTTTAAGTCGCGATCCGTGAGTGGCGTGCCTTCTTTTTTACGTTGAAGTTGAAAGGATTCAATTTCTTTTGAGGTGAGGAGAATGCGTTTTTTGGCACGGACAAGATTGGCCGGAGTAGGGGCCGCGAATTTGATGTAACTTTTGCACGAGGGACAGTCCACGCGGATGAGTCCGGATTCTTTTAAGTAGCCGAGAAGGCCGGAGGAAGTGCGTTTGCATCGTTGGCAAAGGTAGTGATCGGAGGAGCTTGGGCTGTTGGTTGAAGACGCGGATTTGGCAACAATGGATGATGTTGATCTGGGATCGCCGCCCCGGGGAGGCTTTTTTGCTCTCGCGATTTTCCCCGCTTCGCTCACTGCCAGCACATCGCATCGCTCATTCATGGGGTTGTTGGCGTGGCCTTTTACCCACTCAATTTTCACTTTTAAGCCCTCACGCGCTTCGTCCAATTGCGCCCACAAATCTTGGTTGGTTTTTCGCTTCCAGCCTTGGTTTAGGGTTTTGACCAGCAAGGTGGAATCCGAAAACAGCTCGATCGCGGGCCACGGTTGCGAATGATTTTTTTTCACCCAGCGCAAGGCCTCGACCATGGCTTTGATTTCCATGCGATTGTTGGTGGAGTCCGGCTCGCCACCTTTGATTTCCACTTTTTTTGCCCCAATTTTAATAATGGCCGCCCACCCGCCTGGGCCGGGATTTCCGAGACAACTGCCGTCGGTGTGGATGGTGATCATAAATTAAAAAGTGAAAACTTGAGACATATAAACTACGGAACGATGTTGAATTCTAAAAATTTTCACATAAAACCCTTCAATACGAAAAATCACCCGATAATCTCCCACTCTTAACTTTCGATATCCTCGAAGAGATCGTCTCAATGGTTTTCCAAATTGCTCGGGATGGGTGGTTAATTTTTCTTCAATGGCTTCCCGTATACGGACTTTCATCATTTTGCTCAATTTCGGGATATCCTCTCGAACCACGGCTTCGGCATATTGAATTTTAAAAATCATTTCCAAGCTTTTTTATGGGAAACAAATTTGGTAGCCCGGGTATCTCGTTGTTCCGCCAATTGATTCCATATGTCGTCTTCTTCGATTTCAATGGCGATTTGAATCAATTGAACCGCTTTTGTTGCCTGAGGAAGATCGTCTCGCTTGGCAAGCCTAACTAAAATGGATTCCATTTCGTCGGGAAGGCAGAGATTTAATCTTTTCTTTTGGGTAGGCATTGTTCTTAAATTAAGGATAGAGACATCCAAAGTGTACCAAAGGTGTATCACCTTCGTCAAGCCTTTTTACTTCTCCAGCGTATCCCTAAAATACCATTTGATGTAGTCCCAATTCCCGTCACGAGGAGAAAGTGTGTAAACCGCATATTGGATGGTGCAGGGGGTGGTTGCGTCTGTTGCTGTTCCGTCAGGGGATATTGGGGAGGGAGCGACAACTGTGGCAGGCACTCCACTTTCCCCACAGGAATCGGTTCTTAACGAGGTCACAAAATTCACCGGCACTTGTACGCTGGCCAACACATTGGCGGTGCTCAAAACATTTCCTTTTTTAATCGTGAAATCTTTGAATCGAAAAAAATAACTCAACACATCGGAGACGCCCAAATTGGTCTCGGTTTCATCGAGGCAAGTTTTGATGAGTTTCGCAAAAGTCGTGGCATCGCCCAAGCCCAACGTCTTCGCTTTATCCTTGAGCGCAGAGAGAATAAGTTGCTGTCGTTCGGCGCGAGAATAATCCGAAGTCGAGTGTCGCGAACGCGCAATTCTCAGCGCCTGAACCCCTGTGAAATGGTAGTCCCCGGCCGCATAATAAAGCGTGCTTTCCACTCCATTTTCATACACATGATACGTGGGGTCGATGAGATCCTCGGTCAGAGTCACGTCCACTCCCCCGACCAAATCCACCAAATCAATAAACACATACATGTCCACCAAAATGTATTGGCTCACCGGGTAACCGGTGATGTCGGAAATCTCACGCAAGAGCTCGCCCATGCCGTACGTGGCGTACACGCTGTTGATTTTGCGATTGTTGTAGTAAAGGTCGCGCGGGATGCTGACCATGGTCACGGTCTGTTGTGTAGGATCGATGTGCGTGAAAATCATGGTGTCCACATTGGAGCCGTGTTTTCCCATGACTAAAATATTAATGGCTGTGTCCGTGGCTCCGGGCAGATTGGCCAAGGCCTCGGCTGTGGGCAATGTGAATTCCACACTCTCCGCAATCAACACGTCTTTTAAAAGAGAGCCGGTTTCCTGTCCCGGCTCTTTTAGTTTGAGTTCTCCTGTGGTCTTGTCGATGTAAAGGATTCTAAAGATCTCCGGCCCCTCCAGGATAGTGTATTCGATTGTTTTTTCGGTTTCCGTGGGGTCAAAAGTGAAGGTGAATCCATATTTTTGCAATAAAGCGTTAAAGCCTTCGTCATTGCGCAAGCTTTCAATCGCGGCTTTTGTGTCTTCAATGGATTTATCGAATTCGGTTCGAGCATCGAGTGCGGTGAGTAAGGGAAGAATATTGGGAGCAAAAATACTTTGATCTTCTACCATGGTGAACGGTTCGAGTTTATCCGAATTCAATTCATCAAAAGAAACGTCTTGCCCAAAAGCAGGCTCTCCCTTTCCAGCCGCCCAAATCATTCCGGTTTCTTTATCCAAAACGATCTCCAAAAGTGCGACTCCATCTTTTCTTAAAATTGAATGCACAAAATGATACGTGGTTTCTTGTTCACTCCCGATGGTGAGTCCTTTTTCCGTCAAAATTGCTTGGATTTCCGTGTTGGTTGTGAGCTCGGTGTAAATGACTTCACGCGAGGTGTCGATGGCATCAATCCAAGCTTTTGCGTCTTCTACGTTGTCCAATAAAGTTTTAAATTCCTGTTTAAAAGTTTCAAAATTCCCTGTCCCGTCTTCCGTGCTCCATTCGAGCAACGTTCCTTTATAACTCGTCACCGCGATGTCGCCATTTTCCAGGATTCCAATGGTAAAGATCACGCGCCCGTCCGCGTCGGCAAGGTGCGTGCTCACGCCATTGCGAAGGTACAGGCCTTTGCTTTCAAAATACGCAATATTTTCCGTGGCGTTGAAGTAGGCCTCAAGATCGGTTTTTGTTTTTTCATATAAAGCTTGTGCCGCTTCCTCTTCTCCGAGCTTTTCAATCACATTAAAAATCTCGACAATCGGATCTGCGGCTTCAACCGTCTCCGTATCTTCTGTATCCTCGCCGACATCTTCACTCGTCAAAAAGCTGGTCACGTATTCCTTGGCCGGAAGTCCCAATACTTGCCTTGTTTCATTCAAGCCGTCTCCAAGCGTAGTGAGTGAGGTTTGAATCCGCCCCATTTCATCAATGAGCGTGGCGTTGTTGGAATCCAGACGGTTGAGCGTGAACGCCATCCCCGCATTTCCCAGAAACTGCACCACGGCCAAAATCGTGAGCGCTAACACAAAATACGGCATTTTTGCCGTTACTTTTTCCAACAATTTTAAACGTTTGAGAGGATTTTTTTTCATAAAATCGGCCGATTCAATAAGGATACGTTAGCAAAATGTGCGCCAAGATTAAAGAGAAAAATTACAATTTCTCGTATTCCACAAACCGAAATTGAGTGCCTTTTTCTTCGTGGATTTCGGATTCTTTTATGCGCCTGAAACGATCAAGCGGAATTTTCGGAAAAGACGTGTCGCAATCAAAAACGCTTAAAATTTCCGTGATGTAGAGATGGTCGCAGGCGGGATGCTCGATGGCCATGCGGTACACGCTGGCTCCGCCCACCACAAAACAATTTTCCGCTTTGAGGTTTTTGGCTTTTTCAAGCGCTTCGTCCAATGAAGACGCCACGACCACGCCGTCCGGGACTTTAAAATCGCGATCTCGCGTGAGCACTATATTGAGGCGGCCCGGAAAAGGGCGATATTTTTCGGGAATGGAGGCCCAGGTGTTGCGCCCCATGATCACCGCGTTTTTGGCCTGAGGATTTTGTGTGGTTTTTGTGATGCGCGCAAAATATTGAAGGTCTTTTGAAAAATGCCACGGGAGCTGGTTGTTTTTGCCAATCCCGAGGTTTTTGTCCACAGCGACGATGATGGAGAAGGATTTTTTCAAACCGCAATCTTAAATTTTATAAAAGGATCCGGGTTGTAATTTTCAATTTTGAAATCCTCAAATTTGTATTCGTGGAACGGTTTTTTATTCATTTTTAAGGTCGGGAGTGGCTTGGGGGTGCGCTTGAGTTGCTCTTTCATGCCTTCCACATGATTCAAATAAATGTGCGCGTCGCCGATGGTGTGGGTAAAAATTCCGGGAACCAAATGACACTCCCCCGCCATCATGTGCATGAGCGTGGCATAACTCGCGATGTTGAACGGAACGCCGAGCGCGATGTCGGCACTGCGTTGATACAATTGGCAATCCAATCGACCGTTCACCACATAAAATTGGAAAAGAAGATGACACGGCGGCAAAGCCATGCGCGGGACATCGGCCACATTCCAGGCGCTGACAATGATACGGCGGGACGTGGGATCTTTTTTGATCATGCGAATCGCCTCTTCGATTTGATCCACATGCGATTTTTCATATTTTTTCGTTTTTTCGTCAAACGTAAATTTATCCCATTTTCGCCATTGGTAGCCATAAATCGGCCCGAGTTCGCCGGTGGCATCGGCCCAGGGATTCCAAATCGGAGTGTGTTGTTTGAGGTCATCGTTCACGTTGGTGGAGCCATGAAGGAACCACAACAATTCATACAACACGGCATCGTACAGAACTTTTTTAGTGGTAAGCATCGGAAATCCTTTGCGCAAATCGTATTTTCGTTGAATTCCAAAAATCGAAATCGTGCCGGTCCCGGTCCGATCTTTTCGTTCTTCACCGTTTTCGAGAACTTCACGCACGAGGCTGAGGTATTGTTCCATGGCTGTATCATAAAGGCTTGTTGAAAAATTTCACAATCCTCTTTTTTTCTTATAGGAGCGTTAATATGTTGACAGGATTTTATTTTAGTATAAGTTGGCCCCCTATATTCGCGTAATATTTTTTAATGGCTGAAAAATTCTACTTAGGAGATTGGATAACCGATACTGCTGATAAAGTTTGGAAACCCATTGCATTAGGGGTATTTCTCGGTGGAGGAATCCTGTTGAGTTATCGAGAATGGGGCCATCAAGAAGATTTTCTTAATGCTATAGCCCATGGCTCACTTCAAGAGGCTTCAGAAAGAATGTTAACCATTATTGAAGCGGCTCCTTATGAAAAAATCGAAGCTGTCTCCGCGCTTAATGATAGTTCTACCCGTAAGCTTAATTTAGGCCAAACGTCGCTTTTTTGCATCCAAAACAAGCCAGGAACCAACGGAGAATGCAATCTCCATACCCCCGACGCCACTTTTTCCTTTTCTTATCGACTTAAAGAGGAAGGAACACCGCAAATCGCTTATCTTTCTCTCGATGAAAACGGCCGACAATTAACCATGAAATTCCCTGAAGGAGATCCCATCATTTTTGATGTTCGAACCACAGTTCAAAAAGTTTTTACGGCGCTCGAAGATCAACAAAAAGAAGGCTATTTTTCTCTCCAGACTCCTCTTCCTTTGCCCACTGAATCCGAGACAGCGGCCCATTAATAGATTTTTTCTTGAAATTAGTCCGATTCTTCCCTAAAATACGGAGGCTTCTTCTTATGCGGGTGTCGTATAATGGCTATTACCGCAGGTTTCCAACCTGCTGACAGGGGTTCGATTCCCCTCACCCGCTCCAGATGTTTAATAAATGGCTCAAATAAGCCATTTTCTTTTGTTTGTGTTTTACTTGACGTTTATTCATAAAAGTTGTACAGTAATAACCTTTCTTAATTCACCCTCCCCTTTTATGGAGTTAATCTATACTCCCAAAGAAATTATCCAAGCGGTTGCAGGTTTTTCATCGGATGTTCCTGATGCGCTTATTTTGGGTACTTTAGAAGCTCAATTCCCTCCCACAAATGAGGGAAGGATTTTATTCCATGATAGTGACTTCACTTCTTCGTTTGATGGGGTTGATGCTGCTGAGTTAGACCAGCGACTGGAAGCGGTAAGGGCTCGTATGCAAGCTTTTTTGTCAGCCCGTGGATATGGAGTAATCAGGGTTAAACAAATGAGTGATCCCGCAGGTAATCCTGAGGGTAAACTCTGGAGACCCCTTGCAACAAATCCAGGTCTTTGTGTTGCTGTTGGTGGTAAAAGTCGCACACCAAAAGTTATTGAGCCCGAAGTTACAGGTAGCCATCCTTTCCTAAGCCCAGAATTTACTCAGGAAATGGATGATGGAACTCATGTAACAGTAGCTCTTAATTATTATGGCAAACCCACTTTACACGATCTTATTGATGAAATCCCTATTGAAACACTCATCCCTATTTTGGTTGATGCTATGGAAGCTTGTGCTGCTTTTCATAAAGAGGGTCGTGTTCATGGAGACGTTAAACCTGAAAATATTTTCGGAAAACCTCATGACAGCGATGAATATGGAGGAAGATTATTTGACTTTGAAGGATGGACCCCGAATGGTGATGAAATCACGGTAAGCACTCGAAAATATGATGAATCTACTTATCTAAAAAACGAAAGTGCTAAAAGACGTGGTGATAAATATTTTGATATTGCTTCTTTTGGGCTTATTTTATTAGAAATTTATGCCGGAAAGGAGGCTTTAGCAGCATTGGACGATTATATGCATGCTCCTCAGCAAATTTCTGTTGATATTGATAACGATAGCGATAGTGATGATTGTTGCTGTAGTTCTTTCGGCTTTGCCCAACCAACAGATTTTAGGTTTATAAAATATCTTGAAGATCATTACTTCACTAATGCGATCCCTTCTCAAGTTCAAGATTTATTAAGACGTATCTTTCAATTAAATCGAAGAGCAAGGCCTGATCTCCCAGAAATAATCGGCGTTTTAAAAAATTTATATCCGCGTTCTCCTCAAGGGGTTTAGATGGTTCAATAGCTTTGCATCACTTCCCCCCACCCGGTTCGATTAGCTTCCAACCACCCGCTCCAGATATTTTACAGGTTAAAAAATCGGAGACCCGTGAATGGGATCGAACCGGTTTTTGCGTAAAAAAAACTAACGGCGCAGCAAGGCCCCCTGAACCATCCGCATGCGAGTGGCCAAGGCTCGATCTACAATTTCACTAGGGGCACCAGAAAGAATTCCTTGAGCGATCTGAGAAAATATACCTGTAACAAATGCCCATTCTTGTTGATTCAAAAATGTTTCATCTTTACGCAAATCCCCAATGGCTTTTATTAAATCCTGCAAAGAATACATAAAATATTTTCTATGCGTATCTTCTCCTCCATTAGATAAAAGATTCGTTTCAGTGCTTATGATTGAAAAAATCAATTGAAGAGCAGCAATGAGAAGTTTCCTGTCGCAACCTTCAACCACCAATTGATCCGCCAGATCAACCAAAGTTTGCCCACTCCCAGGGACAAATTGCCCACGGTAACAGTGAAGCATCAATCTTTTTTTGTCGGGATGATACATGTAGTCCCCACTTCTAAAAGAGGCCTTCATCACCATTTTAGCAAGCAATGCGGTCCGAATTTGATGTTTTAAAACTTCACTTCGAATTTCGTCGGAAGCTTCGATGTTTAACTGTTTCCCCTTTCTTCCCTGACTAAGCCCATTAAATATCACAAATCTATCGATATCATCCCCACAAAAATTAAAGCTGGAATCTCGATAAAATAAATTCA
>Ga0172379_10010595_pt1 | contig 11121 bp, 11 predicted proteins | sample GrowelOW334metaG_FD_119756 | JGI IMG/M metagenome (GOLD analysis project Ga0172379, IMG submission 119756) | Groundwater microbial communities from an aquifer near a municipal landfill in Southern Ontario, Canada - Groundwater well OW334 metaG | ecosystem: Environmental > Aquatic > Deep... | reverse complement strand
GGACGGCTGCGGAGAGCCGTCCCTACCTTGAACACTAAAATACAATTTCCTATACGATCTGAGCCAATTTCAAAAGTAGTCAGGATTCAGAATAAAACCGAATTTGAGTTCAAATTCAATTCTGTCTCCTGAATTCCTAGTTTTGAAATTACCTCGATCTAATTAAATTGCGTGAAAGTCATGCCTTTTATGAAATTCACTGCGTATTTGCCATATGTTTAGCAAAAAATTGTTTTTCTGAAAAACTACAGGTTTAAAGATCCGGCAAAATAAAGAGGGATGAAGCGCAGACGCTGTCCGGGCAGTTCGGCAAACGGTGCGCAGGAAAGGACAATCCCGTCCCGGCTGCCAGGATAGTCCTTAAGGAGTTGATGCAGGCTTTTAAGGCTGCCCGCACTGCCGCTTTTCACTTCGATGGGTTGGATTCCGTTGTGCATTTCCACGAGATAATCCACTTCGGCAGTGCTGTTCTTTGCCTCGCGCTTCCACCAGTGGGGTTCGTGCATGGAAAAGGATGCGGCGAGTTCCTGCCCTGCAAACTGCTCGGCGACAGATCCGCGATAGATGGCAAGCAGATCCGCCTGCGCCCACTCATCGGCGGCAGTCCGATTGCAGACAGATTGCATCAGGCCGATGTCTCCCAGAATTATTTTAATGCGGGGCGTTGCCGCACAGTCCAAGGGGAGTCCGGCCGCAGATGCGGCGCGGATTGGATGGAGAAGGCGAGCCATCGAAAGGACTTCGAAGGCTTTTTTATTTGTAGTGCCTGAGTAATCTGGAGCCAGCCGGGCATATGCGATTTGGGAGCCAACTGCTTTGGCCGCATTTTCCCAGACTGTTTCGAGGCAGTGGCGATCCACCTTCGGAGTATATTTGGAGAAGTCCTGCTGAAAGGCGGATAACAGGTTATCCTGTTCGGCGCGCACATCCAGAATGCTTTGTGTGTCCAACCAGGTTTGAACGCACCTGGGCATTCCTCCAATCATGCAGTAACGGCGTAATTCCTGCAGGAGGGCTTCATGGACTGCAGGGGGGATGAGGCGCGGGGGTGATAAGAGGAGTTCGGCCATGGCGGAGCGGCCGGCGGCAAGGAGAAATTCACAGAAGGTCATGGGAAAGAGATCTAGAAACTGGACGCGTCCGACCGGAAAGGAAATGTTTTCCAGTGCGAAATCAAGCAGGGAACCGGCTGCGGCGACATGGAGATCGGGCATTTCCTCATAGAAGTAGCGCAACGATTCCAAGGCGCGAGGGCATTGCTGAACCTCATCGAAAACCAGAATGGTCTGACCCTGACGAATGGGCTGTCCCAGGAGGAGTTCCAATTCCGTAAGTATCCGTTTTGGATCGAGGTCGGGCTTAAAGACAGCCTGCCATTTCCGGCTGTGTTCAAAATCAATGAGACGAATACCTTCAGGGAACGAAGCGCGGGAGAACTCCTTAAGACACCAGGTTTTTCCGGTCTGACGCATCCCTCTGATGACTAAAGGCTTTCGAAGAGGTGAATCCTTCCATTCCTGCAATTTTTTAAGAAAAAACCGTTTCATCGCTTGTTTCCTCCATAATCTTATAAGGAAAGCTATCACCATAAAAAATAAATACAAGGGGTAAACATCAATTACAAATTGCGAATTACCAATGGTCTTTCGCAAGCGGCAATAAGAAGATATCGAGAACTTGAAGATAGGGCGCGTTCTCCTAAGAACGGACGGCTGCGGAGAGCCGTCCTACCTTGAACACTAAAACACAATTTCCTGTACGATTTAAACTTATTCCCCCTCCAGCGGCATCACATACCTAAAGCCTACGTCGCTTGGCGCGACCGGCGTGTCGCTCGCGTAGGCGCAGTAGAGGAAGCGTCTAGTGGTGGATGAACTCGCGCCCTTGACCTGGTAGAACCGCCCCCCGTCAATGAATCTGCTGGATGTCATTTCGCGGACATTTCCGCCCATGTCGAAAACTCCATATACGGATACGTCTTTCGGGAAGGATCCCGGAGGCGCCCAGCAGCCGAACTTCTTCCTGGCTTCCGTGTTTTCGCTTATGTTCGCGTATTCCGCGTTGAAACCGTCGCCCCAGGGGAAGCATCTTCCGTCAACTCCGCGCGCGGCCTTCTCCCACTGTTCCGCGCTGGGAAGCGTGCAGGAGCGTCCGATCCTGGAGCTAAGCCAGGCGCAATACGCTTCTGCGGATTCGTGAAGTATCCCCACCACCGGCAGATCCTCCCTGAGCGGGCTGATGAGTTTCCCGGCGGCGTCCCAGGCATCATGGAAGATTCTTTCGGAGGAGTCAAATATTATCCTGCCAATATGCTTCTCTTTTTCATCTTCAGTCTTAAGAGCTTTCCAGAACTCAATATATTCCCCGAAAGTCACCTCGTATTTCCTGATGAAAAAACCGGGAATAAAGGTTTCATGCGAACGGTAGTAGCGCGAATTCTCCCCTCCGATGAAAAACATCCCGGCGGGAACGTAGACCATGTCTGCCGACATTGATTCCGGAATATAAATATCGGGATTTTCCCTTTCCCCGTGATTTATCGCAACCGGATATATGACTTCAGGACGGTTTCCGGATTTGATTTTGAGAAGATAGGAGCCTTTCGGAATCATGAATTCGCTGACAGGGGATGAGCCAAGTTCCCTGGGGTCAAGTTCAGACAGTATCCCGTCGCTTCTGTCAACAAGTTTCCACAGAGTGACCGATGCACCGGCCGGTCTTGTAGAAATTTTCATATACCCGTCTCCCTTGACAATGTCTACAAAACCTAGAAGCGTGTTCCTGTTCTCGGGTGAGAGTTTTTCAAAATTCTCGCCAGTCCACAGCCGGACAAGGGTTATCCATTTTTCCGCACGTTCATAATTCTGGACTAGAATTGAATAGCGCAGGCGGTTGAACATGATATCCATTAACCCTTCCCTGGGAGACAAGGCCCGCCTGTAGGCTTTCGGGACAGAATTGTAAAGGACTACGGCGGTCTCATATTTATTTTCCGCATTTATGTAAGATGCGCTCAGTTCCCTTGAAAGCTCAATCTCCTTTTCAGATTCCTCCCTTACGACCCTTTTTGAGGCAATGTCATCAAACTCCCTGTATGCCTGAGTCGCATTGCGGAGTTTGCTGTTTCCCTCGATCCTGTTCTTGTCGGCAGCTGCGATTATCGTCTGGTACTGGATGAAAAGTATCAACTCGAGCAGGAGAAACCCGGTGACGACAATAAACACGGCGGCGGCGGCCGTAGAAGAAATTGCGGGATGCCTCATACACAGCTTGCGGAACTTCACAAGGGCGGAATCAGGGTGGGCGGAAACAGGGAAGCCTTCGATATAGTTCCTTATGTCCCTTGTCAGCTCCTGAACACTCTGATAGCGCTTTGTTTTCTCCAGGGACATCGCCTTGAGACAGACAGCTTCAAGCTCGCGGGGGATTTTAAGGTTCGGGCATTTTTCCCCGGGACTGATGAAATTCCCTTTCCGCACATCTGCAAGGACATTGTAAACACCCTCTCCGCCATAAGGTGGAAAATAAGTCAGTATCTGGTAGAGCATCGCACCAAGACTGTAGATGTCGCTTCTCTCGTCAAGTTCGAGAATCTTTCCATCAGCCTGTTCCGGAGACATATAATTCGGGGTTCCGCTTATGGTGCCGTCCGTAGTCATGGACGGATCCCCCTGAAGAAGCCTGTTTTCCGTTTCAGCCGGAATATCCCTATACTTCTCCTCTTCCCTGCTGTCAAGATATTTGGCGAGCCCCCAGTCCATTACAAGAACTTCGCCATAGTCGCCTATAAGGATATTATGCGGTTTCAAATCCCTGTGGATTATCCTTTTATTATGGGCAAAGGCGACCCCGTTGCATATGCTTGTGAATATTTCCAGGAGATACAGCCGGGTGTATTTTTCACAGTATCCCCTGTCGCCCTTTTTCAAATTTTCGATTACCGTATGAAAATCGTCCCCCTTGACTTTTTTCATGGTGAAATAAACGCCAACCCCGTCCATCACTCCCATTTCATGGACAGGAATGACATTGGGATGCTCTATGCTTGCGGTAACCCTTGCCTCTCTGATAAACCGTTCAATGCCGGGAAGGTTGTTCTTGTTTTCCCCCCTGAGCATTTTGACGGCCACATCCCTGTCAAGGTTGGGATCATGGGCGCTGACCACAAGTCCGACACCTCCAAGCCCTATTGTACGAACCTGGGTGTAGTGGGTGGAAGGGACTGAATTCCTAATGTCAAAAGTTTTTTTGACTTCATTGAAATCCACCGGAGCGGCTGACGCTCCACCCCTGCCGTCAGCCGATATTGTTTTTTCCGAAGCCGGCGAAAACGGAACGGGATTCCCGGACATGTCCTTATCGTCCATCATTTGTCCTTCTCGGCGGCAATTCTGGCTTTTTCGGAATTCACCCTTACGGACATCTGCATGCCCCACTGCATGCTTGCTTTTCTAAGTTCTATGACAACAGGGAGGCTTTTTTTGACTATTGACTGTCCGACCGGCGAAGAATAAAAATCAATCATTGCATCAAGCTCCTCTTCCGTATATTTCTCCATGTAAACCGGAACGAAGTAATCCATTATGCTGTCCGAAGTCGCGAACTTGGAATAAAGCTCCTTGTCTTCAAATGGAATGGGGGCCTGCTTTATTCCTTCAAGGAGAGCTTCAATATAGGTCTGGGCGGCTCCGGATATTTTCAGGACCTTCACGGCTTTCTCCTTTTTACCTTCTTTTTCTTTCAATGGATTCTGGGCGTCACCGCCAACCATGACAAAAGACAAAGAGATGAACAGAGAAAACACAAGAAACTTTTGAAATCCGCCATTCATTAGATACCGCCAAAAAAAAACCCCGTCCTGAGACGGGGTTAATTTTTATTCAATTATGCTTTTGCAACCGGGCAGCCGAGTTTTTCAAATGCCGCCTTGTTCAAGAATTTTGTAAGATTTGTGCCATCATCATCCTGTGCACGTACAGCGTAGCGTTCCTGGACTCCCTTGCTTGTCTTCCTTTTGTAGACAACTTTCCTGCAGTCGCCGTCAGCAACCGTTACGGCCTCACGCTTCTTCACATTGTAAAACTTCATACGCCCCTGCTTCCTTTCCCTTTTTGCCTTTTTGAGTTTAAAACAACCACTGGAATCCATATATACTATCCAAAAATATTGAATTCAAGCTAAACTCAAGAAAAAAACATTTTATTGTCATTGCCCCGTAATGGCTGTTTTTAATGAATTTCACAGGGGCTTCTGTCCGTTCATGACGGAAAGATCTGAGCTGTTTACGTAAAATCATATTAAAAACATCCTGCTCCGTGTCCATTGCAGATTTTCAGAGGTTCCCTTCCTTTTCCGCAACACCCTTCAGCGCCGATGCCAGATTACCGGCTACAACCCCGACACTGTATTTCTCTCCTACGAGATGCCTGCCCTTCCGCCCCAGACTCCTGCGAAGTTCGCAATTGGAGAGGAGCTTTTCCATCTGAAGGCAGAACTGGCCGCTGTCGGAAGCTGTAAGGCAGTATTCGTCGTTTCCGGCAACTTCCGAATTCATCCCCACCGGCGAACACACCGACGGAACTCCCGCTGCAAGATACTGGAGGAGCTTATAGGAGGCTTTCCCTTCTGAGAAAGGATCTCCGGAAAGAGGCATTATACCTATATCGAATTTTCCAAGTTCCGTGTTCTGACTCTCAAGGCTCCACCGGACAAATTCAATGTTGATTCCCTCCTGCCTGTACGGTTCATTGGAAATTATCCTGAGCACAAAATCCATTTTTGAACGCAAATCCGTGAAAGCCGAAGAGATAATTTCAAGATATCTCAATGTACTTTTTGTGCCTATCCAGCCGACAACCGGGGGAGACGACAGATTATAATCCCCTTTCGGGGTAAAAGCTCCGGCATCAACAGACGACGGGATTGTCTCCACAGGAACAGCCCTGTTTAACTCCAGCACCTTTCCGGCAAGAACACCATTGGCGGCTATGACAAGGTCTGAACCGGACACTGTCCGTTTGAATTTGCCATTCCTGGTCGAACTTTCATAATCAGCCGGATCGGAAGAACAGGAAGCGTTCTTACAATAGATTGCATCGTCAAAATCAAAGACCAGTCGTTTCGCATTTTTGCGGAGTTCGCGAAAATCAAATATGGAAAGAAGCCTTTTCTGGAGGACAGTCACGGGATAATCCCCGCATTTTTTGAAAAGCCTTCGCCGTTCCCAAAATGAATCCGGAAGGAATTCGACATCAGGGTCAATCCCGTTTTTCCGGAGTCCCGGAACCAGGTCAAGAACCCTGATCCTGGAACTTGGAGTCTTGTCGGATTTGAGCAGGAACAATACCTTCATCTGTCAATCCTCTCATAAAGGCTGAATGTTTTCTTCCCGCCTTCTTTAAATACGGCGGTCTTCTTAAACGGGAAAGGCGCCTTTTCCCTTTCAAACATATCCTGAAAAGCCGTGTCCCTGTCGTCAAGGAACAAAAAAACACGGGGGGATTCATTTCCCCTGATTTTTGAAATGAAGTCGTCGGCTCCGTAGATATTATAGGCGGGGAGCCAGTCCAAGTTGCCCCCTCCGGCAAAAGACATCTTTGAAATCTGGCACTTTGGAGTGCGCCCAACCGGGGTGTATCTGGAAAATTTCCGCATTTCCAGCTTCATAAATTCCGCTCCGGAGTAATAGGCAATCCTCATATCCTCAACGCCGGATATGAGAACAGCTGGTTTTCCCGCATCCTGACATTTCCTCACCAGTGCTGAGACATCTTTAATCCATTGCTTGTCCGGGGTGAAATAAAGGGCTTTGCCGGCATTTACGGCAACAATGGCAACAATAACCATACCCGCAATACTCAAAGGAGATGTCTTTTTGAAAACCTTCAGGTTCTGCAGGAATATTATCAACTCATTGAATCCGAAGGCTGCTATCGGTAAAAGCGCAACCACTATCGGATAAAGATACCTGCCCTGGTAGGGCAGGCCTGAAAAAAAGATGAAAAGCCTTGAGGCTGAAACCACTCCAAGAAATATTAAAAACATCCTGAATTCAGGCGTGTTCTTAACCGTTTTCAGCCCTTTCCAAGAAAAGGCAAGAAGAATTATGACCGTCGGGAATACGGCATCTAACATCTTCCACAGGAAAACAATCCACAGCTTGATTGAAAATATCGCCTGCAAGTTCAGTGTTTCTCCAGTTTAAGCACTTCTTTGGCGGTCAATTCCGTAAAACCGCGTACAAAACTCATGATCCTGTAGTCAACAGGCCCCCATGTAGACGAAGTTTCAGAAAGTAATAACTGAACCGGGAGCGTGACAAGGAGAAAAGCCGCCAGAAGGCAAAATGTTGACGCCAAAGTCTTTTTTATCGTGTTTATTGCGTTTTTGTTGCTGAAGGAAATATACAATTCCAAAACGAACCATAGCATTATTGCGAAAACAAGGTCTATACCCTCTGCCCTTGTCATAACTGCAAATCCTGCAAAAACTCCCGGAATGCACCAGTCCAGGACTTTGCCTCCCTTTGCAGCTTTTAATGCAAAAGCGAGACCGGCAAAGATCAGAAGAAGGAAAAGGGAATCCCTCATTATTTCCGCGCTAATCCTGACGAGATACGGATGCGTTGCCGCTACAATCGAAGCAAAAAGGGCAATCTTATCGCTGGAAAGAGTTTTTGCAATCGAGAAGACAGGGATCAGCAGGAGTGTTCCCGCCATAACTGATACCGCCATTCCGGCATTGAATGCCCCAATTCCAAGATATTCTCCCGCCGCCATAAGGAAAATATAAAGCGGAGGCATCCTGACATTATAGGCAACAGCACTGTTTATATCACCAGCCGCCGCGCTTTTCGCCATCCAAAGATAAACAACAGAATCTTTGTCCATCTTGTCATCAATGACGGATCTTGCCAATCTGAGGCCAAATGCGAGAAGCAGAATGAGAAGGAAATACAGCAGTGTTTTATTCTTGAATATGCCTGAAAAAGAGATTTTCATTTTAAATTATTTTCTCTGATAAATCTTGTTAATATGTTTTCTGATATAGCATATAAACCGGCTTTTTTCCACTTTTTGAAAAAGAAATACGGCGATAAGGATAATGCATGGTAACGCGTCGGTCTTTATTTTCCCCATTCAGAAACTGGCAAAAAACACATTGCATGCTATTAATAGAACCCCCGTGTTCGCTATGGTTTTCGTAGCGGATCGGCAGTACTGAGTTTTTTTTACTTTCAGGGAATCCATACATATTATGAAGATTGTTTTCTTGAGCCAGCACATGAAGTTTTCAGGCGGACGGAGGCTTCATTTCGACTACGCAAAATACCTGATGTCGGCAAACCATGACGTGTCAGTCCTTGTCATCAAGGAGATCGGAGAGCTGAAGGGATATCTTCCGGTAAGGACAGTATCCGCCTTCGACAGCAGGAACATTCCCGAATGCGATCTCATAGTCGCAACGACTCCCAAGGATGTCCGGCTCGCATTGGAAAGCGGCAGGGGAAGGGTCGTCCACTTCTGCCAGGGCTATGATAACATAGACATGGAAAAGAGAATAAATGAGAATATAATCCCGCCGAGGTATCAGGGAAGCGGGCTTCTAAACCGCATAATTCTTTTCCGGAAGAAAATACAGTGGGGGAAAACTCTCCGAGAATGGGAGGCAATATACCGTCTCCCGACTTATTTCATAAGCATCTCATCCCATCTTCAGGATGAACTGGAAAAAAGATACGGCAGACCGGCACCTCTTTGCAGAAACGGGATAGACCTGAAAATATTCTATCCTGAAAAAGACAGGACTTGCCGGAAGTTTTCCGCGAGCGTCCCGATGCGGATAATCAACATTGGCCCGTATGACGTGACGTACAAGGGGATCCAGACGACACTTGAAGCTGTAAAGAAGGCCAAAGATGCGGGCATGAACATTGATTTCATGAGAATAGCCCCTATATCGTCTTCCGCCGAGATGTCACTGAACCCCAACTACCCGATTAAGATTGGAGTGCCACAGGACGAATTCTGCAGTACAATCCGCTCTTGCGACGTCTATATCTCAAATTCGACCGACAGGGAGGGCTTCGGGCTGCCTGCCATGGAGGCAATGGCGTCCGGGCTCGTTCCAATTTTAAGCGATATAAACTGCTATAGGAGTTTTTCCGATAGAACCGACCACTGCATATTTGTCCCGGAGGGCGATTCCGGGGCTACTTTCAGGGCGATTGAGCGCCTTTACAGGATGAATCCTTCAGAATTTCAAAGCATGCGGGAGAAAAGCATTGCAGTGTCAGATGATTTCTCATTCGATAAATCGTGCGCCAGATTCGAGGAACTGCTGAAATCATTCCTGAATCCCACCTGCAAGAACATAAAACCCAATAATTCAGCATCGCGCTTGGAATAACGGACTTAACGGGGATATAGTATTTTTTTTTGCAATTTGAATACCGGAGATAAAATGCTAGGCATCGAGGAAATCGGATCATACATACCTCACGGACGGATTTCGAACTACTCCAGAAAAGAAAAGTTCGGTATTACAGACCAGTTTATCGAGGATAAAATCGGAGTCGCGGAGGTTTCCCTCAAGGAAAAAGAGGAGGACACTTCCGATCTCTGCGTCAAAGCCTACCAGAATCTCAGGATAAAAAAGGACATAGCCCCCGAAGATGTTGAAGTCCTGATAGTCGTCACACAGAATCCCGACTATAACATTCCACATACCTCCGCAATACTCCATGGTGCACTTGAGATCTCCCCGAGGTGTGCATGTTTCGACATTTCGCTGGGCTGTTCAGGTTATGTTTATGCATTGTCCATCATCCAGTCGTTCATGAATGCCAATGGCATGAAGAAAGGATTGCTTTTCACGTGTGACCCATACTCTAAAATCATAGATCTCGACGATAAAAACACATCTCTTCTCTTCGGGGACGGAGCGGCTGTAACACTGATTTCAGACCATCCCGCATATACTTTCGGAAAATTCACTTTCGGCACGATGGGAAAGGACTACAAAAACCTGATCTGCGAAGACGGCAAGCTCCGTATGAACGGAAGAGCGGTGTTCAATTTCACAGCAAAAGTGCTTCCCGATGACATTGAGCGCGCTGTAAAAATAAACGGCATCACTTTCGATAAAATCGACAAATTCGTCTTCCACCAGGGAAGCAAATTCATTGTCGACACGCTTACAAAACGCATAGGGCTTCCTCCTGAAAAAGTCGTTTTCAATGCTAAAAACTTCGGAAACACGGTATCGTCATCGATTCCGATAATCCTCGAGACGGAAATCCACGACAAGGGCAATAAACTCATACTTGTCAGCGGTTTCGGCGTAGGCCTTTCCTGGGCCAGTTCAGTCATAAAAAGGGTCTGATTTCCATTATTTGCTTGTATTTTCAAACAGACCGTCTATAATTGACTTTTCAAGGTTTTACAAATCTGTAAAAGTATGAACAAGACTACACTCACAGGGACGGAAAAAGCAAAGCGCCATCTGATTGACGCGGCCGGAAGAGTCAGCCAGGACTTGGGGCTGGGGCGGATTATCGGACAGGTCATGGCCTCAGTATATTTCCAGGAGGAGCCGTCGTCTCTGGATGATATTGGCAAAGAACTCAATCTCAGCAAAGCCGCAGTAAGCATAGCTACGCGGCAATTGGACAAAATAGGTTTAATCAAGGAAGTCTGGATCAAAGGCGACCGCAAAACCTATTATAAAACGTCGGATCACCTTGCGGCCACGCTCCAAAAGGGCATTATGGAACTGTTGCGAAACAAACTCCAGATTACCGATGAGATACTGAAAGAAGCAGAAATGTGCCTGTATGATGCCGAAGTCACCATCGAGAAAAAATTTCTCGAGCAGCAGATCGGACGCGCCCGCAAAATTCACAAGAGGGCTGACAGTCTCGTGAATCATCCCCTGGTTAAACTGATCAGCCGATAAAATCAATACGTCCCCGGCATATTGATTTTATAATTCGGTTATGCGACTGCATAATTGACGGGGCGAAGCACGGTTGTATGTGTCAGAGCCGGGTTTTAAGTGTTAGGTGTTAAGCAAGGTAAAAAACAGGAAATTAGGAGAGGTAATTTCAAAATTGCCGAAGGT
>Ga0172379_10010594_pt1 | contig 11122 bp, 7 predicted proteins | sample GrowelOW334metaG_FD_119756 | JGI IMG/M metagenome (GOLD analysis project Ga0172379, IMG submission 119756) | Groundwater microbial communities from an aquifer near a municipal landfill in Southern Ontario, Canada - Groundwater well OW334 metaG | ecosystem: Environmental > Aquatic > Deep... | reverse complement strand
GCCGTGATCGCCACCATCGCATCCTGCGTCATGTATGAGACAGCGAGCGTTTGGTCGGTTGGCGTATTCGCCGTGCCGACCGTAAAGTGGAAAACGCGCTGTTCTTTATCCTGCCCAAGGAGTATTCCGGTAAGCGTCACGTGCTTGGTCGCGCCGGGAGCAATAGTGCCGAGCAGGAAACTTGAACTGGTGAGCGGGATCGATGACGAAGTGACCGAAAAGCCGAAGGGGGGCACGCTCGTGAGCACGACATTACTAAGCGACACGGTCGCGTTTGAGCGGACGGTGAGATTGAAGGTGAGTGGCTGGCCGGAAACCGTCTCGGACGGGGTTTCGACGGATACCGAAAGCGGCGTAGAAGAGACCGTGAGCGCGTAGGAAGATTTCTTCACGAAGACCGCATTGGAGCCGGCAGTGCCATAGGAAAGAGACACGGGCAGCGTGAGTATCTGCCCTGCCCCGCCGAACACGGCGGCTTTGACCGACCGCGTCACCGTGGCGCCGCTCGCGAGCGTACCGAGATTCTCAACGTACCGAGGGTAGGTCTGCAACACATTATCCGCGCTGCGCGTACCGTTCGGAAAATCGATCTCAATAGTCGCGTTGTCGATCGCAACCGGATTTTTGTTCGTAATGGTAAGCGAAAGCGGGACCGTGTCACCGCCTGCTATCGTCGTCGGACCCTGGATATCGACCATCACTTTATCCACCGAAACGGTGTTCCCCCCGAAATAGAAGAGATAGCCCACAACGCCGAGCGATACAAGAAAGAACACGAATGCTACTACGAAAAATATAGCCGCGAAGTGGATGTGGCGCTCCCCGCCTCGCAATACACGCCCAAGCGCATTAGCTTTCCATTCATGCGGCAGCTCCCGCTCCCCTTCGGCAGCGAGCGGCGAACGGGTGCGCGGAACATCGGCGGGCTCATAGAGACGCTCGCGCGCATGCTCGAGTGAGCCGGTATCGTCTTCGGGGAACTGTGATGGCATCAAACGAAGTATATCAAAGACCGGAGGCTTCGATGCCACGGTTGATGCGCGTTATGTAATTCGCGCGATCCTCTGCGACCGCAGCGAGCAAAGATAGGGTGAACGCTGATGCTTCCCCGGGTAGCTCGCCCGTATCGAGTCCGAGTGCGGCAAGGGTGCGCAGTGCAGCGAGCATTTCAGCGGCCTCATGCGATTTCTCGGGAAGCTCCGAAAGCGCTCCCAAAAAGCCGCTCATGATCGGGAACAGCGCGGAATCCTGCGCTTCGCCAGCAACGAGCCGGAGCAGGAGACCGGAAACGCGCGCCGCCCTGCGGCGCACGTCGGCGACCTCGAGGCGTTTGAACCAATTTTCTTCGAGCACAGCTCCCGCAAGACGCCACCCATCTCTTCCGCGCACGAGCACCACCGAGCTCTCGGCAAATGTCGCGAGCGCCGACGCGAGCTTGGCGCCCGGTGCGCGCACGCTCTGCGCGAGTGCGCGCACGAGCCCCAGTTCGGGCGTGAGCAATGTCACAAATGAGCTCGATTCGCCGACCGGCGCCCGCGAGAGAACGATGCCGCGCGTTTCGTACTTATGCCGCATTGCGAACCAAATCGAAACGCACTTCGCCGGTCGACAGCGTAGCGGCATACTTCCCTTCCGGATTCATTTCGGTACGAACCTTGTCGGTCGGCGAAAGTCCTTCGGCTTTGCGTGCTTGCGCGACCGCACTCGCCATCTCGCGTTCATCACCTTCCTTGATGAGCTCGGGAGTGAGTGTCGTATTGAGCTCGATTGCGGCAATGCCTGTCGAGACAGTCTTTACATTCACTTCTTCGGCGAGGATCTGTGCGAGCTCATCGGTGAGTACGCCCGGCACCGCGAGTCTCGCGAGCGGCTGACGCACCTTGATACCTGCCTTCTGGCGTAGCTGCAACGCTTCCGATGCGAGTGTACGCACGTGCGCCATCTCGGTAATGAGTGATTCGTCTTTGTTGCCGCCAAAGAGTTTGGTGAGACTGAATGAACCCTTCGCTTCAGGCCACTGCGCAAGATGCACACTTTTCGCATCATTGTCGCTTCTCACCTTTCCGTACATGTCCTCTGCGAGGAATGGTGCGAACGGCGCAAGAAGCAGAGCCGAGGTGCGCAACGTATCGCGCAATGTCGTGAGCGCGGCAGCATCGCCTTCGCGTACGCGGTCACGGATCCGCCTGACGTACCACTGTGACAAGTCTTCAGAAAGACTCGCGATAGCGCGGGTCGCTTCAAATGGCCGATACATATCCATAAACTCTGTAGCAGCAGAAACAGTCTCGGCGACTCGTGCCTGCATCCAGCGATCCATCACTGTTGGCGCGTTTTCTTTCTGCGGCACATCCTTGAACATCTCGTAAAACTTCGTACTGTTGTCGAACCACGAGAGTACTTTTGCCGCTTCTTTCACTGTCTTCTCATCATAATTCTTTGAGTCGCCTGCTTGTGACACGCTGTACATCCAGAAGCGGATCGCATCGACGCCCCACGTCTCTATTTCCATCCACGGGTCGACGACATTCCCTTTTGATTTACTCATCTTCTGCCCTTCGGCATCGAGCAGGTGGCCAAGCGAAATCGCATTCTTGAACGCCGCTCCGCGTCCCATAAGCGTTCCCACCGCGAGCAGGGTGTAGAACCATCCGCGCGTCTGATCAATAGCTTCACTAATGAAATCGGCCGGATATTCTACTTTCTTGATGAATGTTTCAAGCGATTCGCTTCCTCTCTCCTTCGCTGCTTGCGCAAATGGCATCGCGCCGGAGTCGAACCACACATCCATCACTTCTTTTACACGCCGTAACTCAGTTCCCTTGGGTGAGACAAGCACGACGTCATCAATGTACGGCCGGTGTAAGTCGAGTTCGTAGTCGTCGTTGTGCGGGAGCGGCACAAACTCAAACTTGCGTACTTCCCCCGTCTTAAAGTCTGACGCGTGCACGACATCTGCAAGCGTGCTCGCATCGCCGCCGCTGCAAATAGCGGTGAATGATTCAAAGCCAATACCGTGCGTCACAATGAGCACGCGTTTGTTTCGTACAGAATTCTCGACTTCGTAGATGAACGCTCCGAACCGACGCTTTGCATCCGCATAACTTTCACCGCCCGGGAAAGCTTCGGTGAAGCATGGCGCATGCGTATCGCGATACGTGAAAAAATCCTTGACCGATTTTCCTGAAAGCGAGCCGAAATTGAGCTCATGCAGTCGCTCATCGGTAATGATCTTCGAACGGTCGATACCGAGCGTGTCCGCAACAATCCCCGCAGTCTCTTGCGTACGAAGGAATGGCGAGGCGTAGATCACGTCTACAGAGTCTTTGAGTGTCTTCGTCGTCATCTCGACCTGCGCTCTCCCCTTTTCAGTAAGGCTATTGTCGGCTGGGTCGCAGCTGACAGTGCCTTCCGCATTATTCTTCGCTTCACCGTGCCGCATTACGAAATAGGTATTGCCGGATTTTTTTGTGTATTTCTTCAGCTGCTCGACCGAGTCGATAACGAGCTGTTCGCTCCCATCCGCGCTCCGCCAAATCGGAAGCGGCGTGCCCCAGTAGCGCTCGCGGCTTATCGCCCAGTCCTTCGCATTCGCGAGCCACTCGCCCATGCGCCCGTCGCGGATGTAGCCTGGCTCCCAATGCACTTTTTTATTTTCGGCAACGAGTTTCTCACGCAGATCATTCATGCGGATATACCACGAGTCGCGGGCGTAATAGAGCAAGCGCGTCTTGCAGCGCCAACAGAAAGGATACGTGTGCGTATACAGCTCTTTTTTGAAGAGCAGTCCGCGTGCAGCGAGATCTTTCACGATATCAACTGCGACTTCTTCGTCAGAAGCGAAGCGACCTTCGAGGAATCCGGTACCTGCTATGAAATGCCCTTCGGGATTTACGAGATGTACTTTCGGCAGCCCGACTTTATTCCCGAGCTCGAAGTCCTCCTGTCCGTACATCACGGCGGTGTGCACGATGCCGGTGCCGTCCTCGGTCGTGACAAAGTCCGCCGCATACACTTGAAATGCTTTATCAAATTTTGCTTTCTCCCTTTCCGACGCAAGATTTTTTGCGTAGTCATAGAGTGGCTTATATTTCTTCCCTGCAAGCGAGCTCGCCGGAGCATCCGCAACGCGCTTCCATCCGTCGCCAAGTACTGTTGCTGCGCGCGCGTCCGCGAGAATAACGCGCGTGCCGTCATTCTCATATTTTCCATAGGCGATATTTCCACCAATGGCGAGCGCGACATTCCCGGGGAGCGTCCACGGTGTCGTCGTCCATGCGAGGAAATAAGTATTCGGCTCATCAACCAATTCAAACTTGGCCGTGATAGTGAGGTCTTTTACGTTCGCATACCCCTGCGCGAGCTCGTGCGAAGAGAGTGCGGTCCCGCAGCGCGGGCACCACGGCAATACTTTGTAGTCCTTGTAGAGGCGGCCATCCTTCTCGGTCTGCGCAAAAAGATGCCAGAGCACTTCCATGTACGCGCTGTCGAATGTGAAATAGGCTTTTGTCTCGTCGACCCAGTAGCCGATGCGTTTGGTGAACCTCGCCCATTCGTCGATATAACGAAAGACACTCTCGCGACACTTCTTATTAAATGCGGCAATGCCGTATTTCTCGATATCCGGCTTGCCCGAGAAGCCAAGTTCTTTTTCAACTTGTATCTCGACCGGCAGGCCGTGCGTGTCCCAGCCGGCGCGCCGTTGCACGCGATAGCCGCGCATCGTCTTGTAGCGCGGGATAGCATCCTTGAAAGCGCGCGCCTCGAGATGATGAATGCCGGGTTTGCCGTTGGCGGTTGGCGGGCCTTCGTAGAAAATGAAATCGCCCTTCGGGGACTTCTTAGCGAGAGACTTCTCAAAAATCTTCTCACGCTCCCAGAATGCAAGTATCGCTTCCTCGCGCTTTGCCGCTTCAGATTTCTCGGGCATATCAGCCATATCTGCCCATCCTATTACATTTTCTCGGGAGCGGGAATGCCGAGCAGAGAAAGACCGTTTGTCATGGTGTTCACAAATGCGCGTGCAAGCATAAGTTTGTACGCTTCATGGTCGCCGCCGACGATGCGCTCGGCGGCGTAAAAAGAATTCCATTCGCCTGCGAGCTCGGTGAGATATGTCGAGAGCAGATTCGGTGCGAGTTCGCGCGCGGCGCGCGCGGTGACTTCGGGAAAATGCAAAATGATCCGTTCAATCACATATGGAGATTTTCGAGCACTATCATATATGATAGTGCTCGAACTCCCTTTTCCCGCCACCTGTGCGAGGACCGATTTCGCGCGCACGAGCGCATATTGCAAGTATGGCCCCGAATCTCCCTCGAGAGAAAGTGATTTTTCAGGATCAAAAATGATGTCCGAGCCCGGTGCCTGCCGCAGCACCATGTATTTAATAGCGCCGATGGCGACCTGCTCCGCAATGAGCGGATCAGGATTCTTCTCGCTCGCCTCTGTGATGATGTCTTCAATAAATCCAGCCGCCGTGATGACCTTACCCTCGCGCGACGACATCTTCCCCGACGTGAGGCGGAGGAATCCGTGCGGCACGTGCGCCGTCTTCTTTTCAATGAGCGGCGCGATTTCCGAGAGCGCCGCGAGCACGACTTTGAAATGCCCTATCTGCTCCGTGGCAGTAACGATGATGGAACGGTCGCTTTGCACCCTCTCCTCTTTCAAGAACGCGAGGCCGAGTTCTTTCGCTTCGTAGGTCGGAGTGCCTTTGCTCGTGATGAACACGAGTGTGTGGAGCCCGCGCGTTTCGCCACGGTAAATAATCGCCCCTTCACTCTCCTCAAACACGCCTTGCTTGATTCCGTCATGCACGATGCGCAATCCTGATTCTGAAGTTTCGCTCTCGAAGAAATAATAATCAAACTTGGTGCCAAGGATTTTGTATATCTTTTCAAATGCGTCGAGAGCTACGGCACGACCAATACGCCATTCCTCTATGAGTGCGCTATCGGTACCCGCATAGAGCGCCTGATTAAGCGCATCGATCTCTTCTTTTGCTTCCGGCAGGTCTTCGTATGCACGATTACCAGCTACGTACGCGCTGCTGAGCTCGTTTGCCGTCGTCGGTTCCGTGATACCGCCTTTCCGCAATCCCCAAATTGCTTTCGCCACATGCGGACCGATATCGCCCGAATAACACGCGCGGATGACCGCCGCGCCTTCGTTCCCGATGAGCCGCGAAATCGCCTCACCGATCGTATTGCTCATCAAGTGCCCGATGTGCATTTCTTTGAACGGATTCGGGTCGGTGTATTCGATTATCACGCGCTCGCCCCGCGGAGCCTTGGCGGAGTGGGGCTTTCCGGAGTCCTCGCTCCCCTTCCCCCATTCTTCTCCTTTCGCATCCGCTTCAGCAACAGCGAATGACACGGCTTCGCGTGCGAGCGTGATGTTTACGAAGCCCGGACCCGCCACAGCGACGTGGCTTGCAATATCTTTGCCGAGCGCATCAATGAGAAACCGTGCGATTTCATCCGCTATCTCATGCGACTTCTTGCCAAGCGTTTTTGACGCCACCAGTGCAGCATTCGTCGTGTAGTCGCCATGCGCGACATCGTTCGGCCGTTCGACCGTAAATGAGACATCCGGCGCTCCCGCTTGTGTAAGCGCCTCGCCGACCGCCTTTCTAATTCGCTCTTCCATATATCCGTGAGTATATCAGAGGAACGATATCACTCGTGCCCGTGGTAAAAGGTATGATATATCATACCTTTTACCACGGGCTTATCCTGCTAATCCCATGAGCTTGTCCAATTGCTGCCAACGCTTCCCGGCGCGCGGTGGCATGCCGAGATGAATGACTTTTATGAACGCATCGAGGAATGATTCGTGCTTGAAATGCCCGGTATGTTTTCGCGCGTAACGAATAATCTTTTCATACCGCCCATCCTTCGTCTCACGCCACAATCGGACGACCGTCTGTCGTGTCACGCCAAGAGTCTCTTCGATCTGCTCAAAGGTGTAGCCACGGACGAGCAGAACCACCACTGCAAGGCGCTTCGCCAACATGACCCGCTCGGTCTGTGAAAGCAGCTCTCGTGCGAGAATGCGAGCATCTTGTTTGGTGCGCGCGAGCGAGAGGAAGGTCAGAAACTGGTCTGCCAATTCTTCAGCAACGTCTTTCTTAATCTTTTTCCGCGAGATATGCGTCATTGCATCAGATTAGAATCGAATAAAAAATGTATGATATATCATACCATTTTATTTCTGTCTTTCTGCAAAACGGCAGTGCCGTTACTTGAATGTCTCGGGGATGGGGTGTGCGAGGGCGAGCTTCTTCACTTCCTGCTTCGCACGCTCAATGGTCGCGTCATCGCGCTTCGTGAGCACTTCCACCATTATTTCTGCCACCTGTGCTGATTCCTTTTCGCCAAAACCGCGCGTGGTCATCGCCGGTGTGCCGAAGCGGATACCGGACGGATCCATCGGTTTGCGCGTATCATCTGCGATGACGTTTTTATTGAGTGTGATGCCCGCCCTATCAAGCAGGCGCTCCGCTTCCGCTCCACCGATGCCAAAGGATGTCCACACATCAAGCAAAATGAGGTGGTTATCGGAGCCGCCGGTAATCATTCGCGCGCCGTGTTCTTTGAATACTTTCTCCATCGCTTTTGTGTTCGCGAGTATTTGTTTCGCATACTTCGCAAATGATGGACGAAGTGCCTCAGCAAATGCGACCGCTTTTGCGGCTACCTGATGCATGTGCGGTCCGCCCTGGAGTCCCGGGAATACTGCTTTGTCTATTTTCTTTGCGAGCTCCTTGCTCTCACGTACGAGTATCATGCCGCCGCGCGGACCGCGCAGCGTCTTATGGGTCGTGGTGGTCATGATGTCAAAGCCGTAGTCAAATGGATTCTTCGCGGCCTTGCCCGCGATGAGGCCGGCGATATGCGCGATGTCCATCACTGCGAGCGCGCCCACCTCGCGCGCAATCGAAACAAACTTCGCATAATCAAGTTCGCGCGGATATGCCGAGAATCCTGCGAGAATAATTTTCGGCTTCACTTCTTTCGCGACGCGGCGCATCTCGTCGTAGTCAATTTCGCCGGTTTCCACATCCTTCATCCCGTAGCGCACGAAATTGAAAATCTTGGTGAGGTACGTCACGGGGTGGCCGTGCGTCAGGTGCCCGCCGTGCGAGAGGTCCATACCGAGCACGGTGTCGCCCGGCTCCAGAAGCGCCATATACATCGCAATGTTCGCATTCGCGCCGCCAAGCGGTTGCACGTTCGCATACTTCGCACCGAAAAGCTTTTTCGCACGCTCAATGGCGAGCGTCTCGACCGCGTCCGTGAATTCCTGTCCGCCGTAGTAGCGTTTGCTCGGATACCCTTCCGCGTATTTATTTGTGAGCGATGACGCCATCGCCTCCTTCACCGCGCGCGAGACATAATTTTCCGACGGGATGAGTTCCAGTCCCTCCGCCTGCCGCTTCTCCTCGCCCATAAGCGCGGCAAAAATCTCCGGGTCTTCTCGCTCTATAAAAGGAAATTCCATGCGAGTATCTTTGCATAAAAAGAATCCCCGCGACAGCGCTTACGCCATCACGGGGAAATTGGGTTCAGAGGTTCCATTTATTCATCTGACCAGCGATTTGTCCTGCGACATGCTCAATCGAGGTCTTCGCATTCAGACAAACGCCACGGCCGCCGTCATTGTAGTGATTCAGATAACCTCGACGAACACGTTCATGGAACTCCTGAAGTTCGGCATCGAAAACAGTCATACCATCTCCACGACCCTTGACCCGTTTGAGGCCGACATCGGGAGTGACATCGAGCAAGATACAGTAGGGCGATTCAAGATCACCTAAGACCTGTTTCGAAACGATCCTGAGAAAGTCGAGAAGTTGTGGGCGACTTCGCCCATAAATTTGATACGCGATAGTGGAGAGTCCAAAACGATTCGATATCACCAGCTTCCCCATCTTGAGAGCCGGCCGAATAACCTCTTGTACGAGCTCGGCGCGCGCCGCGAGAAAGATAAGCATTTCTGCCTCTGGCTGCATATGCGTGCTGAGGAGAATACGACGTAACTCCTCGCCCAATGATGTCCCGCCGGGTTCACGAGTGAAAACGGTACGGTCTGGGTCGAGTCTTTTCTTCAGCAAATCAATCTGGGTGTCTTTCCCAGAGCCTTCACCACCTTCGAGAATCATAAAGGGCACGATGTACTCCTTTCAAGAGTTGTTAGTCCGGGGTCATCCTACACGAAACCGGCATAAATAAAAGAAATCCCCACAGCGGCGCAGCGCTACGGGGAAGAACGAAAATCAGCATTTCGGGACAGTGACTCCTGTTTGTCCCTGATACTTCCCGTCGCGATCTTTGTAGGATGTCTCGCAGATGTCATCAGCATCAGCTTCGAAGAAGAGGAGCTGTGCTGCCCCTTCAAAGGCATAGATCTTTGCTGGTAACGGCGTCGTGTTGGAGAACTCCAGCGTGATATGCCCTTCCCATTCCGGCTCGAGAGGAGTGACGTTGACGACGATGCCGCAGCGCGCATAGGTCGATTTCCCCAGGCAAACCGTTAGCACTTGCCTTGGAATTCGAAGGAACTCGTACGAGCGCGCGAGCGCGAACGAATTTGGCGGGATGATGCAAAACTTTCCCGTAACATCGACGAAGCTGTTCGGGTCAAAGTTTTTTGGGTCAACGATGGTTGTGTTGATATTGGTGAATATCTTGAACTCATCGGCACAACGTATGTCATAGCCGTAACTAGAAACGCCGTAGGATACAACCCTTTCGGAGCCCGGCCGTCTTACTTGCTCAGATTCGAACGGTTCGATCATCCTGTGTTCCGCCGCCATACGACGAATCCATCGGTCAGACTTTATTCCTGCCATGATGCTTCTCCTTTTCTGTGAGATTTCTGATTAGTTGCAATTGGTACGTCCGGGCAAACTGTACGTGTCGAAAGTATAAAAAGCAAACATGGGTAAAAAAAGAAAAGCGACGGCCGAAACCGTCGCGAATTTTTGCTGCCCGTCGCTGGATTCACAACAGCTTGGCCTTGATTGGCTCCTGATGCTTGTAGCCGACCAGTTTGACATCATCCATGCCGAAATCGTCGATGTTCTTGATGTCGGGATTGAGCCAAAGCTTCGGCGCCTTGTCGGTACTCCGTGCTAGCTGTGTTCGCACCGGCTCCAAATGAGCGCTGTAGATATGACAGTCGTTCAAGGTGATGATGAGTTCATCGGCGATCATGTCAACGCACTGCGCAACCATATGCAGAAGCAGCGCATACGACGCAATGTTGAACGGCACGCCAAGGAACATGTCGCAGGAGCGTTGATCCATAGCGAGACAGAGATACAGCCTGCCGTTTCTCTTGCGTCGCACGAAGAATTGCATCTTCATGTGACAGGGTGGCAAGCACATATCGCCCGTCTTGAGCGGATTCCATGCCGTGATGACGTGATAGCGACTGAAAGGGTCTTTCTTGAGTGCGGCGATTACTTCCGCTAATTGATCCTTTCCTTCGTCGTTGAAGTTACGCCATTGCGAGCCGTAGATGACGCCGCAGTCACCCTGGAATTGAGCTTTACCCTTACGGGCAAACTCTTCCTGATTGAGTGACCACATGGGATTGTACGCATCCCCGGAAAGCCCCATCAGATGATTGAGCTGACCGATGGACAAACGGTACGGAATGGGCGAATCCTTACCCGCATCAATGAACCACTTGAGTTCCGCCACCACCGACTTGAAAGCGAGCTTTTTCGTCGAAGGCGCCGGAAATCCGGCTGACATCTTGAAACGCACTTGCCGAGCGAAAATCGCTCGTGTGTTGCCGTTTCGCGTTTTCCGCACATTGCCCTGCACGAGCGTGTCGTACAAGGCGTTGAGGTATTCCGCCTCATTGGGGTTGTTGCCCCACTTGCCGAGCGTGATGACAATCTTCTTACTCATTATCCTCCCCTTCCTTCGAATTGAATTGCCAAAAATCTGGTCCGGTCGCACTCTACGCTTGAGACAAGCGAGGCGCAACATTGACATCCGGCCCATTCCGCAGGAAGATGGCGTGGGAAATTCAACGAGAGGGGGTAGCACAATGCAACCGAAAAAATTGTTCCTTAAACTCATCGTCGCTATGACACCGGAGCGAG
>Ga0172379_10010593_pt1 | contig 11122 bp, 9 predicted proteins | sample GrowelOW334metaG_FD_119756 | JGI IMG/M metagenome (GOLD analysis project Ga0172379, IMG submission 119756) | Groundwater microbial communities from an aquifer near a municipal landfill in Southern Ontario, Canada - Groundwater well OW334 metaG | ecosystem: Environmental > Aquatic > Deep... | reverse complement strand
AGCTTGCCATGTCCCTGGTCGGCGACAAGGAGGTTGAATGCTCGGCAGGAACACTTATCGGGTTCCGGGATACGAACGGCGACGCGCATGTAATCATCAGCGATGACCGCTGCCCTGGAAAAGGCCATGCCATAAGACCGCTGGTAAGAATAAAAATTCCTGATATTATAAAGGAAAGCAGCATATCGTCTGACAAGGAATTCGAGATAATTGAGATTGACCGGAATGAAGCCCTGCTGAGATTGTCTTTGGAGCCTTATGGGACCGCTAAAATAAGAATCAAATGCCAATGTGCATGAGGTGATTTCAAAATTACGGCAATGAGGTAATGGCTCAGTAACCACGCCCCTTCGGGAAGGGGCGTGGTTACTGAGCCATTACTCGAAATTCAGAAAATCGCGGCTCAAGATCACTCCTTGAGTTGTACAGACGGATTAGATCGGATATATTTAACTGTTCCGATTGCGTAACCGTAACCGGAATTGACACGTAAAATCCAAGCTCAGGCTCCAGACAATATTTGTTTGCAGTTAATGCCGCAAGGCGCGTTCTTGGATTGTTTTTTTTGTTTGCGGTTTTGGAATTGGAGATTTTTTAATGCGGTTTGCCGGCGACAGTATGGCTTAGAGACGGCAAGTTAAGACAAGGAGGCTCAAATATGCCTGAAACAATTATGGTGGGTATGGCGATTTTTTTCATAGGATTGCTTTTTCAGCTGTGGATGCTTGTGGACTGCATATACTATGAATCGAAGGAATGGGACAAGGTGATATGGATGTGTGTAATAGTTCTCCTGTATGTCTTCGGAGCGACTCTTTATTTGCTCTTGAGGTTTAAGACGAACAGGAAGAGCGTTTTTCCCGGTGAAACAGATAAGCTGTCTCCCCGGAGCTGAAATTATCTTTTAACAAAGTAAATATCTTGAGGAGCAAATGTTTAGAAGAAAATGGGATGGCAAATCAATAATAGACCATATTATGTCGAAGTATGGCAGGAAACCGCTGAATTCGGCATACTATGCCACGAATTATTCTGCGGTCTATGCTGCTGCGGAACGGATTTTCGGTTCCTGGAAATATGCCATTGAGGCCTGCGGTCTCGATTACAGTACAATAAGGAAGTATCGCATATGGTCAAAAGAAATAATCATCAGGGAGATAAAAAAGAGACATAAGTCCGGGCAGTCCCTGAGTTCCAACTATACCTGCAAGAGCAACAGGCCGTTGTATATGGCGGCCATGAAGAGGTATAAAAACTGGGGTGCGGCTGTAAGTGCAGCCGGTTTTGACTATCGGAAAGTCCGGCTCAGAAGAAGTATGAGCAAGGCTGATATAAAAAAGGAAATCCTTGAACTGTATCGAAGGAATGTGGATCTTGCCTATCCGAACATGAGGGAGAAATACCAGTATCTCCTTGCCGCCGGCATGAAAAAGCTTGGGAACGGCAGCTGGGCAAAGGCCAGGAAAGTTTGCGGACTGCATGTCAATTTCAGACTGTCCGATGAAAAAATAAAAGCATGGGAAAAGGCGAACGGGTAGGGCGGGCTTCACTTTGAACAGTTTTATCATAAGACCTTTTATTCTCGCGCTTTCCCTCCTGACAAGAATTCCCGTGAAAACAGGTGTGTCCGGTGACTTGGAATGGGGCAGGAGTTCGGGTTATTTTCCGTTCTGCGGATACATACTCGGATTTATAGCCGCACTTCCGTTCATGCTTCTGAGCTTTTTCGGAAACAACACCCAGCTTGCGATTTACGCAGTAAATATCCTTGGAGCTTTCTTTTTTGTGGCCGTTCTTGCATGGCTCACGAAAATGTTCCATATAGACGGATTCTGCGACGCGTGCGACGCCTTCACTTCAACCGCCTCCACAAAGGGGGACAGGCTCAGGATAATGAAAGATCCGCATTCGGGGACAGCCGCCAACGCGTATCTCTCTCTCCTTTTCATCGGGAAAATGCTTGCGGTTTATTTCGTAATAATCTACGGGCAGGTTTATGCCACCGAGAGGTTTTTAATGATCTACAGGGAACAACTGAGCCAGCACATGACCCTCTTGAAAGCATGCAGGGCTCTGGCTCCCCTCGGATTTCTAGTGGCAATACCGGTTATTGCGAGGTTCGCAATGCTGTTTCTTGCGGCAATCGGCCGTTATCCCCGTGAAGCAGGTACGGGAGCGATAATTGTCGGGAAAGTTCCCGTTGTCTTTCTTGTCGTGGGATTCATCTGGCTTGTTCCTTTCGGATTCCTGATCCCCCTGATAAATCTGGCGCTTGCAGTGCTTCTTTCATGGTTTGTCCTCATGTACTGGAAGGTTAAGGCGGGCAGGCTTTTGGGAGGCGTTACCGGTGACATATTGGGGGCCTGCTGTGAAACTGCGGAACTCGCGGCGGCGTTCGGTTTGATTCTGCCTGAAATGCTAATGTGATTGAATTATGAGCAGAAATAAAAAAGACTTATTTGGAAAGCTCAGGAAATTTTTCCTCAACGATGTCTGGACGATGGAAAAGGATGCGACTCCGTCGTTTCTCCGCCCGTTTATCGTGCCAATCCGGGTCATTTACATGATTGCGCATGATTTCATGGAGAAGAAAACGCTTTCAACGGCTTCATCCCTCAGCTATACGACCGTTCTCGGCATGATCCCCCTCCTTATCATTGCCATGACTTTTTCAAAGGGGTTCCTGCGTGACAAAGCTGAAGAATTCATTCCGAGGGCGATCGACAGTTTCGTCGAAAATGTTGCGCCGCAGCTTGAATCGGTTCCGGCCGGAGACGACGGGGACAAGTTGAAAATATCCGCAAAGGGGCTTGCAGTAAAAAAACTGGCCGATCTGCTCATAAGGCTTGATGCCGGAAAACTCGGGCTTTACGGAATAATCCCCTTCCTTTTCATCGCATACTCAATGCTGCGCACCATTGAGAATGCGATGAACGACATCTGGAATGCGAAACGTGGACGGCCGATATGGCATCAGTTCCTTCAGTACTGGCTGTGTCTCACCCTGCTTCCCCTGGTGATATTTATTACAATGGGGCTTACGGGGACCCAGTTTGTGATGCTGGCCAAGGGGATAAACAATTCGGCGACCTATGTTGTGGTGAAAATACTGCCGTTCATTACGCTCTGGTTCGGTTTTGCGGTGTTTTATAAGATTGTTCCAAATGTCCAGGTCAGGTTATATCCGGCTATTGTCGGCGGAATTGTCGGCGGAACACTCTGGCAGATGAATAACAATCTGAGTTTCATTTATGTGTCAAAGGCGGTTCAGATGCATACTTTTTTCGGAGGATTGGCGGTTATACCCATCATGCTTGCCGCCCTTTATTTCGCCTGGCTTATCGTCCTTTTCGGAGCGCACGTCGCATTTGCAGTCCAGAATATCGATCTTTTCAGAAGCAGGCATCTGGCCTCCGATATAACCCCCTCGTACAGGCAGAAAATCGCACTCGCATGCATTCTGATGATAAATGATTGCTTTGAAAAAGGGAAAACTCCGCCGGACAGGGAGGATTTGTCCGCCAAAACCGGAGTTCCTGAGACTTTCATAGAGGATGTGGTTCCTTTTCTTCTCCAGTCCAAACTGATAAGGGAGAACAATGAAAAGGACGCCTCGTATCTTCCGGCGCTGCCTCCTGAAAAGGTGCATATAAGGGAAGTCCTCGAATCAATAACCGGACCGGTGCATCAGGATATTTTCCTCAAACCGGACAGTGACTACTGGAGAAAAGCCGAAAAAACATGTGAATCCTTCCACAACAGCTGTTCCCGGGAATCCAATCCGCCCCTGATAAGCCTCCTCTGATTTTTCATTTCGCGCAGAACCCGCTTCCGTTCCTTTTTGGAATCCGTTTTCCGCCTTGAGCTGGACATGTCCATGCAGCATTTGTCAATCTGCGTCAGGAAGCTCCCGGGACCTGGGATCCGGTGGATCTGCCCATGTCTTCCGATCTTATTTCGCCGGAAGAACTGCCTTTTTTTCCGCTTTCTCCGCGTCTTCCCTGTCCTTGAAAACCATAAACTTGCATCTTGGTTCTTTTCTGGAGACAATGTCGAAAACCGGAAAGAACCCCGTTTTTTTTATCAGAGGCATGCACCAGCCGGCGCAGTGGTCGCAATAACGTTCCATCGGAGTTGCGTCATTGTCCAGGACTTTGGAGAGGCTGGGACACTTGTTCATTTCAAATTCAACATGGTCTGCGAACTCGTGGATGGTCATGTCGCAGTTTTCCTCGTCTTTAATATGTGTCCAGTATTCGACCATGCCTTTCAGCCCCTTGGTCTTGAACAGCTCCAGACAGTGCAATTCCTGGTGCCTGCTGATTTCCAGCCAGTAGTTCCTCAGGTGTTCTTCACCCTGATCCTCAAGGAATTTGAAAACTTCATTGTAGAACCTGACGAAATGGTCACTTGGTATCATGTTTTGTCCTCCTCAATGTCTGAATGCAGGAACATTCGCCGGTCTTTACGGTTTCCATCTCAAAACCCGTGTTGTGGCACATGCCTCTGTTGACATGTTCCGTCTGATCGCAGAAATGCGGGGATAGGTCAAGCCCCAGTCTCTTCACCTGTCTTACCGCAGGGCATTCATCCACATGGAGAATCACACGGTCTTTTTCACGGATGATCCTGTATTTGCCCTTTTCACGGTCGAAGTAATAAGCCCAATGTTCGACGAGTTCCGAATAATCCCCCCTTGACAGGTTTTCCCTGATGCTTTTATAAACGTCCCTTCCCGTCCTGAAGAATATTTCGTGCAGCGCTTCAATCCCGAAATTTTTCACGATATAATTGACAGTCGTGTTGACCGCACCGTGAAAATCAAGATGTACATTGCCGGTGTCTCTGTACCTCATGTCAGCCTCCAGTTGAAAAACATTTCAATGTGATTGCAGTGAGTTTGGTAATCGTGTCAAATGTTTGCGTATTCAGCCCCTCAGTCAAGAAGATGCCTGTATTCTTCAAGGCACTTGTCTATCTCCTTGATCCTCTGCGGTGTCAAAGCGCTCTCGCTCTGGATGAATGTCCTGTGCGTTGAAAATATGCCGAGTTTACGGAGCGCGTATTTCTGGCCTATCCATACAGTTGAGAGGTCTTTTCCGTAGACTCCCCAGAATATTTTAACAAGATCATGCTGGAGTTCCATGGCTTTCCCAAAGTCCCCTTTGTCAACCGCACTGGCAATGGATTTGAAAATATTTGAACCAAGCGGCGCCATGCCGACCAGTGCTCCGTCGCATCCTGTCATCAACGCCTCGTCCACGGCCCATTCATGGCCTTCGAAGAGATTGAAGTCAATTTCTTTTTTCAGCATCAGCAGTTCTTTTCTGGTGTTCATTGCTCCGGATGAATTCTTGATGCCTTTTATCATTGGGTGGGAGAGTATCTCCCTGAACTCGCCGTAGGTGAAACTTCTGCCGGCTACGCCGGGCAGATAATAAAAGTAAACCGGTCTGTCGGCCCTGTCTGCAAGGGTTTTTATGAATTCCAAGTGGTTTACGCTGGAATAGGCCGGGGGGGGGAGGGTGATGACGTAGGCGCTGACATCATATTTCGAAAGATTATCCATGTTTTTCTTGGAGCCGTTCAGGCTTGTGGCGCTGATTCCGGCAAGCACTTCCGCTCTTCCGCCGATTATGCGGCACGCCTCGGATACCAGGGTGTCCTTTTGCGAATCGTCGAACTGCGTCCATTCGCCCATTGTTCCGAGAAAGAAAAAACCGTCAATGCCGTGCCTTATGTTTCTCTCAAGCATTCTTTCAAGGGACTTTACGTCTATTGTCCCGTCTTCCGTAAGCGGGGTCATTGCTGCCGAATAGATTTTTTTCATTTCAACTCCTTTTTGACTGGGCGTTTAAAAACTTCAGATATTCCCGGAATTAACTGCCGTTGTTTTGCTCCATCCTTCATCGCCGGACATCACGTGTCCGATATTGGATGTCCGCCAGGGATGTACTATATGTACTACATAACAAATGTCAACATCATTTTTCTCTTTTCCTGCGGAACTCTACGGGAGACATGCCGCGCTCGGCCTTGAATGTTTTTGAAAAATGATAACGGTCGTAATAACCGGTTTCAGCGGCAATTTCCTTAATCGTCTTGTCTGAAAAATGTAACAGGAGGCAGGCTTTGTCCAGTCTTGTTTTTTTTAACCACGTCTGAGGCGGAACTCCTACTTCACGGGTGAACTCCCTGATGAAATGATGTCGAGGCATATTCAGTATCCGGGCGATTTCCCCGTTGTCGGGATTGGCTGCCAGGTGAAGTTTCATAAAGTCTATCGCCCTTCTTGTTGCCGGGCTGTAGCCTTGGAACGGGCATTTATAGGATTCCTGCGGCAGGCAGCTGATTCCGAGGCCGATGATTGCCTGAAGCAAAATGATCTGCCGGGCGGAATCATCAGGCATGCAGATTGCAGCTTTCATTATAAGATTTGAAAGACCATCGGGAAGAGGGGAAATGTTAACTGTTCTCTGACTGACCTCGATGTTTCCCTGAAGAGTGAAATGGACAAAAAACTGCTTAAGGGAGAAATTATGGCATCTGGAGGAGAAAGGCACATCCGGCGGAACTAAAGCAAAGCGTTCAGGAGTTAAATTTATCGTTTTCCCACCGCTGATGATTTTAGCCCCTTCTCCAAATGCGTAGTAAAAACGCCAATACGGGGTGCAGACGTCTGAATAATGCCAGCTGCCAATTACTTTGCAGTCACAGGCGAGAATATAAATCTCCGGACATTTGACATGCCACATAATATCTGTTCCAGATTTACATTTTTGATTTTGTTGCGGCTGAAATCTTCTTTTCGAGAGCCACACGGGAAAGTCAACACCAAGTTATATGTCAAAGGCATATCTTCTCCGCAAGTCCTTGTATTTCAAAGATCACGAGCATCTCCGGGTAAAGGCTTTGCCACCGTCGCACTCGTTAAAGTCGAAACTCTGTCCTCTCAATGGCGGAGAGAATATGGTCGGTACCCTTAGGTGCCAATATTCTATGCTTTCACATATTGAAAGTCAAATGTGACGACTGGAAAAATCAGACAATTTTGTCCTCAATGTAATACATTTCCCCAGGACATTTTGCGTCCGGTTGGGAAAAATAAATTGACATAGGCTTAAAATTTAGGAGGGTTCCTGAAAATGTCAGGACAAATCAACGGAATGAATTGAGAATTGGAATTTGGCATGGTAATTTGAACGGCTTACAAAATCAAACCTCCGGTATTGCCGGTGCTATATGACATTAGGAGCATTCCCCATGAAAACATTCGCCAATCACCTGATAGGGCAGAAAAGCCCGTATCTTCTTCAACATGCGCACAATCCGGTTGACTGGTATCCCTGGGGGGATGAGGCCTTCAACAAGGCTTTGAGGGAGGACAAGCTAATATTCCTTTCAATCGGTTATTCGACCTGCCACTGGTGCCATGTCATGGAAACGGAGTCTTTTGCGAGCGGCGAGGTTGCTGAAATCCTCAACAGGTCTTTCATAAGCATCAAGGTTGACAGGGAGGAGCGTCCGGACATTGACACTGTCTACATGGCTGTCTGCCAAGGCTTGAGCGGTAGCGGCGGATGGCCGCTCACCATCATAATGACGCCCGGCAAAAAACCTTTTTTCGCAACGACGTATATCCCGATGGAGAGCCGTTTCGGCATGCTTGGCATGGTCGAAGTCCTTCCCAAAATAGAGGATCTCTGGAAAAACAGCAGAAGCGATATTGCCTCTTCGGCTGACAAGGTTTCGGCGGTATTGAAACAAAACGCCGACATCATGTTCAAATCGGAGATAGGACCCGGTCTGCCGGGAAAAGCGTCCAGTGAGATAGCGTCAACCTTTGACAGTGTGAACGGCGGGTACGGCAATGCTCCTAAATTCCCTTCGGCACACAGGCTGATTTTCCTTCTGCGATATTCGCAGCTTCATGGTGATTCCGGACTCCTCAAACAGGTTGAATCCACTCTGGAAAAGATGAGTGCGGGCGGAATTTACGATCAGCTCGGAGGCGGATTTCACAGATATTCGACTGATGAGAAATGGCTGCTCCCCCATTTTGAAAAGATGCTCTATGATCAGGCGATGCTTGCCATGGCATACACCGAGGCGTATCAGGCGACCGGCAGGGAGGATTTTGCAGCAACCGCCGGGGATATCCTGAATTATGTGATTCGCGACATGACTTCTCCCGAAGGTGCGTTTTATTCCGCAGAAGATGCCGACAGCGAAGGCGAGGAGGGTAAGTTCTATCTCTGGGATTACAAGGAGCTTTTCGCTGTCCTGCCCAAAGACGACGCCCTGCTTGCCGTTAGGTATTTCAATGTTGATGACGAGGGTAATTTCACCGACCCGATACAGGGTGATACCGCTAAAAACATCCTGCATCTCAATAAGACAAAGGCTCGGATATCTGCTGAATTTGAAGTGTCGCCGCAGGATTTGGAGTCAAGGCTTTCAGGAATCAGGACAAAGCTTTTCCAGCACAGGGGGAAAAGAGTCAGACCCTCAAAGGATACAAAGATTCTGGCCGACTGGAACGGACTCATGATTGCGGCATTTGCAAAAGCCGCCGGTGTTTTCAATTCCGGGGAATATCTGAGGACGGCGGTTAGGGCTGCGGATTTCGCACTCGGGAAAATGCGAAATCCGCAAGGGGGGCTTCTGCACCGCTGCATGGACGGGGAGCTGGCGGGCGAGGGGCAGCTCGACGATTACGTTTTCATGGTGTGGGGATTGATTGAGCTCTATGAGGCGGGTTTTGATGACAGGTATCTGAAGGGCGCTTTAGAACTTAACAGGATTGCCATAAGTAATTTCCGTGATCCCGTTCACGGAAATTACTATATGACAGGTGAGAAAAGCGAGAAGATGATATTCAGACCCAGGGTGAATTTTGACGGCGCGCTCCCTTCGGGCAATTCCGTACAGGTGATGAACCTCCTCCGTCTTTCAGGGTTTACCGCAAACAGTGATTTTGAGATAATGGCCGACGAGACGTTAAAGGCTTCCGCTGAACTTATAAACCGCTATCCGGGCAGTTTTACAAACTACCTGTCAGCTCTGCTTTACTCTGAAAACTCATCCGAGATTGTCATCTGCGGCAAAAGGGAGGATAAAAACGTGGCCGAATATGCGAACGTCCTGCGCAAGAAGTATCTTCCTTTCAAATCCCTGCTTTTTGCGCCGGGAAACGATCCGGACGCCGCCATCTTCAAGATTGCGGACTTCGCAAAAGACTATAAACTTCTGGACGGGAAAACCACCGTTCATGTTTGCAGGAAACACGTCTGCCGCAAGCCCGTGACCGATATTGAAGAGGCCCTGGCTGTCATGGGGAAATGAACTGGCGCTCTGAATGTGTTTCTGCATATGTCCCAAATTATTTCAGCTGTAAACCGGAACCCATAACTCTTGTCCCGTCTGCCAGTTCAAAACCCGGCTTTATTTCTACACCTGCCGGTCTTTCGAGAATCATGGGGTTGCGAAACCGCACTGTGCCGGTCATGTTGAAACAGCGGAAAAAAACATTCGGATTGGCGAGTTCACCTGCTTGCGCCGTTGAAAAAGGCAGAAATCCCGTGATCCATCCGTCAGTGCTTCCATTCCCCCATATTGCCAGCCAGACATGCCTGTTGTCTATCCCGTAGACATAAATCCTGACACCTCTCGGATCCTTGTACCAGTTCCCATAGTGTTGCATTCTATCTATTTTCACCTGGACTGTCAGGAGATATTCCTTGCCGGGTTCGAGTCTGGACACCCGTGCCGTATTGATCTGTGCGGATGATTCTTTTGACATATCAATCCTGACAGCCACAGCTCCGCTGTCATCTTTTTCCGTTGAAATGACAGCGCCGTCCGGATTTTCACCCATGGTTTCAAGGGTGTAATCATCAGGGAGTTGCCCGTTGTTTAGCTTGTCAAATGTACATGAGAGTAGATTTTCCGGATCAGTCGCCTTCGCCGGTACTGCAGCCGGCCTGCCGACGGGTGTCAGCAATTTCCTGAGAGACTGCGCAGTTGCCTTGGGTACTGCTGTAATCGAAAATTTCAAATCCGTCTCAGCTCCGGCACGAAGAGATATGGGTTGCGACATCCACTCGCTTCCGCACATTTCCCGGTTGGGGGAACTCCATCGGTACACATTCATAAAATTTTCAGGAAGCTGAAAAACCAGCCCTGCCTGCCTGTCCGGAAAAAACTCCGCATAGACGCTGCCGCTTGTCCCGGTGATCTGATTGGGACTAATGACATGCGACTTGAATTCAGAGGGCAGATCCTTCGCTGTAAAAATCGCTGATTGCCCCTTTTGGAACGCATGTGTGAGGCTGTCTGTGATGCAGTGCATCTCGGCGACAGCAAGCACGTTATGCGCCCAGTAAGACAGGATAACCGGAGTTTCGTCCACCCGTCCATTGCGCAGGGTGATTTCAATATGAAGAGTTGTTCCAGACGCAGGTACCCTGTAGGTCTTTCGCATAGTGACACCCGGCAGTCCCCTTGTGAATGCGCCCTCATAAACAACGATGGCCTCCTGACCGTTATTCCGGCAGGATGCCAGCGTCATTTTCCCGTTTTCATCGCCACTCCACCGCGCTCCGTCAGGGAGCCAGAGCAGATCCATGGCAAATCCACCTTTCGGATCATTTTTTTCGACAAACCCACGCATCTCTTTTGCCTGCCAGTCATATACACGCCCGCCAGTGGGGCCAAACCAAAGAGTCTGTTCGGGTGTTTTCACCTGCAGACAGATTTGAGCGGTTTCGGCAAATTGAATTTCATTATAACTTGTGGTAACAGCGCCCACGGTTCCCAAAGCAATTTTGCTTTGCCTGTTTGCCTTGAGATACGCATCTTTTACGGTCTGGAAGTCCGTTTGAACAGTATTGTCTTTTATTAATTGAAGCCCTTTGGTTTTCGCTTGGTTGGCGGTTGCAATCAGCAACACAGGCGATTCCTTTCCGACATGCACCACGGCGACGCCGTCAGCGCTGCACATCTGATATGTTTTATCCACCGGATTGATCAGATACCGCTGTTTCAGCGGTGTCCCCGAGATTTGGACAAAGGCGTCTTCCGTCTGATGATAATTCAACAGCGTCAATAAAAAATCACCTTT
>Ga0172379_10010592_pt1 | contig 11122 bp, 12 predicted proteins | sample GrowelOW334metaG_FD_119756 | JGI IMG/M metagenome (GOLD analysis project Ga0172379, IMG submission 119756) | Groundwater microbial communities from an aquifer near a municipal landfill in Southern Ontario, Canada - Groundwater well OW334 metaG | ecosystem: Environmental > Aquatic > Deep... | reverse complement strand
TTTCCTGGGGCATGGATGATATACCGCATCTTTATGAAAAAGATGAAATGTTGATTAAGGCCTCAGAGCAAGCTGAAGAAATTAGCGAGCAGTATCGTGACGGTTTGTTAACCGACAGCGAACGTTATAGTAAGATTATTGAACTTTGGACCACGGTAAAAGAAAAAGTTACGGAAATTTGCCGCCATCATTTGCCAAAAGATGGACCGGTTTATTCTATGATTGAATCGGGCGCTCGCGGTTCCTGGGCTCAGCTAACTCAGATTCTAGGTATGAAAGGCCTAGTAACTTCGCCTTCCGGGGATATTATTGAATTGCCGGTTAAAGGAAATTTTAAACAAGGTTTTTCGGTTCTCGAATATTTTATTTCTACCCATGGTGTGCGTAAAGGTTTATCTGATACGGCTCTTCGTACTTCTAACGCCGGTTATTTAACCAGACGCTTGGTTGATGTCTCTCAGGATATTATAGTAGTTAAAGATGACTGTGGCGATAAGGAAGGCCTGTTAATTGTTAAAAAAGAAAGTGAAGCTATGGGCGAAAGCTTAATCAGGCGCATGACCGGGAGATTTTTAGCGGCTGATTTAAAAAATAAAGCCGGAAAAGTTTTAATTAAAGCCGGAGAACTGGTGACCGAAGAATTGGCGGAAAAAATTGCCAAAGAAGATATTGAAGAAGTTAGAATTAAATCTGTTTTAACTTGCAAGGTGCATCGCGGTATTTGCGCTAAATGTTACGGTTATGATTTAGCCTATAATAAAAAGGTTAAAATCGGTACGGCCGTAGGCATTATTGCGGCTCAATCAATTGGCGAGCCAGGAACTCAGTTAACTATGAGAACCTTCCATACCGGAGGCGTGGCCGGACAAGAAGATATTACCCAGGGGTTGCCGAGAGTTGAAGAAATTTTTGAAGGGCGGCCGCCTAAGAAGAAGGCTTTTATTGCTGACGTTGCCGGTAAAGTAAGTATTGAAACCGCTCAAAGGACTATTGCCAGCGAAACCGGAGAGATGATTATTTCTAATCCACAGTCTAAAATTTTAAAGATATATTACCAGGGAGCGGAAAGCGATAAATATCATTTTGCTGAAGCGATTAAAGAAGCCGGAGCGGAAGATAAGGAAAATAAAAAGAAAGAAGTTAAAATATTAGTTAAAGACGGTGCTGAGGTGGTTAAAAATACTGAACTGTTTTCCATCGGTAAAAAAGTTTTTAAAGCCGGAAAGGCCGGCATAGTAAAATTAGATGAAAAATTAATCAAAGTTGTTAGCGATGTAGAAAAAGTTAAAGAATTTATTGTGCCAAAAGGCTTTGGCATCTGGGTTAAAGACGGCGATGAAGTTAAGATCGGAGATCAATTAACCGAAGGTTCGCTTGATTTACACCAGCTATATCAACTGCGCGGTAAATTAGAAGCGCAAAAATATATTATTAAAGAAATTCAATACGTTTATTCATCTCAGGGCCAGCCTTTAAATGATAAGCATATCGAAATAATTGCTCGCCAGATGTTCGCGCGCGTTTATATTAATGACGCCGGTGATACTGAATTACTTCCTGGAGAAATTATTGAAAAGGCGATTTTTGACCGAACCAACGAAGAAACTGAAGCTAAAGGTAAAAAAGCGGCCAAAGGAGATCAGCTATTATTAGGTATAACTAAATCGTCTTTGACCACTAATAGCTTTTTATCAGCGGCTTCATTTCAAGAAACCGCCAGGGTTTTAATTGAAGCGGCCGTTACCGGCAAAGTTGACCACCTTGAAGGCTTAAAAGAAAATGTTATTATTGGTCGGCCGATTCCGGCAGGAACTGGTTATCGGCAGAAAGAAGATTAATTTATTTATTTGTTCTTTAAGATACGAAAACAAAAAAGTCTTACAGCGAAAGTTGTAAGACTTTTTTGTTTAGCTTATTTTGTCATTCTCGCGCAGGCACTCAGTTTTCTTTTTCAGCACCGAGGCCGGCACAGAGGAGCAATCCAGAATTTAATTTAGTAATTATTAGGCTTGAGAAAATTATTTTACCTGCTTAGATAAAATTTGGGTGTTTTCTACAAAAAATTAAGAGGTAAAAAAAGTAATTTTTTGTAAAAAACTGTTACAATTTTATATGCACAGGTAAAATAATTTTCTCAAGCCTTTATTATACACTCCTTATATTAAATTGTATTTTTTTACGTTTTCATCCGCTAACTTTTGGATGTAAGCCAACTGTTCTTCGTTGCCACCGGCTTTAAATAAATGTTTAAACCGTCCTTGGGGCTTTAAATAGTTTTCTACCGGCGGTCGTTTGGCCGGGAGTTTCATTGCCTCGAGTTGGCCGTTGGTATATTCTACGACCGGATAAATTCCACTTAAAGCAGCTAATTTAGCTAAAGCTATAGTCTGGTTCGGTTCAATTTTCCAGCCAGGAATGCAGGGTACTAATATTTGTAAATAAGACGGGCCTGGAGTAGCTAAGGCTTTTTTGACTTTTTTTATTATATCTAGCGGATAAGCCACCGTGGTTTGCGCGACATATTTTAAGCCATGGGCTAAAGCAATCGCTAGCATGTCTTTTTTCATAAAATGCGAGCCAATGCCGTTAATGTCAGGTGCGATTCCGGAAGGCGTGGTCGTGGTGTTAGCCGCCCAGGGCGTGGCCGCGCTGGCTTGCGCGCCCGTATTCATGTAGCCTTCGTTGTCGTAACAAATATAAAGAATATTTTCGCCTCGCTCCCACATGCCGCTAATTAGGCCGAAACCGATATCAAAAGTACCGCCGTCGCCGCCTTGAGCGATTACTTTTATCTCTTTTTCTTTACCTTGGGTTTTTAAGGCCGCATAAATTCCCGAGGCTACGGCCGCGGCGTTTTCGAACAAAGAATGTATCCAAGGCATACCCCAGCTAGATTCTGGGTAAGCCGTGGTAACTACCTCAAGGCAGCCAGTGGCATTAGCGATAATGGTATTAGGACCGAGCGTATCGGCGACTAAACGAGCGGCGATCATCTGGCCGCAGCCGGCGCAACCGCGATGACCCGGGGCAAGCAGAGATTTTTTTATATTATTTTCCATATTTATTTTTTAATTTAATTGGCTTCAGCAATTTGTTTTTTAAAATTTTTAAGATCTTTTACTTTGTCCATCTGTCCGACGAACTTAGAAGCATTTAGTATTTCAATTAAAACTGGTTTTTTTGCTTTTGATAAATGAATGATAAAATTACCAAGTTCGACGGCATGATCGATCGGATCTTTAGTAATTTCCCAGCTTATTATATTGGCTTCAATGTCGTATTGCATATGTTGCTATTTGTCATTGCGAGGAGTGCTAGCAAACGCGGATCCCTCGCTGTCGCTCGGGACAAGCTTCGCAATCTCTGGTTCAACGGCGCGTACGTGGATTTTAACCGTAGATTGCTTCGCCTCCGAATGCGAGGCTCGCAATGACAGACTTTTTATTTAATCGGAAAAAAAGTAATTATTTTTAATATGTCCTCGTCTTTTTTATAAACTACTTTTATATCTTCTTTTTGAGCTATTAAGAGTTTACCCTTTTTACTAATTTTATCCGGCGCACCCACCGTATCCTCGATTTGCTCACGGGTAAAATAAACCTTATGTTTATTTAATATATCAAATTTTTGTTCAGCATATTTAGTAAAGTAAAACATATTATTTAGGTAAACAAAAACTTAAACCATAATTTCCTCCGGCATATTCAGCATTAACAAAGACAGGCGTACCTAAGGTAACTTTTAAATTACACGCCTCTTTAGAAGATATACCGAGTATTTCTAAAAATCTTTTTTCTGATTTTTGTCTACTATCTCCAAAATTTTTAGACATTATAGAAATAGCAAATGATTGATCAGGTTTATAAAAAGAGATGCTAAATTCAGGCGTATCCTCAAGCATGATGTCGGTATTATTTATTTTTTCGATATTTTTTAGTTTTTCAATATTGTATATCTTTATTTTTTCACCATTTTTTCCAGTTATCACCATATTGTTAAATAGTTTGGAATTATAAACAAAAAAGATAATTATAATAATTAAAATAATTGTCATAATAATTAAAAATGTTTTAGAGGATATAATATTTTTCATATTTTTTTATTTAATTATTGATGGGTTAGGGCGTAGCATTTTTGACCGCTTAATGTGATAGACCAAGCCCCCCAACCTTGGCTCGTATATTTTTGATAAGCGAAAGCCGGGAAAAAATTAATATCGCAGGTTTTTTGTTTACATGCTTCCGCCTCAGCGGTTTTGCCGGCAACAATGCCATATTGAGTCCAATTATATCCATATTTAGCAGGATCTCCCGGGCCAATTTTATAATAATAATTTTTACAATCAACTCCATTAACAATAACGCCGCCGGAAAATAGATGAATTTGCATCGGACCACAGGAATAAGTATCCGTGTTGCAAACGCACTGATTAGAACTTTCCCCCATGCAGACAGCCGAAGCTTTACTGGCTAAATCACCCCAATTAGAAAAATTATTGGCGGCGCAATAACCAGTATCAGTTGAACTGCATCCGCCTACAGAAATAGTTGTTGGGCAACAACAAAATTGTTCAAATGGTTTTCCGCCAGTTGGGCACTTACTAATATCTGAAGTTTCATCATATCCTGACGAACAAGATAAAACGTCTTTTTCTCCCCATTGGCAACCACCCGCTATGGGCGCTTCCGGCGCTTTTGCTACTTGAGTAATCCCTAATGGCGCAAAAACGGTTAAAGCCGGGTTGATTTGAAATAATATTAAATAAGAGCATAAAGCTATTACTAAACCGGTTAAACTAGCTCCAATCCAGGCTTTGGCTTCGCCGATCATAGTAGCCGAACCGCCGGCGATAATCCACATTACTCCGCCAATCATTAAAACCACGGCCGCTAAAATTCCAACAATGCCAATAGCGTATTTATAAATAGCGGCAATGTATTCGCCGATCCAAGCTATTGAACAGACGTTTTTACCGTTTTCTATTTTGCAGATTTTTTCAGAAAAATTTACATTTAAGCTAGGTATTTGTAATTTTGGAGTATTACTGTCTAACTCGAAAGATCTACTTGAGCCTTTTGGAGTTGATTCCGTAGTTGTTGACGGAGGAAGGCAAAGAAAGTAATTAATATCAGTAACTAACATAGTTGAGCAATCAATCGCAGGCGTAGGCAGAGATGCACCGGTCGCTTCATTGCAACAACATAAATTACTAGGGGATGGTTTTGGAATAGTGATGCAACTACCGCTCGGTGTGCCATGAATATATTCACCATAACTACATCCATTTTTCCAGCTACAAGATATTGCATTTGTTTGGTTAATTTGAAAAAATAAAACTATAAAAAAGGTAAAGCCAAATATTAATAAAGTTGGCATGGTAAATATAATTTTTATTTTTTTTGGATTCATAGGCTAATTTTTAATTAGGTTTGCACATAACATCTATCATGCCGGGGAATGACACGCTGTTAACGTTTTCGCAATGGTAATTCCCCGGAAAAAATTGCAGGGTGGCCGTGTTTCCTATTGGTACTCCTAGACTAAATGGGCCACCGCTCATACACCCAGACTCAGTTAGGGTGGAACTATAATCGCATCTATATACTAACTCGGTTTGTTTTTTAACATGACAACAACCACCCGACACCGGTGTAGCTACTGTGGTAGATTTTGGCGTGCAGCATTTGTAGTTATTTGGCTTTGAGCCCTTACACGAACATAATAAATCTGAGTATGTGGCACCATTACAATTCGTAGATTCATTCCATGAATAATTGCTGGCTTGGCATTGTTGCGTAGTTAAATCTGTTATAGCGCATTTGCCATTTTTACACTCTAACCCCTCAACGCAGTATGGAGCGATATTAATCGTACACGGGCTGCCTATTTGTAAAGTTGATTGGTTTATAACTGGTTCTACCGTTTTGATTCCTGTAGTTTTTAAATCCACTAACGCCGGGTTAATCGTAGCTAAAATTAAATATGATGATAAGGCTAGGACTAAACCGGTGAGAGAGGCGCCGATCCAGGATTTAGCCTCGCCGATAGCCGTAGCGTTGCCTCCGGCCACGATCCACATAACTCCGCCGATCATTAAAACTACAGCAGCTAAAATACCGACGATTCCGATAGCATATTTATAAATAGCGCGAATATATTTAGCTATCATCGAAGTCGATCCGTCCGGAGTGTACGATGTTCCAGCCACAATATCTGTGCCTATACTGACCTGAGGTTTAAAGGCAGCCGAGTCTGCTGCCCGGCTAACTTGAGGTATAGTAAAAAGAAAAATTAAACAGACTAGCTGGAAAATGAAAATTATTAGAAATAGAACGGTTATGATTTTTGGAAAAGATTTTAGCATATTATTGTATTGTCATTGCGAGGAGCGTAGCGACGTGGCAATCTCACAAATGAAATAATATATTTTAAAGTGGCTACTTCCGATTAAATGTATTTATACGTGAGATTGCTTCGCTTCTTTCAGAAGCTCGCAATGACAGTAAATTTTTATTTTCCAATAAACTGCGCTTTATCATTTTTTTTACCCGCTTGCTTAATTATTTTTTTAATCATTTCTTTAGTTATATCGCGTCCGCCTAGGCCGACGATAAAACTAGAGATATTAGCGTTAGCGTTGCCTTGAGCGGCTGTTTTAATCTCCGAAGCCAATGTACCAATTTGACCGAGTGAAATGGACTTATCCAATACCGCAACATTTTTTGCCGATTTTATTATTTTTAAAATTTGTTCGGCCGGAAAGGGGCGGAAGCATTTGATTTTTAAAATACCGACTCCGCCTTTACTGAATAAAGAGAAAGATTTTTGGTTTAGTTCGTTAATCGTTTGTTTAATTGTGCCGCAAACCGAACCCATAGCTACCAGAATTGTGTCGGGGTTGTTTGGGCCTATATATTCCATTAGACCGTTATCAATTTTTTTATCCTTTTTTCTTCCCAAATTTTCAATTTTCAATTTACAATTTTCAATTAAGGAATTAAATTTTTTATATTCTTTATCTATTATCTGTAAACTGGCGATTAAATTTTCATGTAATTCTTGCCTAATTTCCATGTAATGCGTCGGCGTAGCTAAGGCGCCTAAAGTCGCCGGGTTAGCCGGATCTAGATATTGTCCAACTTTTGGTTTATAATCAGGCAGATATTTTTTTATTTGTTTGGCGTCAGGTATAATAACCGGCTCATAACTATGAGTCAGGATGAAGCCATCGACGTTAACCATAACCGGAAGTTTTAATCCCTCGGCCAATTTAAAAGCCATAATATGCTGATTGACCGCCTCCTGATGATTCTCCGCGAATAATAAAATCCAGCCAGCGTCCCGAATCGCCATAACGTCCTGCTGATCGTTCCAGATGCTGATGGGCGCGCTTAAGGCACGGTTAGCGCAAGTTATGACTACGGGCAGGCGCATGCCGGCGATATTGTAAATTACCTCGGACATTAATAAAAGTCCTTGCGAGCTCGTAGCGCTATAAGCTCGTACGCCGGCGGCGCTAGCCCCGGCTACAATAGAGGCGGCCGCGAATTCGCTTTCGGCGCGCACGTATTCATAATCAACCTCTCCGTCGGCTTTAAATTTAGCTAAGTCTTCAACAATATGGGTCTGGGGCGTTATCGGGTAAGCGGAAATAACAGCCGGCTTTATGTTTTTGATAGTTTGGGCTATGGCGTTTGAGCCTTCTAAAATTTGTTGTTTGTTATTCATAAAAAATTATATATTTTGTCATTGCGAGCTTCTGAAAGAAGCGAAGCAATCTCACGTACTCGGAGTTTAACCAGAGATTGCTTCGTCGCTCGAGTACGAGCTCCTCGCAATGACAGGAGAGTTTATTTTTCGTCTAATTTCATTTTTATAGCTTTAAACGGACATTCCGCGGAGCAGAGGCCGCAGCCTTTGCAATAGGTTAGGTCGCATTCAAAATATTTTTTACCCAAGGCGTTAATTTCGTCAGTTTGATAAATTATACCCTCGGGGCAAGTTCGCTGGCAAATACCGCAGGCCGTGCATTTATCATGGATAAATTTCGGTTTATTAGTTCGCCATGAACCGGTTTTATTGTTTAATGTTGTGCTAGGTGAAACAGAAATATTATTTTTTACCCCGTTAGATATTTTCATGTATTTTATTGTACCCCGTAATTTTATATAAAAATCTAACGGGGTGAATTTTTGTAAGCCTGTTCGACGGCTTTAATATTTTTATTTATTAGTTCATCGCGCCCGGCAAATTTTTCGGTGATAGCCTGTCTTAAAGAATTAAGATTAACCAACCCGGTGGCTTTGGCGAAGGCGCCTATAATAACCGTGTTAACAATATTTTTGCCGATAATTTCTAAAGCGATTTTAGTCGCATCAATAGTATAAATATTGTTTTTTGGTAAGTTTATTTTTAGATCAGCTTTGGCTTTAGTTGTGTTTATAATAACAGTAGTTTTTTTTGTACAACCCTTGGTTACATCCATGATATCTAATAAAGTAGAATCTTGAATGATTAAAATATCCGGTTGATAAATTTGTTCTCTGACTATAATCGGTTTATCGTCTATGCGAGCGTAAGCTTCAACCGGAGCGCCTGTTCTCTCCACGCCGAAAGAGGGGAAAGCCTGGGCTTGTTTTCCATTTTTAAAAGCGGCAATAGCGATCAATTCTGCGGCTGTGACTACGCCTTGGCCGCCGCGGCCATGAATACGAATTTGAATCATATAAATTTAGAATGAAAAATTTCCAATGACAAATGTCAATTCAATGTCAAATGACTAAATGACCAATTAATTAATTTTTTGACATTTGAGCTTTGGATTTGATTTGTCATTTGACATTCGTCATTGATATCTTTATTTCTTAAGTTCCTCAATTATTTTAACAAATGTGTCATACGGTATATTGCCTGGAATTTTATAGCCGTTGATGAAGTAGGTAGGCGTACCGGTATTACCGAAAGTTTGACCATCAGCCAGATCTTTTTTAATTTGCGGTAAATATTTTTGTTTAGTCATGCAATTATTAAATCTAGTTGTGTCAGCGCCGATTTGATTAGCTAGGGCGTTAAGTTGGTTAGCTGTATTTACGCCTTGATTTTGAAATAATTTATCATGCATGGGCCAGAACAGACCTTGTTCACCCGCGCAGCGTCCGCCTAAAGCTAGTAAGTCTGAATACTCGGCAACCACCGGGTAATCTCGCCAAATTAATTTTATGTCATTTTTATATTTTAAACCTATTTCTCTGATTGTAGAAAAAGCTTGTTTACAAACCGGACAAGCAAAATCGCCGAATTCAACAATGGTAATTTTAGCTTTATCCGTTCCGGTCCAATAATGACCCGCCTGCGCAGGCAGGTCGCTGCCCGCGGCGTCATATTGCTGTCCGCTTAATTTTAGATCAATTTTTTCTTTAGCTACTTTAGCGCTGTCATAGATATAAAAGCCGATCGCTACCAAAAAAATTAAAATTATAGTTAAAAAAATAATAACTAATTTTCCCCACAGATTTTTAAGCCAAGGTTTGATGTCATTTTCCATTGATATTTTTGTTTATCCTGTCAGAATATATAAGTTTCTTCTTGACGGGCGAATGAATGCATATTACATTAATAAATATAGCGTTTTTAGAATATATGTAAATTTCTGACAGGATAAGGCTGTTTCATTATGAAGTTGTTAATATTATATCATTTTTTTTATGAATAAACAAAATATGGATAAGCTGGAACAGGAGCTGGAAAAACGATTAAAGGTGCGTGAAAAAAGAAAAAGTCAGAGGATGAAAATCAGCGGATCAGGCGTTAAAAAATTACAGAAAATAATTTTGAGCTCGTCTCAAAAATAACTATGTCAATTTTTTGTTTTTTTGGCTACAAAGATAAAAAATTTCGTCGACATAATTTATTATGCCTCCTCAATTTTTTATCTTTTCGCTCAAAAAATCCTAAAAAATTTACTGATAGCTATTTTTGAGACGAACTCGTTGCAAAATAATCAGAAAGCTGTATAATTAAAGCACGCCCTTTTTGGCGTCTTATTAATTTTTAATTCTTAGGGACTATGGTTGAATATAGTATTCTACCATTGTTCCACTAAAAAAGAAAAAATCAAAAAGTATGTTTACACCGAAAAAAATGTTTTTTACCAAAGGGGTAGGCGTCCATAAAGACAAGCTAGCCTCTTTTGAGCTAGCGCTTAGAAACGCCGGTATTGAGAAACATAACTTAGTTATGGTTTCAAGTATTTTGCCGCCGAATTGCCAGATTGTGCCAAAAGAAAAAGGCGAGAAGATGCTTTATCCCGGCCAAATAGTTTTTTGTGTTATGGCCAGAAGCGAGACTAATGAACCTAATCGTTTGGTTTCGGCGGCTATCGGCGTGGCTAGGCCGAGCGATGGTAATAATTATGGATATTTATCGGAGCATCATGCTTTTGGCGAAGTAGCAAAAAAGACCGGCGATTATGCCGAAGATTTAGCCGCTACTATGTTAGCTACAACCCTGGGAATAGAATTTGACGCCAATAAAGCATGGGAAGAGCGTGAGCAAATTTATAAGGCTAGTGGTAATATTTTTAAGACCACTAATATCTGCCAATCTGCCGAAGGCAATAAAGATGGTTTGTGGACAACGGTTCTTTCGGTGGCGGTTTTTTGCGATTATAGTTTGCATAAAGATGTAATTACTCCTATTATCAAAGACGAATTGCAGAATAATGCCAATGCTAATGGGTTAAAAAATTAATTGTTTGTTGATAAAATATTTAGCAGGCTTAGTTCTTTTTTAGAATTAAGCCTGTTTTAAAAGCTTTTGAAAACTTTTTTAGAAAAAGTTTTTCGATACTTTCCCCGACGGGCGGGATAAACAAAAAATACGAGGTATCAAATAAAAATTTTACAGCGAGCAAAGATCTATGGCCGTAAAATTTTTATTTGATTATACTAAAATATGAAGATTATTTCTTGGAATGTTAATGGCATACGGGCGGCGGTAAAAAATGGCTTTGTCGGTTTTTTAAAAAAAGAGCGGCCGGATATTTTGTGTTTGCAGGAAATAAAAATTGATGACGTGGCGCGGGCAAAAGTGCAATTTGACTTTGCCGGCTATGAAGAGTATT
>Ga0172379_10010591_pt1 | contig 11123 bp, 10 predicted proteins | sample GrowelOW334metaG_FD_119756 | JGI IMG/M metagenome (GOLD analysis project Ga0172379, IMG submission 119756) | Groundwater microbial communities from an aquifer near a municipal landfill in Southern Ontario, Canada - Groundwater well OW334 metaG | ecosystem: Environmental > Aquatic > Deep... | reverse complement strand
TTTTTATTTAGAAAATATATTGTTATTGTTATTATTGTTATTATTTACCAAAACTATTTATTCTACTTAATATAATTTAAGTGTATGCGCAAATCTAAATCAGTTGATTCAATTAACAAATTCTCATTTAAAGAGGGATTAATGTTATTTATCGTTTTATGTTCATTTATTATTGCTTTAATATTTTATTCAAAAATGCCAGAAATGATGGTTTCGCATTGGGGGGCGCAAGGAGAACCTAATGGTTACTCGTCTTCTTTTTGGGGGACTTTTTTATTGCCAATAATGCTTTTATTTATGTTTTTTATTTTATTTTTTGTACCAAGAATGGATCCATTAAAAGAAAATATTCTAAAGTTTAAAGGAATTTATCTGAATTTTTGTATTTTGGTTCTTCTCTTTATGGTGTATGTTCAAGCCTTAATAATAAGATGGAATTTAGGGCACATCTTTAATATAGGGGTTTGGCTTGTTCCTGCGTTTTCTATATTATTTTTTTATATGGGTGTTTTGATTTTAAAAGCAAAACAAAATATGAGCATAGGTATACGTACGCCTTGGACTTTAAAAGATGTAAATGTATGGAATCAAACACATAAACGAGCATCAAGTTTAATTATGATTGCTTCCGTTTTTTCGCTTTGTGGATTGATTTTTCAAAAATACGCGGTTTGGTTCATTCTAATTCCTATACTTGCAGTTATGATTTATGCAATAATATATTCTTATGTTTTATATGCCAAACTTCACAAATAACTCTAAAATGGCTATTTAGACGATATTTTGGGAAAATTATTTAAATCTCGTTTCTTTCTTTTAGAGTAGATAGGGGTAAAATCATGAAGCTTACACTTGCAGAACCAAGATTACTAAAAGATAGCATATCAATAATTTCTGATTTAGTTACAGAAACAAAAATAAAAATAACTAAAGATTTTATAGAACTCGTGGCTATGGATCCTGCAAATGTTGCAATGGTCATATTCAAAATGCCAAGTAGTTGCTTTGCAGAATACGAAGTTAAAGAAGATACAACAATTGCAATAAATCTTAATAATTTTAAACAAGTCTTGAGAAGAGTTAAACCATCTGATGTTTTAATTCTTGAAAAAGCAGACAATAAGCTTAAAATTACGATGAAAGAAAAAAGCACGAGAACTTTTTATCTTCCACTAATAGATTTAGAAGAAAGAGCACAAAAAATACCACAATTAACATCAAAAGCAATAGTAGAATTTCCATGTTCAGTTCTTAATGAAGCAATTGAAGATATGGATATTGTTGGAGAAAGTGTAACCTTTTTAGTTCAAAAAGAAAAACTTACAGTTTCATCATCTGGAGATTTAACAAAAGCTGACGTCGTAATAAATTCTGATAAAGAAATCGTAATAACTACAGAATCAGATCAGAAAAGCAAATATAGTATTGAATATTTGAAGAAGATGATGCAAGGATCAAAACTTGCAAGTAAAGCAATATTAAAACTTAGTAATGATTATCCATTAACTCTTGAGTACAAAGAAACAGACAAATTAAGTTTGATGTTCATCTTAGCGCCAAGAGTTGATAATGATTAGAGTAAAGCTGATTCTTTTTATTTCTTATTTTTTCTAATTTATTTAAAACGATAACCTTATATAGTTAAGACGTCAGAATTGAAATAATTTAACTAAGTTTAAATGATTTTAAGTAAAATTTAATGATCAAGTAAAGGTGTATAAAAATGGATAAAAAAATAGATGAAGATGTGTTTTTGGCAAATATTATAGAGAAATTAAAACATATGGATCCTACATCAGCAGACGCGTATATTCGAGAACAAATAATTATAGTTGTTTCTGGTGATTATTCAAAAAAGTGCGAGTCAAAATTGCGTGAATTACTTGCAGAAAATCAAATTGTTTTAAAGGAAAAATCTATTTTGGAAAAGAATACCGCGCAATTAATTAAAATATTGCAAGCGCAGGGGCATACATCTAATAGGGACATATTTACAATTATTGCAGATGAGTATGTTAAACGAGGAAATATTACAAAAGAAATAATTTATTTTAAACTCGCCGGCAGATTATATGAGCGTATTGAAGCACACGAACGTTCTGGAAACTGTTATTTTCTTGCAGGCAATTTCAGAAATGCGGCTGTAGAATTTAAAAAAGTACATAATTGGGAAAAAGCCATTGAATCGTACATTTCATGTAATTGTTTCGAAGCTGCAGGAACATTATGTATGGATAAATTAAAAGATTATCCAAGAGCTATAGAATTATTTAAACGTGCAAATAAGCCTGAACTTGTAAAAGCTGCAGAAGCGAAATTGAAAGGTAAATAAATCAAATTTTATTTTTTAATTTATGTTTTATATTTTAATTTTCTTTATTTATTTCTTTTTATGACTGAGTTAGTCTTTTACAAACTTAATGGCTTCTCTTAAGAATTCATTCATCCATTTCGTTTTTGTGAGTTTATGATCTGCGTTTTTTATAATGTGTAATCGTTTAGGTTTATTTGCTAAAGCATAAAGCGCTTTGCCTTTTTTTAAAGGAACATCTAAGTCGTGACTTCCATGAATTACAAGAAGTGGTTTTTTGTATTTTTTTATGGCTGATGGAATATCTAAAGTAAAATACTCATCATAAAATGCTTTGTTCAATTTCTTTTTATGAAGCCAATTCTTTTTTTCTCCAGGTCTTTTACTATATGTAACATAACCTTTTGTTAAAAAATCGTTAATTTGAGATTCTGAAAAATCTAATTGAACGCATTCATCTAATCTATCTATTCCTCCTGAAAGAATTAATTTATTTATTCGTTTATCTCGATATGCGTAAAGCGAAGCATCAATTGAACCAGTAGATGCGCCATGTAAAATTAATTGTTTAAATTTAAAATTCTTCTCTAAGAAATCAATAGCATATTTTATGTCCTCAACTTCTTTACTCATTAATTTATCAGCAAAGTTTCCATCTGATTTATTCGTACACGAAAAATCAAATCTTAAAACAAGAATGCCTTTTTTTTCAAGACCATTCGCGATTCTAATTCTGTTTTGACTTTCACAAGATCCTGGAAAACCATGAAGTGTTATGAATGCAGTATCATAAATTTCTTTTTTTATTTTTGGCTCATGAATATAGCCTCTAAGAGTTAAGTTTTCTTTATTTTTGAAAGATATTTTTCGCATGTCTTAATATTAGAAAGAGAAGTTTATTAATTTTTTGTTAATGTATATTTAATGAGGAATATTTTCTTTATTGCGAGTGTAGCGAGTGATGGGTTTAATACTTTGACAGTTAGGTCGAGTTAGCTCGCAATTAGAAAATTCGACAGGCAAATACCTATTGTTTTAGCTTGGGGATAACTGTTGAATTTTCTTTATTTTATTGGTGCATTTATTTGTTTTGGCGGTTCATTAATTTTGTTAAAATAATCGTTGAAGTGATTTAAATTTATTTCAGTATAAGGGGTATCAAATCTAAATCCTTTACTGTGTAAATAAACAAATGGTAGGGAAAATACATCAATAAAATTATGCGCTATGATATTATACATAATTCTATGTTCATTTCCTAAAATATATTGTGTATAATATTCAGGAATATCAGCTCCGGGAATGTCTCCTCGTCTATGTAATTTAAGTTCTTGTTTTTCAAAAACTTTCAGAGCCATCTTTGGATAGTCTTTATCTTTTGAATATGGTTTATAGTGTGTTTTGTATAAATCAATTCCCGGTTTATCAATTTTGTATTTTATGAAATGAAAGAAACATCGCTCGTCAAATAGAGGAACGTCATAACTATCTCCATTATACGTGATTAGTTGATGCGCAGCATCTATTCGTTCTTTACTTTTTTTAAGCATTTGTTCCATTTCAAATGGCGTTCTTGCAAGATACAAAGTTGCAATGAAATGACTATTCTTCATTTCTCCAAATGTGTTCATTATTATGTCTGAACCCATATTTCTAAAGCCTGTTGCTTCTGCATCGAAAAAAACTAGGCCTTCAGGAATGTGTTTTAATAATTCTGTTGGATAAATTCCGAGTTCAGTCATATCTAAATGATATTCGGATTGAAATTTGTGGTTTGATGTAAAATTCATATGATTTATTAAAAGATCAGCTTTAGGATTAAGATACTCTAAATTCTTTTTTTGTACTTTATTTATTATATTTCTTAAGTAGTTATACCCGTTTCTTGCAATAATGTAAGGTGTTTCATGTGTAAGATTAAACATTTCAATCATGTCTGTTTTATTGTTTATCATGGTGAGCTTTTCGAAGTTCTCATCTTTAGAATATAATAAATCTAATGCTCTAAAATAAAGTGATTTATACTCTCGGCCATCAAGAACAATCCACTCTTTTTCTAGTTTTTTCTTTGTAGTTTCAAATATGGTAGGTTTAAGTATTCTATTAATAAATAAAAGTTTATGATCTATGGAAGAATTATCTACCCATTTTTTTGCATTTTGATATTTAGATAAAGATTTGAATAATGTAACGGGATCACTATATTCTGAATTTTTTATTTCAATTGCATAAGATTCATTTCCTGCAAGGAATCTTCCATCAGATATTCGAGGAATTGTATCTTCTTTTTCTTTTTTAATGGATCTTTCTAGAGTTGAAATTACATCATGAATTTTATTAAGAGGGGTTTTTATTTTATCTTGAAGTTCTGGAAATTGCGTTAAATGAGGATCATATTTTGTTAGAATACTTAAAAAGAAAGAAAATTCTCTTTCAAGAATTGATGAGAGTTCAGTTTTAGATTTATCGTCTCTAAGATTTAAGGTTATGCGATCGTGATTATAATCTATGTATTTTTTTACTTCAACCGAATATCTAAGTGTGAGAAATTTTCTAGCACCTCGTTGAACATTATCTCTATTGAATGGATGTATAATAAAATAAATAAGTTTTTCTCCAAGTTTTGTTGTGGTGCCTTGTTTTAAGATATCTTCTTTATCATAATATTTTTTTGTAATTGCAGAAATTATGCTTTGATTTGAAAGTGGTCTTTGCCAGATAATTTCAGAAGGTTGAAATCCAGTCATTTGTTCTATTTCAGGATACGCTTCATCAACTATCATATCTATTGTTAATTTATCATGTTCTTTTCTATATTGTTTTGCTAAATATGCTCGTTTAAGTTCTATAGGTGTTGTTTTAATATAAGAATCGATATAGGATAGGGTTTTATCTTCTCTAAATACTTTAAGAATAAAATCTTTTGTAAATAATTTTAAAATGTTTGATTTATATTCATCTATTGTTGTATCGTGATTTTGTGTTTTAAAGCCTAGATAGTTTAAAGCAGCTGATGGAGTTGACGTTTGATTAAATACGTGTGACCATGAAGTTAGTTGATGATATAGTTTATGATTTGTTTTGAGTAATTTATTTACAGGAATAATGTCATTTTCAAGTTTTTTTATATTAGGATCAAGTTTATCTTGTTTGGTATCATCTTTTAAATTGTTAATCCAATTTAAAACATCAGCATTTAATTTAGTTAAGGGATACAACTTGACGGCAGCAGGTTCACCTTTTTTTGTTTTTTTATAATTAACATAAATACTAACTGGTGATTCAATTAAAACGAGTTCCTCTAGGGGAGGATTTTTATATTTTAAGTCTAAATCTACTGATTCGGAGGTTATTGTCTGGTCGATTGTTGTCGAGGTCATTTAAAGCATCTCTAATAAATTATAAGTCGTTGTATGCGTCTTCAATATCAATCATTGTAGCTGTTGAATCTTTTCCTCGTGTAAGTTCATCAGATATTTTGTCGAGTAATTTTTTTTGTTTTACTAAATATAATTCTGCTCGAAGCATTTTTGTTAGTTCATCTAATTTGTAGTTTGTAAGAGCGCCTCGCCATACATCAGGAAACATGAGTTCTATGCTTCCTTTTTCTTTTTGTAGTTCATCTTGATGTTCTGTGTCGAAAGCAAATATTTGATTTTTTAATTTTGCAGTTGTTTTTGTTTTAACTTCAAATGGTTCAAAATGATGTTTTGTGGCATCAAACTTACTATCTATGGCTCCAAAATGATGTTCTATAGAGTCATCAATTCCAAAAAGTGTTGGCGTAGGGCTAGTATCAAGCAGTTGATTTGATATGATTGAATATAATTTTAAAGTTTGTTGAGAAAAAATAGATCCATCTGTAGGTATTTTATTTAAGGGTATGTCTCGAAGATATGCTTTTGCGAAAGTAGGTTCGGTTCGTAAAAGTTTAGCTATAAATGCTCCAGAAATCATATTAATATGTTTTGTTGAAAAATAATCTATAAAGTCAGAGTTGTTGTTTTCATTTATGTGTTGCATGTATAATTTTGTAAGTATTACTGGAGGTATATCTAGTAAAGTTCCGACTTCTTTTAACCACAAAAATTTACTTACAGGGTTTGGAATAAAATCTATTTCTTCAATTAATTGATTTATCATTTCTATTTTTTTGGCAACTGGTGGATTAGGTGAGGTTAATTTTAAAGTGCTATACCAAAATTCGGCAAGATTTAATTTTTTTAGTGAGTTGAAATCATTTATACTATATTTTTGTATGAATGATGCAGGATCTTCGCCAACAGGTAAAAGTGTTGTTGTTACTTGTAATTTGTTAGGTATTAATATGAAATAGTCTCGTTTAGTTGCAGTTATTCCTCCTAAATCCGCATCTCTTAAAATATTTACTTGAGTTACTAATTTGCTAAGAATTTTGGATTGTTTTTCTGTAAGAGATGTTCCTGATGAGGCAACACTCCATAATTTTTGTTGATTCATTAAAATTACATCTGTATATCCTTCAACAAGGTGTGCTTCTTTATTCGCGATTAGTTCATTTCTTATTTGAGCTAAACCATACAAGTGATTCCCTTTTATATAGAGTTCAGATTCAGGAGAATTAATGTATTTTGCATACATTTTTGGGTCTTGTATGAGTGGATTTATTCTACCTGCAAAACCTACAAGTTTGTAATGTTCATTATGTATTGGAAAAATTATTCTATTTCTAAACCGTTCAAAATAATTGTCTGCCTGAGGTTCTTGTCCTGGTTTTTTAGCTATGATACCTATGCGTTCCATATCTTCTAATGAATGGCCTTTTTCTTGAAGTTTATTAATTAGAGTTCTAGAATCATCGTTATATCCTAGATGGTATTGTGTGATGCTATTTGTTGTGATTCCTCTTGATTGTAAATAATCAAGCATTTCAGGTGTTTTTTGTAGTGTTTTTTCAAAAATTTTCAAGGTATCATTTAGAATTTCTTCAAGTTCAGTTCTTTTCTTTTTTTCTTCAGGATTAGTTGTCGTTAATTGCAAACTAAGTGATGAGGCTAAATCTTCTATCGCTTCTTTCCACGAAAGTTTATTTCTATCCATGACATATTTTATGACATTTCCTGCTTTTCCACATCCAAAACATTTGTATATTCTTTTTGATTGACTAACACTAAAAGAACTTGTTTTTTCTTCATGAAATGGACAGTTTCCAAAATAATTGCTGCCTTTTTTTTTTAATTGAACAGTTTTATTTATGTACTCAACAATATCAATATCTGAAATTATGTGTTCTTGAGCTTCCATATAATTAAGAGACATGTGTTCAGAGAACGAAAAGCTATTTAAATAGTTTCTCGTTATCTACTGTATAATAGTTAAAAATAACCAGCAACTTGAAATCAGAAGAACCGGAGCCAATATGACAAAAGAAAATGATGAGTCTAAAGAATTAGATGATATGCTCAAAAACCAGAATAATTCAATTGATGTAAATTTAGATTTGTGGAATGAGTTTATACCTGAAAACGAGTTATCAGTTGAGGATAGTTTCTTTTTTTATCCATATCATAAACATAATGAATATGTGGCGAAAAAGTTATTTAACAATTATTTATTATTTCAAGAGAATAAAATAAAAGTGGCTAAAGAAATTGTAGATATAAATCAATTGGTTTTAAATGAAAATATTTATTTAAATAATAAATCACAAGTTATAAAAAATAAAAATTATGAAATAGCTTTTGAAAGTTTTATTAGAAGAATGGATATTTATACTGATGTTCGTGGCGAGATGCCAATAAAAGATGAACACGATTTAATTGAATATCAAAAATATCTTATTCGTAAAGTTCCATCGTCTCTTATTTGGGAAATTTCAATAGTGTTGCGCCATCAAGATGAAATGTATAAGAGAACAAATGTGATGTTCAAGAAAAGAGTTAATTTTGATAATATGGATTGAGTTTTTTTTGTTTAATTTTCAAAGATTTTTTTTAATATTTTAAAGTATTTTTATAAGTTTTCAAATTAATTTGTTTATTGTTTTAATCATTTTTCATATTTTCAAAGTTTAATTTTATGAATCGTTATTAATCATAATCTTTAAATATTCATATGCGCTCTTATGATGAGAGGGGAGTTAAATGGAATATTATACTTATGGTGGTCTTGGAAAAGAATACACAAAGAAAGATTCTTCTAAAATCGTTATTATACCTGTACCTTATGATGGTACAAGTACGTGGATTAAAGGAGCTAATAAAGGACCTAAAGCATTAATTGAAGCATCTATGAATATGGAATTATATGATATTGAAACCGATAGCGAAGTTTTCAAAAAAGGCATATTTACAGAGAATGAAATTAAAGGAATGAACACGCCTGAAAAAATGGTGGAACTTGTTAGAAAAAAAGTCAAAGAGCACATCGATTCAAAATTTGTAGTAACTCTTGGTGGAGAGCACTCAATTAGTATAGGTCCGATAATGGCGCATGTTGCAAAATACAAGAATTTAACTGTTTTACAACTCGATGCACACTCAGATACAAGAGAAGAATATGAAGGTTCAAAATTTAATCATGCATGTGTAATGGCAAGAGCAAGAGAACTCTGCCCTATTGTACAAGTTGGAATAAGAAGTCTTGATGCAGGAGAAAAAATAGATAAAAAAAGAATATTTTTCGCGGAAAAAATTTACGACAATGATAAATGGATGGATGACGCCATCGCACTTCTTAGCGAAAATGTTTATTTAACAATTGATCTTGATGCATTCGATCCATCTTATTTACCTTCAACTGGAACTCCAGAACCTGGAGGAATGCAATGGTATCAAGTTTTAAAATTTTTAAGAAAAGTCATCGAGAAGAAAAATCTTGTAGGGCTCGATGTTGTAGAACTCTGTCCTAATAAAAATGATAAAGCATCAGACTTTTTAGCGGCAAAATTAGTATATAAAATTTTGACGTATAAGTTTGAATTGTTGAAAAAATAAATCTTTTTTTATTTTAATAATTAGTTTAATAATAATATTAATATTGATATTGATAATTTTAATGAGGATAAAAATGCAAAAAAATAAAATTAAACACATGTTACATCTAAAAGACTATTCGTCAAAAGATATAAAAGAAATACTTGATTTGGCGATAAAAATAAAAAAAAATCCTCAAAACTACGAAACAGCATTAAAAAATCAAACCTTAATAATGTATTTTGAAAAGAATTCAACAAGAACACGAATTAGTTTTGAAACAGCGATGACGCAACTTGGTGGACATGCAATATTTCTCGACAAAAAAACATCGCAAGTAAGTATTGCTGAACTCAAAGATGAGATACGAGCAATAGAAAGATATGCTGATTTTATAATGTCAAGACCACTAAAACATGAAACGCTAATTGAGATGACTCAGATGGTTAATGTTCCTGTTATAAATGGTTGTTGCGAAATGCATCATCCATGTCAAGCACTCGCTGACGCACTAACAATGATAGAACATAAGGGGGATCTTAAAGGAAAGAAAATAGTTTGGCTAGGTATTGCAAACAATGTAAGTAATAGTTTAATTGAAGTATGCACAAAGCTTGGCGCGCAAATAACTCTTTGTGTTCCAGAAAAAGATTCTGATTCATATGATAAAGAATTAGAAGATGCAGCAAAGAACACCAAACTTTACATTGAAACCACAGATTTATCTTGCTTGAAAGATGCAGATTTTGTTCATACAGATACATGGATAAACATGGAATTCATGAACGATCCAAAATTTGCCAAAGAAAAAGAAAGAAGATTAAAAGTTTTCAAACCGTATCAATTAAATGCGGCAATTCTAGAAAAATATAAGAGTAAAGCGAAAATAATGCACTGCATGCCATGTCATGTGAATTATGAAATAACAAGAGACGCAATAGATCATAAAAATAGCATAATTTTTGACCAAGCAGAAAACAGATTACATGTAGAGAAAGCAGTTCTTGTTTGGCTTAATTCAAAAAAGTAATTGTGAAATAAATAATTAAATAAATGCAAGACTGTGAGTTGTAATTATTTATTTAATGATGCTTCAAGTAATTTTTTAATTTCTGGCTCTGTCTCAAAGAGAATCTTTTTGTATACGGTCGTTAGCACTCTCGTCTCCCTCTGGGATGCTGCGCTCACCGATTGATTTGGTTTCTCGTTTGTTGCCGAGTCTATAAATCTCGATGTGATTTTTTAGTGGTGAGCTAGGCAGCATTTTTTTTATTTCTTTTGAGACAGAGCCTAGTTTCTTATTATTTCTGATTTAAAATATTGTTCTTGAAAATAAGTTAGTTTTATGATTTCTTCATCAGAAAACGTAACTCCATCAGGTACAACAATAAGTTTATCATCGTCATCATTTGTTCTATGAATTATGGCGATGCAAATACCAACAAATTCTTTTAATGGTGTTGAAACTCCTAAAATATAGGCATCGAGTTCATCACCATCTGGCGCCATAATTCCCTCAATAAATCCATAATTAACTTTGTAAATAATATTGCATTTAGGATGTTTTGAACCCAACGCTCTATCGATTGTGACTTTAACTTTATTTCCTAAGCAATTAGTTGAATAGCTCATAGCGAGTTCACTTATCTTTCTTTAGAATGTTATACAGATCAGAATTTAAACGTATCAATCTAACTTTACCGAGTGATTCTTTTGTCGCTATGCCTTTTTTGACAAGAGTTTCAGTTATTCTATGTGCTTTAACTTTTGTAAATCCTTCCATGTATGTTATTTCTGCTTGTTGAAGTTTACCATCATTTTCAAGAAGTTTTCCAACAATTTTTTTTTCTTCAGGACTT
>Ga0172379_10010590_pt1 | contig 11123 bp, 12 predicted proteins | sample GrowelOW334metaG_FD_119756 | JGI IMG/M metagenome (GOLD analysis project Ga0172379, IMG submission 119756) | Groundwater microbial communities from an aquifer near a municipal landfill in Southern Ontario, Canada - Groundwater well OW334 metaG | ecosystem: Environmental > Aquatic > Deep... | reverse complement strand
CTTGATTAAGATTTTAGGATGCAGATGCTTTTTTGCGTTAAATAAGATACTTTTGGTCTTTACGTAACCAAATACTATATCAACACAATCAGAACTCATATCTTTATATATATCATTTAGAATATTTCTAAAACTATCGCTTATTAAATTATAATTAGCATCATCGGTGCAATAAATAGTCCTATATCATCCATTTCTCTTTTTTATTGATTTAGATTCTAGTAAATTTTTCATATTCAAAAATGATTGTTCATCTTTGAATAAATCATAGACACCGAATAGCTTTAAAAGCTCATTAAAATTATCAATGTTGTCGAATGATAGTGACATATTTTAGAAAGCAAAAATAATTAGGTCTGTCCTAAGAAATAGTAGTAAATACATTGTAATAAGACACGAACTCATATCTCATTTTAATTAGGACAGACCTCTAATAACCTATGGTTTTATCATTTATTTACAAGAGAATGTTAGAAGCGATTGTTTCCATGAACTATAATTTCATTTTGAAAAACAGAATTCACATAATGGAAATCCCTCTATATTGATTCTACATAAACTAATTTTTGAACTTATGAGGTCTAGATACTGTTCAGATCGTGAAGTATTATTCTTGCGTTTTGGGCTATGCTCATCTTTATTACAGCAATTTATTATAAAGTCTTTTACTATTCATAAAATATAATCAGGAATGCATGAGAATAAATCCTCTTTTTTAGATATGTCCAAATCAGGTTTTACGTTAAATGTTTTACATATTTCTCCAAGTTTTGCGTATTTTTTTTGATTACCTTCTTCAAATATTAAACATATCTCATGTATCCCGAATTTTCTAAATTTCAGTAATGCGCTCTTAAAAAGATTCACTGTATGTTCAGTCTCATATGGATTTTTTACATCTTCGGACCATAAAGTGATAAATATCTTAAAAGGATTTTTGCTTAAAATTTCAAATATAAATTTATTTCTAGCATTAAGATTATCTTCTGTATAATGAGGATATAGTTTATTAAAGTGTGGATAATCATTTCATATGTTAGATAATTTTATATGCGTTTTAATTTTCTTAATGCATCATAAATCATCAAATACACAGAAACATATGGCATTCATATGTTTGTCTCATAAAATTGGCTTTTTATCTTTAATGCACATTTCATCAAATAGTAAATATTTCATTATAATTTATGAACATTAAGATAAAAAATGGTAAAAAATAGTTTGTAATTCGCGGGCTATTTTGTTATTTTATGCTAATTCTTTACTCCATTTTTTCGCTTCTTCGACTGCCTCTTTTTTATTTTTCGTGACATTGATAAATGCTTTGGTCGCGATGATGTCGTTTTGTGGTAGACGGTCTTTCATATTGTTCAGAGTTTTTGCTGCTTGTCCTTCATGAGTACAAAAGAGTGCAATCTGTTTGTTTTTTATCTTGCAATCTTGGAAAAAAGTTCTGAATGCGGGTACATAATTGAATGCTCGGACGGGTGTCCCCATAATGATGAGGTCGTAGTCGTTGGGATTAACTTCTAAATCCCTCTGTCCTTCGGACATCTCCCTTTCAAAAAGGGAGACAACAAAGCGCAGTTTCGGTGTCTCTTTCATGACGATTTGTTTCCCACCTCGCATATATTTCATAAACCCGTTTGGCTTGATGTCTTTGATGGGCTCTAATCTGAGAGTGTCGGCGTCCAGCTCTTGCGCAAGCGTGTCGGCGATGAGCCTTGTGTTCCCTTCGAGAGAGTAGTAGATGATGAGTGTTTTCATCCAATAGAGGTAAAACGGTAAATGGTTAACGGTGAATCTGTTTATTTATAATTCTTGAAGCGCATTTTGCAATGCTTTTTCTCTTTGCTTTTGGGAAGGAATTTCTTACATTGTGATCAATCGTCTAGTCCCAAAGGACTAGGTTATCTTTATATAAATTATCTTGCCTATGCGTTTTTATGATGAAGCATATATTACTGTCGAATCTGGAAAATGATGAGATGGTACCGTGACAGGAAGAAGAGAAGCTGGTGTACCTTTTGGCGGTCCGTCTGGTGGAAATGGAGGAAAGTGATGATCGATTGTTTTGACTGCCTCCAAAGATGAAAATACTCTTGTCGCCTATAAATTTAGAAGGAGCTTCAAGGCCAAGCCTGGTGAGGGTGGTAAGCATAAAGATCAATATGGGGCTAACGCTGCTGATCTAAATCTTGTCGTGCCTGTAGGTACTTTGGTGAGAAATAATGTAACTGGAGAGGTACTGCATATTTTTTCCAAAGACAAAGAAAGCTATATGATCGTACAATGATGAGCTGGCGGTGAATGAAATATGCACTTCAAAGATGCTGTCAATCAATATCCGAATTTCTGTCTTCTTGGTGAGCCATGACACAAGCTTGAAATATTATTGGAATTACAATTGCTTGCAGATGTTGCTTTGATAGGAACTCCGAGCGTGGGTAAATCTAGTATCATCAATGCTATTTCTCATACCAAGGCAAAAGTTGCTGAGTATCCATTTACGACTTTGGTACCCAATCTCTGATCGGTTATCCGAAAAAAGAAGACATTCAATGTCATAGATATTCCAGGTCTTATCAAGTGATCTGCGCAAGGTAAAGGACTTGGAAATGCGTTTTTGAGACATGTGCTCAAGGCGAGGGTCTTTGCTATTGTGGTCGATATCGCTAGGTATGATACAGGAATTCTCGAAGTCAGTGACTTACTCTCAGAAATATTTTCTTATGTAGAGCAAAAATTTGCTGTTGATCCTAAAGATATGTGAATCAAAAAAGATGGAAAATATCTTCTTTTTTATGCAGAAAAAGATGGTGAAATTCTGCTGGAAAAAAGAATTATTTTTGTCATCAATAAATATGATTTAGTAGGAGATTTGGAGATTTTGGGAGAATATGAGATTCAATTGCGAGACGATATTCTTAAATTTTTGCGTAGCAAAAAGACGCTCGGCAAAATCACTAAGGCGACGTTGAAAGAGAATTCCGTTGTGGTGTCTGCTGTCACTAGATATGGTATTGAAGATTTTCTAGATAAAGTAATCGATGTTTTTCAAGGCTTGAACACCTCGGATGTGTACCATATAAGTGACGAGGGTCGCGGTACGCGGGATGCGGAGCAGGAAGTCGCCGAAGATATGATTATGGATGTGACAAATGAGGATAAACAATTTTTGATCGACAATAATTATATGGATGCAAAACTTTTGCAGCATGTGAAAATCTGGCAAATCAAAAATAGAGAAATTTGTAAATTGGTGCGAATGTTGCCATGGTGAAATGCTGAGGCTGAAAACTGGTTTTGGAAGACTATGCAACAAGAAGGATATCTAGAAATTTTTGACGCTGCGGGTGTCAGAAAAGGAGATGTGTTGAAGATAGTTTCGTATTATGCAGGGAAAGATGATAGGTATCTTCTCTATTAAAGGATCGCGGGTTGCGGTATGCGGTACGCGAATTTACATTTTAAATGCTAGATGAAATGCGAGTGGTTCTTTCTGTTTCTGATAGTGATAAACATTTTGATAGTGCAATCAAAGAGTATGAAAAAAGAATGGGTAAATCGCTAAAAATAGAACAGGTGAAGCCCACTAGGTGAGATGATCACAAAAAGGTCATCGCTAGTGATACGCAACAAATCATTGTTCTTTTACAAAAGAAATATGCTGATTATTTTAAAATATATCTTAGCAAGGATGGCAGGGCTATGACTACTGAACATTTTGCTGATGTTTTGAAAAAAAATCTTGATGTGGTATTTGTCATCTGATGACCATATGGATTGGATGAAATGATATTACAAACATATATCAATCTCAAATTGAATTTCTGACAGATGACCTTGCAGCATGGGCTTGCGAAGCTTGTTTTACTGGAACAATTGTATAGGGTTTCTACGATCTGGGAGGGGAGGCAGTATCACTATTAGTGAATAGTTAACAGTTAACAGCGAATAGTCTGGCCGCAAAAATAGTTTATAGTTGATGGTTTTTTTTGCTCTATTCTAGCAAGAGGAGAAGTGACATGACTGCTATACCTGCCGCGAAGGTAAGTATTTGCAAGATTGCTTGTCTGGTTTCATTCTCTTTGTGAAGTTCTGGAATGAGGTCGGAACCTGCTATATAGATGAACGATCCTGCTGCGAAAGGGATGAGAAATCATTCTATATTTCCTATTTTTCCTGCTAGAAGAATGGCAACAATAAGTCAGACTATCGAACTGAGTGCGGTGAGAAAATTCATCATAAGTGCTTTTTTCTTGCTGAATCCGCCATGGATGAGCACGCCAAAATCGCCTATTTCTTGCGGTATTTCGTGGAGAATGACTGCCATGGTAGTAGCGATTCCCGTCGGTATATTGACAAGATAACTTGCTCAGATAATTAATCCATCGATGATATTATGTACAAAATCTCCTACGAGATTCATAATGGCAAAATGGTGTACATGGTGCTTGGTGATTGGCATATGGCAGTGATTTCGATGAATGACTTTTTCTGTAATGAGTCCAAACACTATTCCTGCCAAGATATATATTCCTGACATGGTCGTAAATCACATATTGATGGTTTCTGGTATGAGATGGATGAATACATCGCCAAATAGCGCTCATGCAGAAAAACTTACCATATAGATAAGGAATTTTTTGAGTGTTTCGGTCTTGATTCATAAGGTGATAACTCCTGCAAGGGAGATGCTACTTACGATGAGAACGCTTATGATTCCGTAGAGTCGAACTTGGGACATGGTATTATGTTATATTTTAAATTGGTCCGTCATTGCGAGCAGGGCGTGGCAATCTGGACCATTTAAGCGGTTAGATTGCTTCACTGCGTTCGCAATGACAACCGCTACATTAATTTCTTCCTTATGTTTTCTGCGATTTTTTGTCTGTTTCGTTGGTGTGACTTAAACTCTTCAAATTTTGTGCTAAGGGTGTGTTGATCTTTCTTGTCCACGAGGATTCACGAGTCTTGGTCTACCAATTCTGGTGTTGCTCATTGAGCATAGCCGAATACAGGCACTCCCAGTAGCAAGGCTTCTGCTGTCGAAATTCAGAAACTTTCTTTGGTGAGATTGATGAATCATTTTGCTTGTGCGATGATTTGATACATTTCATCTTTGTTTTCTATTCGATCAATAAAGATGATGTTTCCTTTTGCTCTCGTTTTGAGCTCTTGTTCGTCCGGTCCGCTTCCTATGATAATGAGCGAATCTTTTGTATGATTGAATAATTCGATGATTTTATCTACTTCTTTGACGAATTTTACTAGTCTGCCTGTGCAGATGTAATAGGGGAGAGGATTCGTGCAGATTGCTTCCCCCGAATGGTCGGGGTCGCAATGACAATGCACGATAGGATATTTCACTTGGGCATCAAGGCCGTAGATGTCTTTTGCGAGCTTGGCTGTGTACTGAGAATTTGCATATACTGACTCAAACTGAGTAAATTTGGCATCTCGTTTTCTTAATTTTGGAGCGATTCGTTTGAAGAGTTTTCCCTTTCGTCATTTTAGTTTCTGTGTATATTCTTCATAATGACTTCGAATATATTGCATAGGGGAGTGTAAATAGAGGGAACGGGAAACGGATAACGGAGAACGATTATTGTTTTTGCATTGATCGATGTTTTTGGCGATGGCGAAAGAGGAAATGTGAATTGCATCAGGATGATATTTTTGAATTTTGCGAGAAAGTATTTTCATCAATCGTGGTGCAAAAATTATGAGGTTACGATAGTCAAAAAGCGACGAAAGAACTGGGATTTTCTTGGATGTGCAATAGAGAAAAAAACGATTGAGTCGTGAGGGGAGGGCTGTTGTAACGGATAACGGAGAATGGTTAACGGTTAATGTATCTGTGTCGCTTACTAGTGTGAAGATGCGGATTTCACTAACAAATCCCTCTTCCGCTTCGCTCCCTCTCCCTTTGTCAAGGGAGACAAATTTGGATTTTTCTTCTATAATCAAATCTTTGAGCACATTGAGTGCTCATCATGGCATAATTCGGCAATGGACGAAGGCTAACTTCAAAACGTAAAAGGCGTAAAAAAAGTAAAAAAAGTAAAAAAAGTAGAATACGTGAATACAGTAAACAAAGTATTTCGCATTTCAAATGGAATGTTCTTTTTTCTTATGCAAATGTGTTGAATATATGTTTTGAATCACTATCCCTTTTTCGCTATATTTAATTATTTGTGTATTTGATATGGATAAAGAAATGAAAAAAATTTTCAGAAATAATGTTATTAAGTTTGTAGTAGGTATGTTGTTGCTTGGTGTATCGTTTATGTATATTCAGAAACATCCTGCCGAAAAAGCATCTATTTTTTCTGGCTTTGAAGTGCTTTATCAAAGAATCGAAGTCTTTTTTTATAAAATTATGAAAAAAGATTCTGAATGATTGAAACATAAATTTGATTTAGAAAAGACATTTGGTGAGCTTATCAGTACTGCAGAAAATAAATGATGCGTCGAGTCCAATATCCTAGATGAACTTCGTGAAACAATGATTGCTCTCAAAAAAGAGAGTATTGCAGATTTGGAAAATAATATAGGAAATTATAAGCGTAAGATGGGTGAATACAAAGCTATGATAGATGCTACCTGCAAATAAATTATGGTTTTTCGCAGAGGATGATGTGTCAGAGAAGATCTCATTTTTCATAAATAGGATAGTTGGTAACGTGAAATAGGTTGTTATGACCTATTTTTTCGATATCTTGAAGTCTATGGGTATAGAGGTGTATCTTGAAGGACGTATTATTTTTCTTCCAAACAAATTCACGTCTTTGAAGAAAATTTCCAATGATTCGTTTGCCTCATGGCCTAAGAATTCTCTCCATTTCTTCAAAAAGTGTGTTGAGGTTTGCTATATGTTCCAAAACAAAAAAGCTGAATGCAAGATCAATACTTCCGTTTTCTAGTGGAAGTTTTTCTTCTAGATCACAGATTATTTTTTTTATTTTTCCTGGGTGTTTTTGAAGAAATTTTTCTGAGATATCGCAAGCAGTAAACGAACTGAATTCGTATTTTTTGTTTTTTAGAAGCTTATAAACTCTTCCATCTCCAGCTCCTAGGTCTACTAAATCCAATCGCCTCCCTTCTCTAGGAAGTAAGGTCAAAAAAAATCACTTATCAAAACTCGTTAAGTGATCGTGATATTGTTCGTAGTCGTCGGCAATGAGGTCATATCATTCCTTTGGCTCTACTATTTCTATATGTTTGCCGTTGTATCACATGAGTGAACTGGGTGAACTGAGTAAACTGAGTGAACTGGGTGAACTGCAAACTAAGTTTTACTAAGTTTACTGGTTTTACTAAGTTTCACTTATTAGAAGAAAGTTTTTGGAGTGTCTGAAGGTTTGTTTTCGGCGTATGTATTTACATAGTGATTCATTTTTTCTTCGATGTTTGGATTTGGGGTGTGAAGAAATTTGCTGAGTTCGGTAGTTTTTTCTGCCGCTCTCTTGAGATGCACATAATATTTGCTGAGTTCAGAGACTACTTCTGATAGGTCGTCATTCTTTTCCAAGAGTTCTGTAATTTTTTCTTTGAGAATGCCATTTTGTTGCGTAAACTCTTCCAGTTCTCCTGTAAGATACTGTATCTCTTTGTTTGCTTCTTTGAGATTTCCTCTCAATTCGTTTACGGTATCTCTATGTTGATATCTTAAGTAAAACACAAAATATCATATTAACGCTCAAATAAGTCCAGCTAATATAAGGTAACCTGTCATTTCGTAAAAGGTGTAAAAAGAGTAAAAGGTAGATACGATTGTCACTCTGAGTGGAACGAAGAGTATGGGTTTATATCCTTCGACTACGCTCAGGATGACATACTCACTCGGGATGGCAACTCTTTATAAGATCAAAATAAAGACTACTGATTAGAATTCTTTTTTCAACAACAAAAAAAGCCAACCACGAGGGTTGACCTTTTCTATAGCTGTGAAAATACTAAGCTTTTTTAACAGCAGCTTTGAAATCAGCACCAGCCTTGAAAGTAACAACTTTCATAGCAGGGATCTTGATCTTTTGCTTAGGGTTTTGTGGATTTACACCTTCTCTAGCTTTTCTTTGTGAAGCCTTGAAAGTTCCGAAACCTTGCAATCTAACTTCCTTAGTCTTTTTAACACCTGCGATTACAGTTTCGATGAATGCATTTACCAATTCAGCAGCCAATTTCTTTGAAACTCCCAATTGGTCAGCCAAACTAGCGATAAGAGCTGTCTTTGTCATTTGTACAAATAATTATAAAATAAAAAATAATCGTACGTCATCATATTAGTATAGCTGAGGCGGATTTCAAGAGATTTTTCAAGATTTTTCGTCTTTTCTTTTTTATTGAAAAAAGTGGCTCATGAACTGCATTTATATGGTATTTTATGTGCTAATCCCGCTTAGTTTCGTTTGACAAAAGAAAAAAAGATGAATAGAAGCGTAATTAAGGAGTGATAGATTCATAGATTCATAGATTCATGGGGAAACAGAATAGAATTTCTTGCTATTTCTCTATCAAATCTTATCATAATAATTCTTTGAGATGTTTGATTGCCCTAGAAAGTCTTTGTCTGATAGTTTCTTCTGAAATTTCAAGGAGGTATGATATTTCTTCATACGATTTTTCTTCTATAAATTTTCGATAGACGATATCTTTACTTCCATCATCTAGTTCTTTCATTGCTTGTTGTATCTGCTCAAACTTATACTCGTGTTCAAGAAATTCGGTCAGATCGTTTTCATCTGCTAGACTGTCTTCAAAGTTTTCTCTATCCTCATAGACTGATTCCAATTCTGTGAATGGTGTATCGGTATTTTTTTTGAAAAAATCTTTGAGTGTATTTTTGAATATAGTCCAAAAATATCATGAAAAAGACTGCTTCTCGTCATGATGTTTTATTGCCTCTCGTCGTTTGACATAGAAATCGGCTACAACGTCTTCTGCATCTTGTTTGGTCAATGAATAGTTGGCATTGATGTAGCGGAAAAAAGTATCAATGGTTTTGAGATAAAACTCATTGAATGCGATATGATCTTGTTGTTTGAGTTTGGTTATGAAGTCGGCGTTGAAATCCATGAATAATGTCAGGTTTTGTATGTGAAACGGAGAACGGAGAATGGGGAACGGAGAACGGAGAATGGAGAATGGAGAACGGAGAACGGAGAACGGAGAACGGAGAATGGAGAACGGAGAACGGAGAACGGATAACGGAGAATGGAGAATGGAGAACGGGCAACGTGTGCCGTTTATCGTTTAACGTGTGCCGTTTACCATTTTGTTTATTTCTGTTTTTGCGGTTTCGAGTTGGTTGTCGATCCTGTCTTTAGTGAACTTATCTGTATCAAATTCAACCACTTTGTCGGGAGTCACTCATATCTTATCTATGTTTTTTCCTAATGGCGAATATCGTTTCCCTATTGTGTATTTGAGTGAGGCATGATCATTGAATTCTTCCATAGTCTGGATAGACCCTTTACCAAAACTTTGTGCACCTATGATTTTTGCTCCTATGTCTTCTTGTAATGCCAGTGCGATAATTTCGCCTGCAGAAGCGGTTAATCCGTCTACGAGTACGACGATCGGCAATCATTCAAAATTTCCATATCCTTTGGATTTGTAGATTTCGTCGTCAAATATCTTGTATTTTGCCGTTACAACGATTTTGTCTTCTGGAATGAAGTGAGAGCATATCTCTACTGCGATAGGCAGAAGTCCTCATCCATTTCCTCTAAGATCGAGGATTATCCCCTTGATGTCTTGTTTTTTGAGCGATGCGATTTCTTTTTTGAGGAGATTTTCTGTTTCTTCTCCGATAATAGAAATGTTTATATATCCTATATTCTCCTTATTTGTTCAAGTAAATACTTTGCTTGTGACTGAAGGTATGATAAGCCTGTCTCTTGTTACTTCTTTCTGGACCAATTCTTTTTCGCCATCTTTTTTGATTCTTTCGATGCTCAATTTGACTTTTGTCCCCTTGGGGCCTCTGATTTTCGCTACTGCTTGGTCTACGGTCAAATCCTTGGTAGAGCCAGTATTGATATAGATGATTCTATCGAGCACCATAAGTCCTGCATTGTAGGCAGGGGAGGATTTGATTACTTCTTCTATCATGATATAATAATCTTTTTTGGTGACGACTGCGCCTATACCTTCCAGGTCAGTTTCTCCTTTGAGCTCCTCTTGAAAGCCTGAATTTTGTGCACTATCCATATAAACCGTATAGGGATCGTCAATTGCGTCTACAAAGGCTTTGACTGCGGTCTGAATCATTGCTCCGCTATTGAGCTTGTCTTGATCGTAGTAGCTTTCTTGAAGCAGATCGTAAATGGTATCAAAGCGTTCGTATTTCCCATCAGTCAGATTTAATTTTTTGTTGTCGATAGTATCGGAAATAGAAGAAATCAGACTGTTTAGGTCAAATTTCCCTCCATGAATGATGGGTTGACTTGCTTGGCTGATTTGGCTACTGAGTTGAAGTCAGAAACCACCGAGAAGAATTCATAGTCAGAAGATGAAGAAGAGTTTGAGTTTTTTCATATATTCATAATAAGAGTGTAAATCTAGGGTGTAGAACGGATAACGGAGAACGTTTGCCGTGCACCGTTTTACGTTAATTATTAGTCACATTTCTATAGATATCAAGTATAGTATTTCACTTCACGAATGCAACATCAAGTCTGATGGATTTGGCTGTAGGATAGTGCCAAAGGTAGTGCTCGATAGTCTTTTGAAGATTTGCGAGTTTGGTAGGAGTGATGTAGTTGTGAAGGTCATCTGTGTGGTGCACTGCTTTGACTTCGATGAAGATCAGCTCGTTGTCTTTTTCTGTTACGATATCAAGTTCTCCTCCACGAATAGTGAAGTTGGTATGCAGGATACGATGGCCGTTTTGGGCGTAGTGGTGGGTGACGAGTTGCTCGGCGAGTTTTCAAATTTCTTTGAGATTCATGGATTTAGAAGAAAGAGGGTAAACGGATAACGGGGAACGGAGAACGGAGAACGGGGAACGGAGAACGGAGAACGGAGAACGGGGAACGGATAACGGGGAATGTATAATGCGTAATGGGGAATGTATAATGCGTAATGGGGAATGTATAATGCGTAATGGGGAATGT
>Ga0172379_10010589_pt1 | contig 11123 bp, 11 predicted proteins | sample GrowelOW334metaG_FD_119756 | JGI IMG/M metagenome (GOLD analysis project Ga0172379, IMG submission 119756) | Groundwater microbial communities from an aquifer near a municipal landfill in Southern Ontario, Canada - Groundwater well OW334 metaG | ecosystem: Environmental > Aquatic > Deep... | reverse complement strand
ATAACGAACGTTTTGGCGATTATTTTTTCAAAGGGCGCACTCATGAGGAAACTCCTTCCCGGTGTCGCATGGAGCGTGTGTGGATGGGACGGAAGAAGGAAAAACCTTTTTGGTCCGCTTCTGAAATAAGTATATCATGCTTTTAAAAATGACAATATGGAGAAAAAAGGTATATTTTGAGCTAAAAAAAGCCCCCCAACGCCAGTCGGGGGGCTTGGTCTTAAAAGACCGTTATTTTTTGTTTATTGAAAATTTTTAGCTCTCGCTATCAATTTTTCAAGGTTCTTTTCTTTCGGATTATGCGGCGTGCCTGTGTGAATGAGGCCCGCGGTGCATTGTTCGGCGGCTTTCACCACGTCCGCGAATGTTCCGGCTTTCGGATCAAGAATGACGGCTTTTCCGTCTCCTCTTTTTCCGAATATCTTTTTGTTGACCGCGAAACATTTTTCGCAGGAAGTGCAATCATCCGTATCAACCGCAACGGGTTTCCACGCACTGGCGTTTTCTTCCGTTTTTGGAATGGGAACTTCTTTTTCGGTTCCGGTATCAACCGACAGAGGTTCCAAGGCGATACCTTCTTCACCGATCAATCCCGCCAGTTTCGCCAGAAGTTTCGCCGCTTCTTCTTTTCGGATAGTTGCGGTTAATTCCTCAATGCTTGGGGAAGCATCCGCTTCGCCGATTCTCGCCAAGCTTTTCAGCAATCGCCAGTAATCGCGCCGTTCAATGGTTGAACGAACCATCGTTTGTGATGGAAGCGCGCGTATCAGATGTTGTTTTGCATCAACGGCAAGCACATAAGGAACAAGTCCTTCCCGTTCATCCGCCGGCATTTCAACATAGTCGGCAAGCGACACCAATTCCTTGGTCCACTTATCGGCTTTTTCTTTCTTGAAATGTTTCGCGAAACGACCTTCTTGAACCGCGAAGTCCGCAAATGTGAACGGCAATTCCATCTTTTCGGTTTCGTCGTATGCATTTTTGTACTTGAGCTCATAGGTCGGCCAATCCGCATCCAATGAGGGGTTTCCTTCCAAAGAAAGACATTCGCTCCACGCTTTTCCTCTGTTCGGATAAAACTTAATGAGAGGATACGCACGTGAATCCCGCGACGTTTTACTATGAGCGATCGATTGGTCGTCCGCAATAATATGTTCCGGAGGGCATGGGCAATAGATATTGAACAATGCCGGTCCGCGGTAATTCAATCCTTCAACGTAACCGCTTATCAAGTGGTTCGTGTCGGCAATACCGCCGGAGAACACATACGCGGTGCGATGAGCCATGGCTACCAGCGCCATTTCTTTCCGCATCTCTTCGTGTTTTCCGTCATACCGCGCACCATACGGACTCATGTCGGAAATTTGTCCGACAAAGCTTGAGGTACACGCTTGACCGCCGGTGTTGGAATAATATTGCGTATCCAGCACCAGAATTTTCACCGGTTTTCCGGTCATCAATGTGCGTGATACGTTTTGGAAACCGATATCATACATCGCGCCGTCGCCGCCGACCGCCACTACGGGAGGGCAGAGACGATATTCTTCTTCGGTGAATTTTTCCCAGTCAAAATACGTGAAATCGTATTTCTTTTCGTCGCTTTCTTCTTCCAGAATAAGTTCCGCGGTGCGAACGGCTTTAAAACCATCCGCCATTTTCGCCATGTGTCCTTCAAAAACTCCCATCGCCACGGATGATGCGTCTTGGAAAAGATTATTCGCCCAAGGGAACGGGTAAGGGTTGAATGGCCATGTTGCACCATAAACGGATGAACAGCCGGTGGCGTTGACGAACAGCATGTTCGCGCGCCCGTTGCCGGAGGTTCCGCAGGTGTATTTGAAAACAAGTTCTTTCAGTTTCGCGAGCGTATCTACCGCGCGTTCGTACCAAGCAAAATCTTCGGGACTCATCTTGTCAACCGTTTCCTGAAGCGTTGCCTCGCTGTGGAGCGACACAACACCCACGAAGTTGTTGATTTTTTTCTCAAGTTCCGAGGACAGCTCTTCCAAATGAAGAACGTGCGCTTTAACGCGTTCCTGCATGAGAGCGGTTATCGTCGCCGTGAACAAACGAAGCGGAGTTTTTTGTCCGCAACCCACGCACGCGCCGTCGCCGCAAACCATGGATGCTTGATTTTTTTTATCAAGCAGGATGGTTTCCAAAGCGCCGGCTCCTTCGTTCAAATCGCTGATGCGGCTGAACGCGGAATTGGTGGTCGGCAATTTTCTCCAATAATCATACTCTTTTTTGAGATGGGCGTTTCCTTCGTCCGTCGGAGTAACAGCCGCCAGATTTTCTTTCTCGCAGACCTCGGCGCACAGCATGCAACCTTTGCATTTGTACGGGTCAACGGTAAGCGAGAATAATCCGCCTTTTGCCGTCAGAGAAAATTTAAAATCTCCCATCGCTTCCAAGAAAAGAGCGCCTTGTTTTTTCAGGTCGGCTTTTTCTTCTTCCGAAGAATCCGATTTTGCAATTATTTGGTCAACCGCTTTTCGGAAAAGCATTGCAACGCTCGTTTCCTTCGCGCTATTTTTTGCAAACTCTCTGAAACTTTCCGCCAAAGACGGAAGATGTTTCTTCAAAAGTTTTACATCATGCCCCTTGTCTTCAAGCACGCCGACATTGGTCGCGCATACTTCTTCCACCGTATTGACCAATCCCAAAAGCGCCGTGTCGGGACAAGCGGTGTAACATTTTCCGCATTCATCGCAATTGGACGGTTCCCAGTCGGGGAACGCGGGACGAACGCCGCTTAAATCTTTGAAGTCGCCGCTACAAGGCGACATGGCGCTTAATGCGGCGAACGGATCAGCCAAGTTTTCGTTGCCTTTTCCGGTCAAATACAAATTGGCGGTTCTTTTTCCAAATTCTTGAGTACTCGTAATCGGATTTTTATTTTCCGGAGCATCTCGTACCGCCGGTGGGAGAACTGGTTCTTTTGGTTTTTCGGTTGTATCACTCATTGATTTGTACCTCGTTTTTCCTTTGTTTCTCTGTCGTAATTTTACTGAACATGAAAAAGCTTTCATTATCAGATAAATATCAAAGTACTCGTGTTTCTTCTTTTTTAAACTTCCTACCTGATATTACCTAAAATGTGAAGTTTGTCAATACCATATTGACAAATAGTTATTTTCTGTTACATTTTACACAGAGAAAACAAATCGGTTCTTTTCAATAATGATTTTACGGAAAACAGGAGGTAACGAATGGACATGGGAAATATTTTGATTGCCAGTGTTTTTATGCTGGTCGTGTTCGTTTTTCTCGGCATCGGCATGGCGTATCCCGCTCAAAAATTGCGGGTGGAAGAAGACCCGAGAATTGACGAAGTGAACAATCGCTTACCGCAAGCAAATTGCGGCGCATGCGGAAAAGCCGGATGCCGCGGTTTTGCGGAAGCGGTGGTCATGGGCGAACTTGATCCGGGCAAATGTACGGTTTCTTCTCCGGAAGTGAAATCCGGAATTGCGGAATACTTGGGCGTGACGGTTGAAGAACATGAAAAAATGACGGCGCGCCTTGCGTGCGCCGGAGGAACGAATGTCGCGCGCAACAAAGCGGATTTTAGCGGAATTGACACCTGCAGAAATGCCGCCCGTTCCGGCGGAGGCAAAGGATGCTCTTGGGGATGTTTGGGTCTCGGCGATTGCGCTCGCGCCTGCGATTTCGGCGCCATTACGATGAACGAATACGGTTTGCCCGTGGTGGATAGCGCAAAATGCACGGCCTGCAAAGAATGCGTAATCGCGTGTCCGAAGAAATTATTTTCCATCGTACCGGAAGCTCTTCCTCTTTGGGTGGCATGCAAAAATTTGCAAATGGGACAACCGGCAAAAGAAGAATGCAAGGTCGCTTGCACCGGATGCGGAAACTGCGTGACGGATGCGCCGAAAGGTCTCATTAAAATCGTTGACGGACTCGCCGTCATTGATTACGAATCGGGTCTTCCTCTTACGGAAAAACCGACGAAACAATGTCCGACCGGCGCCATCGTGTGGAAGAAATAAGTTCTTCAAGTTTTCAAAGTTCATCAAGTTCATCAAGTACGAACGATGAACGAACATAACAAAAGGGGCGACAAATTACGTCGCCCCTGTTTTTTATGCTCAAAAAGTGGAAATTCCGGAAGTTCGGAGTTATAATACTCTTATGAAAATAGAAAGTCTCGCATTTAAAAATAATGAAATAATACCGAAAAAATACACATGCGACGGATTAAATATCAACCCGCCGTTGGTTCTCAAAGACATTCCCGCCGATACCAAAACGCTCGCGCTTATCATGGAAGACCCCGATGTGCCGCATTCCATACGTTCCGATGGGATGTGGGATCACTGGATTATGTGGAATATTCCGCCGGAAACAAAAATCATTGCGGAAGGGGTTCCCCCGGCCGGAGTTTTTGGAACAAATACGGGCGGGACGCAAAAATATGCCCCACCATGCCCGCCCAACGGAACGCATCGTTATTTTTTCAAACTTTTTGCTCTTGATACGGAGCTTGCGCTTTCCGCAGGTGCGAACAAATCACAACTTCTCTCTTCCATGGAGAGGCATATTTTGGACGAAGCCGATCTTGTCGGAATATACGGCAGGAGATAAAAGAAAAGGGGCGGCACATAAGCCACCCCCCATTTTTTTGTTCTATTGTCCTTTCGTTCTATCGTTCTATTTGTTTAATCGTTCTATCGTTTTTCCCCGCACATATCTTTCATTCCGCACGACAGGCAGTTTTTTTCTTTCTCTTCGCAAATGCCGTCAAATTCAGAATGTTCTTTTTTGAATCGCCGCGAGAATTTTTGCACCTCCGTCCATCCCCACGCAACAAAGAAGAGAACCGCCCACGCAACGAAAAAGTTCGCCAAGAAGTGCGTCATATCAACCTCCGACCCCATAAAATCCTTGCATCATGAGCGATAAGAAACAGGCAATCATGAGCACGAGTGGCGTGCCTTTTACGATTACGGGGGAATTGGATAATTCCAATTGTTCCCTGATACCCGCCATAATAACCATCATGAGCAAGTATCCGCACCCGGTACCCAAACCAAACGCGGTACTTTCCATGTACGTATACGCTTTGGAGACCTGAACGATTGCAACGTACAAAACCAGGCAATTCGTGGTGATAAGAGCCAAAAAAATGCCGAATAATTTATGCATCGCCGGCATGAATTTTTTCATCACGATATCTATGATTTGCACCAATGACGCAATGACGGCGATGAACACGAGCAGACGCAAGTATTCAATGCCGAAATACACCAATGGAGAGTTAAGCGCGAAAGTAACTTGCTGGCTGAGAAAAGTGACGATGGTAACCGCCACGCCCATACAGAACGCTTCGGAAAATTTCTTGGTAACGCCGATAAACGAGCAAAGTCCCAAGAATAACATAACCAAAGGATTGTTCACCAGCACGGAGCTGATGAAGATGGAAATACTGCTACCCATGGCATCCTCCTTCTCCGCAATTCGCCGATGATTTATTTCGTCTCAGCCAATTGATAAGTACAATCCATAAAGGCATTGTGAAGAATCCTCCGACCGGCGTTTGCATGACAAGCCACGTTTGAAAACCTTCCCACACGATGTTGTATCCGAATATGGTTCCACTGCCGAGAATTTCGCGCGGTACTCCGAGAAGGAGCAGAGCGAACGTAAAGCCGACGCCAGTGCCGAACGCGTTTACCGCAGTCGCCATAACCGAGTTTTTTGAAGCGTATGCTTCCGCATGCGCCAAAAGAATGCAGTTAACCACGATAAGCGAAATGAACGCTCCGAGCGCGTTGTAAATGTTAAGCGAGATTGCTTGAATTGAATAATCCACGATGGTAACAAAGGTTCCAATGATAACGATGAACGCGGTAATGCGGACATCATTCGGTATTTGTTTTCGCAAAATGGAAATGAGCACGCTGGAGCATACGAGACAAAATGTCGCCGCCGCACCCATGGATATGCAATTCACGACCGAAGTTGATACCGCCAAAGCGGGACACAATCCGATCGTAAGCACAAGAACCCAGTTTCTATCAACAACCTCCGCAAAAAAAGTATGATTCCACGTAATCCGTGTTTTTTCTTCTTGCATAGAGTTTTCCTCCTTTGCCGCGCCATAGCTCGCAGAGAGCGACGGCGGGATAGTTTCAAATAACAAAAAGCTATATATAACAATACATGAATTTCAAATATTGTCAATTATTTTTTAACGGAAGGGTTTCGCAAAAAAAGGAGCCGGTGGCTGTTTCAGATTGCTGAAACGGCTATCGGCTCTATTTTTAGCTAATCGCCTCTGTAATAACATCTCCAATATCTACGGAATGATAGATCTCGGGCGATACCGCCATCTCCATAATGGGGAGTTTTGCATTTTTCACGCATACAATCAAAACAAGTTCCAAGGACGGTTCCAATATTCCTTTGTGCCGCACTTCTTTGCCCGCCACCATCGCTTCCAAAGAAAAAGTTTCTTTTTTGTTCATTTTTTCTCTCTTCCGCTTCTCTTGCGGTTCAATGAAATTCTAAATGCACATTACTATAATATATACGATTTGTCAATGTGTTATTGACAAAATTGCAATTGCTCTATATAGTACAATCAGTATTAAAGTTCGTTTACAGTTTTTTATCACAGGAGGTTTCAATATGGAATTATTTTGGTTCAAAGGAAAAAATACTTTTCCCAACGGAATTCATCCGCACGAGCATAAAGATACCGGCGAAAAAGAAGTGCGCCGCATTCCTTTTGCTCCGGAGGTCATACTTCCGCTTTCCGCAAACATCGGCAAGGCGTCAATTCCGTGCGTGAAAAAAGGGGATTCCGTTTATCGCGGACAAAAAATCGCGGAAGCCGACGGCTACATGTCCGTTCCGATTCACGCAAGCGTTACCGGCACAGTGAAAGACATTGCGCTTGCTCCGAGTCCCGATGGGGGAATGGCGCGCGCGATTATTCTCGCGACCTCTCTTACCTCGGTTCAAACGGTTGATTATTCCGCACTTCGCGCCATTGACGAAATGAGCAAAGCGGAATTGATCAAAGCGATACAAGAAACCGGCATGGTGGGGCTTGGCGGCGCCGGATTTCCGACGCACGTGAAAGCAAACCTCCCTGAAGGTCACAAAGTCAAAACCATTCTCGTGAACGGTTGCGAATGCGAGCCCTTTCTGACGACCGATCAGCGCGTGATGCTGGAATCGTTGCCCGAACTTCTTCTCGGCATTAAAATCGTCATGAAATGCACCGGGGCGGAAAAGGCGATAATAGGTCTGGAAGATAACAAACGGGATGTGTACGACGCAATCAAAAACATTTTGCCGAAAGACGGACCGATTAGCGCGACGCTCATGCCGACAAAATATCCGCAAGGGTGCGAAAAAATGCTGGTGACGGCTCTGTTGAATATTGAGATTCCTGCGGGACAGATTCCATCATCCATCGGAGTCGGTATCTTCAACGTTACAACCCTCGCGCAACTGGGCAAACTCGTTCCAAGCAAAAACGGCTTGATAGAAAGAGTTATCACCGTTTCCGGTCCGGGAGTGGCGCGTCCGGGCAACTATGTCGTTCCTCTCGGAACCCCGCTTAAGTTTATCTTGGAACATTGCGGATGGAGCGGTACCGCGGAATATGTCGTTCTCGGCGGACCGATGATGGGAAAGACGGTTTCATCTTTGGACGCTCCGATTACCAAGACCGCATCGGGCATATTGGCGTTTGATAAAACGCTTGCTGATTTGAAAAAAAACGAACGCGAATACCCGTGCATCACGTGCGGCGCGTGCGTTTCGGTTTGTCCGATGCGTTTGAATCCTTCCACGCTTGGTCTTTTGGCGAAAAAAGAACGCTACGAAGAAATGCGCGATAATTATAATTTGGATCTTTGCATCAAGTGCGGTTCCTGCACTTTTATTTGCCCGTCCAACATTCCGATTCTGAGTTTGATTCAAACGGCGCAAGAAATTAACAAAACAAAGAAATAAAAAAAAAGCGCCCCGACATGTCGGGGCGCTCTGTTTTTAAGAACTACTCGTTTCCTTTTTGCAATGTGTCCATATTTTTCGCAATGATCGGAATTATTTTTTCCGTACCGCCGACGAGCATTTTTTCCACCGCTCGGGAGGTGATCGTTGCGCTGGTAATGGCGTCAAATTCCCATTGATTGGCCTTCTTGCCCGAAGCGGTCATTTTGATCCGATTTAATAAACCGGTTTTTTCCGCGTTCAAGCGAACATCCAAACAGGTGAAATTTTTCATAAAATTTTCATCCGTGGAAATTTTGCTTCCAAACCCGGCTGTTTCATTGCTTTTCAGCACCTTATATCCGGTAATGCATTCTTTCTCCGGATTGTAGCCATAGAGGACAACCACATCATCCTGAAAACCGCGAGCTTTTGCCTTGAAAGTAACGCCCGATAATTTTCCGCCGGCATCATACGTGGCGTACACCCGGTCGGCATCCTTTGGCGTTTGCGCGTTTACCGCTTTAAGAACATTGCCGTCAATCGCAAACTCGGTATATTTTGCCGAGCCGGGAAAAACGGCATACACGGCCTTTTCCGTCGCAATCCTCGCATTTTCAGCAATCGGCAAAAGCGTGATAGCTACCGTGCAGGCCATGAGAAACGCGCAGATGGTTCCGCCTATGGCAAGACGCGTGGTGACGTTTGTCATGCTCTTTTCGTCGCTCATTTCATACCTCCTTTGGTGCCATAAGGTTTCAATTGCGTCAGCCGATTAATGGTCGGACTGAGCGCATTTCCCCAAAGAATGGCGTACATGACGCCTTCTGGCAAAGACCCGAAAATTCTGATGATAACGACAAGAAAGCCGATAAACAATCCGAAGATGATCCGTCCGCGCGGCGTTATTGGCGCACCGACGGGGTCGGTTGCCATAAAGACCGCTCCGAAAAGCAGTCCGCCGGAAGTGAGGATGAACAACGGGTCAGGGTACGCTTCCGCATTTATCAAGTAGAAAATTGCTCCGGTCAGAGCCGCGCCCAAAAGTATGGATGCGGGGATTTTCCAGTCGGCAATCTTTTTCCAACAAAGATACGCTCCGCAAAGCAAAATGAGTATCGCGCATGTTTCGCCGGTTGAACCGGAAGTGAATCCGGTTGCCATCGCGAGCGGATCGCTCATGATGTGCTGGAACTTAAACAGCGTCAGCGGCGTTGCTCCCGTAAAGCCGTCAACCGAAATGGCGGTAAGCCAATCCGTAATCGGCGTCGGTATTGAAAGCAACGGAGTTAACGTACTCGGTATGGTTTCCGTAAACCGATGAAGGGCAAAGGGCGGCACCCAAGTGGTGATTGCCACGGGGAAAGCCGATTGGATGAAAGCGCGTCCGATAAGAGCCGGGTTGAAAATATTGCTTCCCAGTCCTCCGAAAAACACTTTGCCGAATGTTATCGCAAAAAAACCCGCAACGCCCGCCATCCAAAGGGGAAACCCCGGAGGAAGCGTCAATGCCAGAAGCACGCCGGTTACGGCGGCGCTCCCATCGTTTATGGTAATTCCTTTTTTTGTCACGGAACTCCAAAATTGTTCGGTTGCCGCGCAAATTATCACCGTCGTCAGTATCAGCAATAAAGAACTGAGACCGAAAAGATATACCGAGAAAGCGCAAATGGGAATGGTTGAGTATAAAACCGTTCTCATTATTCGCGGAAGGGTCATCGGGTGTTTAATGTAAGGTCCCGTGCCGATTTTTAATTTCGTTACGGTTTGCCCGTTTATTTGTGTTGTCATAGCGCCTCGCTTGAAGATGCCTCTATCATTATGAAAGTCAAAGAAATGTCCAGAATGAATACTACAACATTTTTGTTTGTTTGGCAAGCACGATAAAAAATAAAAATAGAAAAATAAGAAAATAAAAAAATAGAAAGATTATTGAAACGTCGTTTTGAATCTTTCTATTTTTTTATTTTCTTATTTTTCTATTCGTTTTTATCTTTCTATTTTACTATTTTCTTATTTTTCTATTGCGTTAAAACGACGACCACTTTTTGTTTGCTTTTCCCAAAGCAAGAATTTTCGCCGTCATGCCGATGGAGGGCGCGGCGAATTCGGAGAGACCGGCGTATTGGCGGATATCTTCTTCCGTATGAGCATCGGGGCCGCCGCTTTCCAAACCGCCGTATTTCTTGAGAAGTTCCCGTACCTCGTTTTTTTCCGTCTCTAGCTCTTGTTCGTCTTTTTTCCCGATGTGCCAGAGTCCGTACACCGTTTCCATTCCGTCAATTCTTTTTTCAGAGAGCAATCCTTCCATAAAAGAGAGCGGCATTTTTTTCTTTACGGTAAAGTAGTGGGCGATGAGGGCGATGCCGCCGGCGTTTCGTATGAGTGCGGCCGTTTCATCCAGATCGGGAGAATAGCTGACTTCAACGTAAACGGGACGGTATGCTTCGCGGGAAAGAAAAAGGGAATAGGGCAGTTCGTGATCGCCCCCATTCATCATCGCTTCATATTTGATTTTCAAGTCTTTGTTCGCGAGGGATTCCTTTCTCATTTCTTCAATAAGATTTTTCATGACGCTGTCGTTTTCCGGATGCGAATTGATTGCCAGAACGATATGAGGGCGGCCGACGGATTCTCCTCCCGAGGCTCGCAGGCAATCTTCTTCGGAAACGACAAAACCGAGCGTGTGGAGATTTGAAACGATTTTTTGCATCCGCTCTACGCGAGCGGCCTGCGCTTTGCGGCAATGTTCTTTCAAGGCTTCGTTTCGCGGATCAACAAAAAGCCCGACGACATGAAGTCCTCCTTTTCCCAAACCTTCAATCTCTTTCGGCGGAGCCGAACTTATCTCAATGCCCGAAATCCATTTTGTTTTTGAAGAACGGACGCTTTCAAGATACGAAAGCGTTTCCTCGTTCAATATCGCGTCATGGTCGGTGAAAGCGATGACGGAAATATCAAGAAATTCCGCCAGCTCAAACATTTGTTTATGAGAAAGTTTCCCGTCGGAAAGGGTGGTGTGTGTGTGGAGAGATTCAAAAAGAGAATTGGCATTCATATTGTATGTAAATAGTATTTAGAGTTCTTGTTTTGCAAAAAAAATGATTTCAAAAAAATTCCTAATATCTAATTTCCAATTTCTAATGAAATGT
>Ga0172379_10010588_pt1 | contig 11123 bp, 6 predicted proteins | sample GrowelOW334metaG_FD_119756 | JGI IMG/M metagenome (GOLD analysis project Ga0172379, IMG submission 119756) | Groundwater microbial communities from an aquifer near a municipal landfill in Southern Ontario, Canada - Groundwater well OW334 metaG | ecosystem: Environmental > Aquatic > Deep... | reverse complement strand
GGCGACTTATCAAAATCAACAAGTTCGATGAGTTTTAAAATCCGCTCGTCAATATCGAGCACCGACATATGGCAGCCGAAGCAGCCCGCCAGCGATGCCGTTGCAACCTTTGGTTTTGACATTTATATATCCTTACAAACAAATTTAATCACAGATTACGCAGATAAAAAAAACGAAATAAGGAAACAAAGAAGTAAAGAGGTAAGGAAAATCGGCCAAAGGCGTAAAAAAATCCTTACTTCCCTGCTTCCTTATTTCTTTGCTTCATCTTTTATTTTCAATTTCCGAGCCAATCGGCTTTGTATCGTATTTTCGCTGTCCGACCGGAATGGCAAAGCCTACACGCTTCTTTATAATACAGCCGACCGGGCAGACATCGGCGGCCTTGTCGGTCGCCTTAAAATCGGTATCTTTCAAATCGGCATCGGCGTTGACGGCTACTTTCTTATCAGCGCCTCTGCCGACAAATTCAAATACGGTCTTTTTGTCAACATCTCTGGAAGCCTCGACACATCTGCCGCAAAGAATGCACCTGTTGCGGTCGATTAGTATGTCGGGGTGAGTGGCATCGACATCTCTTTTTGGGAAAAGGTAAGGATACTTCGGAGCCGGGATTCCGAGGCGATAAGCCATCGCCTGCAATTCGCAGTTGCCGCTTTTTTCGCAGAACATACAAAAGTGATTGCCTTCGACAAAGAGCATATCAATGATATTGCGTCTGTGTTCTTTCAGTTCCGGGGTGTCGTTTTCGACAATAGCGCCTTCTGCGATTGGTTGAGTACAGGCAGCCTGTGGACGGCCGTTAATGAAAACCGTGCAAACGCGGCACGAGCCGTGCGGAATCAAATCCTTCATAAAGCAAAGTCTTGGAATGTACACACCGGCAGCATCGGCAGCCTCAAGAATCGTCTGGCCCGGTTTGCCTTTTACTTCCACACCGTCAATTGTAAAAGTAATCTGGTCGCTCATTATTACCCTTTCGTTTTTTTACTATTTCCGCGTGGGCTAAAAGCCCACCCTACAAAAACTCCCTGCGCTGTCGCTTGGGCTCTGATAAACTTATTTTACAAAAATCGCAGAATCGCGTTTTGCGATTGTTTCTGCGCCGGCCAATGCTTTTCTGATATCAAACATCGGCTGCATACCATTGGTCGTCTTTTTTACTTTTGTTTCATAACTTTTTCGGAAATTCATCAGAGTCGTCAATACCGGATTCGGAGAGGTCTGTCCCAATCCGCACCGGCTGGTGGTTTTGACGCTTTCGCCGAGTTTTTGCAGAATGTCGAGGTCTTCCGGTTCGCCTTTTCCGGTTAAAATTTTGTCGAGGCATTTTTTGAGCAGGACATTTCCAGCTCTGCAGGGCGTGCAGTAACCGCAGCTTTCTTCGACAAAGAATTCCATATAATCAGCGGCAACGGCGACCATATCCCTTTCCGGACCAAAGACAACAACCGCCCCGCCTGTGGCCAAATCATCGTAGCAGATAGTTCGTTTAAAATCTGCCGGTCCGACAATCCGGCCGCTTGGGCCTCCGATAAGAACGGCCTGCGCATCTTCAGCGCCGACCATTTTCAGGAGTTCGGATATTTTAACGCCAAACGGTATTTCATAAACGCCCGGCTGTTTGCAGTCGCCGGATACGCTTAATAATTTAGTGCTTGGGCTGCCTGCCGACCCGACCTCAAGAAACCAGGCTGCTCCCATTTCAAGAATCCTCGATGCACAGCAAAGAGTTTCGACATTATTGACGGAGGTTGGTTTTCCGAGATAGCCTTTTTGAGCGGGAAACGGAGGTCTGTTTTTCGGGTCGCCCCTTAAACCTTCGCAGGAACTGATTAGTGAAGTTTCTTCGCCGCAGATGTAAGCCCCCGCTCCCATCTGGATTCTGATATCGAAGTTAAAACCTTTTTTGCCGAGTATGTCTTTTCCGAGAAGATTTTTGCTTCTTCTGCCTGCCAGAACTTTTTCGAGAAGTTTTCTCAAATATGCGTATTCTCCGCGAAGATAAAGGATGCCCTCGTCTGCGCCGATGGCATAACCGCCGATTGTCATACCTTCAAAGAGCATATCGGCACATTCGGTAAGCAGGACTCTGTCCTTAAATGTGCCTGGTTCGCCTTCATCGGCATTGCAGATAATATATTTTTTTTCGCCGGCCGCAGAACGAGTGAACTGCCATTTCATTCCTGTCGGGAAGCCCGCCCCGCCTCTGCCTCGCAGACGAGCGTTTTTTACCTCGTTGATTATTTCAACGGGACTCATAGCGAGAGCGTTTTTCAGGCCGGCTTCGGGCTTAAACTCGGCGAAAATCACCCTGCCCTTATTCCTTATATTATTGTGAACGCAGGAATGGACAATATCATCGGCGTTGTGACCGTCGCCGAGCCGATGATTGAGTTTTGATGGGTCGTAGTGCTTTTTGATGTCGGCGACAAGTTCTTTAACTTTGTCGGTGGAAAGATATGTAATAATTTCGTCGTTTATCAGTGCCGCTGGAGCCTGGTCGCACATTCCGATGCAGGGGGTATATTCAAGCGTGATTTTGCCGTCAGGCGTGGTCTGACCAAATTTTATGCCAAGTTCTTTTTCAAAAGCCGCGGCCACTACTTCTGAGCCGCTCATTTTGTCCACAACGTCATTGCAAAGGCGGATTACAACCTTGCCCTTTGGTTTTTTGGATAAAAACGCGTAAAACGATACAATACTTTCAACTTCAACACGGTGGCAATTAACGCATTTTGCGATATAATTCATCGCCTCATCGCTGACTTGCCCGAATTGCTGCTGAACAGCACGAACAATGTCCATCATTCTTGTACGGTCATTGTCGCAAGATTTACATATTTCTTTAATCGCAGATGTCAAATTTCCGCTCATATTTTACCTCATAGCTATGCTATATCGTTAAATCGTTAAAATTTAAACGCTGAGTCGTATTGTAATGTTTTTTTTTTCTTTGTCTATAAAAAAAATAAATAAGATAAAATAATTGTAATCAGAATACAAAAATCGCATCTGAAAAGAAAAATTGCATAGTCAAACGCCCTGTATATAATCAGTAGCCAATAGATAGTGGTTGATAGTTAATGACAGAAGACAAAAATAATTCGGTCGGCATAGTTCAGACAAAGACTATAAGGGTTGTCGATGCAGATACTCCGCTGAAACTTGTGAGCGGAAAAACTCTTGGCCCGATTGATGTGGCTTATGAAAGCTACGGCAAGCTGAACCCGGCAGGCGACAATGTGGTTTTTATCTGCCACGCACTGAGCGGCAGCGCACATGCGGCGGGTTTTAACAGCCCGGATGACACAAAGCCCGGGTGGTGGGATATAATGATTGGGCCGGGCAAGGCTATCGACACAAATAAGTATTTTGTTATCTGCTCGAATTTTCTGGGAAGCTGCAGCGGCACAACAGGGCCTGCAAGTATAAATCCGCAGACCGGCAAACCTTATCATCTTGATTTTCCGATGATAACCATCGTTGATATGGTGCGGGTGCAAAAACTGCTCTTAGACAAACTCGGTATAAAAAAACTGCTCTGCGTTATCGGCGGGTCGATGGGCGGAATGCAGGTTTTGAAGTGGACGATTGAGTATCCGGAAATTGTCAAATCGGCAATCGTAATCGCGGCGACATCGAAACTCAGCGCTCAGGCGATTGCGTTTGACGCCGTCGGCAGAAACGCGATTATGTCGGATATGGACAACGATAAGCCCTCAAAAAAAGGGTTGGCCACGGCGAGAATGATCGGGCACATTACATACCTGTCTGAAGAAAGTATGCGGGAAAAATTCGGCAGAGAACTCAGGAACGCCGAGAAGTACAGCTATGACCTCAGTTCCGAATTCTCGGTTGAAACATATCTCGATTATCAGGGACAGAGCTTTGTCGATAGATTCGACGCGGACAGCTATTTGTATATCACCAAGGCGATGGACTATTTCGACCTTGAAAAAGATTTCGGCTCGCTGCAGAAGGCTTTTGTGAAAACAAATTCGAGATTTATGATTGTAAGTTTCACCAGCGACTGGCTGTTCACCCCTGCTCAATCGGAAGATATGGTTAACGCCCTGGTTGCGGACAGAAAGGCGGTTTGCTACTGCAATATCGCATCGCCTTACGGGCACGACGCGTTTTTACTTGAGCCGGAAACGCTGGGCAGTTTGATTAGCGGGTTTATTTCGACAACAATGGAAAAACCGAAGTTTGCCAAACCAGCAACAGCGTCAGCGGTAAAAGGCATTGAAAAAATTAAACGGGTTCGTGTTGACTATGAATTGATTGAATCGCTGATTGAGCCGAACAGCAGAGTTCTTGACGCAGGCTGCGGCGACGGGCAGCTTCTGTTAAATTTGCAGTACGATAAAAATATCATCGCGGAGGGAATCGAAGTTGACCAGCAGCTTGTGCTCCAGGGCGTGAACAGCGGGTTGAATATAATTCATCGCGACATCGAACGAGGACTTGGGCATTATCCGGCTGATACGTTTGATTACGCGATACTGTCGCATACGCTGCAAACGCTGAAAAATCCAAAGCAGGTTTTCGCGGAGCTTTTGAAAGTCGCAAAGAAGGTTATTGTGAGCTTTCCGAATTTCGCGTATTGGCGATGCAGAGCGGATTTGTTTCTGGCCGGCAAAGCGCCGCGAACAAAGCAGCTTCCTTTCGGCTGGTATGACACACCGAATATTCATGTCCTGTCGCTAAAGGATTTTGAGGACTTCTGCGAGGAAATCGGGGCGAAAATAGAAGTGAAGATTCCGCTCATCGGCAACAGAGTAAGCCCGGTAAAATTCGCGCCGAACCTTTTCGCCGAGCAAGCTGTTTATATAACAAGCAGGAAATAAGATACTATCGCCGCAGGCGATTCCTCAATTTTGATTTTTAATCTTTGATTTTTGATTTTAGTAATTCAGACAATATGTTCAAAATTGGAAACATAGAGATTGCCAATCCCTTCATTCAGGCCGCTCTGGCGGGTTATACAGACAGAGCGATGCGAATGTTAGCTCGCAAATTCGGATGCGAACTTGTATTCAGCGGCGTAATTTTAGACAAATGCACATCGTATAAGCCATTGTTTGAACGGCCGAATTATATAATAAAGGATGATGAACACCCAATCGGAGCGCAGCTTTTGGGCACTGAGCCGGAGCAAATGGCGACCGCGGCAAAAAATATGGTTAAGACCGGCTATGATATTGTAGATTTGAATTTCGCCTGCCCCGCTCCGAAAGTTATGCGAAAGGCAAGAGGCGGCGCTCTTATGGCTGAGCCTTTGAAAGTTATGGAGATATTCAAAACTGTCAGGGACGCGGTGAGTTGTCCGGTAATGATGAAGCTGCGAATCGGCACAGACGACAGCGAACAGGCCAAAGAAAATTTCTGGTATATCGCCGAGAACGCAATCAAAAACGGAGTTGATGGCATCATCCTACACGGCAGAACTGTTGAGCAGAGATTTAAAGGTTTTGCCAACTGGGAAACAATCAAACAATTAAAACAGAAATTTCCACAGACAACCATCATCGGCAGCGGAGATTTATTCGAGCCCGCAGATATTGTGGACAAATTTAAAACCGCAGGCGTGAACGGCGTTGCAATCGCCCGCGGCGCAATCGGTAAGCCGTGGATTTTCAGACAGATTGACGATGTTATCGAGGGCAGGGCGGAAATATACAAACCCGATTTGAAAACGCAGGGACAAATTATTCTTGAGCATTTTGATATGCTCAAGGAACTTTACGATGCTCGAAAATGTATCTGGTATTTCAGAAAATTTTTGAGCAAATACTGCACCAGCCATAACACGATTAAAAAAGCTCGACGAGAATTTGTCGCCATCCGCAACGAAGCACACCTGCGAGAAATTATCGGGCGATTATACGGATTTTGAAAAACTCTCAACCCTGCCATATCAAAAAGGTTCCTGACACCTTTAATTTCCTGTGCGCAATGTGTCCGGATGCTGAGGATGAATTGTAAGGTTAGCATTGTGAGCAAGTGAAAAACCTGCACGTTTTCGGAAAATGTTTTTTTAACTCAGGTCATAGTAAAAGTCTCCATAATTGTATACCAATCAAACACATGGTAGTCGTTAGACGGCTTTTGGCCGCCGGCCTCCAACGTCGCCACTGGACGATTCTGCCAAAGATGTTGGGCGGTTTTTCACGCTGGCAACGTTCTTACGCAGACACAATCTACTCAACACCAACATCCTGTCGGTGCGAGAGCAAGTTTCGTACATCCGTGTACGAATACCCGCACATTTATATGCCGCTGCAAGATAATTGGCGGCTCTGACAATAGATTCCGCGTGGACAGCAAAGCTGTCCACCCTACCGGGAGCTTTTTAAAAATGCCGGGTGTCTATTTCAGAATTTTGGGCTCCTTAAAAATAATTGAAAATTGAAGATTGTAGATTGAAGATTTATGGAATCGCCTACGGCGATAGAGTTTTAATTACCGCTCATTTATCCACCGTCGCTATGTTACGCAGAACTTGGTTCGGCTAAAATGGCTAACATCCTTGAGGCCTGTTCGTCAGTGAAAGGCATTTTTTCTTCTTCATTGGTTTGAGGTTCTTCAGATTCAGGTAATGTATTTTTTTCAACGGTTTCGTTGTTTAATTGCAGAACGTTGAGGCAGGCTTTTCTGCTTACTTCATCTTTATCAGAATTGCAAAGTTCCAGCAATCTTGCTGATGCCCATGAACTATGCTGCAAAAGCAGCATTTGTCCATGCTGATTCAGAGCTTTCATTTTTGCTTCAATAGCCCTATTAAAAGGCTGCTGCGTCCGCCATCTCTTCCATTTTTCAGGACTGATTGAGAATTTTTGCAAAACGGCGTTCTCGTTTCCACCGGATGCAAACAGTTCATCAATAACCTGCAATTGTCGAGTTGTTACTATATTTGCTTCTTTCATAAAAAACTCCTGAAAATAAGGCACATAGTATCAAAGGCACAGAGGCACAAAGGGTTTTAATAATGACCCCGCGGTTACCCTTGGGGCTCTGTTAATATGTCCTTCCGTATTACCAGCAATGATGCCTCTCAAAGACACCCCCGCAGTTTTCTAACGAAAACTAAGCGTGCGGGGGCTTTAAGGTAATACCCTCTGTATTACCTTAAAGCTTGCGCGTTTTTACTGAAAATTGACCGAAAATTGGAAATGGTGATTTTGTAAGCGCTTGCAGGATATGGAGAAATAAATTTTTATTTTTTTTAAGCGCGCAAGTTTTTGCTTGCGCGTTTGGCTGATTACGCAGATTTAATTCACCACCGAGAACACAAAGGACACGAAGAAACATAAATGATTAGTGACGAATGTCAATTAATGTGGCGGCAGTGTTTGAAAAATTGTCTAAGTTATCAAAAATGTACCGTACGCGTTCCAATTTCAACAGAATTGCACCAAAACTGCATCTTGATTAAATATTTTTACTGTATAAAGTCCGAAAATAGGGCTGATTTTGCATAAAAACGACATATTTGCAGCCAATTGCTTGACATTACGGCAGTCAATCAGTAGTATGTCTCGGCTTTTGAATAGCCAATAGCCAATAGTCAGTAGTCAGTAGTCAGTAGTCAGTAGTCAGTAGCCAGTAAGAAATAGTTCCGCCGCAGGCGGCTCAAATCTCTATTGACTATTTACTACTGGCTAATGACTACTAAATTTTTACGGAGTAAAAAAAACAAATGGCAAAAAATGTCGCAATCGTCGGTGTAACCGGAGCGGTAGGTCAGGAATTTATTAACATTCTTGAGCAGCGTGATTTCCCCGTGAAGTCAATCAGGATGCTCGCATCGGCAAGGTCGGTCGGCAAAACGGTGAAATTCAACGGTAAAGATTATCCGGTCGAAGAGTTGACGCAAGATTGTTTCGGCGGCATTGATATCGCACTATTCAGCGCGGGCGCATCGCGCAGCAGAGAATTTGCCGCGGCGGCGGTAAATGCAGGCGCGGTTGTTGTCGATAATTCCAGCGCATTTAGAATGGACCCGGCAGTACCGTTAGTTGTGCCGGAAGTGAACCCGGAAGCAATCAAGCAGCACTGCGGCATTATCGCAAATCCGAACTGCTCGACGATTATCGCAAATGTACCAATTTGGCCTCTGCATAAAGCCAATCCGATTAAGCGAATGGTTGTCAGCACATATCAGGCGGTAAGCGGCGCAGGACAGGCGGGTATGACCGAACTGTTTGAACAGACAAGAGATGTTCTGGCGGGCAGGCCTGCGGTTTGCAAAAAGTTTAAATATCAAATCGCGTTTAACATTTTCAGCCACGACTCGACCATCGGCCCCAACGGCTACAACGAAGAAGAAATGAAAATGGTGAAGGAAACACACAAGATTTTCAATTGCCCCGACATCGCGATTACCTGCACTTGTATCAGGATTCCTGTTCCGCGTTGTCATTGCGAGAGCATCAACCTCGAATTCAAGGATTCGATTACGCCTGACGAAGTTCGCAAACTGCTCGAACACGCACCTGGCGTTTCGCTGCTTGATGACCGGACGAATAATCGTTTCCCGATGCCGCTTGATGCCGCCGACCACGACGATGTTTATGTCGGCAGAATCCGTCAGGATGAGTCTCTGCCGGACAGAAAAGGCATTAACTTATGGGTTTCCGGCGACCAGATTCGCAAAGGCGCGGCGCTGAATGCGGTACAAATTGCGGAAAAGCTGTTATAATCATCAGCCAACACAACAGCAAATCCGGGGCATTGTCTTGATTTCTGAACCAATGTTTCGGTCTTTTTTCATATCACAAAATCATTGCTATCTCCCTGCCGATACAGAGGATAAAGCAACGCAGTCGCTAATTTCAAGTTTTTTTATAATAATGTTTGACCTTGCCGGGTAAATCTGGTATTCCAATACGCATTCGATGAGTAAATTAAGTACATTTGGTTTGGTATGGTTACATATTATATCGGTGGAAATTTGGAAATCGGAAAGAGAGGCTTTTGCGTATATCATCAGTTTTGAACATTTGAAGCATTCTATTTAGTACCCAGAGAGAAAGCTGTCGGTTTGTTGCCGGCGGCAAAACTATATTCTTATTTTGAGGTAAAAAATGAAAAAGAAAGTAGTAATTATTGTAGCGGCTATTTTGTGTGTGTTCTTTGCCGCGAGCTCTCAGGCAACGGACTATTACTGGATGAACCCTGGTATTGCCGGCAACTACAAATGGAATAATGCCACAGGCAACTGGGGAAACGCATCGTATGTCGCGATACTAAATTATCCAAAAACCAGCTCTGACGCGGCATATATTTACAAAGTTAAAGAGTGTATCATCGGGACGGATATGACCGGCGCAACCAAAGCGGTGGCCGGAACGGTAAAAGTGGGTGGTATCGCAAGCACTAATGCTTTTTTAACCATCAAAGGTCAGGCTCTTTTTACTTCGTTGAACTTAGGTAATGCCGCCGTTACAGCCTCAACAGGAACATTGAGAGTTGATCCCGGTGCGGCATTGACCGTTCCATTGTTGTGTGTCGGTTACACCGGAACTTCCGCTTACACCTCGATAGGCACTTTCAATATGCAGGGCGGCACCGCAACTCTATCTCCGGCCGCCCCCCCAGCCCTGGCCATAGGCACCAGTGCATACGGAAACGGTATTATGACAATGAACGGCGGGACAGTAAGTGCTGCGCATCAGGTTAGATGTGCCTGGGGACAGCCGTCAAAAGGGACGTTGACCGTAAATAACGGCGCTTTTCTCAATGGCACCTCCACTAACACCAATATGTATTTTGGAGCATACGGTTTAGGAGAATTGACAATAAACAGCGGTGGAAAAATCAAAACTCTCGCAAGTCTACAAGTTGGCGTTTATGGGACGCCTATGGCCGGCACGGGTCATGCAACAATGAACGGAGGCACTCTTGAGATAGGCGCTCACTTGTACATAGGCAATCTTAGTCCAAATGACAATTGGATGCAGCTTAATAATGATGCGAACGTTACGATAGGGGGTCAATTAAAAATTGGAGACGGCACTGCCGCTTCCAAAGGGCGGCTGACTATGACGGGAACATCAAAGGTAACAGCAGCTTCCACAATAATTCTTGGCTCCGCGACCGCCGGCGCCGGCTCTGCAACGATTGAGCTGCAGGGAGGAACCTTAACGGGTAATACTCTTACGATTAACAGCGGCAGCGCACTAAACAAAATAAATATTACGGGCGGAGTGTTGATTGTCAACGGCGATGCTCGTGTTCTAATTGACACATATGTTTACAATGGCAGGATTACCGCTTATGGCGGCGCTGCGGACAAAGAGGTAAAAATTGAATACAATATAACCACGCCTGGCAAAACGCGGGTATGGGCAGCATCGCTGCTCCCGCCCCCGCTATTCACATCATATCCGGGTTTTAACTTGAGCGACCATATTATCAGTACAAGTTTCTTCACCTGGTATTCTTCGACAGCCGGACAAATAAGCGGCCCATGGCTTCCGCTGGAAGGCCGTTCTAACTGGACAGGCGAACCGACCTGGTGGAAGAGCCAGATAAAACAGGTGATGGCGGCCAATATTGAGGTGCTCTATGTTCATCTAATACTTGAGGATTCCTGGCAGGACCAGAAACGCATCAATCTCTTCCAGGCACTGTATGAGTTGCGAATGGAAGGTTATAATGTGCCCAAGGTTGCTCCATTTATGGATGCTACGATAATATGGAATGGGACGACAAGACCATATCCTGACCTCGCCACAACTGCCGGCAAGAACGAATTAGTAAATCAGTACATACGTTTCTTCCAACAATACTATTCGAAGAATACAGACGCGTATGCGGATAGTTATCTGGCGACTGTTGGCGGAAAAGTAGTTCTTGATACATGGCATATCAACATAGGTGGAGTTGGTTTAATAAATTACACCTCGTTATCCCGTGCGGATGTTGAGTCGCGGCTTCAGACCGCGTTTGCCGCTGCGCATCCGGTCTTCAATAACGGGATTTATATGGTAACAACGGCATTTAGCCCGACATTTGTGTTTGCGGATGAAAAAGTGCCGCAGTTTGAAGTTACTGCGTATTTCTACACCCAGACATATAATGGCATTACTGCCGCCCAGCTAAAAGGCGGTTAT
>Ga0172379_10010587_pt1 | contig 11123 bp, 9 predicted proteins | sample GrowelOW334metaG_FD_119756 | JGI IMG/M metagenome (GOLD analysis project Ga0172379, IMG submission 119756) | Groundwater microbial communities from an aquifer near a municipal landfill in Southern Ontario, Canada - Groundwater well OW334 metaG | ecosystem: Environmental > Aquatic > Deep... | reverse complement strand
GGGACCTGAAATTCGAGGACTTCGCCGCCCATGTCCGCAGGCACCGGGACCGGGGCGTACGCATCGTCGGTCCCAACTGCATGGGTGTATTTTTCGCACCTGATGAAAAGCGTACCGGGGTGAATACCCTCTTCATAGGCGACGAACGCCTTAAAATGCGCTGGACAGCTGCTTCGAACACGGCGCTTTTCACCCAGTCCGGCGCCATGGCGCTGACTGCGGTGGAGCGGGTCCAGAACGCTCCGGTTTTCAAGGCCATAGTATCCTTCGGCAACAAGGCCGACGTGAACGTGCCCGACCTGGTACGCTATTTCCGGGACGAGAAAGCCGTGGAAGTGATGGCCATGTACCTGGAAGGACTTGGCTTGGGCGAGGGAAGGGAATTTTTCGAGCTGGCAAAAAATACGGAAAAACCCCTGGTGGTGTACAAGGCTGGCAGGACCGAGGCGGGAGCGAAGGCTGCGGCCAGCCATACCGCTGCTATGTCCGGCAGCTACGATATTTTCCAGGCTGCCTGCGCGCAGGCCGGCGTGGTCCTCATCGATGAGCTCCCCGACTTCTACCACGCCATCAAGGCCTTCTCCATGCTTAGCGCAAAACCTCCCCGGGGCCTGCGGGTCGCGGGGGTGGTGAACGCCGGGCTCGACGCCACCATGGGCGCGGACCAGCTGGGCTCGCTGATTCCGGCGGTCTACGAAAGCGCCACCAACGAGCGCCTGATCAGGCTTAACAGGCACGGTCTGCTCAACGTAGGGGCCAGCTTCCTGGACGTGACGCCCATGACCGACGACATCCTGTTCGGCGAGATCGTGGACACCGTCCTGTCCGACCCAGGCGTGGACTGCGGCTTCGTCGCGATCGTGCCCCACGTAGAGACCCTCAAGACCACCGATGACGTATGCCGCGCTCCGGACGCCCTCGCCCAGAGGCTTGTCGCCGCCGCATCCCGCTACGACAAGCCGGTGGTCGTGTCCGTCAATTCGGGCAACCACTACCAGGGTCTGGTGCGGGCCCTTGAAGAAGGGGGACTGCCCGTGTTTCCGGACATACGTTCGGCCATGCGGGCCCTGGAAACCTTCTGCAAATTCCGCCTGGTGCGCAACAAAAGGAAAGCATGAACATAGCCCGTATTTGGACCGACGAAAAAGGCGAAACCCACTACCAGGACATTGAGGTTGCCCTGGAACCCTCCGGTCCCCTTGGCAGGATGTCCGCCCCCATGCCGGTTACCGGCATGATCTTACGCGAGAACGAGGCGGGTTACGATTTCGATTGGCATGTTGCCCCACGCAGGCAATACATAGTGATGCTCTCTGGTTTGGTGGAGATCCAAGTGTCGGACGGCGAGAAGCGGATCTTCGGCCCTGGCGAGATCGTGTTGGTGGAGGACCTGACGGGAAAGGGGCACAAGTCCCGTTCCCCTGACGGCAAACCCCGGAAGTCCATCTTTTTGCCTCTGGCCTAACCGAAAAGCAGCTGGCTGGAACGCATTAAAAAGGCCGTCCCCCCTTGCGGAAGACGGCCTACCCCTTTTTTTTGCGGTCCCGGTGCCGGCTTGTAAGACGCCGCCGGGATCGCCGGATCAATCAGAAGAAATCAGGATCAGCCTTCGGAACCGGTAGCATCCTTGGGCCTGAGAATCAGGTTGAGGATGATGCCGAAGATGGCCGCAAGACCGAGGCCTGAAAGTTTCATGGCGCCGAGTTCGAAGGTAGCGCCACCGAGGCCGAGCACGAGCATGGCCGCGGAGATGATCAGGACCTTCGGGTTCGACAGATTGACCTTTGCATCCACCATGTTCTTGATACCGATCGAGGAGATCATACCAAAGAGCAAGATGGAAATACCACCTATGACCGGACCGGGAATGGTGCTGATCAGGGCGGTGAACTTGGGCACCAGGGACAGGATGATGGCGAATACGGCTGCGATGCGCATGATCACCGGATTAAAAGCTCCGGTGAGTGCGACAGCGCCGGTATTCTCGGAATAGGTAGTGTTGGCCGGTCCGCCGATCAAGCCGGCGATCGAGGTCGCAACACCGTCACCGATGAGGGTACGCCAGACGCCCGGATCCTTGATGAAATCCTTTCCCACTACATTGCCGACCGCGAGGACGTCGCCGAAGTGCTCTACCATCGTGACGATGGCGATGGGCACCATGAAAGCTATCGCGCTGGCGGAGAACTTGGGAGCGGTAAACTTGGGAATGCCGATCCAGGCCGCATCGCCCACGGCTTTGAAGTCTACTACACCGATGATGATGGCCAACAAATATCCGGCAATCAAAGCGATGAGTACAGGCAGGTTGGAAAGGAATTTCAGACCGAACTTGGGCAGGGCGATCTTTACAAAGATACCAACCGCAAAAGTAAAGAGCGCGATGCCCCAGGCGCCGTTGACGGAGATGGCGTCGACGATGGGTTTGGAGAAGTCGCCGCGGGCATTTTGTATGGCCACCGGCGCCAGTATCAGACCGATAAGTATGATCATCGGGCCTGTAACGTGGGGCGGCAGGATCTTGTGTAGGGTTTCGTAGGGTACGAACTTGAATATGATCGCGACTACGACATACAGGAGACCGGCTACTACTATACCGCCGAGTGCATAGGGCAAGCCTTCGCTGGCACCGATGGCTACCAGTCCGGGAATAAAGGCGAAGGAACTTCCCAGGAATACGGGTACTTTCCAACCGGTGACCAGATGGAAAAACAGGGTGCCGATACCGGCGGCGAACAGGGTCACACCGACGTCCAAACCAGTGATGATGGGTACGAGCACGGTCGCGCCAAACATGACGAAGGTGTGCTGAAGACCGAGCACCACATTTCGTCCGCTCAGATCTTTTTCTTTCTCTGCCACAATAGCCTCCTCTTATAAGAGTCCAACCGAAGACTCCCCGCGCCAAATAGCGGCGGTCTCCGGAAAAATCACCCTATCAGTATACATGACCCTGCCCAAGGGGCAAGCGAAAAATGACAAAATACCTGTAAACGTCCTTTTCGGCAAAGCCATTGTCTCACGGCAAGGCCGCCGAATCGGGATTGTGGATGCGGCTCGCAGGGTCTGACCGGCAGGAACCTGTCGGCGTCTTGGTAATCCAGTTGTCCACGGCTTCCTTGTTCAGCATGGCCCGCCAGACGTCTTCTGCCCGTATGGGCATGTGGGTCAATTCGGCACCGACTGCGTGTTGTATCGCGTTTCCCAAGGCGGGTGCGACGGAAATCATGGGGTGCTCTCCCACGCCCCGCGCTCCGAAGGGACCGTCCAGCTGGGGCGTCTCCACGACTGAAGTCTCGATGATGTCCGGGATGTCCCGTGCGGTGGGTATCTTGTTGTCGGTGAAGGAAGGATTCAGCAGGCGGCCTTTTTCGTCGTAGATGTAGCCTTCGCAGACCGCCGTCCCCAGCCCCTGGACCATGCCTCCAATGCACTGGCCGCGCACGAGTTCGGGGTTGATCGCCTTTCCTACATCGAAGCAGGATGAAACCCTGAGCACCTTGAACTCCCCCGTTTCCGGATCCACCTCCACTACAATACCATGGGCGCCATAGGTCCAATCCAGGGCCGGATTCCCCTGCCCAGTCTCCTTGTCCAGGTTGGAAAGGCCCTGGGCAGTATAGCGGCCCACGCCGACGAAGGGCCCGCCAATGGCGTTTCCGTCCGAGTACGCATAGCCGACGGACATGCTCGCGAAGGTGACGCCATGGGATTTGTGGTGTTTCAGGAACACCCGTGTATCGTCGTGGTCCAGGTCGCAGACATTGGCCCGCAGGACCTGGCCGGCGGTTTCGTAGGCCTGTTTCAGCAGATCGTCGCAGGCCAGGATGCAGGCATTTCCGGTGAGGATCAGTCCTTTGGAGGCCACGGTCTGCCAGTCGTAGGGGTCCCGGTCGGTATCCTTTTCCACCGTCACCTTCACTTGGTCCAGTCGGAACCTAAGCCTTTCGGCGACGATCTGGGCGAAGGCCGTGGTGGAACCCTGGCCAATTTCGGTAAGGCCCACATTCACATTCACCGTTCCGTCGGAGTTCATCTTGATGATTACGGCGGTGGCGGTGAACGGCGGCATGGCAGGCGCCTTGTGCAGGGCAGCTATGCCCTTTCCTATCTTACGGCCGGTTTTCTGTTCCCTAGCCTTCTCGTCAATGCTGAGTTTTCCATAGCCGATGGAAGAGGCGACCGATTCGATACACTTGACCACATTGCCCGTATTCTCGGTAATTTCTTCTCCCGTAAGGGTATGCGACCCCGGGCGCAGGGCGTTTTTCAGCCTGAACTCCAGCGAGTCCATGCCTATAACCTGGGCGACCAGCTCCATGTGCCGTTCCAGCCCCCAGTGGAATTCCACGTGGCCGAAACCGCGGTAGGCCGTGCCGTAGGGCTTGTTCGTGTAGACCGTGTACGCATCTATCCAAGCGTTGGGAATCTCGTAAGGGCCTGCAGCGGAAAAACCCGAGGCACGGGTCACGTTGACGGCGTAGTCGGCGTAGGCGCCCGCGTCCCAGTACATCCACATGCGCTGTGCAAGGATCTTCCCGTCCGACGACACGCCGGTCTTGATACGGTAGGTCAGGGCACTCCTGCAGGGGAGCAGACTGAATTCCTCTTCCCGGGTGGCCTGGAACTTCACCGGCCGGCCGTTGGCCTTCCGTGAAAGACACGCGACGAGGGGCTCAATATGGATGCCCGCCTTGCCGCCGAAGCCGCCGCCCACGTGGGGAATCTGCACCCGTACCTTGTTCAACGGCAGCTTGAAGGCGTAACAGAAGAGGTTGCGTACGGTAAAGGGGGATTGGGCGCTGGACCAGATGACGATATCGTCGCCTTTTTTCCATTCCACTATCGCCACGTGGGTTTCCATGGGCACGTGCTGGACCGAGGGGTTGGTATATTCCCGGTCTATGATCCATTCCGACTCAGCGAAGCCTTTTTCCACATCGCCCTTGCGCAGCTTGGACTGATTGGCGATGTTGGTGCCCGGGATGGGCGTGAAGGCGGCCTTCACGAAGTCATACTTGCCCAGATCAGGATGGACCAGCGGTGCTCCTTCCTTGAGGGCGTCCATGTGATTCAGGACCGGCGGCAGGACCTCGTACCTTACCTCGATCAGATCCACGGCCTTCTTGGCGATTTCCAGCGTGTCGGCGGCTACGGCAGCCACCGCCTCGCCGTAATGGCGTACCTCGGTCTTGGCCAGGATGTCCTTGTCCACCACGTAGAGGCCCAGGCGGTAGTTCAGTTCCGCACCGGTAAGCACCGCGCGGACGCCGTCGAGGGTTTCGGCCTTGGAGACGTCGATGCCCAGAATTTTGGCCCTGGCGTGGGGGCTCTTCTTGACCTGGGCGTAGAGCATGCCGGGGAGGCTCATGTCGCTGACGTACACCGCCGCGCCGGTGAGTTTCTCCACACCTTCGGATCTGCGGGCGTCCTTGCCCACGTACTTGAGGTCCCGGGGATTGCTGTTCTCAAGCATGGTTGATGTCCCCCTTTACTATTTTCTGCCCCGAAACATCCAGAACCGCTTCCACGATCTGCTCATAACCGGTACAGCGGCAGAAGTTGCCTTCTATGCCTTCCTTTATCTCGTCCACGGTAGGTTTCGCGTTCCTTTGCAGGAGCTCTTTCACCGACATGATCATGCCGGAAGTGCAAAAGCCGCACTGGACGGCGTGGTGCTTGTCAAAAGCTTCCTGGATGGCCGACAGCGATCCGCCCTTGGCCTCGCCCTCGATGGTTTCAATTGAGGCTCCATCGGCTTCGACGGCGAGGACCATGCAGGAATTGATGGTCTTGCCGTTCATGAACACCGTGCAGGCGCCACACTCGCCGGCCCCGCAGCCTTCCTTCGTACCCGTGAAACCCAGGTCCTCCCGCAGGAAGCGCAGCAGGGTGCTGTTTTCCTCGACGTCCCTCTCGTAGGTCCCGCCGTTGACCGTCAGTCGAACTTTCATCCCCGTACCTCCTGCAGTAGGCGGCGAACGTACACGCTCACCATATACGCGCGGTATTCCTTGGTGCAGCGCACGTCGCTGATGGGGCTGATGGCCTTGTCCACCGCCGCAACAGCCTCGTCGGCACCGATTTTTTCCGGCAACCCTTCCACGAGCACCGGCGTGGGCGCTGCGGAACTGATGGCGAAGTTGATCTTACCGTCCTTGATGGCCAAGGCCACCCCGACTATGCCCAGGTCGTGGCCGTTTATGCGTTTGAGCTTGCGGTAATCGCCCCGCACCCCTGCGGAGGCCGCCGGAACCTCGATCCTTTCCAGAATCTCGTCCGCCATGAGCACCGTTTTCTTTACACCGGTAAAGAATTCCTTGAAGGGTACGATCCGCTCGCCTTTTTTGGAGACTATGACCGCATTCGCGCCCAGGCAAAGAAGGGCCGGAGCCATGTCCGAACAGGGCGAAGCGTTCACCACGTTGCCGATGACGGTAGCCCGGTTCCGTATCTGATAGGAAGCCAGGTCGTGCCCGCAGGCCGCAAGCAACGGAAAGTCCTTCCGCACCCGTGCATCCTGTAGCACGTCGTTGATGGTTGTCGCGGGCCAGAAAACAAGGGCTCCCGCGTCGTTCCTGCCGACTCCGGAATAGGACTCGACTTTTTTTGCATCCACGATGAAGTCCGGTTTCATCACACCTGCCCGGATGTTGACCAGAAGGTCCGTACCACCGGCCAGAACCTTGGCCCTCGCGCCGTACTCGGCGATCAGGTCCAGCAGCTCAGCCCGGCGCCGTGGCGCCAGGTATTTGAATTCATGAAGCATAGCGCCTCCTTATTTGCTGAAATGGGTCCCCGTCTCGCCACGAAGCGCACGGGCCATGTTTTCAGGGTTGGTTATGATGGCCTTGGTTCCGCCCCGCTCCAGATAGCCCAGAACGGCGCGGACTTTGGGTTCCATGCTTCCCTTTCCGAATTGACCTTCGGCAAGGTACTTCTTCGCCTCGGCAATGGTGAGCGAATCAAGAACGCGCATGGTGGGCTTGTTGAAGTCCAGCGCGACCTTCTCCACCTCGGTGGAAATGAGCAGGAGGTCCGCCTTGATGGACGAAGCAAGCAGACTGGACGCGAGGTCCTTGTCTATCACCGCTTCCACACCGGAGAGCCTGCCGTCCTTTTCCTCGACCACGGGTATGCCACCGCCACCCGCTCCAATCACTGTCTCGCCCTTGTCGCACAACTCACGGATGATGTCTTCCTGGATGATGCGCACCGGTGCCGGTGAGGGGACAACGCGTCGCCATCCCCTGCCGGAATCCTCCACTACGAACCAGCCGTCAACCTCGTGGTGCTTCCTCGCCAGCGCCTCGTCCATGAAGGAACCCACTGGCTTGGTGGGATTTTTGAACGCCGGATCGTTGCGGTCCACGACCGTCTGGCTTACCAGTGCCACCGCCCTGTTGGGCATGCCGCGTTTGCGGAACTCGTTGTACAGTGCCACCTCGAACATGTAGCCGATGGAACCCTGGGTGTTGGAACCGCAATAGTCGAGCGGAGCCGGAGGCAACTCGCTGACGCTCATCTCCGATTTTCGCAGGAGGAAACCCACTTGGGGTCCGTTTCCATGGGTCACCACCACATTCCAGCCCGCCTCGATCAGGTCCACTATATGCGGAACCGTAATGACCACCGAATCGTACTGATCGTAGAGGGAGGTCTTTTTTGCATCCCTGATGAGGGCATTGCCCCCGACCGCCACGACAGCGATCCTCTTTGCCTCTGCCTTCAAATCCGCCATCCCCACCTTCCTTATTCCCCGCAGGCTTCCCTGCATGACTTCCTCATGTCCGTAATCCAAAAAGAAAACCAGAAACCACGTCCATACCCGAACTGTGGCCCAGCGAACATACAGCTTCTAGGGCGGAGTCGAGCCGCCCATAGTCAGTCCAGTGCTGTTTTGTAGATTGCGTTGTGGACCACGCAAGGGCTTGTGCGAAAGAAACCAGCGCTGAAGAAAAAAGCCCCTTCGCCGCGCAGGCCAGGAAGGCGGCGGAAATGTCATTGGTAGCCGAAAGGACGCTTTTTGATTGCGGGGTTTCAAGCAGCAGGATTGCAGCGCCCAAGGCTTCCACAAGGTCGGTAATACCTGGATCTCTTTCCTTGTTCCCGGCTCCATCCGCTGCAACCCGTGCCCGTAGGGCTGCCAGGTAGCCAGTGACGAAATCATCGCCCGTCGGGGTCAGACCCTCGCCCAGGCCGATCAGGGGTCGCAGCAATCGCACAGCGGATTCTATGGTTGATCCGGTTTCTTTGGTCGCCCTCGCCGTGGTTGTCGCCGTCACCGTCGCTTGGGCAAGGGCGGCTGCGGCCGGCAGGAAGAATTTTTCGAAAGGATTGGTTGCCGGTTTGTTGCCTGAAAGCGCGGAATAGCACAACCCGGTACCGGCTTTGGACTGGAACGCTTCCAGTAGGGTTTCCGAGCGGCGAAAGCTGGCCTGTAGGGCAGTATCGCGAAGGGAGATGCCGGGCATACGTTCGGCGGGGGTTGGCCTGGCCGAGGAGAAATCCATGCAGGGAGAGCTGGGGGAATCCTGAAAACCAAGACAGGAACCGGTAAAAACGCCACGGGTACCGGCCACCAGACCCCAGGAAAGAAAATCGGTGTCCCCGCCCGTAACGGCAGCCAGCGGATGGGCTTTGGATGGGGAAGCAACGACAGAACACAGCCAAGGTGAACCGGCTACACGCAAGTTCAAGGCACGGTAAAAAACGCTATGCACGGTACAGGTGAAGGGATGATCCGGAAAGGCAGAACCTGTTCCCGAGACGGAACAGGCGATTCCATCCCGCGGACCGGATTCAGACGGAAAGGTGCGCACGTACCAAGGCGTCCTTAATCGCCGCTTCCACGTTATTCCGGCCCCATTCTATATTGCGCGACAGGGCCTCCGACGCCCGTTCCCTATCCCGTTGTCTCAGGGCTTCGAGTATTTCCAGGTGATCGGCGCAGGTGGCTTTCAGACGCTCGGGATTGACTATGTCGGCGAAGCGCACGAAGTGGATCTGCTTGTCCACCTCACCCAATAGACGCATCAGCACGCCATTGCCTGTTTCCCTGGCCAGGATCTCGTGGAATTCCTCGTCCGCGATGGCGGCGCTTTCGGACATTTCCGGCAAGTTGTCGCGGTATTCCGTCCACTGGCGCTCGAGTTTGTAGATGATCGATTCGTCCAGGCCATTACGGCACAGGCGTTCGACCACGGATAGCTCCAATACCAGGCGTACATCGTACAGTTCGTTGATTTCCTGCAGGTCGAGGCGGCGCACCGTGTAGCCCTGGCGGGCTTTCTTATCTACAAGGCCACGCTCGACGAGCATGCCCAAGGCTTCCCGGATGGGACTCCGTGAAACGCTGAACTGCTCGCAGAGTTCCTCTTCGGTAAGGCGGTAGCCCGGCGGATATTCCCATTTGAGGATGCGGTCGCTGAGTCGCGTGCATACATCGCCTGAAAGGTTCGCTTCGGCCATCGCCTTCACCTGCTTCTTCTTTCTTTAAGCCAACTTCAAAAATCAGGAACTTTTCAAGTTGGCTTTCACTTGAATACGTAGACCTTCACCGGCTTGCCAGGACGTTCGTCCGATTCCTCGACGCTCGCCGTCAGCTTCATGCCGGTCTTGGGCTCTTCCACCTCAACACGTCCGGAAGCGCGCAACCCGTTTTCGAACTGCACTATGCCGAACTGGAGGAATTTCTTGGTATACCCTTCGGGCAGGTTCCAGACCCGCGTCCAGGTAAGGAGGGTACAGGGGCCTTCCAGTTCGAAGGTGGACCAGCCCTTTCCCGTCACCGGATCCCGGCGCGCGTTGCACTTGGAACAGATCATGGGCGCGGGGTAGTAAATGGCCCCGCAAGCCTCGCACTTCCAGGCGTTGATCTTGGGCGCCTTGACATCGTACATGCTGAAATCGATCATGGCGTCCTCCTCAATCCTTCGCGCAGATGACTGCGGCCACGTTGTTGCCGAATCCGCCGAAATTTACGGACAGGCCGTACTTCGGATCCTTCACCTGCCGTCCGGTTTCCGCCTCTCCGCGTAATTGCCGAACGAGTTCAACAACCTGGGAGACACCTGTCGCGCCGACAGGGTGGCCTTTTGATTTCAGGCCCCCCGAAGTGTTGATGGGCATCCGTCCGTCCAGCTTGGTCTCGCCCTTGCGTACCGAAAGGTAGCTCTTGCCGCGCTCGAAGAAACCCACCTCCTCGCTGATGGCCAGCTCCAAAATGGAGAAGGCATCGTGCAGCTCGGCGAAGGATATGTCCTTGGGTCCGATCCCGGCCATCTTATAGGCCTTCTCGGCGGCGATGCGCACCGCGTTCAGCTGCAGGGGATCCTTGCGGTTGTGTACGCAGTGGGTGTCGGTGGCGCTGGCGACGCCGGCCACACGGATGGGTTTCTTTGCGAATTGCTTCGCCCGGGGAGAATCCATATTGACCAGAAGAAGCGCGGCGGCGCCATCGGAGACGGGACAGGTCGAGTACATGCGCAGCGGTTCGGCGATGTAGTTGTTCACCACGTCGGCCTCAGGACCATCGGCGATGGCTTCTATCGTGCAGGTGGCCTGGATGTGGGCGTACTTGTTCTTCATGCCGTTGTCATGGTTCTTCACGGCCAGCAGGGCCAGGTCCCGCTCGGTAAGGCCGTATTTTTCCATGTACATCCGGGTGAACATGCCGCCGAACCCGGGAAGGGTCAGGCCCATGTTGTACTCGGTCTCGGTGTCCAGCATGGTGGAGACGATATCCGTCGCGTTCCAGCCACTCACCTTGCGCATGATCTCGCCACCCACGACCAAGACCACGTCGGCCATTCCCGACGCTATGGCCATATAGGCGATCTTGACCGCGCTGGCTCCGGAGGCGGGTCCGTTTTCGATGAGTTCCGCGGACACCGGTTCCATGTCCATGCGGCTGATCAGGGCGGAGGCTACCGCGGTCTGATGACAGAGCATGCCCGAAGCCATGTTCGCCACGAAAACCTGGTCGATCTCTTTCCGCCGGGCAAGATAGCCCGCATCCTTGAGGGCGTCGGTGGCCGCGTAGGCCATGACGTCCGCCAAGTCGTATTCAGAGGAATTTCCGAACCGGGTGTGTCCGATCCCGACGATTCCGACTCTGGCGG
>Ga0172379_10010585_pt1 | contig 11124 bp, 9 predicted proteins | sample GrowelOW334metaG_FD_119756 | JGI IMG/M metagenome (GOLD analysis project Ga0172379, IMG submission 119756) | Groundwater microbial communities from an aquifer near a municipal landfill in Southern Ontario, Canada - Groundwater well OW334 metaG | ecosystem: Environmental > Aquatic > Deep... | reverse complement strand
CTGATCACCTGCCGTCCTGACCTGCTGCCCATAGACCTGAAGCGCCAGGGCCGCGCTGAAGAGCATCTCGCCCTCTTCTACCCTGACAATGACCCGGACAAGGAGGCTCTGTACGAGGTACTGGTCCGCAAGCTCGATCTGTCGATACGCAAATTCCCCATTTCAGAGTTGTTCAAGCGCTTCAAGCACGAATTTTCAGGAGCAGATCTCGAGGCCGTGCTGATCAGGGCAAAGCTCCGGGCCACGATGGACGGGCGGTCTTTCGTCACCAAGGAAGACCTGGAAGAAACGATGGGCGATTTCGTACCGCCCGCGTACCCGCATGAGATAGAACTGCAGAACCTTGTGGCCGTCGTGGAATGCACGAGCAAGGAAATGGTGCCCCGACGGTTTCAGAACCTGGACCGGTCGCGACTCGTAAAAGACATACAGGAACTCAAGAGCCTGCTCGGGGAGCACTGAGCCATCATGAGCGCATGCAAGTGAGCACGTACAAACGAGTTCCGCGGCAATGAAAAGCGCGCCAGGGAGCGTTTTTCCGGCGAGCCGGCCACGCTATTTCAGGCGGATCTTCGCCCTCTTCCTTGCCGCGGCAATGGCACCGGCCGCGGCCGTATCCGTGGTCTATACGTCGCTCGCGGGCTCCACGCTCCGCAGGGAGGCAGAATCCCGACTGGACTCCCAGGCGCAGGCTTTTGCCCGCTCGGTTGCCGCAATCGCCGAAACCTGCGCCAGGGACCTGGCCACCATAGCGGCAGACCCGGCGGTGCTGGCTTCTCTTGAACCGGCAAGCCACACCGACACCGCGATCAAGGCACGGGCCTTCCGTCGTATCCTCTCCACCTTCCCGCGATCAGGCGAACTTGCTGAAGCCAGCATTTTTTCCGCAAACGGAAAGGTAGCGTTGCTTCTGGGCGAAGTACCGGCCGACAGGGACGAGTCGATGTACGGTTCGTGGGGAATATTCCGCACCCTGTCGACCGCAAAGCTGGCGGTGGCTCCCAGGGTTATGCCTCTGTCCGACGGTTCTGCGGGCTCGTTCACGATAGGAATACCGATCCTCGATTCCGTTGACAATAACCTTGGTTATGCCCTGGCCGATATTCGCCGGTCGGCCATTGCGGCGGCGGCCCTGGCGAGCGGCTTGCAGGGTGGCGCTTCGCTCGTGTTCCCTTCGGGCAGGATAGTATTCGACCAGTCAGACCCGTCCAGGGAAGGCCGCTTCACTGACGAAGTACCCAGGCGGCTTGATTCAGAAACCGTTTCAATAGCCAGGGCGACTGGTGCAGGAAGCGAATTCTCGGTATTCGTGGAGTCGCCAAGCGGGTTGTACGACGGCTTCGGCCGTTCGGCAAGAACCATAGCCCTCGCCGGCCTCGCAGGCGCAGCCAGCCTGGCAGCGGCGCTTGCCCTGAGCGCTTCCGGTTCAGTCACCAAGCCGGTCCTGGAGATGGCCCGGTCAATGAAGCTTGTGGAAGCCGGCGACCTGACGATACGCATCAAGCCTTCCGGCGACGATGAACTGGGCGATCTTGCCCGGTCGTTCAACGCCATGACGGCTGAGGTGGACGCCCTGCTGAAACGCGAGGTGGAACGCCAGGAACTATTGCGCGCGGCGGAACTCCGCGCCCTGGCGGCACAGATGAATCCCCACTTCCTCCATAATACCCTCGCGTCGATAAAATCCCTGGCAAAGCTCGGCCGCTCCACGGAAATCGCGGAAGTTGTATCCAGACTCGGCAAGATACTCCGGGCCGGAGCGGGGCGCCGCGACGGCATGACCACGGTCGGAGAAAGCGTGGCCTCCGTACGGGATTACCTCTGCATAGAAAAGGTACGCTTCGGCGACCGGTTTTCCTTCAGAATTGAGCTCGAGCCTGCCCTGGAAGCAGTACGAATACCGCCTTTGACGCTGGAACCACTCGCTGAAAACGCCTTGACGCATGGACTGGAACGAAAACGCGGGAAAGGGACGCTGCGCATCACGGGCAAGCTGGACGGCGACATCGCCGTCATTGAATTTGAAGATGACGGCCCCGGCATGGAAGCCGCGTCGCTGGAGAAACTTTCAGGATCGCTCGAGGCGGCCCTTGCGCCTTCAGGCAGCCACGGAATAGGGCTTCTGGGCACGAACCGGCGCATCGTTCTCGAGTACGGGCAGGAATATGGCATCCGGATAAGCCGGGGTTCATCCCCGAGCGGCGGTTTCAAGGCCGCACTGCGGATACCATCCTCCCGCATGCCCTTTGGATGCACCGTGTGAGGCGACTCCTGATAGCGGAAGACGAGGAACTTGCCCGACGGGAACTCGAAACGACCATTCCCTGGGAGCGCTGGGGTTATATGCTCGTCGGAGCCGCGGAAGACGGAACCCATGCCTGGGACCTCATCATCGAACGCCGGGCAGAAGTGGTGGTTACCGACATCCGCATGCCGGGACTCGACGGCATGTCGCTCATCCGCAAGGCGGAAGCTGAACTGGAGCCGCCTTCTCGCCCCCTGTTCGTCATCGTTTCAGGCCATGCCGATTTTGAATACGCCAGGGAAGCCGTCAGGCTCGGCGCGTTTGCCTACCTGATCAAGCCCATCGACGACGCTGAGCTCGAGGATGCCATGCGTCGCGCCGCGATCAGGATGGACGAACGGGAACATGTGTTCGGTCTTGAAAAGGCAGCCTCTTCCGATCGGGCATTCGGTTTGCTTCGCGACCTCACCCAGGAACGCAACACGGATTCGGGAGACGCCTACGTTGAGGCGGCGCTACTGGATTTGCGGGAACGGTTTGTCGTCGATCTCTCCGCGGATTCAGTAGCCGAGCGTCTCGGCATCACGGGAGACCACCTCTCGCGGCTTTTCAAAAAGGCGACCGGGTTGACGTTCAACGAATATTTGACGCGGCTCCGCATGAAGCGTGCGATGGAACTACTGCGCGATCCAGTCGTCAGGATAGGCGAAGTGGCCGATCTGGCAGGATACAAGGATGCGCGCTACTTCAGCACCCTGTTCAGGCGCATCGTCGGCATGACTCCGAGCGAGTTCAGGCATGGACGCTAGTAGGTTTCTGTCAGGAGCCTGAAACGCTCGATGGTTGCTTCGCGCTGCGATACCGATGCGTCAAAATCGTAATCCAGAAGCTGTATCGTCTCCAGGGGCGGAAGGCCTTCAGGCACCGGAGCGTCGGATCGCGCCGACCTGCGCTTGAACCGGGCGGTAACGACCCGCGCGACATCGTACCCCAATACAAAATCAACGAACCGCCGGGCCGCATCACGATGCGGGGCTCCCTTGAGTATGGCCACCCCATCAGGCACCGCGGAGGTGCCGTCAGCCGGGTAGATGATCCTGACATCGGAACCGAGGCGCTGAGCCTCGGAGCCGGCGTTCTCGTAAGTAACGCCCGCAAGGTATTCTCCTGCAGCGACGCCGGAATAAACCAGAGCGGATTCCTCGACCGGGCTGCCTCCGATGGCGTCAACGAAGCCTTCGATCAACCGCCACGCCGTCCCTTCCTGCGCCGTATCGCTTCCGGCGACGGCGGCGCTTCCAGCGACGGCGGCGCTTCCGGCGACGGCGGCGCTTCCAGCGACGAGCATAGTGCGGAGTATGGTATACGCGCTGCCCGACGAAGCAGGATTTGCATACGCGACGCTATCCGCGAACAACGGCGAGACTAGATCAGCCCAACGTCGCGGCGTATCGGCAGCCGGGACCAGGCGTGCATTTACGATGATGACCATCGGCAAGACGGTGAACCCTGTCCAGAAACCGTACTCGTCGCGAAGCCTCGCGGGAATGGCCTCGCGCTCGGGAGACGCGTAGGCTTCGAACAGCGGAAGGTTCGCAACGAGGCTCTCCGCGCCACCGCCCCAGAGCACATCGGCATCCTCGCCTTTACCCGTACTCAGCCGCGCAAGCAAGGCGCCGGTGCCGTCGGAAACCATCCGTACGCGGAGGCCTGTGCGCTCCCTGAATTCATCGACGATAGTCCTGGCAAGATCATCAGGATGCGAAGTATAGACGACGAGGTCGGCATCGACCTCCTGGCTTTGTTTACGGGCGCATGAATCCAGGAACGCGGCTGCCAGCAGCGCTACGAGCGCGACGACCAGCACACGCCGCATTCGCCTCAAGCCGTCAACTCCGCTTCAGGCAGCATCGAGGAAAGCGCGGCTTCCAGGCCTGCAATCCCCTTGAACAGGTGAGACCGAATGCCGAGCCCTTCCGCTTCCGCGATATTTTCAGGATAATCGTCGATGAAGAACGCATCGCGGGCTGCAACCCCCTCGGCCTCGAGGATGGCGTGCCAGAAGGCAGAATCGGGTTTACATACGCCCATCAGGTGCGAAGCATAGACCGCATCGAAGCATCCATACATGCCCCGCTCCACGAGATGGTCATAATGCGATCCGACGGTATTGGTTCCGCAAACCACCCGGCCGCTGGAGTGAAGGCTGCGCGCCAGAGCGTCCATGCCGGCATCCAGAGTCGGAGTGAACAACGTTGACCAATAATCCTCCGCCACATGCACACCCGACGCGGTTTCAAACCGTGCCCAATAATCTTCAGGGCTCATGGTACCGGTCATCAGCGCATTCATGTCGGGCAGCGCGAATCGCCTCGCCGCGGATTCCGATAGCCCTATCCGGCGCGCGGCTTCGGGGAGTACGTCGAACGATTGTACGACGACTCCTCCCATGTCAAAAATATACAGCATCATTCCTTGCCGGCCTGATAGACGGCAGAACCTCCCAGAAAATATTTGGACAGTGAAAAGAATAACACGAAAACCGGAATCGATGCGATCACCGCGACGGCCATCATCGCCCCTTCGTCCGCATGCTTTTCAGCGGCGAATTTTACTATGTATGCGGGTATCGTTTTCATCTTTTCATCCTGCGCGATAAGGAGCGGCCACAGGAGGTTGTCCCATTGTTGCCTGAACGAGAGCACCGCGAGCGTCGCCGCCGCAGGGCCGGCATTCCTGAACACGATGTCCCAAAATATCCGCGGCTCGGAACAGCCGTCTATCCGTGCAGCATCCAGCATTTCGTCGGGAAACGTTATGAGGTACTGCCGCATGATGAACACGCCGAACGCGTTCATGAGGAACGGCACGATAAGGCCCGCGTACGAATTCTGCATGCCCGCCTTGACCGCTATGAGGTACAGGGGAATCATGATCGTCTCGAAGGGGATCATCATGGTGCCCATGATGGCCATGAATACGGCGTTGCGCCCCCTGAACCTGAACTTGGCCAGGCCATAGCCGACGAGCGATGAAAGCAATACGGTGGATACGGCGATGCTCGTCGACACGAATACCGAGTTGAATATGTTGCGCAGGTACATCCAGGAACCATCGTTGCCTGCCAGTGCCCTGAGGTAATTGGAGGGTTTCCAGACTTCAGGAATCCAGCGGTAAGGCATCCTCATGATGTCCATGGCGGGCATGAACGACGAACCGAGCATGAATGCGAGCGGCACCAGAACAAGCGCGCAGGCGACCGCGAGCACCAGCGTTCCGGTAATCGATCCGACCGTTTCGCGTGATCTTCCCATCATAGGTCCGCCTCGCTTTTCCTGGAGACGCGGAGCTGGATCCAGGTAAGACCCAGCATGAGGAGGAACAAGAGCGTGCTCATGACGCTGGCCCTGCCGATGTTGAGGTCGCGCATCGCGGTATTGTAAATGTTCAGCGTTATCACATTGATCGGCGCGAGGGGTGCGCCGCTCTGGGTGAACAGGTACTGGGTGCTGAAGGTCTTCATGCACTGGATGAGTATCATCACCGATACGAGCACCGTCGTAGGCCGGAGCAGCGGTAATGTTATTGAAAAGAAACGGCGTAGAGGCCCCGCTCCATCCATGAGCGCGGCTTCATTGACCGAATCGGGTATCTTGCCGATACCCGTGACGAACAGGATGGTAAAGTAGCCGAGATACTTCCAGACGTATACGATCATCGTTGAAACCTGCACCATCGCGGCGCTGGAAAGCCACTGGTGATCAATGCCCGGGGTCATGGCTATCCAGTTGACGAACTGGTTGGCCAGTCCCCGTGGATCGAGCATCAATAACCATATCAGCGCCGCGACAACCGATGACAGCACCGCTGGTGAGTACAAGGCTGCCTGGGCGAAGCGCTTGCCGCGTTTCATGTTGGTTATGAGGGCCGCGAAGAGGAGGCTCATGATGAACAGCGGCACGAATACGCCTATGGTGAAGGTGGCCGTTGCCCTCGCGGAGTTCCAGAAATCCTGGGACCCCAGGACTTTCTGGTAATTCTGCAAACCAATGAACGATGGTCTTTTAAGGGATAAAAGCCGTTTGTTGAAAAAACTCGTCCAGATCGCGTTGAGCATCGGATAGAATGAAAATATGGAGAAAAACACGAGCCCCGGCGCAATGAAAGCCCATCCCCACTTGGACCTGTCCCGTTCCAGCCCCCCGACAAGTTCCCGCCGCTTCATCGCCACCTCCACCCAAACTGCTTAAAGAAATAATAACTTGAGGATCAAGAATACCACGGAGCCACGGAGTCACGGAGTCACGGAGAAAGACAAGATAGGAAAAGAATTTTGCACAGAGACGCAGAGTGTGATCCGAGCAATGCGCAGGATCACAGGGGGTTTTAGGGGGGTACCCCCCCTAACGGTAGCCATTGGGGGCTCGTACGTAAACGTACGCGATCCCCACCCCCCTATTGCGGCGCTACGAGTCTCGCGCCGCACTCTGTGTCTCTGTGCCCCAATCTCCGGTCTTAGATGTCGGCCAGGGCGGCGGTGACGTCCTTGCGGAGTTTCTCAAGGGCCTTGGCGGGGTCGACGCCGGAGAGCATCACCGACTCGAAGGCTTCCTTGAGCAAGGATTCGATCTTCGAGCTGGCGGCGCCGTAGTACACGATGTGCCCTGCGGCCATGTCATTGGCGAACACATCGGAGTATGGAGTCGACTTGAAAGCCTGTGATTCGAACAAGGCCTTCGTCGGCTGGACGATGGCAACCTTCTCGAGGTATTCCTGCCCGTGGCTGAGCATGTAGCCCAGGAGCGCCCAGGACGCCTGCTGGCTGAGTTTGGATTTCTGCGCGTTGACCATGTAGTAATGGCCGTAATAATTGTTCGGCACCTTCTTGACGGCGTCTTTCCACTGGGGGAACGGAATGACCATCCACTCGCCCGAGTTGAAGAACGTGGGGTTTGCGTCCCGCATCCTGGCTTCCTGGTACAGACCGGACAGAGACATGGCTATCTCGTTCTTGTCGTTGTCAAACAGCTTGCGCGGCTGTGAATACGTCGGCGAGCCGAGGTTCTTGCCGTTGGGTCCGAAATCCTTGAAATAGTTGAGTACCTTGAGCCAGGCGGCGTCGCCGGTGATGACGCTCTTGCCGTCTTTGGCCACGAGTACTCCGCCGAGCTGCTCAACCATCGGAACGACCGAGGTGAGATAGTACGGATAACGGAAGTCAAAGCCGCGGCGGGTGATGATCTGGCCGTCGCGTTTTACGATCTTCTCCGAGACCGCCATAATGTCTTCCCAGGTCTTGGGATAATCCTTCATGGGATCAAGGCCGGCATCCCTGAATATCTTTTTGTTGAGGTAGATGGCCCAGTTGGTCAGTTCGAGGGGCATGCCGTAGATCTTGCCGTCTTCGGTTACCGGATCGAGCATGCCAGCCATGTACTTGGCCTGCATGTCCTTGAGGCTCTTGAAGCCCGCGGCCTTATAATCGACGGGCGCGACGCGTCCGTTCGATATGAACTGGTACTCGTCAAATATCTCAAGGTTGAAGATATCAGGGCCGGCATTTGCCGCGAATCCGGCTACGACGATGTCCTTGATTTTGCCGGAAGGATAGGTCACATAATTGACGGTGACGGTCGGGTTGGCCTTGATGAATTCGTCGATGAGACGTTTCTCGAGGGCGGTCCTGGCCGCGTCCTCATGTGTCCAGATGACGACTTCTACTTTCTTGCCCTTGAGGGCGGATACGGTCGGGGCCTGGGCGAAAACAGATGCTGCAATGGTGATCGCGAGTACCATTGCTGTCAGACGTTTCATGGCATCCTCCTATGGATTGCTTTCTTGTGGATTTCTTCCTTCTGATCATCAGGGCGTTACCGGCGACACGCAATGCCGCGATAACGGTATTTTGTTGGCTATGGCGGCATTCCGTCCGGGCCTTCTGGCTTGCCAAGCACGCTGTTGACTGCTATATCTTCTTATATGATCAAGTTTTTCTTCAAGAAAAGTTTTTATGACGGCTGGGACAACCTGCTACCGCTCGCGGGTTTGAACGCCGGCTTCCTGGTTTTGGCCGCTTTGGGTATCTGGTTGCCGGCGATCATGGAAAGCACGTTGGTACGCGTCGCCGGGCTGGTGTTCATCATTATGGCAGGTTCGGTTTGGTGGTCGGTCGCCGCGCTCGCCCTGACGGCCGTGGCAGGTTCAGGCACGTTCAGGTTCGGAGAACTGCGCGCGGCATTTTTCTCGGGACTCGTGCCGGGGCTCCAGTTCGGTGCCATGGTTTCTGTTGCCGTACTGCTGGCCTCTGTCGTGTTTCCGTTCTATTCATCGATAGGAAACTTCTTTGGACTCTTCGCGACGAGCCTGGCCTTCTGGCTGTTCCTCTGCCTGTTTCTGACCCTGCAGTATGTGCTGCCCTGGCGGGCCGCAAACGGCGGCACCTTAAGAACAGCGCTCCGCGCATCCCTCATGCTCTTCATGGACGCGCCGCTGTTTTCCCTGATTCTCGCGATCGATGGACTGTTTTGCATCGCCGTCTCGCCGCTGGTGGCGTTCCTGCTGCCCGGTCCGGCCGCTTCAGTGCTGGCATCGTGCGAAGCGGTCAGGTTGCGGAGCTACAAGTTGCACTGGATGACGCAAGCCGGAACCGCCAAGGGTCGCGTACCGTGGGCTGAGCTTCTTGCCGGCGAAGTCGAAGCGCTCGGGGAACGTACACTCAAGCAACTGTTTTTCCCCTGGTCTCATTGAACCGTCGCTATATATCATTCTTTTAATGTATTATATATAGATATTGACTTATTTTCTAATATCGCCAAATATAATCCCCACAAAACGCTCACGGTACGCAGACGGCGAACCTTGGCGTACGTTCGTTAATGGAGGAATTTTTATGAAGAAGATCACGTTCATCGCTCTCGCGCTGATCCTCGGTGCGTCGGCTGTATTCGCGCAGACCGCGACCAAGTACTTCGTCGCCCACCAGGGCGGCTACATCGGTGAAGCAACCGTTACCATCGACAAGAAGGGCAACGTCACCGCAGCGTCGCTCGCCGAGTGGCAGGGACCGGGCGGATTCGCCGAGTTCAACTCCCCGGACGGCAAGTCTACCCTCGATGGCTATGTGGTCCGTGTTCCCGATCCCCTCGCCAACACCGCCAGTGCCGACCCCGAGATCAGGGGCTACATGTTCTACGTATACAACCTCCAGGCCGACGGCAAGACCTACATCTGGTCGCAGTACACCCCCGGCAAGGATGGTTTCGCCAAGCCCGCCCGCCAGTTCGAGCGCGACTTTGAAGGCCTGATGTGCAACCCCATCCGCGCCGCCGCATACGCCAAGGCAGCCCGCGAGGACAAGATCGTCTCCGTGACGATCGAAGGCCTCAAGGTAACCGTTGGCAAGAAGGCTTCGGAGACCGTCCACTATGGTAACATGGACAAGGCCAACAAGGCCGCCAACTACATGGCCATAACCAAGGATTCCATCGGGTACCGCTACAACAACAAGGCTACCCTGGCGTTCTTCAAGGCCAATCCGACCGCCAACTTCGCCGCCTTCACCATGAAGAAAGCCAAGGTTTCCATCGTCGAGGACAAGAGCATCGACGGCGCCGCCGCCGCCGCCTACGTGGCCGCCGAGGACACCGTCTATGTCGTGGCCGATGCCGTGACCGGCGCGACCTACTCCGACTTCCCCCACTACTCCCTCGAGCTCCAGGCCGCCTACAAGATGGCCCTCGCCGAGACGACCAAGGTCAAGTTCAAGAAATAATCAGTCCGTCTGGACGATGAAGGCCGAAGCCAGCTGGCTTCGGCCTTTTTTGTTCATGTTTCCTGTTTTCAGGTGGTAGTTGCCTTTTTCAGGCCTTGATCGCCCACCAGAGCCGCGCCGAGGCAGAGCGGGGATTCTGGTAGCGCTCCTCTGCGCTCGCGCGGATGCCTTCGCGCGATATCGACGCGTACGCTCCGCGCTCCAGCCCGGACTGGAAGGCGCGCTCGACCCGCCCTTCCTCGCCGGAATGGAAACACAGTATGGCCGCGCGTCCGCCATGATTCAGACACCCGGGCAGAGCGGCGAGCAACGCGTCCAGGGCGGACAACTCGCCGTTGACAGCGATACGGAAGGCCTGGAAGGTCCGTTTTATTGCCTTCTTTATGACATCGTCAGACTCGACGCGGCCTTCAAGCGCATAGCGGATGGCATCGCGCAAGGCCCTGGTCGTATCGATGGCGCCGCGGCGTTGGGTCAGCACGCGGGCTATGATGGCCGCTTCCGGCTCGTCGGAGTATTCGTCGATGAGCTCGCGCATTCTTGATTCGGACAGGGTACGGAGGAGCTCCGCGGCGCTCGTTCCGTTTTCAGGATCCATGCGCATGTCCAGGGGGCCGTCGAACTTGAAAGTAAAGCCACGTTCGGGATTATCGATCTGCATCGACGAAACGCCAAGATCTGCGAGTACCAAATCAACGCCGGCCAGCGGCGCGACGGGGCTTTCCGCTGCAAAAAGCCTGCCGATATCAGAGAAGTTCATGCGAACCGCAATGAAAGACTGCTCATCGAAACCGGCCTGCCTGAGGCGCTCTTCAGTCTTGGCAATTTCCAGCGGATCCCGGTCCAGGCCGAAAAGCCTGCCGCCCGGCGCGATGGCCTTGAGCAGCTCAATGGAGTGGCCGCCATGGCCGAGGGTGGCGTCTATGGCCAGTTCGCCGGGGCGCGGCGCCAGTACCGTCAGCACTTCCTGGACGCAGATGCTCCGGTGGCTGCCCGCGGGGGTAGCGCCACGGGCCATGACCCTTTCGACATCGGCGGTGTAACGATCCGGATCGAGTTCCTTGTACTTCTCCGAGTATGCGCGTGGATGCGTACCCTTGTAGCGCGG
>Ga0172379_10010584_pt1 | contig 11124 bp, 12 predicted proteins | sample GrowelOW334metaG_FD_119756 | JGI IMG/M metagenome (GOLD analysis project Ga0172379, IMG submission 119756) | Groundwater microbial communities from an aquifer near a municipal landfill in Southern Ontario, Canada - Groundwater well OW334 metaG | ecosystem: Environmental > Aquatic > Deep... | reverse complement strand
CCCTTGTCTGGATAGCTACCAACAGAAACGATTGCCAAGGGTGCCTCGAAAACTCGAGAAAGAACTTCACCGGGAAACAAGCCGCCTCGAGCGATGGCGATCACTTGCTGAACCTGGAAGTCTGGGCAGTCGGCGATGTTTTGTACCAGCCGACGAACCAAATCGCAGTATTCCGGAAAGCCCAAGTAGACTTTACGGGAGCAGAGATCGGACATTGTGCCTCCCAAGAGTATCTGTAGCATATCGAAAGACCGGCTGTTGAGCAAACCTGGTTTCTGCTAAAATAAAATCATTATGAAATTCGGTGCCCATGTTTCCATTGAAGGTGGGGTTTGGAATGCCCCGGGGAACGCAGCTAAAATCGGCTGCGAGGTTTTACAAATGTTCACTCGGCCACCACAAGGTGGCAAAGCGTCGGAAATAACCCCGGAAACCGTCAAAAAATTCCGCACGGCTATGGAGGAAAACAAAATTTCCGCGGCTTATGTCCACGCCCCCTACATCATTAACCTAGCCTCACCTTTGGGTCACACTCGCGGTTACTCTATTCACCTTATCCGTGAGGAGTTGGAGCGCGGCTCACTCCTTGGTTGTCAGGCCATGATGTTCCATATGGGCTCAGCGGCCGGGGTTGGTGAAAAGAAGGGGTTGGAAATGGCCAAAGATGGGGTGGAAAAAATTTTAAAAGACTATAACGGCTCGTGCCAGTTGCTAATCGAAATGTCGGCCGGGGCCGGGGCAATCATGGGTGATAAATTTGAAGACGTTTGGGAAGTTCTTCAGGCTAAGGGGGGCAACAAAGTCGGCGTTTGTCTTGATACACAACATGCCTTTGCTTCTGGTTATGATTTTCGGACAAAAGAAGCGTTGGAAAAAACCTTAAAAGATTTCGACGACATTATCGGCTTGGAACGACTGATTTTAATTCACACCAATGACTCGGCCACTGACTTTGGTTCACACAAAGATCGTCACGCCCATATCGGCGAAGGAAAAATCGGCCAAGCTGGATTCGAAGCAATCATTAATAATAAAAAATTAAAAGGTATCGATCTTATTTTAGAGACGCCTTGGGATGATGGATCAAAAGGAGTTGAAAAAGACCTAAAACTTTTCAAAAAAATTCGTGGTTAATATGATTCTGACTGTTCACGCTTCACCGAACGCGAAAAAAACAGAGATCGTTGGTTGGCTAGACGATAATACTGTTAAAATAAAAATCGCCGCCCCGCCGCGGGAAGGGAAGGCTAACGAAGAGCTTATTCGCTTCCTGGCTGAGTATTACAAAAAGCCAAAAACAGCAATAAAAATTGTCCGCGGCGCAACTACTAAAATAAAGCAAATTGAGGTATAGTGTTTTCCCAATATGGAAGTGCCTGACTTAATAAAAATTGATCAAATAAGAAACCGTGGTTTCCGCCCACAAGTGGTTGGTTGTTTTATAAATGACAAAAAAGTCCTGTTTTTGTTCAAAAAAGAACATAATTTGTGGCAACTGCCGCAAGGCGGGGTAAATAATAAAGAGCTGCTCAAAACCGCTTTTTTTAGAGAAATGGCCGAAGAGCTTGGCAGTGATTTTATTAAAACTGTTAAAAAAAATATACAAATATTTGGTGAGGACGAGGTGAAGTTTCCCTCCCGAAATCAAAACACCCGCGAATTAAGAAACGATGCTGACCAGGACATTTACATGAAGGGAAAAAAATACTTTTTTATCACCACTAGTTCCGCTTCACAAAATATTGATATCACAAAAACTGAATTCGACGACTTTAAATGGCTTTCTTTTGAGGATGGGTTGTCCTTGTGTGACACAATACTTCAGAAGGGGAAAAAACGAATTACCACGAAGGCTTTAAAAGAATTACGAAACTTAAATCTTATATAAAAAATCTGCCAACCGGCAGTTTTTTTAATTCTTAAAATTATTATTTAATTTCTTCCTCAATTATTCTCTCGCATTCTTTAATTTGTTCGTCTACATTGCCACGCGACAAATCAAAAGTATAAATAAAAGAAAAATTTAAATTTTCGTGAAGTATTTTGCGTTTGTGATAAATCTGAATAAAATTCTCGGCGTCAGAGCGGGACTTTTTTATCCCCTCTAAAATAAAATCCTCTGGGGTGTTGAGGTGAATTAAAAAAACTTTTAGTCCGACCTTATTTGCCAGCTCATTAATTGTTTTAACAATGTTCGGACCAGCACAATCGGCGTCGACCGCTAGACCAAAACCCTTTTCAACAAACTCTTTAGCTACTCCAAAACCCAACTCAACCGTTCTTGTAAGATTAAACCCCTTGCTTATCAAAATTTTTCTAATTTCATCGTTGGAAACCCGGACAAGACCAAAATATTCGGCCATTGGTTTAATAACTGTGGTTTTTCCCGAGCCAACCAGCCCGATCGGGCAGAGAATAAAGGGTTTAGACGATACTTTTGAAGGAACGACGACTTGTTTTTTATAAAGGTTAATAATTTCTACAAAATCTTGATCAGAAAGGTCTTTACCGTCTTTTGACTCGTTTTCTGGATTACCAATAACTACCTTTTCTGTCCCTGGCACCTCATCGATTCCGCCTTTTGACCAAGGATTACATCTTAAAATCCTACTTGTAGCTAAAAAACCGCCTTTTATTAAACCAAAACGCTCAATAGCTTGCTTGGAATACTCTGAACAGCTTGGGTGAAAGCGGCAATAACCGTACGGATGGAAAATTTTTAAAGGACCATGATCAAAAGACAGGGTTTTTTGATAAATTATTATTAAAAAAACAGCTATTGCTTTAAAAGGATTCATAAAAGGCGGGCCTTTTTTAATCCGTGAACAATTATGTCTTCCAATCCTTTATAATCGGCCTCTTTCGCCCCCGGGCGGACAATAAAAGTAAAATCAAGACCGGTTTTAATGTTTTTCAGATTCAAATGGATGATTTCCCGGATCTGACGACGAAGACGGTTACGTTTTACAGCTGATTTGGAGATTTTTGTGCCAACCATAAAAGCAAAACGGGAAACCGGCAGGTTGTTTGGCAGAAATTTAAAACCACAGACCGGATCAAAGACGCTTTTCCCGGTTTTAAAGACCTTTTCAATGTCTTTTTCCTTTCTTAAACGATTTTCTTGTGGCAACATATGAATAACAGGGGCTTAACCCCTGTTTTCATTATACCTTATTTCGATTTTCGCTGTACCGACATGCGCTTGCGGCCACGGGCACGGCGACGTTTTAAGACCTTTCGGCCGGCCGAAGTAGCCATTCTGGACATAAATCCATGAACCTTGGCACGGCGGGCTTTTTTCGGCTGATATGTGCGTTTTGGCATAACTGTATTGTATTTTAATAAGCGTGTATATTATTACCACACTTTCCACAGTTTATCAACCTACATACCCACTACTTGACCTCTTGCCCCCTTGTGGATAAATGGTAAACTAGAAGCCGAAGTAAACAAAAACTAACAAATTTCGACCTTTTTTGCCCTTTTGGGCCCCATGCTCCATATGAATACCAATGAACTTTGGCAGGCGGTTCTAGGCGAACTAGAGCTAAAACTTAGTAAGGCCAACTTTACCACTTGGTTTAAAAATACTTTTATTGCTAATTTTAGCGAAAACGAGGTCATTGTTGGTGTTCCCAACACTTTTACCAAAACTTGGTTAGAAAAAAAATATCACAAGGAAATTCACAACATGATCCAGGTGTTAGCCAACAACGCCAAAATCAAAAGTATTGTTTACAAAGTCGAAACAAAACCAGGCATGCCGGTTTCGATCGACCCGGCAGAAGGTATGGATATTGTTTTTGAAGCTCAGGAGGCACCAAAATCAGCTATTTATCAATCTCAACCGTCATCTTCCCCAATTAGCCAACACGAAACCATCGAAGTTTCTTTAAACCCAAAATATTCCTTCTCCAGCTTTATTGTTGGAAAACAAAACGAACTTGCCCATGCCGCGGCCCAGGCTGTAGCCAGCCAACCCGGCAGTGTTTATAACCCTCTCTTCCTTTATGGTGGGGTTGGTTTGGGCAAAACCCACCTTTTACAAGCTGTTGGAAACGAAATAGCCAAACAGAACAGCAACGCACGAATTCTTTATGTCACTAGTGAAAAATTCACTAATGATTATATTTACGCTATCCGCACAAATAAAATGAAAGAGTTTAAAGATATTTATCGAACTGTTGATGCTCTTTTAATTGACGACATCCAATTCATAACAGGGAAGGAAGGAACTCAGGAAGAATTTTTCCACACCTTTAACACTCTTCATCAAAACAACAAACAGATTATTTTAACTTCTGATCGCCCACCCAAAGCCATTCCCGATCTTGAACAACGCTTGTCGTCACGTTTTGAAATGGGAATGATGGCCGATATCGGCAGCCCTGATTTTGAAACAAGAATTGCTATTTTACAAGCCAAATGTCGCGAAAAGAACTATATTTTGGATCAAAGTATTCTTCACCATATTGGCACAATGATTCAAAGTAATGTCCGTGAACTCGAAGGGGCTTTGAACAAAATTATTGCTCTTCATCAATTTAAAAACACCGTTCCAACAATCGAATCAGTTAAATCTATCTTGGCTAGTTTTCTACCAACTAAAAACAAAAAGAGTGTTACCCCAAGACAACTTATTCAAACCGTGGCCGGATATTTTGAATTAGAAATAGAAGATCTTTTGGGAAAGAGTCGTGAAAAACGTCTAGCTTTCCCGCGCCAAATTATCATGTATATAATGAGAGAGGAAATGAAATCTAGTTTTCCTTCTATTGGTTCTGAACTGGGCGGACGTGATCACACCACGGCTATGCACGCTTATGAGAAGATTTCCAATCAAATTGTTATCGATGAAAAGTTGCAACAAGATGTTGAGGTAATAAAACAAAGAATTTACGTTTAAAACGCAAAGGATAAGAGGTGAATAAGTCTGTGTCTATCGGGGGGAAGAAACCTTAAAGAAATAACCCCATCAAAAAAGAGTAAATTCTATTCACTGTTAACTACTTTTTAATTGACTTCTTACACACTTTTTCTCTATCTCTTTTTTCGCTTGTTTTAGACCAAAACCTCGTTTTTCCACTCTATCCACAACACCTACTACTATTACTATAAATAATATATATAAAAGATAATTATAGTTATGAAAGTTTCTTGTTTAAAAACGAATCTTCAAATGGGGTTAGCAATAACCAGTCACCTCTCTACCAAGAACATTCAACTACCTATTCTTAATAATGTTCTATTGGTGGCAAAAAATGGGAATATTCGTTTTACTTCAACAAACTTGGAAATGGCGGTTAGTTGTTTAGTAAGGGGAAAGATTGATGAGGATGGCGAAATTACCATTCCTTCAAAACTTTTCTACGATTACATTTCCTTATTAAAAGAAGAAAAGATTGATTTAAAGGTGGAAGAAAGCGTTTTACACCTGGAAGCTGGGGATAATAAAACTAAGATTAATGGATTACCATCATCTGACTTTCCTTTGGTTCCGGCTGTTTCCGCTGAAAAAGTTTATACAATACCCGTTGATCTTTTTCGGGACGCGGTTTCACAAACAGTTTTTGCCGCGGCCAATAACGAATCAAGACCAGAGCTTTCAGGCTTATTACTCCAGTTTAAGAAAAATAAGTTAATTATTGCAGCTACTGATTCTTATCGTTTGGTTGAAAAGACCGTTGTTTTGCCAAACGAGTCGGCCAGCGAAACCTCGGTTATTGTCCCGGTTAAAACCGTTATTGAGGCCCACCGAATCTTTTCCCTTTTTAAAGACACCTCAGATTCACCAAACGAAGTCCAAATAAGTTTGTCAGAAAACCAAATTGTTTTTACTTACGGTTCGGTGGAGTTAATTTCCCGTGTTATTGAGGGGAACTTCCCGGATTATCAACAGATTATTCCACAAAATTTTCAAACCGAAGCCAAGGTTAATCGCGAAGACCTTATAAACACCGTTAAGACCGCTAGTTTGTTTTCTCGTTCCGGTCTTTTTGATGTGACGATATTTTTCGACCCAAGCGGATCACTGCGAGTCAGTGCGGCCGATGCTTCGCGCGGCGAAAACTCCGCCTCAACCAAAATTGAAGTTTCCGGGATTGAAAATTCCGTCACCTTAAACTTTCGTTACCTTCTCGACGGCCTTCAATCAATAGGAACTGAAGATGTTTCTTTTAAAATGATTGATGGTTCAAACCCCTGTGTTATAAAACCTTTTAATCAAGAAGATCAGTTGTATATTATTATGCCTATTAAACAATAGGATATGTTGATTGTTCCTAACGCCCCGTCTTTTTTGCTTCTACCGATCGGTCGACTTTGGAATGGTGGAAAATGTCCAGATTTTAGACTCTCAAGTTTTGTTGAACTTCAAAAAAACGACAAAGGTCTTTTGGTCAAAACCACCACATCATCTTTTCCAGGGTATAAAAAAGACCAGACCCAAAAAGAAATCGAAGCAAGCGAAAGAATCTGTTTTTTTATTGTGGATGATGATGGACAGTATCTTGAAGTTGTTTTAAGCATCGATGGCCGTTTCACGGTGTCTGGTTTTGATGGGCCAAACCAAAAAGTGGCTGATTTTAACAACGTTGCTTTTGAAACAAACCACAAAGAAGAAGATAACGGGAAAATTTTAAACGAAATAATTATTCCGCCCGATTTACTTCCTTCGAAACTGTCTGCTTTAAACGTTTTTTTGGTTGCCGGTGGGCAGGTCCTGGCTTATCACCCTCTACCAGGGGCAGAACCAAACCTTCATCAACCAGAATCTTTCCCACTGGCAAAAATAGAATAAAAAAAGACGGGCGATTGTGCCCGTCTTTTTGTTTTGTTTTTAATCGAACGGATTTAGATCAGAGCCGCCGGTGTTAACAGTCGGGGTTGCTCCGTTTGGAGTTATATAAACCATTGTTCCAGGAGCTTCTACAACACCACTGGAGCCTTCGGCCCGTGCGGTAATAACCCACGTGCCAGACATTGGCATGGTCCAAGGAACGGTAATAAAAGGGGACGACGGCAATTCCGCCGAACCAATTAGAGAGCGACCAGAACCACCAACCTCTTCGGCATAAACAAAGATTGAGTTGTAATTAGTTGGATTTTGCAGAGAAAGAGCTAATGAGTAAACCTCCTGGTTTCGTTCAATTGATTGTCCGTTAACTGGATCAATAATTGAAAGATCGTCTCGCGAGGCCTCGCTATCTATTTTAATTCCAACTGAATTTGAGCCGGTGTTATCAATATCGTCATAAGCCACGGCTTTTAAGGTGTGATAACCCCGTTCGACCGTGTTGGGTATGTTCAGGGTTTTTTCATAAGGGGCTTGGCTGTCGCTACCCAAGTAATAACCATCGATATAGAACTCAACACGTCTCACGCCTCGTGGAGCATCGGCATTAACAGCAATAGAAATCTCGAGCGAAGAGAACGATTGGTTTTTAGAAGGGGATTCGATTGTGATGGTTGGGAAATTTTTTGGAACATGAAGATCGTCAGTTTCAGTGGGTACCGCGCCTTGCTCAATTTTTATCCCGGTTTCGGTTTCTTTTGCTTTAAGCCAATTTTGCACAGCGGTTTCCCACGGAGTAAACATTGGATCTTTTGTTGGGTCAGCTGGTTGGGCTCCGGTCGGATTGTCTTTATCGACGTAAAAAAGAATATCGTGATATTCGGCAAAGGTTTTTGTTTCTCGGAAAGAGGCTGGGGTGTATTCCGTGGCCAGCTTCCCCGAAGCCCTATCAATAACCACAGTTTGTCCCGGCATCTGCCCATCAAGAATAGCTTTGCCGGTTATTGGAATTTCCGGCGGGGTAAAAGATTCGGCCGGTGTTCCTACCAAGGCTCTGGTTAAGAAACTATTCCATATCGGAGCGGCGATAATTGACCCGTCAGCGCCTCTGGCCATGTCAGAGCCGTCAGTATTGCCAACCCACACTCCAACGACTATGGCGGGGGTAAATCCGACTGTCCAGGCGTCGTTGTAGTCGTTAGTCGTTCCGGTTTTGGCGGCTACCGGCCGGTCGCTCAGTTGAAGATAGTTGTTTTCACCAAAAACATAAGCGCGAGCGGCGTTATCAGATAAGACATTGGCAATCATGTAAGCGAAATTTTTTTCCAGAACTTTTTTGCCCTCATTTTCTTTCCATTCGTATAAAACATTTCCGCCCGGCTCTTCAACTTTTAGAATGGCTGTTGTTTCTTGTTTGATTCCGTTGTTGGCAAAAACTCCGAAAGCCCCGACGTGTTCCAATAATTCGACCTCACCGCCGCCAAGAACTATTGCTAAACCAAACCGTGAGCGGTCAGTAAAAGAAGAGTAACCAAGCTGTTCGGCAAATTGCAATGTATTTTCCACGCCAACCAAATAAAGCATCTTTACGGCTGGAATATTTAATGATCCCTGCAACGCTTGTCGGACGGTTAACGGACCGCGTTCTTTTAAGTCATAATCGTTTGGTGAATAGTTGCCGGTAACTGTGGGGAAGTCAGTTTTTACATCCCATAAAACTGTGTTGGGGGTATAGCCTTTGATGAAACCGGCAGTATAGACAATTGGTTTAAAACTAGAGCCTGGTTGTCGAAGACTCGTGGCAACGTTCACTTGGCCGTCGATTTCGTCATCAAAATAGTCTTTGGATCCAACCATGGAAAGAATTTGTCCGGTTTTTGGGTCAGTCGCTACCAATGCGGCGTTGTTAAAATTGTATCTTTCCCCATTTTTTTCCACGCCGTTTTTAACCTCTTCTTCGGCAATTTTTTGTTTGTCGTAATCAAGGGTGGTTATGACCTTAAGTCCACCTTCCTCAACTAATTTTGGATCGATTTTTAAAGTTTCTTCCAAAACCTCTTTAACATAAAAAACAAAATGTGGAGCTTCGATGTTAGAAACAGTTGTTTGAAGTTCGATTGGTTCAGCTTTGGCCGCGTCAGCCTGCTCTTGGGTTATGAAAGTCAGTTCGACCATGTTGTTAAGAATCCAATCGCGGCGTGCTTGTAAAGCTTCCGGGTTGTTAAGGAGACTTGTTGGTCGTTGTGGCAGAGCGGCCAAAATTGCCGCTTCGGACAAGGTTAAATCTTTAACTGATTTACGAAGATAGTTTTGAGCCGCCGATTCAATCCCATAATTAGTTGAGCCGTACGGAATTTCGTTAAAATAGATTTGAAGAATTTCGTCTTTTGTATATTTTCTCTCTATTTCAACTGAGAGAATTAATTCCTTTATTTTTCGGCTTATTTTATGTTCGTTCGTTAGAATAGCGTTTTTAACCAACTGTTGAGTAAGGGTGGATCCACCGCCGGTTCCCCCGATTAGATTGTTTAGGACGGCTCTGGCAAAACCTTTGAAGCTGAATCCGTGATGCTGACAAAAAGCATGATCCTCGGCAGCGATGGTAGCTTGAACTGCCATAAGGGGTATGCCATTAGGGTCAAGTTCTAGTACTCCCTCACCATCACCACAAAAGTAGGAGGCAAATTTTACCAAGGTTCGGTTTTCGTCCCCGTGTAATTCATAAAGCAGGTGCTCGCCGGTACGGTCATAGATTTTTGTACTTTGACTAACCGAACGTTCGGAAAGGGAATTTGGATCTGGCAGATCGCGGCTAATAAAGGCGAAGATTCCAAGAATAAGAACAGAACCGGCCAAAACAGCCGCCAAACCAAGCAGGATAAGGTTTTTAAAATTGCCTGCAGTTAAGAGGTTTTTTATGAAAGCGAATTTTTTACGGCGTGTTTCGGAACGGCGGTGAAGATAGTTGTAAGTCATAGACGTTTCCTATAATACCGATTTTTGCCATTTTAGTCCACTTGATATTTGGGCTGTGGTTGGCAGTTTTTCGGGTTTTCTCATTGACCAAAAGGCTAAAGTGTGCTATACTAATACCGCTTCCTGAAAGGGAAGTTTTTATTATGAATAAGATATTTTGCAACAAAAAGAAGTGTTTTCTACAGCCGATTGAGTCGGTTTTGATTGCTTTACTCATGATTTTTGGTAGTTACATCATTTCCCCTAACGCGGCCGAAGCTTTGTCTTTGGACTGGTTAAATCCGGTTGCTTCCTATTCTTACAGCAACCAGCTGCCAACTGCCGAAGATGCTGAACCCCGTCGTGTTTTCTATTCTATTCCGATTACCGCTTATTCTAGTGAGGTTGGACAAACCGACTCCACCCCGTTTATTACCGCCTCTGGTACCACGGTTCGTCGTGGGGTTGTGGCTGCCAACTTTTTACCAATCGGTACCCGCATTCGTATTCCTGAACTTTATGGGGACGAGGTCTTTATTGTCGAAGACCGCATGAATGCCCGTTATAACCAACGTGTTGATATCTGGATGGAAGAAACCGTTGATGCCAAAAATTTTGGTGTCAATTGGACAACTATTGAGGTTTTCTAATATAATAACGGTCGCTATGTCGACCGCGGCCTGGTAGCCAAGTGGTAAGGCGAGGGTCTGCAAAACCCTTATGCGCGGGTTCAATTCCCACCCAGGCCTCCAAAAAATCTCGCCATTGTGGCGAGATTTTTTGTTGTTTAATATCTATTTCTTTTATTCCGGCATTTCCTGGATTACCGCAACTACGTCTAAAACATCGTCATTCATCAAGTTTTTTGGGACAAAAATTTCCGTCTTTTTTAACAACTGTCCGTGAAGCGATTCTTTCAGTTCGTTTTCCAGGTCTTCTGGAACAGTAAAAGCCAAAACATCAAATTCGTTGTTTTGCATTCGATGCATTAGTTCCTTGTTTAAAGCATTATAAAAATGATCTTTGGTAATATGGTCCTTTTTTGTGCCATATTCATCGTTTGAAGCAAAATTAGGCTGACTGGCTCCGCCGTATTTTATTGCCTCGCGTTCGCCGTTTTCTTGTTCAAGATCAGAGGTCACGTCAATCTCTCCGGCCTCGGTTAGGTTTAGCCCATCAGCCAAAAAAGTTTTGGCTTTTAAGGTGTTGGTGACAACAATTAAAGTGCGTTTGTGAAACGGATGAAGGGATGATGGTATTTGCATAAGTTTTTTAAAGTATATCCATAAACTCTTCTTTTTTCAACCCCTTCTGTTATAATTCAACCGTATGCATTTAAGAACAAAGAATTCAGTTATCGAATCGGTGCGAGAAAT
>Ga0172379_10010583_pt1 | contig 11124 bp, 9 predicted proteins | sample GrowelOW334metaG_FD_119756 | JGI IMG/M metagenome (GOLD analysis project Ga0172379, IMG submission 119756) | Groundwater microbial communities from an aquifer near a municipal landfill in Southern Ontario, Canada - Groundwater well OW334 metaG | ecosystem: Environmental > Aquatic > Deep... | reverse complement strand
TGATCCGCCGGTTGCGCGAATGGTCACCCGCCCCGATCATCGTACTCTCGGTGCGGGAACGGGAAGACGATAAGGTGGCTGCCCTGGACGCGGGCGCGGATGACTACTTGACCAAGCCCTTTGGCGTGCCGGAGCTGTTGGCCCGCATCCGGGGATCGCTCAGGCGGGTCGTCGGCCAGGCCCCGGAGCCGATCTTCCGCAGCGGCGGGCTCGAGGTGGATCTTACCCGACGCCTGGTACGGGTGGCCGACCAAGAAGTCCAACTCACCCCCACCGAATACGAAATTCTCCGGATACTGGTAACCCACGCCGGCAAGGTGCTGACCCACCGCCAGTTGCTCAGCCGGATCTGGGGGAGTTCCCACCTGGAGCAGCCGCATGTGCTGCGGGTGAACATCAGCAACCTGAGGCATAAGATCGAACGCGACCCGTCCCGCCCCAGCCTGCTGCTCACCGAATCCGGGGTGGGATACCGGTTGCGGGCGGAATCGTGAGGCAACAGCAGCCTCCCCCTGCGCCCTCTTTTCCCATGCCAACCGATCGGGACTGTGCTATGATGCACCCCTATGAAAATCGCCCTGATCCAATACAATCCGCGCATCGGCGACTTTACCGGCAATATCGCCAGCATCACCGGCTGGCTGAAAAAAGCCAAGGCGATCGGCTGCCAACTGGCCATCTTGCCGGAGCTTGCCCTCAGCGGCTACCCGCCCCAGGATCTCCTTGAGCGGTCGGCCTTTCTCGACGACCAGGACCAGGCCTTTGCCCGGCTGGTGGCAAAAGCCCAAGAAATCGGGATCGGAGTAATCTGCGGCCTCGTCACCCGCAACCCAGGCCCCATGGGCAAACCCCTGCACAACAGCGGTGTTCTTTTCAGCGACGGCGAGGTGCTGTTCACCACCCACAAACAGCTGCTCCCCACCTACGATGTCTTTGACGAGGCCCGTTATTTCGAGCCGGGGCGCGGCAACGGGACCTTCCGCTACCTGGGGTTGCACCTGGGGATCACCATCTGCGAGGATATCTGGAACGATAAGAGCCTCTTTCCCCATCCCCTCTATGCCACCGATCCTGTAGCCGCCATGCTTGCCCAGGCCGATGGACCGGTGGATGTGCTGATCAACCTGGCGGCCTCGCCTTTTAACCGGGGCAAGGGTGCGGTCCGGCACAAGATTTTTGCCAACCTCTGCCAACGCCACCATCTGCCGCTCATCTATGCCAATCAGGTAGGCGGCCAGGATTCCCTGATCTTCGACGGCAACAGCGTGGCCCTTGATGCAAACGGCACTGTGGTTGCACAAGCCGCCCGGTTTGCCGAAGATCTGGTGGTAATCGACACCGCAACCTGGCAGGGCGAAATCCACAATGCGCCCGCCGATACAGATCAAGAGACAGCAGAGGTCTGCGAGGCCCTAGTCCTTGGCACCCGCGACTATGTAAGCAAATGCGGCTTTTCCAAAGCAGTCATCGGCCTGTCCGGCGGGGTGGATTCGGCCCTGACCGCAGCCATCGCCGCCCGCGCCCTGGGGCCTCACAACGTGTTGGGGGTGGCCTTGCCCTCGCCCTATTCCTCCCCGGAAAGCCTGGAGGATGCTGAGCAGGTAGCCAAAAAACTTGGCATCGATTTTACCACCCTGCCCATCACCGGATTGTTCGAGGCCTATCTTTCCGGCCTGGCCCCCATCTTTGCCGGGGCAAAACCTGATGTCACCGAGCAGAACATCCAGGCCCGCATTCGGGGCAATCTGCTCATGGCCATCGCCAACAAGCAGGGGAGGTTGTTGCTCTCCACCGGCAACAAAAGCGAAAACGCCGTGGGCTACTGCACCCTATACGGTGACATGAGCGGCGGCCTGGCCGTGATCGCCGACGTGCCCAAGCAGCTGGTCTACGCCCTGTGCCGCCATCTCAACCGCGACCGCGAAATCATCCCCATTCGCACCATCGACAAACCCCCCAGCGCCGAGCTGGCCCCCGGCCAAAAAGATGAAGACGATCTGCCGCCCTACCCGGTGCTGGACGCGATCCTGGCCGCCTACCTGGAAGAGCATCGCTCCATCGCCGAGATCGTGGGCATGGGCTTTGCCCAAACGGTGGTGGAGGATGTGGTCCGCCGCATTCGGACCAACGAATACAAACGCAAACAAGCCCCCCTCGGCCTCAAGGTTACCACCAAGGCCTTTGGTCAAGGCCGCCGCTACCCCACCGCCGAGGGCTACCGCGAAGGCTTGCTGCCATGAAAAAGCGCCGCAAGCTCACCCCGCGCCTCACCATCCTCGGCCTGCTTCTGGTGGTGCTGGCCCTGGTAGTCCGCGAAAACCTGACCAAGAGGCCGGACAAGCTCTACCAGTTGACCAACGGCCAGGTGGAGATGTGCCTGTCCTGCCACAAGGACGAAAAGCTCGACCCGGCCCATGGCCGCGAGGTGCTGGGCTGCTCGGCCTGCCATCTCGGCGACCCGCTGGCCATCGACAAGACAAAGGCCCACAAGGGCATCGTCAAGAACCCCGGCGATCTGCGGGTGGTGGAAAAAACCTGCGGGGTCGAAGGCTGCCACGCCCAGGATGTCAAGAAGGTGAAGAACTCGCTCATGGCCACCAACCGGGGAATCCTCGCCACCCTCCTCCACTACTGGGGCGAGGCCCCGGACCAGAACGGAAACTTCTCGGTGGAGGAGCTGATCACAAGCGGCAAGACCTCGCTGGCCATCGACTACTACCGCAAGCTCTGCGCCACCTGCCATCTTTGGAAGGAAAAGGGCGACATGGAAGGCTTCTTCGGCGAGAAGGGCGGCGGTTGCTCCGCCTGCCATTACACCCGGCCCCAGGCACCCACCGCAGTCAAGCCATGGGAAACCTTTTTCCAGTTCGGCCAGCTCAAGAAAAAGCCGCACCCGCTCATCAACAAAAAGGTGCCCATGGAAAACTGCATCCGCTGCCATAACCGGAGCGGCCGGGTGGGCACCTCGTTTATCGGCGTCTACGAAGGGGAGAGCTACGGCACCCCCTACGAACACGGCGGGCCATCGAAAAAAGAGCTGCCCGGCGACCGCTTCTATCTCGATCTGGCCCCGGACATCCACCACCAGAAAGGCATGGCCTGCATCGACTGCCACACCCGCGACGAGATCATGGGCGACGGCACCAATTACGCCCATTACGAGCAGTCCCTGGAGATATCCTGCACCCTCTGCCATGTGGACCCCAAGGACGGCAAACCCGGCCTCACCCGCAAGAATAAAAAGCTCAATAATTTGGAACAGACCCCGGATGGGAAATATCTCCTCATTGGCAAACTCACCGGCAAAAAGCATCCCCTCAACCCGCCCAAGGCAGGGGTCTGCGATTACCCTGGCCACAAGCGCATGGGCTGCGAATCCTGCCATTCCACTTGGATTCCCCAATGCTACGGCTGCCACGCCAAGCGGGATATGCGCGAAACCCATCTCGACAAGCTGACCGGCAAGGAAACTCCTGGCTGGTGGGAAGAGGGCCGCTCCTATCTCCGCTTTGAAAAGCCCATGCTGGCCATCTGGAAGGACAAGATCGTCACCGTCACCCCCGGCTGCCAGGATGTCGTCACCCTCATCGACAAACAGGGCAAACCGGCGGGTTCCTTCAACTCGCTGACCATGGCGGCGCTCAGCCCGCACACCACCCAGAAGGCGGGCCGCACCTGCGCCGACTGCCACACCTCCACCAAAACCGTGGGGTTGGGCGAGGGCACGGCCTGGAAGGAAAAGGGGGAATGGCGGTTCAGCGGAGTTGACCAGGGGCTGCAGACCGCAGCTGGCCCCACCCCACCGCTGGACGGCTATGTGGACATCAACGGCAAACCGCTGCAAAAAAGCGCCCGCCCCGATCTCCGCCCCTTCAACAAAGGGGAGCTTGCCCGCATCCTGCGGGTGGGACAATGCCTGCCCTGCCACAAGGATTACAACGACAAGGTGTATCGGGATTATAGCCCAGAGCGGAAATGCCCGGTGTTTGATGAGGAGCGCGGGACGGCAAAACGATGAAATTGGACCTCTTTCCCTGCTTGACAATGATACCGCATATGATACTATACTTACATGAGTGCGGCTGATAAAATACTCGCCCAGATGAAGAACAACCCGCAGGGTGACTGGCAGATCGACACCCTGAAGGCCGTTGCCAAACGGCACGAAATCATCTGGCGGCAGCCGGGAACAAGTCATGTAACCTTTCGCCGCACCGACGGAGAAAAACTGACCATCCCCGCCCATCGGCCAATAAAGTCCATCTATATCAAACTGTTTATCCGTTTTGTCGAAGGAGGCTAAGCCATGGCAGAAACCATCAAATATTCTTTCGAAGTGCGCCCGTTGTCAAACGAAGATGGCAAGGGCTATCTGGTAACTTTTCCTGACCTGCCTGGATGCATGTCCGATGGCGAGACCATTGAGGAAGCCATTGCCAACGCCATGGATGCGGAACACTCGTGGATTGAAACGGCACGGGAGTTCGGCGATGCCATCCCCGAACCTGGGCAGTACAGCGGCAAATGGGTGCAACGGGTGCCGAAAAGCATCCATGCACGACTGGCAGCCCGGTCTGCGGCGGAAGGAGTGAGCATCAATGCCATGGTAGCCGCTTTCATCGCCGAGGGGCTTGGAAAACAGAACTGATGAGGTAAAAAACGCCGGTGAATCGCTTGCCCGCATCACGCCGCTGGCTGCGTGAAACAATAACTGGACAACCAAACAAAGAAACTGGGAAGTGTCCCTAACTTTCTGGCATTGGCCAAGCACGGGAGAAAAAAATGGCGGACTATAAATGGCAAGCGATTCGGCCGATTGACGACACCGATCTAGCAATCGATATGGCCGCCATAAGGCCGCTTTACGAATCTTGGCATTCAGTAAAGAAGAAACTACAACAGTCCAGCTCAACCAACCTACAAAGCTTTACGGATCGGCTTGTTCGGTCATTGAGCATAGAAACCGGAATCCTTGAAAGACTTTATGACTTAGATAGAGGCACCACTGAAGCCCTAGTTGCACAAGGATTTGCCGAAGACCTTGTTGCTCGAACAAGTACGGATGTCGATCCTGGACACCTTATTGATGTGTTGCGGGACCAAGAATCCGCAATTCAGCTGGTGATGGATTGCGTGACCGATAACCGACATTTGACAAAGGGGCTAATCCACGAGCTACATACAATCCTAACAGCTCACCAGCATACAACAACGGCAGTAGACCAGTTTGGCAACAGAATTGAAATACCCCTGAAGAAAGGGGTTTATAAACAACAACCGAACAACCCCAAACGTTCTGATGGGTCAATCCACGAATACTGCCCTCCTGTTCATGTTGACTCTGAGATGGACAATCTCATTAAGTGGTATTCTAATTACGAGACTGATGACCCCCTGATCGTTGCCGCGTGGCTCCACCATAGGTTTACGCAAATCCATCCTTATCAAGATGGAAATGGGCGAGTCGGTCGCGCCCTAATAACTCTGGTGTTGCTAAAAGCAGACTTACTGCCTCTGGTAGTGGACCGGAATATAAGGGGCGAGTACATCACGGCTTTAGAGTCCGCTGACTTTGACAACTTAGAACCTCTATGTCTCTTGTTCGCTCGCTTGGAGCGCACAGCAATTCTCCAAGCACTGAGCATTGATACTGATACCGAGACATCAAAAGATAAGACTATAACCGGCGCAGTTATTGAGAGCTTGACAGACAAGTTTAGTAAGCGCAGGGAGAGAAAGCATGAGGAACTTAGGAATGTCAACAATGTCGCGAACAACCTAAGAACACACACAAGAACTGCTGTCGAGGTGGCGTTTACTGCACTCAAGGAACCTGTATCAATGATCGGGGAACCAGACATACATGTGATAGATGGGGGGCCAGACAGAGATAATTCCCACTGGTACAAACATGATGTCATTGAGTCGGGGAAGATGTCAGGCAAGTTTATTAATTTTTCTGAGGATCATTATTTCTCAAAAGCAACGATTCGAGTTGAGACGGAGCGCCTACTCTTTGTTGTTTCTTTTCATCATGTTGGCAGGGAGTTGACGGGGGTCATGGAGGTGACAGCATTCGCTAGATTAGAGTCTTATCAAGACTCTGACGATAGGGATGTATCGTCTAAAGAGTATTTTCCTTGCGCGCTGGATCCGTTTGTTATTGCTTGGAACACCGATGTTGGAGGGATTCGCGCGTCATACGAGCGCTGGTTGGATGCCGCGATAGCAGTGGCAATAAAAGAATTTGGAGAGCGCTTGTAATTAAACTTAACAAGTCAATCCAGATGACCTCCTTCGTCGGCGACTGATTGTCGCATTAAGAAAAAAAGGGACAGATTTATTTTCCCAATGTATCGCATCCCATAATAAATCTGTCCTTTTTCCGGATGGGACATCGGACCTTTTCCAGGGCCGTGTCTCGGCCTTAAATAAACCAAATTGCGACCACCTCTATGAAATACAACTATATCGGAAAAAGCGGCCTGCGAGTCTCCAACATCTGCATGGGGACAATGACCTTCGGGAAAAAATGCGATAAAAAAATATCGTTTAAAATCCTTGATAAAGCCTATGCCAATGGCGTCAACTTTTATGATACGGCTGAAGTTTATCCCGTTCCGCCAACAGCAGAAACCTATGGAATCACGGAAGAGATCTTTGCTGAGTGGCTGGCAGGTAAGCCAAGAGATTCAATTATCCTTGCCTCGAAAGTCGCGGGCGCGGCCAATGGCTGGTTCGTCCCCCCGGCGCGGCACGGTCTGACGGCCATCGATGCGTTTCATATCACGACCGCCATCGAAGGGAGCTTACGGCGGCTCAAGACCGATTACCTCGATCTCTATCAGGTCCACTGGCCCGATACCGTCGTCCCCATTGAAGAGAGTCTTGAAGCGCTCGATCAACTCGTCCGCAGTGGGAAGGTGCGCTATATCGGGACTTCGAACGAGAACGCCTACGGGTTGACAAAAGCCTTGGAGACCAGCCGTTATCGGGGCTTCAAGCGATTTGAGAGCATCCAGAACAACTTTTCCATGCTCAACAGACGCTTCCTTGATGAAATTGCCATCGTCTGCAAAAAAGAGCAGGTCGGCTTGCTCCCCTTTTCACCGCTGGCCGGTGGAGTATTGAGCGGCAAGTATAAGCCCGACCACCATTGGGACGGCTTTCGCTTCGGGGATTACCTGACCAATCCTGATCCGAGGATGCGGGCGCAAGCTGGACGATTTGCGGGAGAGAGATCGATAGCAGCGGCACAAAAATATGCTGCCATCGCCATAAAACATGGGCTTACTCCGGCAACCCTCGCGGCGGCATGGACGCTCAGTTTTGATTTTGTACCCAGCACCATCATCGGGGCAACACATCCTTCGCAACTGGACGATACCCTCAGAGCCTCGGAAACCGTCCTCTCACCAGAACTCCTGAAAGAGTGCGACAGCGTCAATCAAGAGATTCTGTACCCGATGGGCTAAACGGAATGACGGAAAGACCCTTTTATACCTGGGACGGCGATGTTTTGGTCCTCAATATCCTCGGCACTCCCAATGCCAAAAAAGATGCCATCGGCAAGGTAAAGGGCCATCAACTCTGCGTCAGCGTCAAGGCTGTGCCACGGGGTGGAAAGGCGACCGACTACATGGTGCGCTTCCTGGCGGAGGAGTTTGGGGTTTCGGTGCGTGATATTGAGGTCGTGACCGGCAGGATGAATGTCAACAAGGTGCTGAGGATAAAATCTCCCCAACGGCTACCAGGGGTTATCGGGCAGCAGAAGTTGTTTTAGTCTCTTGTCTATGGAGTCCCGGATTTTCTCGCTTCTTTTCCAACCGCAGCAAATCAACAAAAATTCTGGGTGATCAGCACCTTACCGTTCTTCCCGATGGCAACGCCGATCCCCTCCCGCCGGTAGTGACGGGTCAGGATATTCCGCCGATGGCCGGGACTCGTCATCCATTGCCTGACCACGGCGGCGGCAAACTGCTCCTCCGCGTCCTCGGAGGTCATTGTCTGTCCATTCCTACGCACGATGGCGCTGGAGAGATGATTATAGGCAATGTTTTCGCCGCCCAGAATGGTGCTCCTGCTGAAGAAGAAGCCCTTTCTGATGGCACACTTGAATCCGGCCCGCCGGTAACGCTGGACAAAATTGCGGCCTTCCGGATCGGTGTGGGAGAAAAAGTTCCGCGTCGCCATGTCCTGGCTGTAATCGCGGGCGATCTGTTGCAGGGTTTGATTCCATGCCAGATCCGGCAGCCCGGCATTCTTTCGCTCCTGGTTGATGAGGTCATGGATTCTAATTTCCAGCCTGGCAACATCGATGGTGGGTTGTCCACCGGAGCGCGACTCATTACGGGTCGCCGCACTCGCGACTGGTCCGGCCAGCCAGCAGAAGCTGAACAGCACAAGAAGGATTGGGATAAGGATTGTTTTTTTTCGCATGGCGACCGAGTGGATGCTGTTTCCTAAAACGGGGTGACAACGCCTATCTGTATCTTCACAGTAGCAGAAACGTTCCTGTTGGGCGAGTTGCGTTACAGTTTTTCTTCCACAAGGCCAGATGAAGCCGGATTGCGGTCGCAATCGCCGTGATCAGCCGCGTCTTGCCCATTGAACCGGGGAGACACTGGGGGCGTGTTTGGCCTCTCTCGTTTCACCGACCATCCCCGCCTGCTCCCCCTCCCTTCTTTTCCCCACCCCCCAAGGTAATCCAAAAAACCCTGGCCAGGGAACGCAACGGCTGGCTCGGCTGGATCAGCTGCCGCAGCTCATGCAGGGGCGGCTTGCCCTCCTCCGTCGACAGTCCGAACATGAACCCGGCTGCGGCCAGGCCGATACAGCCGGCGATGAGAAAACAGAGGCGGAAGCCAGCCATCCCCCAATAATCAATGAGCAGCCCCGCCAGGATCGGCGGCAACCCGTTGGCGGTGGAAACCCCGAGTATCCAGAGGCTGGTGTAGGCCACCCTTCCCTCGTCGCGCACCCGGCAGAGCATGCCACTGGCGCTGACCATGGTGAAGGCACCATTGAAGATCGTGGTGAAAACGATAACCGGCACCGCCAGCAGCCCGGTCAGGCGGCCACCCGGCAGCAGCCCCCACCAGCAAAAAGCCAGCAGCGCATGCGCAGCCAGGAGCTGGATCATGGCTGGGACGCTGCCGAAGCGGTCGGCGGCCCTGCCCCAGAAATGCACGGTACAGGCCACCCCGATCCCGCCTGCGGCAAGGAGCAGCATGATCTTGGCCTCGGCATAGAAGAGCATGTCGCGCAGATACATCACCGAAGCGGCATTGAGCCACATGACCGAGGCGGTGCCCAGCATGGCGAGGACGAAAAAGCGGCGGTACTCTTGATCCGCCAGCGCCTGTCGCAAGGAGGGGCTCCGGCCGGAGAGTCCGAAATCCGTGGCGACGACCCGCTCGCCGCCCGGGATCTTTCTGATAAGCTGCACGCTCCAGAAGCCTGCGCCGATGCCCGCCGCGTAGATGAGAAAAAAACGCCCCAGCCCCTGCCCCAGGCCGAGGATCAGGGCCATGCCCAGGGCAAGGGCGATGATGATTACCTGACTCATGGCGGCCTCGATGGAGAGGTAGGAGCCGAGAAGCGGCCGGGGGACGATCTCGTGCAGCCAGGGATACCAAGCGCCCACGCCCACGGCCCGGATAAGGGAAAAAGCCAGGGTGGCGAAGAGCAGCACCTGCCAGCCGCCTGTCTCACCCCAGCGGCTTATTGCCCAGGGGACAAGAAAAACAGACAGGGAGAGGACATTTCTGGCAAGCCAGGTCCACAGCAGCAGCTTCCGGGGGCCAAGCCACTCAACGAGCGGCACGGTGAACACCACCAGCAGCATGGAAATAGGGAGAAAAGAAAGCAGCAGCCCCACCCAAGCCGGGGGCATATTGAGGGCACGGGCAAAGAGGACCATGGCCGGTCCGGCGATACATTGCCAGGAAAAGACATTGACCGCCGTGAAGATCAGAAAAAGACGGGGCGGCGAGGGAAGCTCCCGCACCGCCGTGAGATATGAACGCAGCATGATGCCCTCGTAAAAATCATTTTCAACTTTCAAAGTATACGCTGCCCTGACTCTTTGCAATGCCAACCACCGCTGCAAATCTTGATCAATTCCGCGAAGAGGGCTTTTCTTCCCCTGTAATCGCTGGTATAGAGAGAATATTACTCATGTGCCAATCGGTTGGACGTGATTGCCCGAAGCAGCCAAAATATCAAAGGCCGTCACCCCGGCGGAGGCCGGGGTCCAGAAAACCATGGGCCCAGATCGGAGTCTCGCTTCGCTCGCTTACCTCCGGCCTCCGCCGGAATGACGAATTCAAATTAAAAAACCGCGACATAAAGACGCAGGCTGCGCCCCAATGCGCTCTTCCGCCTGCCACTCAACAATAGAGGCACACCATGATCATCACCCCTGTCACCACCACCTCTGCCAAGGGCAAAGAGATTCTGGCCGGATTGCGCGACCGTTTTCAACTGGCCGACCCTGCCTGCCAGCAGACCGTGACCACCATCATCGCCGACATCCGCCAACGCGGCGACGAGGCGTTGATCGAATACATCCGCAAATTCGACGCGCCGAAGATGAGCGTCAAACAGCTCCGGGTCAGCGAGGAGGAACTGCACGAGGCCATGGAGTCGGTGGATGACGACTTCCTCGACACCCTGGAACTCGCCATCGAGCGCATCTACACCTTTCATGAACGGGAAAAGGAACAGTCCTGGATGGTGACACGGGAAGACGGCGCCATCACCGGCCGGATCGTGCATCCGGTGGATTCCGCCGGGCTCTATGTGCCGGGCGGCCAGGGCGGCAAAACCCCCCTGGTCTCCTCGGTCTTGATGAACGGCATCCCTGCGGCCATCGCCGGGGTGGAGCGGCGGGTGATGATGACCCCGCCCGATGCAAACGGCAAGGTCAATCCCGCCCTGCTGGTGGCGGCCCAGGAAATCGGGATCACCGAAATCTACAAGGCGGGCAGCGCCTGGGCCATCGCGGCCCTGGCCTACGGCACCAAGACCATTGCCCCGGTGGATGTGATCGTCGGCCCCGGCAACCAGTATGTGACCGAGGCCAAGCGCCAGGTTGCGGGGAGGGTGCGCATCGACATGATC